>ERZ827450.17-NODE-17-length-177954-cov-7.951585_pt1 | contig 177954 bp, 239 predicted proteins | sample MGYA00519773_ERZ827450 | MGnify/ENA primary metagenome ERZ827450 (study PRJEB31778, sample SAMEA3449306) | human gut metagenome | biome: human gut; feature: human-associated habitat; material: faeces | place: United Kingdom | collected 2010/2012 ...
TTCTAATATAAGCATGTGGTCTTCCACATATTTTACATCTATTATATTCTCTTGTTTGAAATTTTTGTTCTTTTTGTTGTTTTACTTTTAATGATTTCTTAGCCATTCTTTATACTTCTCCTCCTTTTCGACTAAAGTGTCTTTAGACCAATTTTTTAGATTTTCTTCACATCTTCCTGGCTTTATATTTTTCTCTTGAGAAGTGTTTTATTTTTTTGCTTTGCCTTGTTTTGTGAAATCTATTGTTTAAAAGGCATTCCTAAAAGAGTTAATAACTCTCTTGCTTCTTCATCAGTATTTGCTGTTGTAACAAATATAATATCCATTCCTCTTATTTTATCTATTTTATCATATTCAATTTCAGGGAATATTAATTGTTCTTTTATACCCATTGAATAGTTTCCTCTACCATCAAATGAATTTGCAGATACTCCTCTAAAGTCTCTTACTCTTGGAAGTGCTACATTAAATAGTTTGTAAGCAAAATCATACATTTTTCCTTTTCTTAATGTAACTTTACATCCAATATCAACACCTGCTCTTAATTTAAAAGCAGCAATCGCCTTTTTAGATTTTGTAATAATTGGTTTTTGACCTGTTATTAACATTAAATCATTAACAGCGTTTTCTAATGATTTAGGATTTTCTTTTGTATCTCCTAAACCGATATTGATTACTATTTTTTCTAATTTTGGAACTTCCATAATTGATTTATAATTAAATTTTTTCATCATTGCTGGTATAATTTCTTTTTCATATTGTTCTCTTAATTTTTCCATAAGTCTTCAATAGACCTCCTTTCTTATTTTATTTTTGCACCACATTTTTTACAAACACGTACTTTTTCATCTTTTTGAATTTCGAAACCTATTCTTGCAGCTTTACCGCATTTTGGACAAACTACATTTACTTTGCTTGAATGAATTGCACATTCTACTGGTATAATACCGCCTTCTTCTCCTTGTTTTCTAGGTTTAACATGTTTTTTTCTTATATTAACACCTTTAACAATTATTTTTTCTGTTTTTGGTATTACTTCTAATACTTCTCCAGTTTTACCTTTATCATTTCCAGACAAAACTTTAACTGTATCACCTTTTTTTATTTTTAACATTTTATATTTCACCTCTTCTTTTCGGTAATTTTATTTGCCTATCAAATCACAAGAATTTATTTTAATCTTGCATTTTTAAGTTTTAATATAAATACATATAAATTATTTATATTAAAATTCATAAATTAATATTTACAAATTATAAAACTTCTGGAGCTAAAGATAATATTTTCATATAATCTTTATCTCTTAATTCTCTTGCAACTGGCCCAAAAATACGAGTTCCTTTTGGATTTCCGTCTTCTTTTATAATTACAGCTGCATTTTCATCAAATCTAATATATGATCCATCTGCTCTTCTAGTTGGTTTTTTAGTTCTTACTACAACTGCTTTAACAACTTCACCTTTTTTAACAACGCCACCTGGTGTAGCTGTTTTAACAGAAGCAACAATAACGTCTCCAATTCTAGCATATTTTCTATAAGATCCACCTAGACATCTGATACACATAATTTCTTTTGCACCAGTGTTATCAGCTACTTTTAATATAGATTGTTGCTGTACCATTATTTAGTACCTCCTTCTTTAATCTTTTATTAATTATTTTATAACTGCCTTTTCAACGATTTCAACTACTCTCCATCTTTTATCTTTTGATAAAGGTCTTGTTTCCATAACTTTAACTTTATCTCCAGTTTGGCATTCATTTTTTTCGTCATGAGCTTTTAACTTATATGTTCTTTTTTGAATTTTTCCATAAGTTTTGTTCTTTTCACTTGTTTCTACTGCAACAACAACTGTTTTGTCCATTTTGTCAGAAACAACTGTACCAACCATAACTTTACGAAGATTTCTTTCTTCCATTTCGATTAATCTCCTTCCTCAAAATTTGTCAGGATTAAATTAAAATACAATTTATAATTAATAGTTCCTGCTACTATTTTACTTCTTCAATTTCTCTTTTTCTTAATTCTGTTTTTACTCTAGCAATGTCTTTTCTCACTTCTTTAATTTTCATAGGATTATCTAAACCATTTGTTTTTAAACTAAATCTTAATTTAAATAGTTCTGATTTTAATTCTCCTAATTCTTTTTCTAAATCTGGTGAAGACATTTCTCTTATTTTATTTATCTTCATCTATTTCACCACCTATTTCAGTTTCCTTTTTAACAAATTTACACTTAACAGATAGTTTATTTGCAGCAAGTCTTAAAGCTTCTCTTGCAGTTTCTTCTGGAACTCCTGCAATTTCAAACATTACTCTACCTGGTTTTACAGCTGCTACCCAGTATTCTACGGCACCTTTACCTTTACCCATACGAGTTTCAGCTGGTTTCTTTGTTATTGGTTTATCTGGGAAAATTTTGATCCAAACTTTTCCACCTCTTTTAATATAACGAGTCATAGCAACACGGGCTGCTTCTATTTGATTAGAAGTAATAAATCCTAATTCTAATGATTGAATACCGTATTCACCATCAGTAACTTTATTTCCTCTCATTGCTTTTCCTCTTACTCTACCTTTTTGTTGTTTTCTATACTTTGTTCTTTTTGGCATTAATGGCATTATCTGTCTCCTCCTTCCACTTTAGCTTTTTTAGCTGGAAGAACTTCTCCTTTATAAATCCAAACTTTAACACCGATTTTTCCATATGTTGTATCTGCTTCTGCAAATCCATAATCAATATCAGCTCTTAAAGTTTGAAGAGGTATTGTACCTTCTTTATAAAATTCTGTTCTAGCCATATCTGCTCCACCTAATCTACCAGATACTGAAGTTTTAATTCCTAAAGCGCCTGCTTTCATAGATTTTTGCATACATTGTTTCATTGCTCTTCTGAATGAAATTCTTCTTTCTAGTTGTCCTGCGATATTTTCTGCAACTAATTGTGCATCTGTATCAACATTTTTAACCTCAACTATATTTAAATTTACTTCTTTATTAATCATTTTTTGTAATTCATTTTTTAATTCTTCAGCAAGATTTCCACCTTTTCCTATTACTAGTCCTGGTTTTGCTGTGAATACATTAACTTTAACAAATTTAGGTGTTCTTTCAATTTCAATTTTTGAAATTCCACTTACATATAATTTTTTCTTTACATATTTACGGATTTTGTTATCTTCTACAAGATAATCTCCGAAATTTTTAGAGTCTGCATACCATTTTGAACTCCAATCTTTAATTATGCCAACTCTTAATCCATGTGGATCCATTTTTTGTCCCATTTTAAATAAATCCTCCTTTCTCTTTTACACTCTTTCTCTTAATACTATTGTTATATGGCTTGTTCTTTTTCTAATTCTAACTGCTGAACCTTTTGCAGCTGGTCTAATTCTCTTTAATGTTGGACCTTGGTTTGCATAAATTTCAGCAACATATAATTTACCATGAGCCATATTATGATTGTTTTCAGCATTTGCAATTGCTGATTTTAAAACTTTTTCTATTATTTCAGATGCAGCTTTTGGTGTGAATTTAACTATAGCTAAAGCTTCATCAACATTTTTTCCTCTTAATAAATCTGCAACTATTTTCACTTTTCTAGGTGAAATTCTAGCATATTTAAGAGTAGCTACTGCTTCTGGTACCATTTCTTGCATTACTTCTTCCACTTTATTTCCCTCCTTAAAGTAGTTTTATTTTATTTTTTTGTTGTTTTTTCTCCAGCATGACCTTTGAATGTTCTTGTTGGAGCAAATTCTCCTAATTTATGTCCTATCATTTCTTCTGATATATAAACAGGTACATGTTTTCTACCATCATGAACAGCTATTGTGTGTCCAACCATTTGTGGATATATAGTAGAAGCTCTTGACCATGTTTTTAATACTTCTTTTTTTCCTGATTCATTCATAGCTTCGATTCTTTTCATAAGTTCTGGAGCTACGTATGGTATTTTTTTACTAGATCTTGACATAAGTATTATTTCCCTCCTTCTTCTAGGAATTTCCTTATTTTAATTTTGGTAAGCAAATCTTTAGATTTACTTTATTTTTTAGATATATCCGTAATGAAATTGTTTTTCGGATATATATTTTATTTTCTTCTCTTAACAATAAATTTATCAGATTGTTTATTTTTCTTTCTTGTTTTATATCCAAGAGCTGGTTTACCCCAAGGTGTCATTGGTCCTGCGTGTCCTACAGGTGCTCTACCTTCACCACCACCATGAGGGTGATCTACTGGGTTCATAACAGATCCTCTAACTTCTGGACGTTTACCCATATGTCTGCTTCTTCCAGCTTTTCCCAATTTAACATTTTCATGATCTGTATTTCCTATTGTTCCTATTGTAGCTCTACATACAGCCATTATTAATCTCATTTCTCCTGATGGAAGTCTTACATGAGCATATTTTCCTTCTTTAGCCATTAATTGAGCTTCTTGACCTGCAGCTCTTACTAATTTTCCACCTTGACCAGGATTTAATTCTATATTATGAATCATTGTACCTACTGGTATGTTTTCAATTTTCATACAATTTCCTGGTTTAATATCTGCTTTATCTCCAGATATTACTTTGTCACCATCTGTTAATCCAACTGGTGCTAAGATGTATGCTTTTTCACCATCTTCATATTCTATTAAAGCGATGTTTGCACTTCTGTTTGGATCATATTCGATTCCTATAACATTTGCTACCATATCATCTTTTCTTCTTTTAAAATCTATTATTCTATATTTTTGTCTGTTTCCTCCACCTTGATGACGTACTGTTATTCTACCATATGAATTTCTTCCTGAATTTTTCTTTTTCTTTGCAAGTAAAGATTTTTCAGGAGTTGTTTTTGTTATTTCGTCATATGTAGAAACTGTCATGTTTCTTAATGATGGAGTTGTTGGGTTAAAATGTTTCATTCCCATTTTTCATTCTCTCCTTTTTTAATTTTATTTTCCTAGTATTAAAACTAGATATCTTTTATAAATATAAATCTTTTAAGATCTATTTTTAAGCTCCCATAAATTCATCTATTGAATCTTTATATTTTTTAGAAACTTTCTTTGTTTTTCCGCCTTCTGTTAAGTAAGTTACATCTGATGGATTTGTATCGATTGTAACTATTGCTTTTTTCCAATCTGATGTTTTTCCAACACTTCTACCTACTCTTTTTTCTTTTCCTTTTACAGTTATTGTATTTACATTTAATACTTTAACTTCAAAAAGTTTTTCTACAGCTCTTGCTATATCAACTTTTGTAGCTTTTTTATTTACTTTAAAGGTATACTTTCCTTCTTGTAATCCATCATTACTTTTTTCAGTAATAACTGGTTCAATTATTATATCTTCTGCTAACATTTAAGCGTACACCTCCTCTAATTTTTTAACAGTATCTAGAGTAATTATTAAGTTTTTATATTTTAATAAATCATATACATTAATTGTATTTACTAAACTTGTTTTTACTCCTTCAATATTTCTTGCAGATTTTTGAACATTTTCGTTCTTTTCTGGTAATACTATTAATGATTTACCTTCTACTTTTAAGTTTGTTAAAGCTTTAGCCATTTTACTTGTTTTTATTTCTTTTAAATCTAAGCTATCAACAACAACTAATTCATTTTCTAAAACTTTAGAACTTAATATTGATTTAATTGCAAGTCTTTTTTCTTTCTTATTTACTGTGTATTTATAAGAACGTGGTTTTGGTCCTAATGCAATACCACCTTTAATCCATTGTGGAGCTCTTATACTTCCTTGTCTAGCTCTACCAGTACCTTTTTGTCTCCATGGTTTTCTTCCACCACCACGAACTTCAGCTCTTGTTTTTGTGCTTTGTGTACCTTGTCTTTGGTTAGCTAAAAAGTTAACTAAAACACTATGTACAACTGCTTCATTTGGTTCTATACCAAAAATTTCTTCTTTTAGTTCTACTTGTTTAACTTTCTTTCCTTCTATATTGTATACATCTATACTAGGCATTTAACTTTCCTCCTTCCTTATGCTTTTACACTTGTTTTTAATTTTAATATTGCACCTTTAGCTCCTGGTACACTACCTTTTACTAAGATTGCATTTTTATCTAAATCTACTTTTACAACATCTAAGTTTTGTATTGTAACTGTAACTCTTCCCATATGTCCTGGAAGTTTTTTACCTTTAAATACTCTACCTGGTGTTGAAGTTGGTCCCATTGATCCTGGTCTTCTATGATACATAGAACCATGTCCCATAGGTCCTCTTGATTGTCCATGACGTTTAATAACACCTTGGAAACCTTTTCCTTTTGAAGTTCCTTGTACGTCGATTTTGTCTCCTGCTTGGAATGTATCTACTTTAATTTCGTCTCCTACATTAACTCCATCTACAGAATCTAATCTAAATTCTCTTAAATGTTTTTTAAGAGCTAATTTTGCTTTTGCAAAATGTCCTTTTTCTGGTTTGTTTAATTTACTTTCTTTTACATCGCCAAATCCTAATTGTATAGCATTGTATCCATCTGTTTCTACAGATTTAACTTGTGCTACTAAGCAAGGACCAGCTTCTATTACTGTAACTGGAATAACTTTTCCTTTTTCATCAAATATTTGTGTCATCCCAACTTTTTTTCCTATTATTGTTTTCATTTTAAAATTTCCTCCTAACTATTGGCTGATGTTAGTTTGTTTTCGTAACTTCAGCTTGGTTTAAATTAAATTTATTTTATTTTTTATTTTTTTGAAATTCAAAATTATAATTTGATTTCAATGTCAACACCTGCTGGTAAGTCTATTTTCATAAGACTATCTACAGTTTTTTGTGTTGGATAAAGAATATCAATAACTCTTTTATGTGTTCTCATTTCAAATTGTTCTCTTGAATCTTTGTGTTTGTGTGGAGAACGTAATATTGTTATGATTTCTTTTTCTGTTGGTAGTGGAATAGGACCTGAAACTTTTGCTCCTGTTCTTTTAGCAGTATCTACTATTTTTTCAGCAGACTGTTCTAAAACTACATGATCATAAGCTTTTAATCTTATTCTGATTTTTTCACTTGCTACCGCATTTCCTGTTACTGTTGCCATGTAAATTTCCCTCCTTAAATATTTTAATTTTTCGTCGGAAAGTTATAAACGCACCCAGGTGTTTCTTTTTTACCTATATAAAAACCCAAGTCTTGCATGATATTCTTGGGATAAGTGCTTTTTATTCTTAATAACTTACCGCCTTGGTCTAAGCCACGACATACTCCATAGAAGTTCCCTCCAACCCCAGATATTTCTAGGATTGTAGCCACATTCTACTTCATCGCTAATCTTACATGCCTTTTTATTATATACTCTATATGCTTTAATGTCAATATATTTTTGGCATATTTCACTAATTTTAACAATTAAATCAATATAATTATAAAATTTACAATTTTACTGTTTCTATTTTACATAAAAAACTTTTATAAAAACTAAAATAGATAGTTATATACATTTTTAACTTTTTATACTTTTTATTTTATAATAATTATTATTATGCTATTAATTATCATTATTATCTCAATCCATTTTGCTATATAATATAAAAAATCTATCAACCAAATGTTAATAGATTTTTTATATTATATTATTCTGCTACTTCTGAAGTTTCTTCTGCTGTTTCAGATACTTGTGCATCTTCTTCAGTTTCTGGAGCATTGTATTTTTCGAATATAGCATCTTCTATCTTCTTTCTTGTTTCACGATTGATTGGATGAGCTATATCTGTATATCCTCCATTAAAGTTCTTTTTGCTTGGCATAGCAATAAATAAACCTTTTTGACTTTCAATAACTTTAATGTCACATACAACAAACTCGTTATCGAATGTTACATTAGCAATAGCTTTCATTCTGTTTCCTGAATTAACTTTTCTTAAACGTACATCTGTAATTTGCATTTGAGCACCGCCTTCCAATGTTATAAAAATTTTGTACATATTTTATGTACTAGTATATTATTCACCAAAAAAGTTATTTTTCCTTCTTATTTTTACATTTTTTTCTTATTCAAGTATATATTTTAACATTTTGGTAAATAATACATATAATAAGATTAATAAAATCTATATTAATCTTTCCCCTTTTTTTATTATATATTCACAATTTATCTTAAAAATTTATTGAAATATATCGTTTTTGAGTATATAATAATTCAAGGTACAAATATACAAATATTTTATTTTAAGGAGCGTGGCTCAAATTGGCTAATTTAGATGAATTAAGACAGTACAAAAATGTACATATGATAGGAATTGGTGGTACTAGCATGAGCGGTATTGCTGAAATATTAAAAAATTGGAACTTTAATGTAACTGGCTCTGATTTAAATCCTTCTGAAAACACAAAAAAATTAATAGATTCAGGAATAAAAGTTACAATACGGACATGATTTACAAAATTTAGCAAGAGCAGATGTTGTTATATATTCTGCTGCTATAAAAGATGATGATATAGAAATGCAAAAAGCAAAAGAACTTCACATTCCAACTGTTGAAAGAGCAGATTTTTTAGGTTTAATTACTAAAGCTTTTAAAAATACTATTTGTGTTTCTGGTACTCATGGAAAATCAACAACAACTTCTATGATATCAGTTTGTTTTTTAGAAGCTTGTAAAGACCCTTCTATACAAGTTGGCGCAGAATTAAAACAAATTAATGGTAACTATAGAGTTGGTAACAGCGAATATTTTATTATAGAAGCCTGCGAATATGTTGAAAGCTTTTTAAAGTTCTTTCCTAAGACAGAAGTAATATTAAATATAGATAATGATCACTTAGATTATTTTAAAGATTTAGATCATATAATAACAGCTTTTGCAAAATATGTTAGATTATTACCTGATGATGGATTATTAGTTTTAAATGCTGATGATGAAAACTGTTCACATCTTTCTAGATTTACTATGGCAAAAACTATAACATATGGAATTCAAAATGAACATGCTAATTTTGTTGCAAGAAATATACAATTTGATGAAAATGGTTTTCCAAGTTTTGATGTATATTTTAATAATACATTCTACAAAACAATAAAATTATCTGTTCCTGGAATGCATAATGTTTCTAATGCATTAGCTTGCATATGTGTTTGTCATATATATGGTATTGAAAAAGAAGACATAAAAAATGGTTTATTAAAATTTACCGGTGCACACAGAAGATTTGAATATGTTGGTTCTTTTAATAATGTTAATGTTTATGATGACTATGGACATCATCCTACAGAAATAGAAGCTGTTGCTAATGCTTTAAAAAACAAAAAATATAATCAATCATGGGTTATTTTCCAACCACATACTTATAGTAGAACTAAAAATTTATTAAACGATTTTGCAAAAGCATTAATAAATTTTGATAATATAATAATTACTGATATATATGCTGCAAGGGAAAAAAATACTTATGATATAAGTGCAAAAGACCTCGCTGAAGAAGTTGCAAAGCTTGGAAAAAAAGCTTATTATATGCCTGATTTTTCAGAAATAGTAAATTTTGTTCATGCACATGCAATTTCTAATGATATTGTTATCACACAAGGCGCTGGAACTATAACAAAAATTGGACCAATGCTTATTACAAATAAAAATGAACATTAATCATTTATACTATAAATATAATAAAAATATATAAAATTTCATAACTTTTTAATAAATAAAAAATAATGAGAATATAAAAATCTCATTATTTTTTATTTTTACTTATTTCTATAATTTTCATCACTAAGCTCTGGATAGGAAAATTCAATTCCATTTGAAGTTAATTTTCCATCTTCTGTATGATTTTTGAAAAATTCATTGGCCCCTTTTAAAAAATATTTATATTTTATTTTATTATCTATTGTTCCATTTCCTATTATAATAGGATCATCCCATGTAGCATCTATTGCATACCAATTATTATTTAAAAACACATAATTCCAAGCATGTTTTTCTGTTTCTCCATTTTCATCAATTCCTGTTCCACATACTAAAACACACGGAACATTTAATTCATCTAATAAATATTTTAAAGCTTTTGCATATCCCTCACATACTACTTCTTTTTTTACTAAAGCCCCATATATATTTGAATTATCTGCTTTATTTAAACTAACATCATATTTTACATTGTCAATTATCCAATTATGTACATATACTACTTTTGCGAAATCATTATTTGGTATATCTTTTACTATATCTTCTTTAACTTTTTGAATTTTACTCATTGCAGCCTCTACATCTTGTTTTGAATAAAATCCATCAGCTAAACTATTTTCATTTGTTTGGTTTTGTATATATAATTCATAATTTACTTTTAATCCTCTAGTTATTGTTTTAGTCATTAAACACATCTTCTTTACATTGATATAATATATTTCTGGTGTATCTAATTTAAAAGCATCCCAAGCATCTTGAAAATCTTGATTTAATTTTTCTTGTCCACCATCTTGTTTTAAGGTTTCTTCTAATTTAGATGGTAATCTTATATCATATGTTCCGGTTTTTAAATTTTCTATATTATCTTTAAACACTCTATAAAATATTTTTGAATTTGAATTTAGCTGATTATAATAATAATTATCTATTTTCCCTTTATATTCACCATTTACATTATTTTGAGTACTATTTATAATTTCTTCTATTTCTGCTTGACTATAAATTTCATTATTATTTTCTGTAAAACCTAATATTTCTAAATTATTTAAATTTTCTGAAATGCTTTGTATTTGTTTTACAGTTTCATCTTTATAATAATATATACCAATTAAACAACCTAATATTATTAATAAAAGAATTAATCTTTTTATAAATTTTTTCACTATTTCCCTCTTTTCTTCTTACTCTCCAATTTTTATTTTATATAAATATATAATAACATTATTACACTTCTATAAAAAATGATTTATTATTACTTATGTATTTTTATTATATCATACTAATTTTTTTTAGCATAGATGCTTTTATTCTATTTTTAAAATATTAAATAAAAATGCATAAGTACAAAACTCTATGCATTTTCATTTAAATAACTTTATAAATTTTATTAACTAATCTACGTACTCTTCATTTGTTTTATAAGCATATCTGCAAATACTCCATAACCAACAGTTGGATCATTTACCAAAACATGTGTAACTGCTCCTATAAATTTTCCATTTTGTATAATAGGTGAACCACTCATTCCTTGAATTATCCCTCCTGTTTTTTCTAGTAGTTTTTCATCTGTTATCTTTATTATCATACTTTTATTATCATAATTATTACTAGTATATATTTTTTGAATTTGAATCTTATACCTCTCTTTTTTTCCATTTTCCAATTCGCAAATAATTTCTGCATCTCCTTGTTTTATTTCATCTCTAATTGCCACTTCTATTGCATCATTTGAATTCATATTTAGTTTATTCTTCTCATTTATACTTCCATAAATTCCAAATGCAGTATTTTTCGAAACGTCTCCTATTTTTGCACCTGTTTCTATATTTCCTCTTACTTCTCCTGGTTTTCCCTTTTCTCCTTTTGTAATAGATACAATTTTAGTTTCAACTAATTCACCACTTGCAATATTTACAATATCACCTGTATCTACATCTGTAATACCATGTCCTAATGCACAATACATATTACTTTCTGGATCATAAAAACATGCTGTTCCAACACCGACCGCTGAGCATCTCTTACCCAAAGTCCTAATTTATATTCATTCTCTCCAGTTTTTACTGGTGTTATATTCATAGTTTTAGTATTATAATCTCTTACATATTTAACTTTCATTTCTTCGCCTTTTGATTTATTAACTGTATTTATTAATTCTGAGATACATGTCACTGATGTATTATCAACTTCTACAATCATATCCCCTTCTTTAATATCTCTATTTTCATATGGTTTATAATTTTTCTTATCTTCGCCTTGTACCTCAGACATACCAACCACCATAACACCATTTGTATACAATTTCAATCCTATAGCATTTCCTAGTGGAATTACTTTAGTTTTTTTTATTACATTAACTTCTACTTGTTTTAATGGTATTGTGTTAAATAGATTTAATGTTAAATTTGTACTTCCTAATTGATTAACTCTACTTTCTGTTAAATTTGTAGCTGTCTGCATAGTTCTTTCATTATTAATACTATCAGCTTTAAAATTTTGTGTTTCCTTTATCTGTACTCCAAAAATTTTATTAAAACTAACTTTTTCTCCTTCAAATAAAACTATACTATTGGGAAATAACGTTATATATGCTACATATATATATACTATAAATAATAAAAAAATAAATAAAATTGGTTTTATTCTTTTCATAAAATACCTCTCTTTATTTTATGATAACCATTTTTATTTATTTTTAAACTAAAACTATAATTATTTTATTCTGCATTTTTTATACAATCATATTTTTCTCTTGCTAAACTTGTAAAATAAACCTTTCTTATATTATATAAATCATCTTTATTATATAATGTACTTCCATTTTCATCTGTTATTTTTCCATCTATAATTTCAGATAATTCATAATCATTAGATAAATTAACAATACAATTATAGCAATTTGAAAAGTTCTTTTTAGTATTATTTACTATATGTGGATAATAATAATACGTAGTTCCATTTTCTTGTATTTTTAATTTTTTCCTAGATAAGTTTGCTTTTGAATATGCTGTAATTATAAAATTACTATCATCTTTCGATTTTTTTATCAATTCTTTGCAATTAATTGTATGATACATTCCATCATTTGCAAGTATTATTAAATCATTTTCTTTAGTAAACTCTTTATTTTTATTACTAGATACTGTTACATAACTATTATAATAATTCCCTTTTATTGGTAAACCTTGTACAAAAGAAGTCATACTAATACTACTTGTTATTTTCTCCCAATCTGTTTCTTTTATATTTGGAAGTACAAATTCATAATTAGATGTGGAAATTTGGTTATAATTTGCAATTGCAGATATTAAACTTTTTTCTACTTTTCTTCTGATTACTGCTTCTTTATGCATATAAAATACTGAATCTTTTTCTTCTGGATTATTATTATCATTAATTTCAAAAATATTTGCATTATCTATAGTTTTATTTATAGAAAAATCAATTTTTCCCCCACTTATTTCATCTACAGCATCTGAAGGTTTTATATCTTTTAATGCATTTTCTACCCATTTTGTAAATTTATAAGATTCTTTATAATAATCTAGTGCACTAGTACTTTCATAAACATTTTCCTTTTGTATAACATTATTATTTTCCAATTTTATTTCATAATTTTTTAGTGTCTCTTTTTCTATTTTAACATCATCATAATAAAGACTTGTAATTTCTTCACCTAAATCTATTTTATTTTTAGAATCTTCATCTATTTTTCTTATATCTATTAAATATCCAGATTTATTTACTATTTCTCCATTTACTTTTCCATAAATCAATATATAATTATCTAATGTATAATTAATAATAAAATCATATTTATCAGATTTTGCATATCTGCATGAATATTTTTCATATGGCCTTATTCCATATTCATAATTATTATTTTCTACATTTTTATATTTACTTTGAATAAAAAAACCATCATACAAGTTAAATAATAATGCTGGGGTATAATCTTTTAAAGAATTGCTATCTATTCCATTATAAGAAAATTTATTTGCAAGCGTTTTATAAAAAGTTTCTATTGCATATTTCACTTCTTTTTCTTTTTGATTTATAGTTAATTTCTCATTTTCATTATTTGTATTTAATTCAAAAGCTTTTATCCCATCATATGTTGCATCACTTATTCTAGAATCATATTCTGCTTTTAAGTTTATTTCATCTATTTTTGATTGCATAAACATAGATAATAAAAAAGAGATTGGTAATACAATAATTACGAATATAACTGCAAAATGTTGTAATTTCATATTTACCCACCTCTCTTTTTATTTATTAATTTCCGTCTACTAATATTATTCCACTATCAGAGGCCGAAATTTCGTATGTATCTTCTGATACTCTATAAAATACATTTCTTAATAACTGTCCTAATGTTTTGTTTGTATTTTTAACATTTACACTTATAATATCTCCCTCTTTTAGTACAATTTTACCATCTTTTCCTAGTCTTTCTTCTATTTGACTTGTATATATATTATAGTATAAATTCTCACCTATTTTAGTTTTATTTTCATTGTTAGATTCAATATTAGGATTTTCGTCTAATATTTGAATTTGAATTTCTATATCTAAAGGAGTAATTCCTCCAGAACTTGCTGTTTGAATATATGAATTATATTCTTCATTAGTAAGAACACCTTTTTTTCTTATTCTATCTACAAATTCAGATGTTTCTGATTGAACTGATAATTGAGATATATCGTCTAATCTATCTGAAACAGCCATCAATGGAAATATAAACATTAGTATTACAGCTAAAAATATTGCTACTATTGTAATCACACTATCTTCCATAGATAACCTCCTTATTTTTAAACAATGGTATAATAAATAATAGTTCTTTCTTCATCATTTATTATTGTCTTTCCAATTTCTTCTACAATTTTTTTATTTTTAAAAATAGTATCAATTAGACCTTTAAATTCTACTTTATCATATGTCCCTCCATAAAGCAAAATATTAGTATGCTCTTTAATTTGCTCTTTACTATTTGTCCAATCTTCTTTTCTCTCTATTTCTTTTTGTATATCAAAACAATATATATCTTCTGAAGTTTTACTAGAAGTATATAATTTCACATTATTTATATTATATACTTCACCTGTTTTATCATTATAATTACCTTCTCTTAAATAAATAATTGCTTCTGAACTCTGATAATTAAATATATTAGTAATAACAGTTTCTTCCCCAATTATCCTTTTTTGTTTTATTACAGGATTTTCATTTTCATAATCTTTTTGTTCATAATATAAACTATCACTTTTTGCATAAAAAATAGCATCTCCGAGTTGTTTTTATTTTTCCAAATAGCATAAAACTAATAGTTAAAGCTAAACAAAAAACTATCACTCCAAATGCCATTTTTAAGCCATGTACTGCATTTTCCATATTTTATCACATACCTTACAATTCTTTAAAATTAATTGCTGATACTATTCCTCTTGAACTATCATAAATTAATATAATTTCATAAAATTTTCCAGTTCCTAAATTTTGTTTAACACTATCTACTTGTGTATTAAGTCCTGCATATGCTGTAACAGCTGTAAAACTCTGACTACTATCATAGTTTTGATTATAATATACAACTATTCCAGTTCCTTTATTAGTACTATTTGCTAGGTTATGTTGTTTTATTACATCACATAATTCTCTTGCCTTAGTTCCACTTACTTTTCCCTCATAGTTAATAAATTTTGAATTATAACTTTGAATTTCATATTCTGTCATATTTATATTTTTTCCAATTCCAACAGCTTGATTATAAAAGTACATTCCTAATACTATAATTAATACTGCTAATATTATTGAACCTGCTATTATTAAAGCTTTTGATGCATTTTCCATAAATTTTCCTCCAAAAAGTTAACTATATAACTAAAATGTAGTTTTCAATTTTAATTTATAGCTTGAATTCCAATATTAGATACAAGACCTGTTGATGTATCATAACCAATTGTTACTTTATATCTTAAGCCATCTTGTATATAAGACTTTCTTGCTCTTCCTTGTCCAATTTTAGAAGTATCTGTTGCTTTAGCATCTTGTGAAATTTCTGCAACAGCAACTTGTTTTGTTTGTTCATTTGAATATGCAGCATTATGATTTTCAATTACGTCACATAATTGTTTTGCTTGTGCACCAGAAATTTCTCCTTCATACATTGTAAACTTTGAGTTAAATTGTTGAATTTCATATTCTGTCATATTTACACTTTTTCCAACTCCTGCTGCTTGATTGTAAAAATACATTCCTAATATTATAATTAGTACTGCTAATATTATTGCTCCTGCTATTATTAAAGCTTTTGATGCATTTTCCATTTTTATTTCCTCCTTTAGTTTATTTATATAATTATAGGTTTTACCTAAAATTAATAATCCAATTTATATTTCTTCAAATTTTAAATAACTTATATTTTTTGTTTTATTATGATATTTTATATCAGTACATTTAAATTTTCTTTTAGAATAATATTTAACAAATTCTTCTATTCCTAAATTATAAATAGATTCCATTTGTACAATATCATCTTTTTCTAAAAATTTTATATCCATTTTTATTGAATTTGTACTATCTTCTATATATTTTAAATTGTTATCTTTTTTTACTGCTTTTGTCTCATTTATATCTATTGCTTTATTAATTAAAGTAACTAATTCTGTTCCTGTAATTTCATTTTTAGTATAACTTTCTAACTCTTTATTATTCTTAAATGCTTTTTCATTTATCAAATTTTGATTATAGATATAATAAGTAATTCCAAATATTATAATTAAAAATATTGATATAATTACAATAAGTTTTTGCTTCATTATTACACCCTTCTAATTTTTTTAAATTTCTTCATATTTTACATATTCAACTCTTTTAGTTATTTTATTTACTCTGATTTCTGAACATTTAAATATTTTATTTTGTTCTATAAAACTTGTATATTCATCTTGTGATTTTTTTTCAAAGTTATATATTTTTTCATTTTTAGTTAAAACATCTATTGTTACATAATATGAATTTTCTTTAGGTTCATTTAAACTATATTTTAAATTATTTTCTTTTGCAAAATTCGCAATTGATACAATATCATGTGGAGTTACTTTTAATACATCTTTTCCATTCTCATAGTATTTAAAAAACTCGGAATTAAATCTACTGTCTTCTTTTTCTTCTATTTGACTTGTATTTTTAGCATTATAGTCTTTAAATATTCCAAATATAAAAACAGAAAAAGTAATAATCATTATTCCTAATATTACACTTGCTGCCATAATTAGTGCTTTTGATGCATTTTCCACAGAGACTTTCCTCCTCACATTTTGAATTTTTAATCTTCAAATTGCATTTTATAAATTCTTTCGCCATCATATTCAACTTTTGTACACCTAAATTTTTTTACTTTAAAGTTATATAATTCTTCTGATTGCTCATTTGTTAAACTTTTTGTACATTGTATAATACTACTTAAGTTATAACTACCTTTTTTTAAAACTTTTGCATTTTTTATTTCATTACTTATTATTACTGTCATTTCCATTTCTTTATACTCAGTATTATTTTTTATGTTGTAATCTTGCATTAAATTAGCAATAGACATTATATCTGTTCCATATAAATTATTTCTGTTAAATGCTTCTAATTTTTTATTCCATTCAACAACTTGCATTATATATTTTTCATTATTTTCTTCTTTTTTTAATGTTGATATTTTGTTAAAATTAAATACTATTAAATTGATTATTAAAATGGAAATGATTACTCCTCCAATTATTATAAGCGTTTTTGATGCATTTTCCATTTTAATCACCAACCTTTATTTTTTATGTCATACTAGATAATGAAGAAAACGAAACAGTTAAACTCTTTATTCCTACATATATTAAAGGTATTATTAAATATCCTACAAATAATACAATCATCGGTGTAAATCCTACTGCTTTTCCAATTAATCCTTTTTTTGAAATTAATCTATCATTTGCTTCTTTTCTTTTTTCTTTATAATATTCTCTTTCTGTTTCTAATTCATCAAACGCATCTTTAATTGAAATTTTTTCAACTGCTGCTTGAAGCCCTTCTATTATTCTTATTAAATCTTTATATGAAACATCTTCTTTTAAATTTTCTAGTGCTTCATAAGCACCACTTTCATAATTATTTAAACATTTATTAATTGGCTCTTTAAAAATATTTGAATATCTTTCTAGCCATTCTAAAATAGTTTCTACATTAATTCTTTCTATATTCATTAGCATTAAAATGATTGTTTGGAATTGCATTACTTCATTTTCTTTTTCTAGTTCTCTCATTTTTACTTGAAATGTTAAAAGCCATATTGGAACCATATATGATATTCCTGCTATGATAACACATCCAAGCACCTCATACCAACCGTAAATATTCACTATTTACAATATTTAATTTATCATAAATTCTTTTAGCTGCTACATCTAATTTCTGATCTGTTGCATTTTTATAATAGTCTGTTTGTTTTAAAATTTCTTTTATTTGTACATTAGTTACATTTTTCCTACCTTTAAATATTTTTATAATTTCATTATCTTGTTTAGTTAGTTCTTCTGCTTTTATTTTATCTCTTTCAGATAAACTACCTATCACATCATAATCAGTAGTTTTAGCCGTATATACATAATTAATGCTTATTCTATGTAACGAAATTGTTAATATTATTGAAACAAAAAATGTACATATAACAAATGCTATTCTATTAACATATAACCATTCTATTTTTGTTTTTGCTGCTGCATCTTTTAATTTATTTGTTATTTTTCTGTAGTTTTTTGTTCCTTTCTTCGGTATAAATAATTGTACGAACTGCTTTATAATTGGTATTTTATATATTTTGTTCTGCCATGGATTTTCTTCATTTTTTATTCTAATATTATTGGTAGATCCATTATCTTTTAATTTTCTAATTAAAGTATAACAAATAAAAGTAATTACTAATACTAAAATTTGTATAATCATTCCTGGTTTTCCATTATAAAATTCTTCAATTGCTGTCATTCCAAATTGATTAACAGCCCAATATTTTAATGGTTCTAAGAAGAGCATTGGTAAAATACTAATTATAGATAAACTTTGAAATGTATAATCTAATTTATCTCTTTTTAGTAATTCTAATTGCATCTCTTCTGTAATATGATTTAGATTCTTCAAATATATAGATGCTCCATTTGCATCTTTTCTATCTCCATATTCTTTAGTTAAATATGATATTCCAGCAAATTCTTTTAAATAACTATTTGGTGCTATATCATAATATTTTTCAAGTTCGGATTCTGGATCGTCAGAGTTTAAAATCTCATATATCTTTTCACCTTGTCTTGAAATTTCTTTTTCTTCTTCATCTTGCAAACAATCATATATTGCCTCTTCTACCATGTTAACCTCATGATAATTATGTCTAACATCTGTAAAGAAGTTTACTTGTTGTTTTAATAATTTGTTATCTATTTTATCTACTCTTGAATCTATATACAAATCTAAGAAAAATACTTCAGATATTAGTAATATAAACAACATTAGATAATTATTTCTATTTAAATATATAATTAATATAGTTGCTGGCACTATAAGTAAAAGCATATTTGTTAGTATTTTAGCAGTTTGCCTTCTTGTTAGATACTCATCTTGTACGTTTATAATTTCTAATCTTCTTCTTAATTTTATTAAATATCTTTTTATAAACGGTATTTTTAAATAATATATGTATAGCTTTTGATATAATATTTCTAAAGAAAAACTTTTTGCTTTTGTTCCTTGGCGCAATTGTTTTATTATTTTTTCTTCTTCTTTATTTGTTAATTTTCTAATTACCAAATAAGCAATTATTATTCCAAATAGTAAAGCTAATAACACTATTATTGCTACTTTTAAAAATTCGGAATTACCACTCAAACTTTTGCGCCTCCTTTTCATTTAAAATATTTTTTACTTTTTATTATTAATACATCTCTACAATATTAATTCCAGTTTTCTTTGCAAAACTGTTCAAATTTTTTTGCATCTTGCTCATCCATATTATTTTTCATTTCTTTTCTGTTTATCTCTGATATTGGATTTGTTAATACATAGTTTCCATCATGATATTCAAGTATATTTACGTATTTATAAGTTTGTAAATTTGTACTTTTTGAAAAATATATTGTAGCATTATCAAAAAATTTATCTAATTTTGCATCTCCTGTTTTAGCCTTTTTATAATCCAAATTATAATTATCTTCATTTTCTAATGGTATACATTCTGTAATTCTTTCTATATATCTTTTACCTTTAAAATCTTTCACTAAATGTATATCAAAATTTAATACTCCTACTACTTGTTCTTCTGCTATTTTTTCATCATTAAACACGCCGACTTTTAAAAGTGAATTTCTTAATGATTGTACAAGCAAAGGAAATGTTTTTGCATGGTGAGTAAATAATGTAAATTTACTTGCCACCTGTGCTGCTTGTATCATCCATGCTGCAACTGGATCTGTTGCAACCTCTCCTATAATGTTAACACTACCATCTGTCTTTTTTTGCACATCTAGTCCCATTTGACCAGAAATACTTTCAGTTTCTCTAAATGTTAAAATATTTCTTGTTGGATAAATTTTTCTTAAATGTAACTCAAAAGCAGTTTCTTGAACTCTTATATTCATTGTTTCATAAATATTTTCTATCATTGCCATAAGCATAGTAGTTTTTCCTGATGCTTGTTCTCCTGTTATAGATACTATTCTTGCACCTTTTACAAGATATTTTATTAAATCAATTGCTTTATTACACCCTTCATCAGTAATTAAGTTTTCTAAACTTGCTTTCTTTACATCAAATTTTCTTACGAAAAATGCCCATGTTTCTGCAAAACTTGGTCTTACTACTACAACACGTGAACCATCTTTCATTTCATTAATTATAAATCCATTAGTATCTGATAATTGTCCTGGATTATTATATTTATATATATTTTGGCATACTCTTTTAAGTTCAGATTCAGTTTCAAAAGATAAAAAACCTAATCTGATGGACTTACCTTGGAAGAATATCCATATGCTATCACAAGCTCTTGGAACTTTATATCCAGCTACCTGATTTAAATAATCTCCTCCTGATTGTGACATTTGTGTTATAAATGCATCTGGAAGTCCTGATACTCCGTCCTGATACTCCATCTATATTCATTTCTCTTATTTCATCTATAACACTATATCCTTTATAACTTTCATAAATCCTTTGTACTAATACTTTTAATTTGTCATCATAAGTTAATATAAAATTTTCTTTTTCAAAAATCTTATCAATATCTTCTTCAGTTATAACATAACAAGGTTTTTCATTTCCTTTTATATATCTCAAATCGGCTAAGTTATATTTGTTTATTATATTTGTTAAAGCTTCATTTCCGAACTCGTTTTTATACATATATAATATAATATCAAATTTATCTTTGCTTGTTAAAAGAGATGGTACATCAAAAGGAATTGCTTTTGATATATTTGTTTCATCTACCCCATATTCTCTATATAAAATATCATAAATTAGTTCTTTTACATATTTCTTATCATTTGCATCTCCATATGTACAACCTTTTAAAGCTTTTTTCAACTCATATTTTTTATTTTTTCTTCTTTTTAATTCTTCTTCTGATAAACCTATATCATATAAATTAATTTTTGTTATTTCATCTAGTCGCTTTTTTATAAAATCGGTCATTTTATCTAGTGTATAAGTTTTATCATTTACCTCTATTATTTCTTCTGTTTCTTCATGCTTTATTTTTTGTATACTATATAGAACAAATACAACTACTAACGCAAAAATAAGTATAATTAAAATTGCATTAATCATATTTTTCTCCTTCCATCTGCTTTAGTACAAAAATAAAATATTTATACTTTTAATTGCAATTCTTTAAGTTTATAAATAATATTATTGCACATATTATCAACTTCTCTTATAAAGAAAAAGTTTCTATCATTTTCATCTATATTTCTTAATTTCAAAAAGAAATCTGGAAGTTTCGATTCTGTACAAGATTCAAAAAATAATGTGTTATATGGAATTACAGATACCATACTTTTTTCTCTTAAAAATCTCGTTACATTTTTTTCATTGTATTTTGAAAATCTATCATATTTTCCTATAGAAATCATAACTTTTTCTTGCCTAAAAATATCTTCTTTTTCTCTTAACTCTAGGAAATCTTCTATTGTCCTTAATCCTTGATTAAGGTTTATTATTATGATGTCTGAAATTTCTAATATTTGTTTTCTTATATTCTCTGGTACCCTTTTACTTAAATCTACAAATACCAAATCATAGTTCTTTTTGCTTTCTTCTATTGCCATTGGGTAACTTTCACAAATTTTTCTATAATCAGAATAGAACTTAACTTGTGGTGAACTTAATATTTCTAATCTGTCCTTAAATACAACTCTTGCATAATTAGTTACTAAATTTTCAGAAGATCTATTTGCTATTAAAACTTTAGATAATCCCTCTATCCCAGAACCAACTCCAACCAAATTAGAATTTAAAAATTTAGCATTTGTATTACTTTCATTTTCTTGTTTCCAAAAACAATTTTCTAGAGTAATATCTCTAAAACTTGTTGAAATTCCTAGCATTTTATAATTGTGTTTAATTGCCATATATGTAATTATTGCTGCCATTGAAACTGTTTGTCCTGTTTCTTTATAATCTGTACTATAAAAAGTTATAATAGCCATATCTTATACACCTCTTTCTAATTGTCTAAATACTTTCCTTAAGTTACCTATTTCATTATCTTCCATTATTTGTTCTATTATGTACATTAATCCTTCTTTATATGACTGTGTTAATTTTTTCAATTTTATTTTTGAAACTCTTTGATTTTCTGCAATTGTCGTTTGATCTCCCATTTCAAAAGGAAAATATATTTTTTCTTCATTCCACTCTATATTATAATCTTTTGCTAAAAAGTTTAAATATTCGTCATCTTCTTTATGTACTTCTCTTGCGAAATAAACTTTAGTAAGCTTTAATTCTTTGTTTGTACTTGCTAAAATTTCAATTCCCTTTTTTAATGAATATAAATCAAATGATGTCACAAAATATTTTTCTATTGAATCTTCTATATTATAATTATTAAAACTTTCTGAAGAATCTATATCATAAAGTACATAATCGTAATTCAAATTTTCTTCTTCAGTAATTCCAATATAGTTTTTTATTTCTGTAATCTTATTAAATCCTACTGCTACATCTATTCCTTCAAACTCTGTTACATATGTTTTACTTGGATTTATTACTGGTACTACATATTTTGCTTTTTGATTTATAGTTGCATCTATTACTAACACTTTCTTTTTCATTCCAACTAGAATTCTTGCAATATATATAATAAGATCTGTTTTATCATAAGCACCTATAAAACTAATTTTTTTCATAACTTCCTCCAAATTTTATTTACTTAATGCATCTAAATATTTTTTTCTTTCTTGCATTGCTTTATTTACTTCTTCTTCTACTGATTTTTCAACATTTTCTTTTGATTTGTCATTATATGTATTTAATACTGAATTAATACTATTTCTTGTAGTTATAGATTCATTAAATCTTGTTACCAAAGCATTTCTAGCTTCTACTGTTATATTACTATTTTGACGAATAGCTTCTTGAACTGCTGTACTTGGAACATATGTTGGTACAGAAGATCCTTGAATACCAGGTTCTACATATTTTGCTACATATAAAATAGAACCTTCCATAATGTAACTTTCTACAATAGCACTACTCATAGTTTGTGTTTCACTTTCATTTAGCTTTACTGAAAAAGTACTTTCTGAAGCTACTCCTAAAACTTGTGGTATTTCAATTTTCTTCTTAGAAACAACTATATAATCCAATCCAGATGGTAATCTTAATCTTATATCTACATATTCATTTGTATTTATTTGTGATGGTAATAAAATCATATTATATTCTTGCACTCTAGTATCATTTGTTGTTTTATCATCTGAATTTGTTATCATATCTGATGATAGTATTGTTCCTGTTTTTAAATCAATTTTAGCAATTGTATTTTCTTCTATTTGGCTTAAAGTAATAGCATTGCTTGGAATAATATTAGTTTCAATATCTACTTTTTTTAAATTTTCTAATTTAATACTATCTCCTGATTTTATATCTGTAACTAAAACATATGCATTTTTTAATCCCTGTTCCTTTTCTTTGTTTTCTTTATTTATATTAATTAATTTAAATACTAATAATCCTATTATACTTCCTGTTATAATAAGTGTTATAAACATTCCCAATATAAATGAATTTCTCGCTTTTCTTTGCATTGGATTTTTTGCCATATGCCTATCACTCCCTACATTTTATTACATAATACTACTAATTTAATTTTACATCAAAGGCGTATAAAAAACAATAAAATAGGGATTTGTAATATTGATTTAATATGTTTGTAACATTTATGTAATATACATTTTTTGTAAAAAATAGCTTAAAAAAAATAAAAAAAATGAAGCAAATTTTTCACTTCATTTTTCTGCTTATCTTCTACCTCTTCTGGAATAATTTTGCATTGGATATAATTCTGTACTTCTAAAACAATTATTATCTATACTATCTACACGATTATTTAAACAACCACATCCATTATTTTGATTATCATTTGAAATATCTTGATTTTGATTATTGCAACAATTTTTTATAAAATTACATATTGCCTTTACTATAGCTGCTGTTATAAAAGCAAGTATAGTATATATTATCGCATAAACTAAAAAACTTGAATCAAATACTGCAAAAGTAACAACTAAATATATTGCAAAAAATGTTGCTGCAACTAAAACTGGACAATCTAGTATCTTTTCTAATACAATTGCAAGTATGATTGTCGCAACAGGTAACGCAAAAAATAATAATAAAGTATTCATATATTCTTACATCTCCTTTACTTTTTTGTAAGCTTTTGTATATATTATTCATTATTACTATTTTTGGTTACGAAAAAAATATAAATCTTTCTTACTTATTAACTTAGTACTATTTTAGCTTAATATATAGTTATTTTATTCATATTCAACTTTAAGTAAATATAATCCTTGTGGTGGTAAAGTTTTTCCTGCTTTTGTTCTATCTTTTGAATTTATTATTTCTTTTATTTCATTTGGTTTTATTTTTCCAAGACCAACATCTAATAGTGTACCTGCTATTATTCTAACCATATTGTATAAAAATCCATTACCTGTTAATTCAATATATATTCTATCATTTTCTTTATATAACTTTGTAGAATATATTGTTCTTACACTACTTTTACTACTTGTACCACTTGCTTTGAATCCTTTAAAATCATGTTCTCCTTCAAATTCTTTTATGGCCTTTTTCATATCATCTACGTTTAATTCTATTGGAAAATTGTATTCTAAATTTCTATAAATTGCTGTTCCATATTTAGAGTTGTTTATAATATACCTATATGTTTTTTTCTTACAACAATATCTACTATGAAATCTTTCTTCTACTTCCTCTGCGCTTTTAACAACAATTGATTTTTTAAGTCTTGAATTTATTGCTATTGCCATTTTTTCTATTGGTATTTTACTATTTGTTTTAAAATTTGCAACTTGTCCTAGACTATGTACTCCTGCATCTGTTCTTCCTGAAGCTATCAAATTAATATCTTCTTCTCCTGTTATGCTACTAATTACTTTTTCAATCTCGCCTTGTATATTTAATTTATTTGGCTGTTTTTGCCATCCATTAAAATCTTTTCCATCATATTCTATTACTAATTTAATATTTCTCATAAATATCCTTTCTTACTTATAAAAATATTTTATATTATATCACATTTTTTCTGGGATATCTATTGCTAAAGTATCTAATAATATTTTATTAACTTTATATACTAATTTAGATAACGCAATCCAAGATTTTCTTTTTTCTTCACACCTCTCTGTTATTATTCTATTTTCAGCATAAAATTTATTATATAAACTATCTAATGAATATAAATATTCTGTTATTTCACTTAAAGTTTTATTTCTATATGCTGAATCTATAACTATTGGCATTTCTAATATTTTAGTCATAATATCTTTTTCAGTATTAGTATATATCCCTGTTATTTTAACATTTTTTTCATTGCTTTTATTTACTAAAGATTTTATTCTAATACACGAATAAATAACATATGGACCTGTTTTTCCTTCTAAAGAACTAAATCTTTTTGGATCAAAAACATAATCTTTTTCACGGTTTGGTAATAGATCTGCATACTTTAATGCTGCAACTGCTACTTTATTTGCTATATCACTTTTTTCTGATTCTTCTATATTATCTTTTTCCAAATATTGATTTGATTCTTCTTTTATCTCTTCAAGTAAAGTATCTAATTTCATAACTCCACCATCTCTTGTTTTAAATGGTTTACCATCTTTTCCATTCATTGTTCCAAATCCAATAAACTCTAATTTAGTATTTTTACTAACTAATCCAGATTTATATACAGTTCTAAATACCTGAGTAAAATATAGTCTTTGTCTATTATCCACAACATACCAAATTTCGTCTGGATCAAATCTTTCAACTCTTGAATATAATGTTGCAAGTTCTCTTGTTGCATATAAACTTGTTCCATCAGATTTTAAAACTAATAATGGTGGAATATCAAATTTATCATCTTCTTTATTAATATATACTACATATGCTCCTTGGCTTTCCTCCAAGCAATTGTTTTCCTTTAATTTTTTTATTACACTTTCTATATATGGATAAGAGTCACTTTCTCCTTCCCAAAGTTCGAAATCTACATTTATTTTTTTAAATGTATTTTTTATATTTTCTATAGAAACTTTTTTTATTTGATTCCATAAAGCATTATATCCTTTATGCCCTTTATCTAGCATCGCTGTAATTTTTCTTACTTCTTCCATTATATCTTCATTTTCTTTAGCTTCTGTACTAATTTTAGGATATATTCTTTCTAAATCTTCATTAGTAACTGGTGCTTTATCTGGATATTTTCCTTTATAATCATCTTTAAAATATATTAAATCAGGCAATTCTTTTTTTATACCATATATAACCATTCCAGATTGCCTTCCAATATCTCCAAAATGTACATCTCCTATAACATCATTTCCAACAAGTTTTGCTACTCTTTTTAATGCTTCTCCTATATTTGCACTTCTTAGATGTCCTACATGTAATGCTTTTGCTACATTTGGCCCACCATAATCTACAAATATTTTTTTTGCTGGATATTTTATTATATTTTTACTTATATCTTCTTGTATTTCATTTAAATATTTAAATAAGAACTCATCTTTTATTGAAATATTTATAAAACCAGGACCTGCTATATTTAAGTTTTCAAAAATATCAAATTCATTTAATTTTTTTATAATATTTTCCGCCACTTCTCTTGGATTTTTTTTCATTTCTTTTGCAATCTGCATTGCCCCATTATACTGAAATTCACCAAATTCTGGTCTGCTAGAAGCGTGAATCAAAGGAACTTTATCAACATATCCTAAATCTTCTAAAACTAATTTTATTTTTTCTCTCATTTTGCTAATTATATCCATATAAAATTCCCCCTCTTTTTTTGTTATTGTAATATACATCCGTTGCAAAATTTGTCTTTTTTTGTCGAAAGCAGTCTTTTTTTTATTTTCTTGCTTTTTTGTCGTTTTTTGTCTATAATTAATTTGTATGTATTTACATATATATATTTAATATATAAAAGGAGGGGATTTTTATGTTATCAGCTTCAGAAATAAGAATGCAAGCTAGAGAAAGTTTAAAAAACAAATGGAGTCAAGTTGTTCTTCTTACATTAATTTATACAGCTATAAACATTGGAATTAATAGTTTATCAAGTTTTGTTCCATTCTTAGGAATTTTATGTCTAATTATCACAGTTCCATTTGAGATTGGATTAGTTTTTAGTTTTATCAAAATATATAAAAACGAAACTTTTTCATATGGAGATCTATTTACTCTTACTTTAGACAATTTTGGTAAAGTTTGGAAAGTGGTAGGTAATATATTGCTAAAATTAATAGTTCCAATCATCTTATTAGTAGTCTCTATATTTGCTTTAGTTTTAGGTATAGTTTTTCTAGGAATTGCATCTAATTCATCAGACGCTTCTTCTATTTTCTCAACTCTAGGTATAATATTTGTTATTCTTGGTTATATAGGTTATATTGCTTCACTTATATTTTTATATGTAAAATCATTATTATATTCAGTTTCATATTATATCTTATATGATAACCCTAATATGACAGGTAAACAAATAGTTGAAGAAAGTGAAAGAATAATGAAAGGACAAAGAGGAAAATATTTCGGATTACACCTTTCATTTATCGGATGGGGACTATTAGCAATTCTTACTTTAGGTATTGGTACATTATTTTTAACACCATATGTCCAATTTGCTACTATAGTATTTTATGAAGACAGAACTGGAAAGTTAAGTTATGTTCAAGACTCTACACCTAATATATAGATTTATTTAAATAAAAAACACACATATAAACTTAATTTAATAAGTTGCAATATGTGTGTTTCTTTATATTTTAATTTATTAATATTTTTCTTTTTATTTTGTTGTTTTTATATATTCTTCATGTCTTTTTATTTTTTGAGTAGTTGTTTTTATTAGTGGTTCTGTTGTAATTTTTACATCATATATATATTTATATTTTGGGATTTTATTGTTTACTTCCTTAATTATATTATTAATTATATCTTTTATTTCTTCTTTGCTCTTTCCTTTTAGTTTTTCATTTTCATCAGAATATACCACTTTTACTGAAATTTTCACATTACCATCATTTTGAATTTTTCCATATACAAAACTTTCTTCTACATATGGTGATTCATTTATTAAAGTTTCAATTTCTTGTGGAAATACTTTCTTTCCATTTTTTAGTACTATCATTTCTTTTATTCTTCCTGTAACATGTAAATATCCTTGCTTATCTAAATATCCTAAATCTCCAGTTTTGAAGTAACCATCTATAAAACTTTCGTTTGTAGCTTCTTCATTTTCATAATATCCTTTCATAACATTAGGTCCTTTTACTGTTATCTCTCCTATTCCCTTTTCATCCTTATTTATTATTTTTACATCTTCATTATATAAAACAAATCCAGCTGTCCCTGGTTTTTGGTATTTATCATTTTCACAAGAAATCACAGGTGAAGTTTCTGTTAGTCCATATCCTTGAATCATTTTCACTCCAATATTATTAAAAAATTTAATAACCTCTTTATCTGCAGAAGCTGAACCATATATAACAATTCTTAATCTTCCTCCTAAATTATCTAATATAGATTTAAATAACTTTCTTCTTAAATCTATATGGAAAAATCTTAAAAAATTAGAAAAGCCCATTAGTATTTTAAAAGGTATTGTAAGATTTTTATTTTTTATTGTTTTATTTATCTGTCTATACATCACATCAAGTAATGCAGGAACACATACAAGACCACTTATTTCATATTCCTTCATATTTTGAGGTATATGTTTTAAACCATCACAATAACAAATTCTACAACCTGTAAAAAAGCAAAATAAATATGTTGCTGTACATTCAAATGTATGGTGTAATGGTAAAAATGAAAGTACACTATCTTTATCATTCATTTTTATTAATGTAGTCATAGCACTTACATTTGAGCATATGTTTTTTTGTGAAAGCTCAACAGCTTTAGAAACTCCTGTTGTTCCTGATGTAAATAGCATTATAGACATTTTATCATTATCTATTTTTATATTTTTATATATTGTATTTCCTTCTTTTAATAACTCATATCCTTCTTTTAGTAGTTCATAAAAAGAATATACTTCTTCACTACTTTTTTCTAGATCCATATTAATAAGATATTTTAAATTACTTTCTTTACTTTGTTTTATTTTCTTAAATATACTTTCATATTTATTTTCAAATATAACAGCTCCTGCCTCACTTCTTTTTATTAAGCTTTCTATCTCGTTTTCTGGTAACATATAATCTAATGGAACTACTACCATATTTCCATTATTAATTGCCATATAACTTAAAGGCCATTGATATTTATTATGGCTTATAATTGCTATACGCTTACCCTCTAACCCTAATTCTAATAATTTTGTACTAAAAGCCTCTATATCTTCTTTATGCTTTTTATATGAAATATTAATATATTCTGGATTCTTACTTGTTTTATCTTTTTTATAACTAAACGCTATTCTATCTTTATATGTATTTGCTGTATAATCTATCATTTCTCTAAAATTATCTACATGAATTTCTTTATATAACATATTTTTTCTAGGTTTAAATTCACTCATATTTTTATTCCTCCATAAAATGCTTATTAATAGTTTATATAAAAATGCAAAATAAATCAATACTATCTTAATTATTGTTGAATATTTGTAATAAAAATGTTAAAATAGTATCATTAACATAAAATTTTGAAAGGATAATAAAAAATGAACGTAGGATTTATATCACTTGGATGTAGTAAAAATTTAGTAGATACAGAAATGACAATAGGACTTTTTAAAAATCATAATTATAATATAGTAACAACACCAGTAAATGCTGATGTTATAGTTATTAATACTTGTGGTTTTATTGCCTCTGCAAAAGAAGAAGCTATTAATACAATATTAGAAATGGCAAATTATAAGAAAAACAGATGTAAATATTTAATTGTAATGGGTTGTCTTGTTCAAAGATATAAAGAAGATTTGGAAAAAGCAATTCCAGAAGTAGATTTATGGATAAAATATAATGAGTACAATACTATATGGGAACAAATAGAAAATGTAATTGCACCACTAGATAAATCAAATAATTACAATTGCCCTGAAGAACTTAACTTTTTAGATAGAGTCGTTAGCACTGGTAAAAATTATGCATATCTTAGAATTGCCGAAGGTTGTAGTAATCATTGTACCTATTGTGCTATTCCTTCTATACGTGGACCTTTTGTTAGTAGAAAATTGGAAGATATTTTAGAAGAAGCAAAAAAACTTGCTGATAATGGCATAAAAGAAATAATTGTTATAGCTCAAGATACTACTAAATATGGAATAGATATTTATGGAAAACCTATGCTTGCAATTCTATTAGAAGAACTTTGCAAAATAGAAAAAATCAAATGGATTAGATTTTTATATGCCTATCCAGAAACTATTACAGATGAATTAATTCAAACTGTAAAAAACAATGATAAAATTTGCAAATATTTTGATATTCCTATTCAACACATATCAAATTCTGTTTTAAAAAAGATGAACAGAAAAAGTAATGGTGAGAGTATTAGAAATTTACTTGCCAAAATAAGAAAAGAAATACCTTCTGTAATATTAAGAACTACTGTTATTGTAGGTTTTCCTGGAGAAACAAAAGAAGATTTTGAAGAATTATATAATTTTATTAAAGATGTAAAATTCGATAGACTAGGTGCTTTTTCTTATTCAAAAGAAGAAGGAACACCTGCAAGTAGACTTCCAGATCAAATACATCCAATGACTAAAAAAAGTAGATATAATAAAATAATGAAACTTCAACAAGAAATTGCAGCCGAAAAGTTAAAAAGTCAAGTTGGAAAAGAATTAGAAGTTCTTATTGAAACTAAAACTTTCGATTCTAAATATTATGCTGGAAGAAGCTATATGGACGTTCCAGATATCGATGGATTAATTTATATAAAAAATGAAAATAAAGAAGATTTAGAAAACCAATTTATAAAATGTAAAATTACTGATGTTAAAGGCTATGACTTAATCGCCCAAATTTAATTTTAGATATTTTAATACAAAAATGTTCATATATGAAATTTATTTATCATATATGAACATTTTTTATTTATATCAATTATCTTTCTTTTTATTTCATTAACAGTTTTAGATCAATATTTATTCTCCTAATACCATATTAATTAGTGCCATTCTTACAAACACACCATTTTGAACTTGTTTAAATATTCTAGATTTACTACACTCTACTATGTCATCTGTTATTTCCACATTTCTATTAAATGGTGCAGGGTGCATTATAATTGCTTTTTCTTTCATTTTGTTCACACGATTTTTATTTAATCCATATTTCTTATTATATTCTTCCTCTTTTATTTGCATTTTGTTTTCATGTCTTTCGTGCTGAACTCTAAGAAGCATTACTATATCTACCTTTTCAATCACATCATCTAGTTCAACATAATTATATCCTTCTTCTCTATATTCTTCTGGTCCAGAAATATATACTTCCATTCCTAATTTTTTCATTATTTCTATATTGGTATGTGCTACTCTTGAATATTTTATATCACCAACAATAACGATTTTTAATCCTTCGAATTTACCAAATTCCTGTCTTATTGTTAATAAATCTAATAAAGATTGAGAAGGATGATTTCCTGTTCCGTCCCCTGCATTTAATATTGGAATATTCAACTTTCCAACTAATTGATTATAATACTCATTTTCTTTATGTCTTATTACAACTGCATCTACTCCAAACATTTCAAATGTTTTTACAGTATCATATAAAGTTTCACCTTTTTTTATACTAGAATCTCCTGCATTAAAATTTTGAGTTCTACATCCAAGTTTTAATGCTGCCATGTCAAAACTATAATGTGTTCTTGTAGATGGTTCAAAAAATAAATTTGCAACTACTTTTCTCCCTTGATAATCAACTTTTTTTCCATCTCTAAAAGCTTGTGCTCTATCTAATATTTCGTTAATTTTCTTTGTTGTAAAGTCATTTAAATTTAATACATCCATATAGATTCTCCTTTACATTTTTTTCGATTTTATCATACAAAAAAATAGATTACAATACATTTTTATTGTTATTACATAAATAAAATGAACTAAAATTATTAAACTTTTTTATTTAATAATTTTAATTCATTTTATATTTTACTACTTTTTTATATTAACTTTTTTGTCTTTATAAACTTAATTAACATTTATTCTTAGCTCCACATATGTTTTCTTGTTAACTCTAGTAAATTTAATGGAGTAAAACCTACAATTTGTACTTTAGATCTATCTTCTTTTATACAATTTTTAAATATCTCTAATACCTTTTTTCTATTTTCCTCATTCATATCTATATAATCTATTATTATTATTCCTCCAATATCTCTAAGCTTAAGCTGTTTTGCAATTTCTATTGTTGCCTCTTTATTTACTGTAAAAATTGTATCATTCAAATCTTTCTTTCCTATATACTTTCCTGTATTTACATCTATTGCTGTTAGAGCTTCTGTTTTATCTATTGTTATAAATCCTCCACATTTTAACCAGATTTTTCTATTTTCTATTTTTTCTAATTGTTTTTTTATATCATAAACATCAAAAACATTATTTTTCAACTCTATTTTTATAAAATCATGTTGTTTCATTTTTTTCAATATATTCTCTATATAATTGTACATATATTCTGTATTAACAATAATTTTATTTATTCCTCTATCCATCATATCTACTAATAATCTGTCTATAACTCTATTATTAGTATACAATAATTTTGGTTCAAAATTTTTTTCATTTTCTAATTTTTCTAAATTTGAATAGACCGCTTCTAATTTAGCAATAACTTCATTCATATCCTTTTTTATTTCTTTTTCATTTTTTCCTATAGCTGAAGTTCTAATTATTATGCCTAAATCTTTATTTAAATTTTTCTTTACAATCTCTTTTAATCTATTTATTTCTTCTTTATTTTCTACTTTTTGTGATACTGTTATAAATTTAGTTCCTGGCATTATAACAACAAATCTTCCAGGCATATTAATATGTGTAGACACTCTTGGTCCTTTTTGCATTATTTGATCTTTTTTTACTTGTACTATAACAGGCATTCCTACTTTTACATATTCTTTTATATCTATGTCCTCAAAATTCTCATTTTTATTTCCAGTTTCATTGCTAACCTTAGGTACAATATCTTTTATATGTAAAAAAGCATTTCTGTTATTTCCTATATCTACAAAAACAGCTTGTAATCCAGGAAGTACTCTTTGTATTTTTCCTAAATAAATATTTCCTTCTATTCTTTTTTTATTAAAATCTTCTTCATACTTTTCTGTAACAATAGAGTTTTCTACTAAAGTTATTATACTTTTTTCATCTGTATTATCAATTATAATTTCTCTCATTTTAAATTAATTTCTCCTCTATTTCTAATTAATACCATTACTGTTAAAAAATAATAAAATTTTAGAATACTTATGCATATACTATTTTACACATTATTATATTTATTCATAGCAATATCGATTCCATTTTCTAATAATTCTGTTATTGCCTTTTCAGCTTTACTAACGCCTTTTAATAATTCATTATATTCTTCATCATTAACATGTCCTATAACATAATTTATTAAATCTGATTTTCTTTCTGGCATTCCTATTCCAACTCTTAATCTAGTAAATTTTTCTGTTTTTAGCATATGTACTACAGATTTCATTCCATTATGTGTTCCAGGTCCTCCCATTTTTCTAATTCTTATTATACCTGGATTTGTATCTATATCATCATATATAACGATAATTTTATCTAAATCAATTTTATAAAAGTTAACAAATTCTATTACTGCATCTCCACTTAAATTCATATATGTTTGAGGTTTTACTAATATTACTTTTTCTTTTCCTATTGTCCCTGTACCATATAAAGCGTTAAATTTATTTTTGTTAACTTTAATATTATACTTTTCACTTAGTTCATTAATTACTTCAAATCCCATATTATGTCTTGTTTTTGAATACTCTTCTTCAGGATTTCCTAATCCTACAATTAAATACATATCTAATTATCTCCTTTTATCTTATATTAGCACGTTTTAGTTAATTAGACAATATTTTTTCAAATATAAGTACATCACAATCTTCTTTTGATAAGTAAAAATCATTTTTTTTATAAAAACCAACAGCTCTTTCCAATTTCTTATATGTTCCTAATTGTATTTTTTTAAAATTATTATTTACTGCAAAATTTGTTAAATCTTCCATTAATTTTTGTGCTACTTTATAACCTCTATACTCTTTATGAACATACATTGTTTTTAACATTCCAACACCATTAGATATATTTTCTAGTCCTATAGTTCCTATAACTTCCTTTTTATTATCTAAAGCTATCCAAAAGTTTCCTCCGTTTTCTTTATATTTTTCTCTATCTATTGTTTCTAGTTCTTCTCTCCATTCTTCAAACCCAAATTCATCTATACATACTTCAACTAAAAATTTTTTTACTTTTTCTGCGAATTCATTACTAAATTCTAAAAATCTCATCCCCTCTTTCATATTTACCTCCATCTTATTTTATTACTTCATATTTTGCTATCTCCTTATAATACTTTTCTAATTTGTCTATTACGTTATTCCATGTATATTTTTCTGATGTAAGTTTTGAATTTTTTGATAATTTTTTTCTTAGTTTATCATCTTTTATTAAAATTTCTATTTTTTCTTTTATATCTTCTACTGTTCCTACAGTAATTAATGCATTTTCATTATCTTCTACAAAGTCTCTATTTCCTCCTGTATCTGTAGTTATAATTGGTAATCCACACTTCATAGCCTCTAAAATAGGTAGTCCAAAAGATTCATATTTTGATGCACATACATATACATCAGAACTTCTCAAAATTTCTCCAATTTGCTTTTGAGTTACATTTTTAAAAAATCTTTCATTACTGTTTTTTGGTTCATCTGGAGTTATCCAATTTAAGTTTATATTATAGCCTTCATTTCTTAGTTTTTTTATTGCATCTAATATTTTTTCTATACCTTTAAATTCAGAATTTTGTGATCCTACAATTGCTATTGTAAAACCTTTTTTCTCATCATCCGCTTCTTTACTTTTTTTTGTTTGATAAAAATATGTATCATCAACTGCATTTGGTATTACATAAGCATCTTTTTTATAAATTTCTTTTATTTTTTCTTTAGCATAACTTGATACTGTATAAATAAATGGTGCTACTTCAAATTCTTTTTTTATGTAATTAAGAGTTCTTTCATCTAATTTTTGCAAATCAAATAAATGAACATCACCTTGTTCAAAATATATAACAGGAGCTTTATTTTGCTCTATACATTCATATATTTCTCTCCAATATGTTGCAACAATAATATCACACGGATGTATGTCCTCACAAAGTATTTCATCCCACGGTACCTGTATAAAAATTATTCTTTCATCCATTTTAAACCAATCTGGCTTTGGATAATGTGATATAATTGTAACTTTATGACCTCTTTTTACTAAGTAATTTGAGTGTTCTAATATAATTTTACTTCCTCCACAAAGCCCTGTCCATGTCATTACATATACTATATCCAGATTTTCTTTTATTTTATTTGTTTTTTCTAATTTTTGAAATTCCGCATTTTTTAACCTTGCTTCTCTTTGCTCAAACTCTCTTTTTCTGTAGACTTTTATATCCATATATGCAGTTCCTCCTACTTTTTAAAATTTTCTTTTATTCTATTCCATACTTCATTTGTTTTTAAATATTCTTTATAATGTTTTTCCACATTTTCAGAATACTCTTTAAACTCATCTAACAATACATTAAAATTATTATCTTGGAACAATTTATTAATTTCAGGAACACTGTCTTCTAATTTTTTATATGTTTCTTCTATTTTAGTTTTATAACTTTTCTTATCTGCTATATAAAGTAATAGTGGTTTATATTTCATCCATCCTTTACTAGCTCGTAAAAATCTCAATCCTATTTCAGATTCGTCACCTTTTATTTTTCTTAATGATACTGGATATTTTTGTTTCATTATTCCTGGGTATTTTAAAAAACCATCATGAAAATGATATACAGGAACTCTTAAAACTTTAGCATCGTCTAACAATGTAGAGAAAAATGTATCTTCCCCTCTTGCTTCTGGTGGATTATAAAAAGCTGGAATTTTATCTAAATGATTCATATTTATACATAAAGTTGAACCGAGCTACCCATTTTCCTGCACCATTTTTTTCTATTTCATATAGCTTTTTTCCCATTGCTATATCTTCTTTTGCAAATGTAACACCATTGTTTTTCTTAAAATTCTCTTTTACTTTATCCCAAGAAATAATATCATTACTTATTGCTTCAATATATTTTCTAAACATATCTTCATTAATTTCTTTATTTAGTTCTACATATGGTATTGGTGAAATATATCCGCAATGATATCCAATTGTTATATCTGCATCTTTTATATTTTCTAAATGCTTTATAATATTATTTTGTTTTCTCCATGTTATGGTATTATCTTCATTTTTTATACATGCTACTGGATACTCATCATCATCCCAAAATAATAAATAATCATATTTTGATTTTGCCGCATAGTATAATAATGTATTTCTACCTTTTGCATGTCCATGTCCTAAAATAAAATTTACTTCTTTTTTTGTAAAACCCTGTCTTGCAATTAGTTTTTTCTTTTCTTCTTCTATATCTTCTGGAGTAATATATCTTATTTTAATATTTTTATAAACTTCTGGAAGAATACCATAAAAGTCTACTCTTGTTGTAATTTGATATGATAAATCAAATAAAATAAATATTGTCAGTTCTACTTTAGGCTTAAAATCTTGCAATTGTTCTAACATTTGTTTATACATATTATTTATTAATTTACAAACATTTGGTCTTCCTGTAACAAAACCTATAGCTACTTTTATTTTTTCATCCATTTTTAACACCCATCCTTTTACATTATTTTGTTTTTTATATCTTCTATTGAAATAACTCCTTTTCTTAAAATCTCTATTTTTCCATCTATCACTTTAACTATAGTAGAAGGAATACTTTCCTTACAAATACCACCATCTATAAAAGCATCTACTTTATCTTTAAAATCTTTTATAGTATCTTCTATTTTTACTGGACTTGGCTTTCCAGAAATATTTGCACTTGGTGCTGCAATCGGTACATCACACATGTTTAATATATTTTTAACAATTTTATTATCTGGTATTCTAATACCTATAGTGTCATTACTAGCTGTTATTAATTTACAAATATTACTTTTTTTCTTTTTTAAAATTATAGTAATAGGTCCTGGCATGAAGTTATTTATTATTTTTCTTTCTAAATCGTTTGTTATCTCTGCATACTTTTCTATTTCAGATACATTTTTTACTAATATATTAAGCGCTTTTTCTTTTGGTCTTTCCTTAATACTATAAATTTTTCTTATTGCCTCTTCAGATAAAGCATTTCCTCCCATTCCATAAACAGTTTCTGTTGGAAATATCACAACCCCATTTTCTTTTATTATATTTGATATATTTTCTAATTCTTCTTTTTTTATTTCATTTCTCCAATCGTAAAATTTGGTCATTTTATTCCTTCTTTCATACTATACATAATATCATATATGTTATCATATATTACAAATATTGTCAAATTTTAGCAGTCTTCTTTGTAGTATTTATATTTTTCTCTTATATTCTTTTATTTGCTCTCGTTTTCTTTATTTTTCTATACTTATCTTGTTAAGTAATTCTTTTTCTTTTGTTTCTCCTCTACTATTTTTAATACTTTTAACTTTTACTTTATTTAAAACTTACTAATTTTACTTATAATTAATAAACTTTTAGTAAAAAATATAATATTTGTTTTTTATAGCAATTTACGAAAAAAAACATAAACTTTAACTAACTCCAAACACAAAAAATGAACAAACAAACTCTTCCCTCTGTTTGCCTATTCATTTTTATCATTTCATTTATTATTTGCTCAATTTTAAAATAACTCTTCTAATTTATATTCTTTTTCTAATTTATCATTCATATATAGTTTAGTAATAAGTTCTAGTTCTTTTTGTGATTCTTCTGATACATTAAATGAAAATATTTTTTTATCAGGTGCCATTACTATATATTTTATTGCATTTACTGTTGCTTCATTTATTTGTATACAAGACTTATCAACTTTTCCACATTCCACACATTTAAATCCATTTGATTCTAAACTAAAATATGAAATTTTATCATCTCTTTTACAGTTTGTACATTCCCTAATTCTTGGTGTAAACCCTAAAAAACATAATAATCTAAGTTTAAAAATAGATAATACTAAACTTAAATTTTTATCTGTTTCAGATATTACATATAAAGTATTTAATACTAATTGTAATATCTTATATGTATTTTGGTTTTCATCTGTTACATCATTAATTATTTTTGTTATATGTGCTGCATATTTTAGCTTATCTAAGTCTATTCTAATTGGATAAAATATTTCTATTGTATCACATGAATTTATGTGATATGAGTTTGCTCCTTTAAAAATCATATATTCTCCAAAACATAAATATTGAGTGCCTGCCATAAGCAAACTTTTAGGTCTTCTTGCTCCGTTTTGCAGCGCACCCAATTTTTCCTGTAGGAGTTAATATTGTAACCATTTTATCGAAATCAGACATGTTGTTTTCCGATATAATTATCCCCTTGGTTTTTATTATCCCCATATTCATTCACCTTTAAATTTTTTTCTATATTTTCTACTTCAATTAGTTCTAAATAAGTATCTATATTACCAGTATTTTTAAAAGTATTCCATGCTAATTGTTTTATCATGTGCAATCACTCCTTATCATAAAGTAACAAATTATAACTTTAGTCTTATCTTTTGCTTTTTTGCTAAAAATTATTCTAATTTTTAAAATTTTTTATTCTGGTTTAAATTTTTTTACTATTTTATCATTATTAAGCCAATCTTCTTTAACTTTAACCCATAATTTTAAATTTATTTTTGTATCAAGCATTTTCTCCAAATCTTGTCTTGCATATGTTCCTATTTTTTTTAACATATTTCCACCTTTACCTATTATAATTCCCTTATGTGAATTTCTTAAACAATATATAGTTGCTTCAACATCATAAATCGGCTTTTTATCTATAGTTTTTCTTTTTTTCATTTTTTCAGTTTCAATATATAAACCATGTGGAACTTCGTCATTTAAAAGTTTTAAAGCTTTTTCTCTAATTGTTTCTTCTACTAATTGTCTCATTGTTTGGTCTGTATATTCTTCTATATCATAATATGCAGGACCTTCATTTAAGTTCTTTTTTATTTCATCTATAATATCTTCTATATTTTTATTTTTGGTAACAGAAACAGGAATAATTGCTTCAAAATCATATTCGTCTTTATATAAATTAATTATTTTAGCTAGCTTTTCTTTTGTTACTAAATCAATTTTATTTATAATTAAAATAGTTTTTCTTTTAGCTTCTTTTATTTTATCTAATATTATTCTATCACCTTTTCCTATTTCGTCTGATGTAGCTTCAATTACAAACAATATTACATCTACATCACCTATCGTTCCAAAAGCAGTTTCTACCATTGCATTTCCTAGTTTTGATTTTGGTTTATGTATTCCTGGTGTATCTATAAAAATAATTTGCAAATTTTCTCTATTTACTATAGCTCTTATTGCATTTCTTGTTGTTTGTGGTTTATTTGCTATTGCTGCTACTTTTTCTCCTACTAATGCATTTATAATACTTGATTTTCCAACATTTGTTCTTCCAACCATTGAAACAAATCCTGATTTGAATTTTTCTTCCATACTTCCTCCACACTTTTCTATCTTATTATATATCTATATTATTGCTAATTTTGTAAAAAATAGTAGTTTATCTAAATTATTTTCTGAATTTATTCTAACACATGAAAATACTAAAGTCAAAATAGCTATTTTTTATAAAAAACTTTCTTCTTATAAAAAAAGTATTCAAAATGAAATTATAAATTTACATATTGAACACTTTCCTATTTTATTTAAATGTGACTTCTGCATCTATTGGACAAATTTGAATAAATGTATTTCCGTCATTAACTTTTATCTCATTTCCATTTAAGTCTTTGTATACAGTTTGTTCTGTTCTAGACTTTTTCTCACATTTTATTTTTATAGCTTTTCCATTTGTAATATAATATCCATCTCTTGTTCCAACATTATCTAATGTTTGTCTACCTTTATTCTCTCCATCATCTAAAGTTGTATTTTTTACAAATGTAATAATTATATTTTTAACTGTTACATCTTCATTTGTATTCCAATCAACTTGTTTTATTCCTCTTGTATATCTTAGATATCTTTTTGTTTCTGCATTATATGTATAACTTGCTGTGTTATAATCTGAATATTTTATAGAGAAACTATTTGCTTCTTGCTCATCACCATCCAGCTCAACATCATCAGACACATAATTTAAAACGCTCTTTTTATTTGATGTTGTACTATATCCTTTATTTTTGGCTATATTTAAAATATTTTTAGTAGATGTTACTGCATTATGCGGTGCTGATTTATCTTTTACTCTCCAAAAATCAGTTGCACTTTCTGTTATTCCATTAATATTATTTACTTTTAACTTACTAATGTCTCTTTTGGCTTGTGGGCTCCAACCATAATGTACATATATTGCATCATTTTCTAAAGCATAATCTAAAAAATAATGTCTTGAACTTCTTATTGGTCCTACTTTTTCTAAATTTTTACCTTTTAAGACTTCCATAAGTCTTGTTTCTCCACCTTCAACAATTATTTCGTAAACAATATATGCATCATTTAATCCAGCTTGTGGAAGTGCTCCTTTATGGTTATCTATCATTATAGCTATTGGTCTATCATCACCCGAAAATATATTAACATCTTGTTTGGTTTTCTCTTCATCTTGTTTACCTAAAGTGTCTGTTCCTAATGATATTACTTGATCTTCACCTTTATTTTTCTCTTTTACTAATTTTATAGCAAATAGCACTCCTACAGCAATAACTAATATAACAACTATTGCTATTAGTATTTTTGTACTCTTTTTCTCCACAATTTATCCCCCTTTTATTTTATAATTTAAAAACAGTTAGTCCATAAACTAATAAAACAATTAAAACTCCCATACAACATCCAAATATGACTTCTGACGAAGACTTTTTATTATCTTCCATTCTATTTTCTAGTACCATTAAAGCTAAAATCAAAGATAATACAAATACTAGTAAACTTTTTGTATTAATTCCTATTGCTGTTAAAATAGCAAAAGAAATAGCAGATTGTCCACTTGGTACAAATTTTGAATTTATAAACTTGTGTTTATTAGATTTTGAACTTGCAAATACAGATATTACTGCAATAACTGTTAACATTATACCAACAAAAGCTAAATGTACTGGTGAATTTATCATATTTTTAAATATACTTTCACCAAATTTACTAAGATCTGTTTCTCTTAAAAATAAAAAGTACGCAACTATAACTGAATTTATAGACATTAAAAGTACTGCACCAGCCCCAACATCTTTGGCTATTTTTGCCTTTGGATGATATAAATCTGTATATAAATCTACAACTGTTTCTATTGCTGTATTTACCATTTCTGCAAATATTACAAACACTACTGCAAACATCAAACATAAAAACTCTGTTGTAGTAAAATTATAAAATAAGCTAAGTATCATAACCACAACAGCTATTACTAATTGTTTTTTTATATTACTTTGTGTGGTTGTTGCATAAATTAGTCCTTCTATTGCATTTTTAAATGCATCTATGAAATTACTATTTGACAACTTTTGTTCTTTATTTTTATCTTTTTTTTCCATATAACCTACCTTATCTAGTTATATTTAATTTTTGTAAGACATTTTCTTCTTTTTGTCTCATAATTTTCTTTTCTTCTTCTTCCATATGATCATATCCCATTAGATGATAAAAACCGTGAACAACCATATAAGAAAGTTCTCTTTCAAAACTATGATTATATTCTTCTGCTTGTTCATAAACTCTTGGAATAGAAATCACAACATCTCCTAGTATATCTGTAACAATGTTTTCTTTTTTCTTTATTAATCCTTCTATTTCTTCTTTTTGAAACATTGGAAAAGATAATACATCTGTTTCTTTATCTATATTTCTATATTCTTTGTTTATTCTTTTTATTTCTTCAGGATTTGTTAATATTATGTTTATATATATTTTTATATTATCTAATCCTTCTTCTTCAAAACATTTTTTTACAACTGTATTAATAATTTTATTGTACTCTTCATTTTCTTCTATATTGTTATAATTTATTTGTACGAAATTTTTCATAATATATTTCCTTTCACAAAGATTAATGTACTCTTTGTTTTGTATATATTCCCGCATAAGAATTACAAGAATTTTTTAAATTTCTCATAACACCTAGCTCTACTAATCTATTTTTATAGAACTTAATTATCTTAAAATATTTATTTTCATTTTTTAAAACTTGCTTTAAATCATTTGAAATAAATAAAATTTCCTTTTCTTTAAGATATTTTTCTTCATCTATTTCTTTTAAGCTTTCTAATTCTTTATACTTGTCCCAAAACTTTCTATATTCTTGTCTTAAATTTGGCTTGTCCCAATAAACTTTTGTAGACAATAATTTTACATTATATTCTTCTATTAATTTTATTAATAAACTATATGCTCTTTCTTGTTTTTTTATCACTCTTGTATCTACAATTAAACTTCTAACGTCTTTTAATAATTTTATATAACATTGTTCTGCAACAGATAATGGTAAACTATGTGTAAATAATCTTCTGCTTATCCCTAATAAAATCATATTTTTTTCTATTATTTCATTTTGGTCTAGTTTACCAACTGTATATTTTTCAAAGCTTTCATATTCATTAGTTATCTCTTTATATAGTTCAGTATTATTCTCTTTAAATTTTAATGGTAATATATTAGATATATATTCTTCTAATGTGCTAAAAATTTTGTTATAGATTTCATCTTTAGCAACTAATGTTAAATTATCTGCAAGTTTTATTGAATAATATTTTAATATACCTTTATAAATATTTTCCATTTTATAACAGTAAAACTTCTTATATTTTTCTACCGTTTTATCTTTTCCCGTTTCTAAAACAGTTTGATAATCTAATTCTAATAAATATTTTTGTTTTCTATATTTATATTCTGTATAATCATTTTCTTTCAAATGAACTATTAAATAATATCTAGAAAGTGCATCTTTTTCAAATTCTGTAGCTGTGTTATTTTTCACCTTTTTATAAACAGAATCTACTATATTTTTATCTATTGCATCTAAATATAATGCATAAATATCTTCATATTTTTTTGAAAGCGCTTCTTTTTTTTCCTCTTCTAAGTTGCTGCTTAGAGCAAAATTCTCATAAGCTTTTAATAAACTATTTCTTTTTATTGAAATCAGCATTCCATTAATACCAACTTTAGTAGGTATTAATAACTTTGTTATAGTATTTGTAATTTTAGAAAAAAACGTTCTTTCTGTATTATATACTCTAAGACTTTTTCCTTCCATATCCCTCATCCTTTCAAAATACTATTTTTTCTTTAGTACCAATTATTTCTTTAATCTCATATATAACTTCTACATCAATATATTCCTCATTTGGATATGTATTAATATATGTATTTAATAAATCTTCTTTTGATTTTAAATTTTTATCTAACTCTTCTTTTGATTTTACAATTCCAATTTCTTTTGCTTCATCTTGATTATAAACTATATTGTTATTTACAACTTCATAATTATTGCTTATTATAAGCCCTGCTGGTAAATAAAGATTGGAAAATAGTTTTAATTTTTTTTGCTCCTTTATTGTATCATAATTTTCAAAATTTGAAAGCTTTTTATACAAATTTATTTCAAAATTATTTATATTTAATGTATATTTTTTTTCTTCATTTCCTGTTCTTAATTTTTCCTCTTGTTTATAATATATTCTTTCTTTATGAGAATACCATACTTTTGCTTCAACACTTCCTTCTGCATGAACATATCTAGTTCCTGTATATTTTCCTTCCATCCATCCTGCAATTAGTGGTGTTCCTTTTTTCACAACATCTCCCTCTTTTACTAATACTGTTCCATTTTGTGCATTAACTTTTATTATACTTGCCTCTTTGTCTGAAACAATATTACAGTATTCATCTTCTTTTATTATTTCTGGTTTAGCATCTGCCTCTACAACTTTCACAATTGCATTTGTACCTTTTAAATCAATCCCTATCCATGCTATATCTTTTCTGTCTAATCTTATTTTGTTAATTATACTTTTCAAATCCACTTTTCTTTTTAATTTTCCTATTGTTAGTCCTTCACTATTAATAGTCTTAATAAGTTCATTTTGATTTATTTTATCAGTTCCTACTATTTCTATATTCCATATAAAATTTGATAGATATATTATTACACAAATAATACTTACCAAAGCAATAGCAAATATTTTTCTTTTTTTATATCTATTAAACAAAAATGGTAGACCACTTTTTCTTTGTATTTTTACTCTACATTTACTTTGTTTTGCAATTTTAACAACATTTTTAAAGTCAAAGATTCCTACATTTGCATATATAATTGTAGATTTATCTCTTTTTATATTAAATAAGAATATATTTTTATTTATACATGTATTTATAAATCTTTCTGTAAAAAATCCCTCTACTAATATATTTACATAGCCCAAAATATAGTTTAATAATATTTTTATATACAAACTTATTCCTCCTTAGTCTTTATTACCCCTTGTTTTCATACTTAAAAATACCAAATTAAAATTTCATACTATTCTTCATCTATCATACTTTCAAAGTCTAAACTTTCAATTTTACCAGTAATTAAAATATCATCTGTTGTCATTTCACTTAGATTTAAATTAAAACCATTAATATTTAAAATACCTATATATGTATTTACTCTTATAAAAAATTCTTGATACTCTAAGATTCCTTTATAATTTTCTATTAGCATTTGATTAAATCCTAAAATCGTAATTTTAGGTTCATTTGACGAAATTTCTTTTGGCATTTCGAGCACTTTATCTAATCTACTTAACTTACTTTTTTTATTATTTTTATTCAAAACTCTTTCTCTCCTCTTTTACATTTTTTACATACATTTATTTTTACAATACTAGTTTATTAAACTTATTCTTCTTTTAGAACTTTGGTACAAATATAATAATTTTAATAGTTTATTAAAAAAGTAGACAAGTCAAATTTTTCTTGCCTACCTATACCTTTTATATATCCTATTTTTCAAATTCATCTAAATTTTTAAACTCATACCCCATATTTTTTATTTCTTTTATACAATAATCTAATACATTTGTATTATCTTTTGAATTTCCATGTAATAAAATAATTGCACCATTATGCACATTATCTAATATTTTTTGTTTTGCTACATCCTCTCTTCCTTGTTTTTGTTCATTCCAATCATCATATGCAAAACTCCACATTACTGTTGTATACCCTAAACTCTTGGTAAATGCTACTGTTTTTTCACTATACTCTCCTTTGGGTGGTCTTAAATATTTCATTTCATAGTTATATTTTTCATAAATTTTTGTATGTAAATCCATAACTTCTTTTTTTATTGTATCTGTGTTTAAGTCTGGCATACTTTTGTGATTTACAGTATGATTTCCTATAATATGTCCTTCATCTATCATTTTTTGCACCAATTCTGGTTCAGTATTAACATAGTGTGCTGTTATAAAGAAAGTTGCTTTTACATTGTTTTGTTTTAATACTTCTAAAATTTTTTCCGTATATCCGAGCTTCATACCCTTCATCAAAAGTTAAATATACATTTTTTGAATCTTTATTGCCGATAGAATATCCTTCATATTTGTCTAATATTTGTTTATTAATTTTTCCTACATCAGGTTGTTCATGGTTATCATTTCTTTTTATTCCCCATCCAATTTTTTTATTACTTAAGCTATCTATATTTTCTAATGTTCCATTTGTTTGTATTGTTTGTAGCTCTCTTGTATTATTAAGTTTTGCCACACAAAATGTAAATACAAATATGCAAATTATACTAAAACAATACACTATACTTTTTTGTATTTTTTCCATATTTACTGTCTCCTTCTTATAATTTTATAATAAATATATATTTAAATTTTTTTAATTTATGTGTTAAACAACTATCCTTCATAATATTTTATTAATAAATTCACACTAACTATATATTTTTCTATTATAACTACACTCAACAATTTTACTGTAATACATTTACAATATTATGTAAATATGTTATAATATACTCATATTATTTTTTAAGGAGATTATTATGGATATAAAAGAATTTTTAAAAAACAAATTTAGATCATCTCATATGACAAAATCCGATACTGGAGATTTAGTTACATTTGAAGAAAAGCAAAGACAAGATATAGAAAAAAACCAAGCTCAAAAGCTTGAAGAAGAAAATAAAAAAAATAAAGTAAATCAAGATATTCATGAAGCACTTGCTTTTTTAAATTCTCCAAGACCACATACTAGAAGAGTTCAAACAAAAACAATTAATACTAATTCAGTTAGCAATATAGATACTACAACATCTAATCATTCAAGTTTAGCTTCTAATATTGATATTCCTTTAACCCCAGAAGCTTCAAAAACTCTTGAAGATGATGAAATGAGAAAATATGTTTTAGAATCAGCAAAATTATTAAAAAGCTCTCCAGTAAAGCATCAAAACAAAAAACCTAACGTTGAAGTTTTAAATAAAAATAAAAAAAATTTTGATATGGATAGATAAAAGTAAAAAAAAAAGAAACATTAATTTTAAATGAACAAAGAAAGTTCTTTTATAAAAAATGTTTCTTTTTTATAATTTAATTCATCTCAACAGCACCAATTATACTATTTATATCTTCTATTTTATATTTATTCATATAATTTTCTATTCCTTCTACAACTTTTATACTTGTATCTGGTGTATAGAAATTTCCTGTACCTACCGAAACAGTTTTTGCTCCTGCTAGCATAAATTCTATAGCATCTTCACCTGTCATAATTCCGCCAAGTCCCATTACAGGTATTTTTACTGCATTAGCAACTTGATATACCATTCTTACTGCTATTGGTTTTATAGCAGGTCCTGATAATCCACCAGTGTTATTTCCTAATACTGGTTTTCTTTTATTTATATCTATAACCATTGCTGTAAATGTATTAATTAATGATACTCCATCTGCACCTGCATCTTCTGCCCCTTTAGCAGTAAGTGTAATATCTGTTACATTTGGACTTAATTTTACTATAAGAGGTTTATCTAAAACTTTACGAACAGCAGATGTTACTTCTTTTACACCTTCATATGTAGTACCGAAAGCTAAGCATCCTTGTTTTACATTTGGACAAGATAAATTTAATTCCACACCATCTATATCTGCTTTATTTAATATTTTACAAAGTTCTACATATTCATCTAAAGAACTTCCTATAGCATTTACAATTATTGCTGTATCATATTTTCTAAGATTTGGAAATAAATGCTCCATTGCATATTCTATTCCTGGATTTTGTAAACCAATAGCATTTATCATTCCACTAGCTGTTTCACAAACTCTTGGTGGCTTATTTCCAGGTCTTGGTTTTAATGATGTTCCTTTTGTAATTATTCCGCCTAATTTACTTAAATCAAAAAATTCTGAAAATTCATCTCCATATCCAAAAGTTCCAGATGCAACTGTAACTGGATTTTTCATTTTTATACCTGCAAACTCTACACTTGTATTCATTTTTTTCCTCCTTTATTAAATTTCTACACTTTTGCTATCAAATACTGGACCATCTTTACAAACCCTTGCATAATTAACATCTTCTGTAGTTAGTTTTACAGAACATCCCATACAAGCGCCTACTCCACAAGCCATTCTTTGTTCTAAGGATATTTGACAAAAAATATTTTTACTTTCTGCAAGTTTTTTTACTGCTTTTAACATTGGAAGTGGACCACACGCATAAATTGCATCTATATTCTTTTCATTTAAATCTTTTTCTAAATAGTTGATTGCAAATCCACTATTTCCATATGTTCCGTCATCTGTAGTTATAATTAAATTGTTAGCTACATTTTTAAATTCGTCTTCTAAAACTACAAAATCTTTACTTCTAAATCCTAAATAGATATTTGTGTTTGCTTCTTTTTGCGCTTCTTTTCCAAACTCGTATAAAGGAAAAATACCTATACCGCCTCCTATTATTGCTACATTTTTATGTCCATTTAATTTAAAAATACCATTTCCAAGTGGACCAATAACATCGATAAAATCACCTTCTTCAAGCTTAGATAAAAAATTGGTTCCTCTACCTTTTACCTGAAAAATAATTTCAAATAAATTATCTTGTTTGTTAACATTATAAATACTTATTGGTCTTCTTAAAAATGGTTCATAACTTTCAGAAATTTTTATTTCCACAAATTGTCCTGGCTTTGCATTATTTGATATTTCTTTTGATTCACAAGTAAATTTAAAAATATCTTCTTTTAATTGTTCTTTTTTTACTAATTTAACATTTGCATTCGTAGGCATAATTTTTCCTCCTTAATTTATTTTTTATAATCCTATCATATTTTATTATTTTGTTACAATACTTTATCTGATTTTATTAAAATTTGTTTTAGATATTTCTTTGATTTAAAGCACTTTCACTTTTCGACAAAATCTATAATATAACTATAATACTCTTGACATTTTGCCATTTTTAGATTATATTGAATGTTACTAACTGGAAATATAAGGTAATTATCCTGTTTTTGTCGATTTTTTAAGTATTTTCAGTTGTTATTTTATTATAATACAGGTGGTATTTTATGTTAAATTTTGTTTTATGTGATGATAATGAGATTATTGTTGCAAAATTAAGTAAGATGCTAGAATCAATTTTTATAAAAAATAATTTGTCTGCTGAAGTTGGTTTTACTTCTACAAAATATGATGAGATAATTGAATATGTTTCTAATAACAAAGTAGATGTTTTGTTATTGGATATAGAATTAAAAGCCAAAATGTCTGGACTAGAAGTTGCAAATTTAATTAGAAAAGAAAATAAAACAATTTATATAATATTTACAACTGGTCATTTAGAATATGGCTTAGTTGCCTATAAATGTAAAACATTTGATTTTTTATCAAAACCTATAACATTAGAAAGATTAGAAGATACTGTCTTACGATTATTTGAAGATATGTCTTTAAAACCAAAAAAATTTATAAAAATTAATAATAAAAATACAATTATAAATATAGATTCTATTCGCTATATAAAAAAAGATGGTATGAAATTAATCTTTTATACTGATTCACGCGAATATGAATCTTATAGTTCTTTTAATAAGATTTCTAATTTATTACCTGAAAATTTTGTTAGATGCCACAAATCATATATTGCCAACATACATAAGATAAGTGATTTACAAATAAGTAGTAATACTATTCTTTTTGGAAACTCTACTAATTGTAAGTGTTTTATTGGTCCTAAATATAAAAATAATTTTATGGAGGTTTTACGTCATGATGGAAACATTAAATACTGTGTGGACTGCACTAACTACTACAAATGATGAATTGATTAATATTATATCTATTCCTATGTACTTTATTGATGCTTATGTAGTAATGATATTATTTACAACGATTTTAAATATTGAATCAACAAAAAAGCAAAAAATTCAATATGTTTTATCTTTATCTATTTTAGCTTTTATTATAAGAGTTATTTTTAAAAATCCATTAGCTACATATTTAAATATGATTTTAACATTAGTTTTAATAGTTAAGATTTTTAAAACAACTTTTTTAAAAGGACTTCTTGCATTAATTTTACAATTTTCTATTAGTGTTTCACTTGAATATATATATAGTAAAATTTATTTTATACTTTTTAAAACGACATGGGATACATTAGTACATATTCCAATTTTTAGAGTTAGTGTAACATTACTTATATATTTAACTATTTATTTAATTTCTAAATTATGCCAACATTTCAATTTTAATATCAAACTATTAGAAACAATGAATAAAAGAAGTAAAATTATTATATCTGTTAATTGTATATTAGCAGTTATTGTTATAGTTTCACAGTTTTATTTAATAAATTTTTATAGCAACAATCTTCCTTGGTTTATTACTGTATTAAATTTCTTTAGTTTAATTGCATATTTTATTATAAGCTTTGTTAGCTTTACCAAAATAAACCAATTAGAAGAAACCGAAATGAATTTAGAAGAGATTAAATTATATAATAAAACATTAACAATTTTACATGATAATATTCGTTCTTTTAAACACGATTTTGCAAATATAATAACTGGTATTGGTGGATATATTCATACAAATGATATGGAAGGTCTAAAAAAATATTACTCTCAACTTTTATCAGATTGTCAAACAACAAATAATTTAAGTGCTTTAAATCCAGATACTATTAATAATCCTTCAATATATAATTTGTTAGCAACAAAATACCATCTAGCTGATGCATATGGTATAAAAATAAATTTAGAAATATTCTTAGATTTAAATAACTTAAATGCTAAAATTTATGATTTTACTAGAATTCTTGGCATTCTTTTAGATAATGCTATTGAAGCTACTAAAAATTGTGATGAAAAAGTAATAAATCTTATTATGCGCACAGAACCAAATAGAAATAGACAAGTAGTAATTATAGAAAATACATATTCTAACAAAGATGTTAATATTGATATAATATTTGAAAAGGGATACACTACAAAAAAAGGAAATACTGGTCTTGGTTTATGGAAAGTTAGAGAAATATTAAAAAGAAATGAAAATTTAAATTTATACACAACTAAAAATGACAAATATTTTAGCCAACAATTCGAAATGTATTTTAAACCTTCTAAAGAACCTGTTACAAGATAAACAAAAACTCTAATATATTTTAATATTAGAGTTTTTATTTATCTATATATTTTATTTAATTTTAATCTTTTTTTATTAAAGATGCTGGCATTTTTGGTTGATGTAATATCCCCACTATAAAGCATGCAGTATTTGTAGTTTTTGCATATTTTTCAGCCACTTTTGCTAGAAATTTAAACATAAAAATTCCCCCTCATTTTTATTTATTTAATAATACATTTGCCGGCAATGTAATTATTAACACTAATATTTTATAGCTTATATATCAATTGTCTTTTCTTCTAGTTGTTATAAGCTTCATATCCATATTTATTTCTTGTTATTTTATATGCTATTTTGGTTATTGATATTGTTTGTAAGAAAGTTCCTAATAGAAGAATATTGGATAATACATTATTATTTATTATTGCTGCTACTAATAAAGTAACTGTTAAAGTTATATATGACATAACTTTTTTATATTTTCTTTCTTTTTTACTTAATATTGGTAAATTTTCTGTATCTGCTGGTGCATATAGCTTTATCATTATTATAGAAAATCCCCATACTAATAAAATAATAATATATTTTAAATATAATGAATCAAATATATAATATTTACTCATATACACTGTAAAAAAATAAAATAAGCAAGTTCCTGCTATACAACCTAAATGAGTTTTTAAATGAAATCCACCAGAATATTTTTTGTATGGTAGTATTGCAAAAAAAGCAAACATAGTTAACCATCCAACTCTTAATATAAATGCTATTGCAAAAAGTAATATTATTTTAGGTATTTCTCCTATAATTAGTTGTATTCCATAATTTATTACTTCTGCCCTTTCGTCATCTACCTCTGGCATTTCTTTTCTAATTTTATTAGTTAGATATGTACAAAATTTATCAATCATTTTGTCACCTCACTTATTTCTTAAACTAATAATACTATTTAATTTTAAAATTGTTTCTTTTTGTTTACAAAAACATCAAAAAACGACACAAAAAATTGTATTTGTATTTTTGTATCGTTTTTTATTATTTTCATAAGATTTACATAAAATTAATATTTGTGTTTTGAAATTTCCATAAGCAATTTATAATTTTTAAAATATTTTTATTGTAAATTTATATCTTCTAGTATTTTCCAACTTCCTTCATATTTAGGAAGACATTTAAACTCCATTTCTTCTTTAGTAATCGGATGTTTTATTGTTAGTTTATATGCCCATAATGCAATCTGTTTTCCATGTCCTCTTCCACCATACTTTTGATCACCATAAATGCTATGATTTCTGCTGGATAGTTGTACTCTTATTTGATGATGTCTTCCTGTATGTAAATTGATTTTTAAAACAGACAAGTTAATCTCTTCATTATATTTAAGCACTTCATAATCCAAACTTGCTAGCTTTGAATTCTTCGTTCCTTCTTTAACAACTTTACTCATATTATTTTTTTCATTTTTTAATAAGTAATCTTCTAATATTCCTTTATTTTTATCAAATTTTCCATTTACTATTACTAGATATGTTTTTTTAAATTCTTTTATTCTTACTTGTTCACTCAACCTAGAAGCAGCTTTTGATGTTTTAGCAAATACCATTACTCCTCCTACTGGTCTATCTAATCTATGTACTAAACCTAAATATACATCTCCTGGTTTATTATATTTTTCTTTTATATATTCTTTTATTATTGTTAGCATATCTTTATCTCCTGTTTTATCTCCTTGCGAAGGTATATTAACAGGCTTTTCTACTACAATAATATGATTATCTTCATATATTACATGTAAATTTTGCATTTTATTTCTCCCATTTACCATATATTCCACATGGTAATATTAATTTAGAATCTGTCATAGGAAGACCTATCTCCCCATTGCTAAAAGTCCCTTTATATTTTTTGTTTATATTTATTCTCAATATATTTTCTAGAACAGTACTTGATATGCCTGTTGTGTATGAATTTATTAAGAAAAATAATGGATTATCTGACAATACTTTTGTACATAAATTAACTAAGTCATATATATTTTCTTCAAATTGCCATACTTCACCATTTGCACCTCTTCCATAAGATGGCGGATCCATTATAATTGCATCATACTTATTTCCTCTTCTTATTTCTCTATTTACAAATTTTACAACATCATCAACAATATATCTTACTTTTCTATCTTGTAAACCAGATGAGATTACATTTTCTTTTGCCCAAGATACCATTCCTTTAGAACTATCTACATGACATACACTTCCTCCTGCTGATAAACAAGCAACTGTTGCTCCACCTGTATATGCAAACAAATTTAAAACTTTTATCTCTCTTTTAGCATTCTTTATTTTATTCATCATCCAATCCCAATTAACTGCTTGTTCTGGAAAAAGCCCTGTATGCTTAAAGCCCATAGGTTTTATGTTAAAACATAAATTTTTATATTTAATTTGCCAACTTTTAGGAATTTGTTTATTATATTCCCATTTTCCTCCACCTGTATTACTTCTAATATATTTTGCATTTACTTTATTCCACTTGTCCTTGAAAGTCTTGTCCTTCCATATTATTTGTGGATCTGGTCTTACCAATATTACATCTTTCCATCTTTCTAGTTTTTCGCCATTTGCCATATCTAGTATTTCATAATCTTTCCAATTACTTGCTATATTCATTTTTTTACCTTTCTTTTATTAAATTTCATTTAATAAATTTATAAAATTATTAATTAAAATTATATCCCATATTATTAAACATGTACTTACTATAGTAATTATAGAAATTGCTTTATTTCTTTTTATTAAGTTGTGAATCTTTTCAATTTTTCCACTGTTTTTTAATTCTAAACAATCTTTCTCCTCATTATATTTTACACTAAATATAATATCTTTTGTGTATTCCATAAAACTCCCCCTTTATTCTTTTGCTAATATTAAATATATATTCGTATTGTTTGAGTTTTATGAATAAAATTACAAACTTTATTATAACAAAAAATACCATATTTTTCAAGTTAAACATTGTTTTAAACCAAAATATAAATGAATAAGTTTTGGCATTTTTATTTCTTTAGCCAAAACTTATTCATTTATTTGTTTGTTTCATCGCCATTTACTAATTTATCTTTTATTTTTTTTGCTAATTCTAAATTTATTCCTTTTACTTTTGCTATTTCTTCTACATCCGCTTCTTTTATTTTTTCTACACTTCCAAAATTTTTTAATAAACTTGTTTTTTTCATTGTTCCTATTCCTGTTATTTCATCTAGTTCAGACTTTGTTATAGCTGCATCTCTTAGCTTTTTGTGATATCCTATTGCAGTATCGTGAACTGTATCTTGAAACATTGTTATTGTGTTCATTAATTTTTCAGACAATTTTAACTCTTTTCTGTTTTCGTCCATTAGTGCTCTTGTTTGGTGTTTATCATTTTTTACCATTCCAAATATTGGTATGTTTAAACCTAATTTTTTTATTACTTCTTTTGCTGCTCTTATTTGTGTTATTCCTCCATCTACAAATATTACATCTGGAATTCTCCCAAAACCACTTTTTGGGTCTTTTATAGAATGAATTAACCTTCTTTCTATTACTTCTTTCATACATGCAGGATCATCTTGTGACATTACAGTTTTTATTTTAAATCTTTTAGATAGATTCTTTTTTATTATTCCATCTAACATAACACACATTCCTGCAACCATATATGTTCCAGATATATTTGAAATATCATAGCATTCTATTTTCCTTGGAACTTTTTCCATTTTTAAAACTTCTTTTAATTCATTTATTACATTGTACTTATCTTTTTCTTTATTATTTAGTGTAATTAAAGCATTTTTTTCTGCCATCTCTACAAGTCGCAATTTTTCTCCCTTTTTAGGACTTTTTATTTCTACTTTTCTATCTATACTACTTGTTAACAAATACTCTATAAGCTCTCTATCTTCTATTTCTTCTTTTATCATAATTTTATTTGGAAGTATTTGTCTATTCATATAAAATTGTTTTATAAAACTTGATAAAATTTCACTATCTGTTTCATCATTTAACCCTTCAAAAAAGAAATGTTCTCTTCCTATCATCTTACTTCCTCTTACGAAGAAAATTTCTATACAAACTTCTAGTTCGTTTCTAGCAATTCCAATTACATCAATATCATTTTCAGATATATTTGAAACTTTTTGTCTTTCTGATATTCTTTCTATTGCAATTTTTTTATCTCTTAAATATGCTGCTTTTTCATATTCTTGTTTTTGTGAAGCGTCTTTCATTTGCTCATCTAATTGTTTAAGTATTTTCTCTGTTCTTCCCTCTAATAATTCTATGATTTCATCTATTTGTTTTTTATATTCTTCTTTAGAAATATAACCCATACATGGTGCTAAACATTTTTTTATATGATAATTTAAACATGGTCTATCTTTATATTTAAAACTTTTACATTGTCTTATTTTAAATTTAGTTTTTATAAAATCTATCATTTCCTTTGCACTACCACTACTTGCATATGGTCCAAAATATTTTGCACCATCATTTAAAATTCTCCTTGTTATATATACATCTGGATAATCAGATTTTACATTTATTTTTATATATGGGTATGTTTTATCATCTTTTAATAACACATTAAATTTTGGCATATTTTTCTTTATTAAATTACATTCCAAAATCAAAGCTTCTGCTTCATTATCTGTTACTATATATTCAAAATGATCTACTAAAGCTACCATATTTTCTATTCTTTTTGTTTTTTTGTTTTTTCTAAAGTACTGTCTTACTCTATTTCTTAAAGATATAGCTTTTCCAACATAAATTATTTTATCGTTTTTATCATGCATAATATATACACCTGGTTTATGTGGTAATTTTTTTAATTCAGTTTCTATATCAAACATAACTTTCCTCTCTTCTTTTTATTTAATGTTCTTTCTCATACTCATTAAATTTTAAGTTAAATACTCATTATAGAATATTTTTTAATTTATTCTTTCTTTTTAATCTACCACATAACATTTAATTTATCAACATTTAATACGAATTGTACTATTAATTTAACATTCAATTATACTTTTTAATCTTTTAAAATTACATTTAACCTTTTATCTTACATTAATTTCAATTTCATTTTATTTTTAAACTTTCTTTTATTTAAACTAAAATTTATTTAGTTTTTAATTAATATTACTTTAGTCCTAAAATCGTTTTTTCTATTTTTTCTTTTTTTATAAAAAAACTTGAAACATTTTTTCTTTTACGGTAATATAATATCATAATTATAATTTACGCAAAAGAAGACAAAAAGCGAAAGGAGATATTTTTAGTTTTAAGCGCCAGGACAATGTTAATATTGTTGACGAGGTTTAGAGTTTATCGAAATATTCGGCGGATGACTCTATGGCATATAGTTACTGTCATTATATATTAGTTAAAACCTAATAGTAATATTAGAACAAAGCTAATATTAGTAACGTTTATTTTGCGTACCTTATAAAAAACAAATTTATGGAGGTATTTTTTTATGTGTGGAATTGTTGGATATGTAGGTGAAAAAAAAGCTTATCCTATTTTGATTAATGGTCTTTTATGTTTAGAATATAGAGGATACGACTCAAGTCGGAATTGCTTCTTTAGAAAAAGATGGCATTAAAGTTATGAAAGATAAAGGAAGAGTTAAAAACCTATACAACTTAGATGGATTAGATAAATTAGAAGGAACTATTCGGTATTGCTCATACTAGATGGGCAACACATGGTAAACCTTCTAAAGAAAATTCACATCCTCATATGGATAATAGCAATAGTTTTGCTGTTGTTCATAATGGTATTATTGAAAATTATAGTGAATTAAGAGATTTTTTAATAAAAAATGGATACACATTTTTATCTCAAACAGATACAGAAGTTATTCCAAACTTAATACACTATTATTTTTCAAAAGATGAAAAACAAGACGATGAAAAATTTTTAAGAGCTGTAAAATCAGCTATTGACGATTTAAAAGGAAGTTATGCAATTGAAGTTATATCTCCTCTTTATCCTGATAGAATAATTGTTGTTCGAAAAGATAGTCCTCTTGTTATTGGCAAAGGAGAAAAAGAAAATCATATTGCATCAGATATTCCTGCTTTACTTACTTATACAAAAGATTTTTATTTATTAAATGATAATGAATATGCTGTTATATATACTGATCATATTAGATTTTATGATAGCAGCTTAGAAGAACATAATAAACCTATTAAAAATATTGAGTGGGATGCTGGAGCTGCTGAAAAAGGTGGATTTGAAGATTATATGCTTAAAGAAATTTTTGAGCAACCAAATTCAATTAGAGAAACTGTTGGTTCTAGATTTAAACTTGGTGAACCTTGCTTTTTTGATGATATAGATATTTCAAAAGATTATCTTTCTACTATAAATAAAATATACATAGTAGCTTGTGGTACTGCTATGCATGCAGGCTTAGTTGGAAAAAATCTAATAGAAAAACTTTGTCATATTCCTGTAACTGTAGATATAGCTTCAGAGTTTAGATATAGAGATCCAATTATAGATGAAAAAACTTTGTGTATTTATGTTAGTCAATCTGGTGAAACAGCAGATACTATTGCTGCTTTAAAACTATCAAAAACTAAAGGTGCCAAAACACTAGCAATTTCTAATGTAATTGGAAGTTCTATTACAAGAGAGGCAGATTATACTATATATACTCATGCTGGTCCAGAAATAGCTGTTGCTTCTACCAAAGCTTATACATCACAAGTTGTACTTCTTGCAATTTTGGCAATATATTTTGCAGAAGTTTTAGGTACTACAGATTCAAAAGTTTTAGAAAAATTAAAAGCAGACATTTTAGATTTACCTTCTAAAATAGACACTATATTAGATAATACAGAAGAGATAAAAGAATTTGCAAAAAAAGTATATACACAAAAAGATATGTTTTTCTTAGGCAGAGGAACCGATTATAATACTTCTCTAGAAGGCTCTTTAAAATTGAAAGAAATTTCATACATTCATTCTGAAGCATATGCTGCTGGTGAATTAAAACACGGACCTATTGCATTAATAGAAAATGGAATTACAGTTATTAGTATAATTACTGATCCAAATTTAGTAGAAAAATCTATTAGCAATATACAAGAAGTAATCACTCGTGGCGCTAAAACTTTAGTCGTTACAAATCAAACTTTACCAAATAGTAATTTTGATTTTGTAATTAATATTCCAGAAACAGATCCTCTTATCTCACCTATTCTTTCTGTTATACCTTTGCAATTAATTTCTTATTATATTTCTAAAAATAAAGGATTGGATGTAGATAAACCTAGAAACTTAGCAAAATCTGTTACAGTTGAATAGTTGTTTTATAATATTATAGAAAAAGACTCAAAAAGATTTGGAAATTCCAAACTTTTTAAGTCTTTTTTAGTAAAGATCGCTGCTTTATTTGTTGCATTCACTTGCAAAATCGTTCAAGGACTTTTCATCCTTAAACATGTAAGTAGCATGCACCACAACTTTTGCATACGGACAATAAACCTGCTCAGATTGCAACGGAACAGCTTCATACCGTTCTGCAATTGCTGCATATTCTGCAACCTTTTGCACAAGTAATTTCACAGCCAAATCTGTAGCAAAGTTAGATCTGCCAACAATTTGAATAGAGTTCAACGAAATTACTTTTACAATTACTTCCATGCTTTACTCTCTTTCTACTCTTCTTTTGCGGGATTGTTGCTCTATTAAGAGCTTCAAAAAACAACAATCAGACTGAACTTTTAACAATCTATTATAATTATACCATCTTTATTGTAAAAAATCCAGCAATTTCGCAACATTAGTGTACATAATTAAAAGTACTTTTTGATTCTTTATATCATAAGCTTTAAGATTATTAAAAAAACTGCTCCAGGTACTCCTAAAATCCCAACAAATATTGAAGTCCCAATATTTAACCCTATATGAAATCCTACTGATGCTCCACAAAAATTAATAATATATATTAAAACTCCTCCTAATACAGAATTTACTATTAACTTTAAAATTTTCTTTAATGGTAATATGAAAATTCTCCCAACTATGAATAATATAATAATGCATGAAAAAAAAGTTATGATCATATTCGTTTCCAATTTTAATCACCCTACCTTTATTTCATAACTATGATTGATTTTGGACAAATATTACACAACTTTAAATTTTCTTAAATACAATTCATTAATCATATCTAATGCAATCCCTTGTTTTTTTGCTTTTTTTAATAAATAATTTAATTTTGCTTGACTTGCTTTAATATAATATAAATAGTAATCTATTAATTCTCCATCTGCAAATTCAAAATTTTTTCTTGCATTTTCCACTTCACTTTTAGTTTTTATAATACTAGTTATTAATTCTAAATCTTTTTCTTTATCACTTTTTTCTTTAATTGTACTTTCTTTTATATATTCTTTTTCCATCTTATCTCTCCTTATTGAATATACTATTGCTAATATTATATTCATTTTTTAGGAAGTTATTCATATTTAGGTAAAAATTGTATATATTAGTATTCCTATACTTTGTATCGCAAATAGATTTAGAACATTTGATGTTAACAAATTGTTTGTAGCTTCTACTACACCTAATTCTCCAATATTTTCATTTTTATAATGCTTTTGTGATTCAAAAAAAGTAATTAATTCTGGTATGCTTGTTATAAAACCTAATGCGATTCCAAGCACTATCTCTGGCATATTAAATGTATTACATAAATTGGTTAATGTATCACTTAATAAATTTCCCACTATATAAAGCATTATAGCTGTTAATACTAAATATATAATATATATTATTATTGCTGTTTTCTTTGTCTTTACTATCTTTATCTCTTTTTCTATCTCTTTTACTAACTCTTTATCTTCATTTTTTAAATACAATTTATGCACATTCGAATTAATGTAATAAAAAAATATAAATAGTAATACAAACATTGGTACTATACTAATATTAAAATCTAAACTAGTAATTAGCATTATAACCGGTATAATTATTGTGATTAATACTAGCACTAAATCAATTTTTATTGCTTTATTTTTTATATTCTTTTGATTTTTATTTAAGAAAATGGAAAAAATATATTGAACTAAATTAATAATGTTTGAACTTAATATATTGTACGCACTTGTTCCTATAAAACCTGCAAAAGCTGAGAATGATACTGTTAAAAGTTCTGGCACTGAGGTTGCTATTCCTGCTATATTTCCAACAGTATTTGGTTTCAAATTCAAACTTTCTGCAAATTTTCTTAAAAGTTTTACTAAAATGTATTTTGATATTACTACAATTAGTAATGCATATACTACAAATTTTAATAATTCTAATCCTAAATTCATAAGTATTTTTCCTCCATATTTAGCTTTTCTTTTATTATTTGCAATTATTTATGGTTTTATTATACTTTATATGGAGTTTTTTATTTAATTATTATTGGTTCTATTGATGCAAACATTTTTCTTTTTACATTTTTGGTTATATGTTATTTCAACATATATTTAAATTATTTAATATATTGCTGTTATTATTTCAGCGTCCATTTTTATTTACATTCTAATATATTTAAATTAATACCCTAGACTTCCGCTTTCTCTCAAATCTGCGTTTGTATTTACATTCTAATATATTTAAATTAATACTTGAAATTCTTTTATCTTCTAACAAATTCTAAACTATCTTAAAATAAGTTCCAACTAATAAAAATCCACGAGTAAAACCCGTGGATTTTTATTAGCTCATTCTAACACTATCATATATGGTATCATTCTTCTCATTTTCATCATCTAAATATTCATTTTTAAATATTTTTCTTAGCTTATTCATTTTATTCACAAGCTCTTCTCCGCTTTTTGGAATTAAATTTTTTCTTGACTCTTGATTATATATTTTAGCAATCGATTTTATATATTCTATATTTTCACCATATTTAAAAACAACCTCTAAAATATCTTTTGATTTCTTATACCCCTGTTCAATTAATCTATTAGTTAAACTACTATTAAAATAAAAATAATCTTTTAATTTTTTATCATCTTCAAACACAATCTCTATAATTGCTGCATTTGTATTTAAATCATTATATTCTTCACTTGCATGATCAAATCTTAAAACAAATATCAAGTCTAGATTTTCATTTGCTAATGGTGAAATCGGTGTATTATCTAAAAAAGCTCCATCAACATAATAGTCTTCTTTTACCAATATTGGATTATATAGACCTGGCACTGAAATACTTGCTTTTAAAAAATCATTTTGAATTTCACTTGATTCATTATTAACATTTTTATAACATAATGTAATATTAGGCACTTTTATATAATTTATGTAACAAGCTGCTTCACTTTTCTTTATTTCATCTAACTGCATATCAGTTATATAATCATATATAACTTTTCTTTTATCAGATTTAACAAAAAATTCTTTAGCAGATCTAAATTCTAAACTTTTCCACACTTTGCACAAATATTCAAATTTGTTATTAATAAATCCATATGCATTTATAGCTCCGATTGATGCTCCACTCACTGCCTTTATATTATCCATTTTTATATATTCCATAATTGCTTTGCAAAAACCTATTTCATATGCACCTTTTGCAAAACCTCCAGAAAATACAAGTCCTATACGTAAATCTTTCATAGCAGAATTCATAATAATTTTCTTTCTCCCTTTTTATGATATATGTATTATATCATAATAATATATTTTTTACTATTTATTACATTTTTTTATTATATATTTACAAATTCTTATAATTTATAAATTTTCTTTAATATAATTTAAGGAGCAGTAATTCCTGCTCCTTTGGGGCTTTGCCTAATTCCTTATAAAGAATAGCAAATTTCTCATTTTCTTGGCTACTTCTGCATTGCATTCAGGAAATACTTTTCTAATTTTTCCTACGCTTGGATCAGTAATTTTTTTCTTTTTAATGAAAAGTCCCTGTCCCGATACATCGCATTTTGTAATCCTATATTGAGATACATCTAAAACATTGTTTTGTTTATTATATCTCATGAGAATAATATCATCCCCCAGTTTCACTCTTACTACATTTGAAACTGGCTCTTGTATATTTCCTCCACGGATAACAATATAGCCATATCTTTGCTGGTAAACTTGCGGCACTTTTAGCAACATCTCACTTCCACTAATTGTAATATCAGCGATTTTAAAAAGATTTGATGTGCTTTTAGTGTCTTCTTGCTCTTCCACAGTTTTCGCTTCCATTTCCTGCTCATTGCAATCTTTTTTTGCACAAGGTTCAAATTGCTCGCCATTAAGCCGATACGGGATTTTCATTCCTTTAGCCAAACAAGCCTGTTCGTAGTCACCTGTGCACAAAAGGACCTCATCTCTTCTGGCCTTGCAAAAATAAAGCAGATTATGGTCCACCTTTTTGGTGGCTTTTTTTAAGAAAACTACTTTGAATTTTTCACTTGCTTTGTCACAAGCTACTAATCTCAAAGTTTCTCGGATGTTTTTTCCAAAGGTACTTTTCTCAGTTTTATGCCGATCAAGTTCCTCTAAAATTTGGTCCGCCAAAATGACTTTTCCAATGCCTTTCGAAAACAAATACTGCACAATATCTTTATCTTCCATAGCGGAAGAATCAAGAACAACTGTGACACCATTTGCTCTCTTTTGGTTTGTTTTAAGCTTCTTCCTTAGGCTTTTTACAGCACTTTCAGAATAGACTTTTTTTAACCTGTACTGGAATTGTGCTTCTGATAGGCCTAACTCTGACATTATTTCATTTTTAGTTTTGCCTTCATAAGCCATTTTCCGAATTTGCTTTGCTTGAAATAACATGTTTTTCATAAGAAACCTCCTTAAAGAACCTATTATTTCTAAGGGCTAGACAAATCCACTTTTCTTTTTTGACTTTTAATTCCTGTCAAATTTGAAAAATGCATAATTATATTTTATCATAAATTTACATAATTTTCAACATTTTATTTTTTAGATAATTATAACATATATTTTTTACACTATGCTAATTACACATTTTAATATATTTTTTTATTTTCCTCTTTATATTCTTCAAATAATTCTATACATTCGTCTCTGTCTATTTGCTTTAAATTTATTAATTTTTCATTTTTTCCCTCTAAATATTTATAAATTATATCATCTCTAAATCCTATATTTCCTGCATCTTCCTTTGTACACGCATAATATACAGTTTTTATATTAGCCCATATAATTGCAGATAAACACATTGGACATGGCTCACAAGATGTATATAAAATATAATTTGATAGGTCGTATGTTTGTAATTTTTCACAAGCATTTCTAATTGCTACAATTTCTGCATGTGCTGTTGGATCATTATTTTTTAATACTTTATTATTCCCTGTAGATATTATATTTTCATTTGCATCTACTATAACAGCTCCAAAAGGACCTCCTTCATTACTTTTAAATCCTTGTTTTGCACTTTTCTTTGCAATTTCCATATATTTATTCATTTTAAATTTTAGTCCTTTCTTATTTTCTACATATCATAAAAATATGTAGCTTCTAAATCTGCTTCATTAACTAATAATGCTAGTGGATATTTTTTATATGCTGCTCCTAACGAAGAGTAAACTTCTTTAGGTTCTGAAAATCCCATATGCCAACGTATACTATATTTTTCTTCTGATGTTAACTTTATATATTCTGTTAGCATCATTACAGATTTTTCTCCATGTCCATAAGGAATTGTATCATCTATTGTATAATATGGTACTTTTTCCCATTCACCTCTAGCATTTTTTGCATTTCTATAATCTACTTTGTAAAAATTCACTTTACAAATGTCATGAAGTAAACTAACTATAATTATAGTATCTTCTGGAACATGTAAATCTATTACATTATTTTTTATTTTATAATCTAAAATTTCGTATACTTTCATACTATGTTCTAGTAGGCCTCCTTCATGACTTCCATGAAATCTTGTGCTTGCAGGTGCTGTAAAAAAATCGGTTTTTTCTTCTATAAAATTAATTAAATCTTCGATTCCTTCTCTATTTGTTTTTCTTAATAATTGTATAAATTTTTCTTTCATTTTCTTCTCATATGATAAAAATATCATATACTCCTTTCTTTATTTATTATTTATTTTTTAAAACTCTATTTCTTCATTTCTTCCTTTTTTTCTGTTTCTAATATTTTTTATGCTTTGTATTGCTTTTATTTTTGTTTGTATTGATGTCTTTTCATAAATTTTTTTAAAAATCCCAAGTTGTTTTTTCGCCCTTTCTTCTCTTTTAAGTATTTCTTCAGATTTTATATCATTTTCCTTTTTTAGTTCCTGTTTTGCTATAAAATGTTTTGAAAATTCCTCGTCTTTTTTTACCATCAAATTTCCATCTACTACTTCTGGACTTCCGATATACTGACTATTATCTAAATCATAATCAATTGTAGTTTCAAAAAACTCTACAAGCTTTTCTTTTGAAATTGAACTAACATCTAACCTATCTGTATATATTTTTTTTGACTCATCTTTTTCTACATCATATAAGTTAAATTCTGATAAAATTCTTCCATCTACAAATTTATCATTTTCTGTTGATATCTCATACTTTTTATTATCATGTTCCATGTAAAATGTTTTTCTTGCTTTTTCTAGATTATATTGCCTTAACAGTTTATTTTCTAATTTTCTATTTGCTATGCACTCTTTTAATTTACTTTTTCTTTCTTTATCAAAGTAAATCATTCCTGCTTGTTTTAACTCTGCTGCTGTTGCTAATATAGATGCAGATTTTCCTTTTATCCTTTTTAAAATCTCTACTTTTTTAGAATCTTTTTTTACTTTTTCATCTAATGGTATTTCTACCACTTTTCCCTTTTCTAATTTTAATCTTACAATTTGTGGATTACTATTTTTTATATCTAGTCTTCCTTCATATGTTACTGCTCCATCTTGAAGTCTTTTAGTATAGTTTTCTATTTCATATTTATCTGGAGTATGTTTTACCGCATAAAAAGTTCCATCACTTTTACTATCAATTATATGTGATAAATTTTTATTAAGCAAAAATTTATCTGGTTTACCTGCAAACATATAAACATAATCTGCAAAACTTGACCCATTTTTTGATTTTGAAAAATGATTATTTACTGCTCCTTTTGATGGCATTATAAATCCAGATTTAACAATATTTTCTGCATTTTCTTTTGTTGTTATATGATATATACCCTCTTCTAATATCTTTCTTTTTGTTGATTCATCTAGATTAGTTTGTATAGATTTTATTTTTTCTAAATTATATAATAATTTTACACCACCAACACCTAATAACGCTACCTCTATCATTAATTTACTCCCTTTTATATTTTTTCTTAAGTAAATTTTAGTATATGTTATCATATATTAATTATTTTATCAATGAAACATCCTTACTAAATTTCTAAACTTTTTATTGCATTATTTTCTATTCTATGATAAAATACTTTACAATATTAAGCGATTGACAAGAGATTAGTATTAAATAAAATTTTATTAAAGAGAATCTATGGTTGGTGAAAATAGTATAAAATTATTTAAGAATCTCCTCTTGAAGCTTTTAGTGAAAACTAAACCAGGTAATGCTAGGTTATAAGCATTTGTCGAGTTATATATTTATATATAAATTAAGGTGGCACCGCGAAACTTTTCGTCCTTATGTTTTTCATAAGGACGTTTTTGTTTATATATTTTCTTATAAGGAGGTACAAATTTATGAATGAAGAAGTACAAATAGGCAGAGTGTATAGACACTTTAAAGGAAACTATTATTTTGTAGAAGATGTTGCTTATGATAGTGAAACTCGGCGAAAGAATGGTTGTTTATAAAACTCTTTATGAACGAGAAGATAAAAAGAAATTGTGGATTAGACCTGAAAAAATGTTTTTATCCACTATTTCCAAAAGACCTGACAATATTACTGGCCAAACACACAGATTTGAACTTGTAAAAGATTTAGAAAAAAATTATTTAAAATAATAGTAATTTTTTGCTATATAAATTTTATATTTAGGAGGAAATTGTATGATTGATATTAAATTTTTAAGAGAAAACCCTGATATTGTAAAAGAAAATATCAAGAAAAAATTTCAAGATCATAAACTTGTTTTAGTTGATGAAGTTATTGAGCTTGATACAAAAAATAGAGAAGTAAAATTACATGGTGATGAATTAAGAAGTAAGAGAAATTCATTAAGTAGTGAAATTGGTAATTTGATGAAAGCAGGAAAAAAAGAAGAAGCAGAAAATATTAAATCTCAAGTTCAAAAAATAAATGAAGAACTTGTAGAAAATGAAAAACTTGAAGAAAAATATGCAGAAGAAATAAAATCTCGAATGATGAAAATTCCTAATATTATGCATGAATCTGTTCCTATAGGTGAAAATGATACTAAAAATGTAGAAGTTCAAAAATATGGAGAACCAGTAGTTCCAGATTATGAAATTCCATACCATGCAGAAATAATGGAAAGTTTTTGTGGTCTTGATTTAGATGCTGCACGTCGTGTTGCTGGAAATGGTTTTTATTATTTAATGGGAGATATTGCAAGACTTCATTCTGCTGTATTAAGTTATGCAAGAGACTTTATGATAAACAAAGGTTTCACATATTGTATACCACCTTATATGATTCGTTCTGATGTCGTTACTGGTGTTATGAGTTTCGAAGAAATGGATGCAATGATGTACAAAATAGAAGGCGAAGATTTATATTTAATAGGGACAAGCGAGCATTCTATGATTGGTAAATTTAAAGATCAAATATTAAAAAAATCTGATTTACCATATACTATGACATCATATTCTCCTTGTTTTAGAAAAGAAAAAGGAGCTCATGGAATAGAAGAACGTGGTGTTTATCGTATACATCAATTTGAAAAACAAGAAATGATTGTTGTTTGTGAACCAGAAGAAAGCTACAAATGGTATGACAAAATGTGGTCATATACAGTAGAATTATTCAGAAGTTTAGATATTCCAGTTCGTACTTTAGAATGCTGCAGTGGAGATTTAGCTGATCTAAAAGCAAAAAGCGTTGATGTTGAAGCTTGGAGCCCAAGACAAAAAAAATATTTTGAAGTTGGAAGTTGTTCTAATTTAACAGATGCACAAAGTAGACGTCTTGGAATTCGTATTAAAGGTGAAAAGGGAAATTATTATGCTCATACTTTAAATAATACTGTTGTTGCTCCACCTCGTATGTTAATTGCTTTACTTGAAAACAATTATAATTCTGATGGAAGTGTAAATATTCCAAAAGCTTTAAGACCTTACATGGGCGGATTAGAAAAAATTGAGCCTAAGAAAAAATAGTTTATAGGAGAAAAATTATGCAAGTAAAAAATCCAAAATTTGAAATATCAGCTGTAAGTCCAAAGCAGTATCCAAGTAATGGATTACCAGAAATAGTATTAGTAGGAAAATCTAATGTAGGAAAATCTTCTTTTATTAATACTATGATTAACAGAAAAAAACTAGCAAGAACTAGTAGTGAACCTGGAAAAACCAGACAAATTAATTTTTATAATATAGATGAACAGTTCTATTTTGTAGATTTACCTGGTTATGGTTATAGTAAAATGTCTAAACAAGAACAAGTTAAAGTAAACGGATTTATTGATGAATATTTACATGTAAGAAAAAATATATCTTTAATTGTACTTTTAATAGATATCAGACATAAACCTGGTGCAAATGATAGATTAATGTACGATTATATAATTCGTTCTGAACTTCCTTTTATAGTAATTGCAAATAAAGCAGATAAAATTGCTATTACTAAAGTTGACGATGCTGTAAATGAAATTCAAAAGGATTTAAATCCTATTGGAGATTTTACATTTTTACCTTTTTCTAGTGAAAGAAAGATATATGCGCAAAAAGTTTGGGATGTTTTATCAGATTATATTTCTTAACAGAAAAATATATTATTTAAGTTATCTTTTAACTTTTTGACTATTTATATAGAAATACAAACTTTAACATTCTATTATAAACAAAAAAATAAAAACGTATTATAATACGTTTTTATTTCAGACTGTTGACAAAGTATAAAAAAATATTTTGTTCAACAGTCTTTTTCTTTTATATTTTTATGATTTTTTATTGGTTATTGAATTGTAAATTTTTTTATTAATTATTATTTTCAATTTTTTTAGTTATTGCCTTTAAAGCTTTTTGTCTTTCTAATACTACTACATGTCCACAACCTAAGCATTTCAATTTAAAATCTACTCCTACTCTTGTTATTTCCCATAGTTTGCTTCCACATGGATGTTGTTTTTTTGTTCTTACAATATCTCCTATATTATATTCCATTTTTTCACTCCCTACGATAGTAATATTTTATGCATTTTACACTTTTTATAGATTTTATATAAAACTATGTATATTAATATATATTACATTTTTTATACTTTACTGCTATATCGTGTATAATTTCGTTTTACCTTTATTTAGCAAATTTACTAAATCTTTTTATAACTGTATCTTTTCCTAAAACTTGCATTATTTCGTATAAATCTGGTGTGTTTTGTCTTCCTGTTAAACATACTCTAAGAACAGTGCTAATATCTCCTACATGTCCTGGCCATTTTTCTGGTTCCTTTTTGTATTCTTTTACTTCTCTTGCATATCCGAACTTCTTCTGCTAAATCTTTAATTTTATCAAACCATGTTTGCTTATCATCAGATTCATTATAGTATTTTTCTATATATAATTTTACTATTTTAGAAATTTCATTTAAATCTTCGATTTTTCCAAATAAAAATTCTGAATTATTTTCAAATTTATTGTTATACATATAAACAATATTATCTTTTACTTCAGACCATTTTGAAATATCTTTTCTTGGCTTTTTATTTCCTCTTTCTATTCCAAAAACTTTTAATGAATATTCTTTATTATTTAACATCTCAGCAAGCTCTTCATCATATATATCTGCCCATGCTTTTACATTTTCATAAATATATTCTGCTGAATATCTAGATATAACATTTTTAGATACATCTAATAATTTCACCATATCAAATAAAGCTCCACTAACGCCCATTTTATTAAGCTTAAAATCAAATTCATCTACACTTTTATCTGGATTTTGTTTTCTCCATATTTCAAAGTTAGAATTAGCTATATTAATTAAATATTCAATTACAGCTTCTTTTGGAATTCCTTGTTCTTTATAATAACTAACAGCTGCTTCTGGGTCTTTTCTTTTACTTAATTTTCTCTTAGATTCTCCATCCATCTTCATGATTGTAGGAATATGTGCATATTTTGGTGCTTTAAAACCTAAAATATAGAATAATTGTAAGTGAAGTGGAACAGAAGAAAGCCATTCTTCTCCTCTTATTACTAATGTTGTTCCCATTAGATGATCATCTACAGCATGTGCAAAATGATATGTTGGTAATCCATCTGATTTTATTATAACTATATCTTGATCATTTTCTGGAAAGTCTATATTTCCTTTTATTACATCATGGTGTTTTATTTTCTTTTCTTCATTTCCTGGAGATTTTAAACGAATAATATAATCTTCTCCATTTTTTATTTTACTTATAGCTTCTTCTACAGATAAATTTCTAGATTTAGCCCATACACCATAATATCCTGTTCTTACTTTTGCTGCTTCTTGTTTTTTTCTCATTTCTTCTAATTCTTCACTAGTTTCAAAAGCAGGATATGCCTTACCTTGACTAAGTAAAAATTTAGCATATGATTCATATATTTCTTTTCTTAATGATTGTTTGTATGGACCATAATTTCCTTTTTCTTCTGTCTGACTAATCATACCTTCATCAATATCTATATCAAAAGTTTTTAAAGAAGAAACAATATCTGCTATTCCATTTTCAATTTCTCTTTTTTGATCTGTATCTTCTATTCTTAATAAAAATACTCCATTGGTTTTTTTAGCCATAGCTTTTGCTATTAATGCTTGAAATACTCCTCCAATATGTGAAAAACCTGTTGGGCTTGGAGCATATCTTGTAACTATAGCTCCCTCTTCTAAATTTCTTCTTGGATATTTTTCTTCATAATATGAAATATCTTTTGCATTTGGATATATTAAATCTGCTAAATCTTTATAATCCATATATTATCTCTCCTATCTTTAATAAATTATTGATTATTAATTTTGATATATTCATTCATATTTTTTCTTAATCTATTTTTATCTTAAGAACTTTTAACTTTATCTGCAAAGTTAAATTTTACCTTGTAGTTTAATTTTATATTTTCAATTTTTATTACACTTCCATAATAATTGGTAAAATCATTGGATTTCTTTTTGTTTTTTGGAAAATATAATCTCTTAAATTATCTTTTAATGTTGATTTTATTGTTGACCAATCTGTAATTTTTTTATCTTCACATCTTTTTACTTCTTCTCTAATAACTCTTTTTACATCATCCATTAAGTTTTCAGATTCTCTTACATATACAAATCCTCTTGAAATAACATCTGGTCCTGAAACAATTTCTCCTGAACTTGAATCCATTGTCATTACAATAATTATCAAACCATCTTGTGATAAATGTTGTCTATCTCTAAGAACTATGTTTCCAACATCACCAACACCTAAACCATCTACTAATATTTTTCCACATGGAACTGATGTTGTTAATTTTGCTTCATTTTCATTTAACTCAAGAACTCTACCATTTTTCATCATAAATATATTTTCTGATGGAATTCCCATCTTCTTAGCTGTTTCTGAATGTGCTATTAGTTGTCTATATTCACCATGTACAGGTATAAAATATTTTGGTCTTACAAGTGAAAAGATTAGTTTTTGTTCCTCTTGACAAGCATGTCCTGAAACGTGGATTGCTTCTAATGAGCTATATACAACTTCTGCACCTATCTTCATTAAATCGTCAATTACTTTTGAAACTAATTTTTCATTTCCTGGTATCGGTGTTGCAGAAATTATTATTTTGTCATTTGGTGTAATTACAACTTTTCTATGTTCTCCTGATGCCATTCTTGTTAAAGCAGACATTGCTTCACCTTGACTACCTGTAGTTAATATAACTAATTGATCATCTGTATAATTTTTTATCATATCAATATCGATAAATACATTTTCTGGGACTTTAATATATCCTAAACTTCTTGCTGTTTCTATCATATTTATCATACTTCTACCACATACTGCTACTTTTCTTTTATATTTAACAGCTGAATTTACTATTTGTTGAACTCTATGAACATTTGAAGCAAATGTTGCTACAACAATTCTCTTTTGACAATTTAAAAATAGCTTATCAAATACTTCTCCAACAGAACTTTCAGACATTGTATATCCTTTTCTCTCTGAATTAGTACTATCAGACATAAGTGCTAAAACACCTTTATTTCCAATTTCTGCAATTCTTCCTAAATCCATTAATTGGTCATCTATTGGTGTATAATCTATTTTAAAGTCTCCAGTATGAATTACAGTTCCTACTGGTGTATATATTGCAAGCATTACTGAATCTGGAATACTATGTGAACTTCTAATAAATTCTACTTTTATTTTTCCAAAATCTATTGTTTCACCTTGCTCTACAACTTTTAATTTTGTTTTTCTTAATAATTTATGTTCTTCTAATTTATTTTTTATTAATCCTACTGTTAATTTAGTCGCATATATTGGCATATCAACTTGTTTTAATACATATGGTATAGATCCTATATGATCTTCATGACCATGTGTAATTACTAGTCCTTTAATTTTTTCTTTATTTCTTTCTAAATATGTTACATCTGGTATTACTAAATCTACACCAAGCATATTGTCTTCTGGGAATTCAAGTCCACAGTCTACTAATACTATCTCATTATCATATTCAAAAACTGTGATATTTTTACCAATTTCTTCTAGCCCTCCTAAAGGGATTATTTTTAAATTTGGTTTTTTGAATTCAAAATCATTTGATGATTTAATTTCGTTTTTCACTTTTTTAGTTCTTGGTTTTCTTGCTACTTTTTCTCCTTCTTTTCCTTCTTTTTTTATTTTATTAATTCTAGTATTTTTATAATTTCTTTCTTTTCTTGGTAATCCTTTCTTTTCTTGTTTTTTTCCTTCTTTCTCATTAATATTTTCTTTTAAATTTTCTGTCATATTTGTTTATTTCTCCTTCTCTTTTAAATTTGTTCAAATTTATATATTTCTAAAACAAATTTATATCATAAACTCTTCTTTGGCTATTTTTTCTAAAATTATTGCATCACAAACTAAAATTAGAATATGGCCTTGCACATAAAAATCCCGCTTGCTACACTACCATATGCTAACTAGATTAGCTTATTTTCACTAATATTTTCAAATTATATAAATATCCCCGAACTCTCTTTTTACAATATTATTCTATTTAATATTACACACCTTTTAATAAATAGAAATATATAAATTCAAATCTCTTCTTTACCATTATTGGTAATCAATGGTTCTATTATACAATTATTTTTTATTTATGTCAATGCTCGCCCCAATTATTCCAGCATCATTTCCAAGTTCTGCTAATTTTATTACTGGTATATCTTCTTTATTAAACAAATATTTAGCTTTTTTAAATTCTAGTTCTAGGTCATTCCATAATATATCTTTAAAATGAACAAATCCTCCACCTAAAGTTATACATTGTGGTTCTAATAAATTAATAATATTTGATAATCCTATATTCAGGTTTTCTATATATTCTTTTATTATTTCTTTTATTTTTTCATTTTCAGAATTTTCTTTTAAAAATATTAATAAATCTCTGGATTCCATATGTTCTTTATTAATTTCTCTATTTATTTTTTCTTTTAATCTCTTCATAGAACAATATGTTTCAAAACATCCTCTATTTCCACATTTGCACAATTTACCATCTTTTTCTATAATCATATGCCCAATTTCAAATCCTGAGTGTTTTTTAGGTTTTAATAATTTACTATCAAGAAATGCTGCACCTCCTATTCCTGTTCCTAAACATAGAAATACACAATCATCAAACTCTTTCATACTACCATACTTTTTTTCTGCTATAGCTGCACATTTTCCATCATTTTTTATAATTATATTGTTATAATTTAATTCTTTTTGTAATTTTTGAACAATCGGAAAATCTTTAATTCCTAAATTAACAATTCTTTTTATAATACCATTTTCAGGTTCTCCTGGTGTTCCTATTCCTATCACATTTATATCTTTTAATGTATTTTTATTAAATTCTAACAATTCTTTTATGTCTGAAACTATAGTCTTTATTATAAAATTCTCTATATTTATAGCATCTTTCATATGTATATCAGTATCTTTTTTAGCAACTATTTTTCCATTTAAATCAACTAGTCCTACACCTATATGACTTCCACCTAAATCTATTCCTATATTCATTTTTTCCTCCATTTATATTTTTCTTTTGAAATTTTTTATTTCATATTTTAAACTAAAAAACAAACTGTTTTTCTTAATAATTTTGCTTTATAAAAATTTTTTCTTATTTATATAACTTATAATTATTCTTTACAAAAAAGATTACCTAATTATATATAAAATCCATAGGTAATCTTTTTATTTTAGCTTATAAATTAGCATTATTTGAATACAAAATATTGTTATTATTTTGATTTTTATTTATAAATCCTGCTTTAGGATCTAAAACTAGTGCAACAACAATTGCGCCTAATACAAGTAATATAACTAATGCAATATATAATTTTATTAAGTTTTCCTTTTTAAACATAACCTTTCCTCCTTATTTTATGAAAGTTAAAGCTATAATAACTAATCCCGCTATTACTCTATATATTGCAAATCCTTTAAAACTTCCTTTTTGTAAATATTTTAGTAAGAATTTTATAACTAAAATTCCTACAATGAAACTAGAAAATACTCCAACAAAAAATGGTACATTAAACACAAAATCTTTTATTTTAAATATTGTTGCAGCTAAAACAATTGGTGCTGATAGCATAAATGAGTATTTTGCTGCTGATTCTCTATCTACTTTCAATAATCTTGCTGTTGTCATAGTTACTCCAGATCTAGATACTCCTGGAATAAAAGCTAAACTCTGTGCTAAGCCTATTAAAAATGTTTGTTTTAATGTCATATGTTCATAATCTGTTGTTGATTTTGCATTTTTATCTACAAAGTATAATATAATACCCATTACAATTAGTGCTATTGCTATTATTAAAGGAGTAGTTAATTTATCTCCTACAAAGTGATCTAATAAAAATCCTATTAATCCACCTGGTATAGTTGCTAAAACTATATACCAAAACATTCTTCCTTCTGTAGAATTTTCTTTTTTTACTAACTTTTTATATCCACCTTTTATTAACTCAATCCAATCTTTAAAGAAGAATATTCCTATTGCTAACAATGTTCCAAAATGTAGTGCTACATCAAAAGAATCTGGTATATTCCAGTTAAAAATCCATGGTATTATTGCCAAGTGGGCTGAACTTGATATTGGTAATAATTCTGTAAGCCCTTGTACTATTCCTAATATTAATGCTTGTATTACATTCATTTTATAAAAACCTCTTTTCTTAATATTTATTTCTAGCAAAAGATATTTCTTTCTGTTATTTCATTATATATTGTTTGTTTAATAGCTTTTGCTGCACTATATGGCGCCACTTTTCCTGGAAGTGCCAAAGCCCATATTACTTTTACTCCAATATTAGATACTTTTTCGTAGTCTACCCCTCCTGGTTTAGATGCTAAATCTATTACCAGACTATTTTTATCTAACAATTTTAATTTTTCTTCATTTAATATAATACTTGGTATCGTATTTATTATAATGTCTTTATTTTTTAAATTTTCATTCAAATTCGAAAGCTTTACTACATTATACCCATATGTTTTTATCCATGCTAAATCTTCGTTTTTTCTAGCTTCACAATATACATTTGCTCCAATTGCATTTAACATTTTTGCAAGAACTTTTCCTATTCTTCCAAATCCTAATATTAAAATATTACTATCATGTAAAGTATAATTTGTTTCTTCCATTGCTATTTGAATTGCACCTTCTGCTGTAGAAATACTATTTAAAACAGCAAGTTCTTCACATTTCATTATATCTATAATATTTGATTTATCTGTCATACCAAAATCTTTTGGTATACTCCCTGCAAAAAAAGTTTTGTTAGTTAATAATTTTTCAATATCTTTTATTTTTATACTTTTTTTACTATATGGTGCTTTAATATTTTCTTTATCTTCACAAATAGGAACAGAACTAATTATCACATTACTCTTGTTTGTACATTCTTTTTCATCTGTACACATAAAAACATTCTCTACATTTTTTAATATTTCTTGCTTTTCTAGTCCATATGTATATACATTATATCCATCTTCCGAAAGCATTCTCGCTAAATAAACAATTCTTAAATCTCCACCTATAATAGACACATTTTTTCTCAATTTTAAAACATTCCTTTCATATTAAACTTAATATGAATATATTCTTTTCGTTTTTAAAATATCACTTTATTTTTCGTCTCTTTCTCTTACATTGTTTTTGTCTTTACTATTATTTTTTATATTTCTTATCATTTTTATATCATTATTATTTAATTTATTTACTAAATAATATGTATCTTTTAAATGTTTTATAGTTTGATTTTCCTTTTTAGTTAACTTACTAATTGGTATATTTAAGGTATTGTTCAAATTTGGAGCTTTTATACTTTTTATTATTGGTAAAAAAATTGATTGAGTTTCAATTTCTTTATAAATACTACTATCTAATTCTATTGCTACATTTAAATAATTAATTGCTTTTTGTTTCTCACCCTTTAGCATATTTATTTGTGCTAAATAATAATAAGAACCTGCTTCTATATCTTCTTTTTCTAAACATTCCATAAAAAACTTTTCTGCTTCTCCGTAAATCTCCATATAGCATTGCAATTTGTCCTAAGTTAAACTTAGCATTATATAACATACTATTTATTTGTGCTGCAGTTTCATAATATTCTTTTGCTTTTTTGAAATCGTTTAATCTTGTATATACCATCCCTAAATTATAATAAATGTCGTAATTTTCCGGATTATATTTTAAAGCTTCTGTATAAACTGTTGTTGCTTCTTTAAATCTTTCTTCATTATATAGAATGTCTCCTAATAACATTGTTGCTTCTAAATAATCTGGTTTCTTTCTTAATAAGTCATTAAGCATATTAATTGCTGCTTCATTATTATTTAATTCTTGTAGTATAACTGATATTTTATAATATGAATTATAGTCTTTTGTATTTATTTCTATTGCTCTTACATATTCATCCATTGCATTAGTATGTTTTCCTTCTTTTTCATAAATTTGTGCTAAAATTTTATGAGCGAAGTAACTTTCTGGATATTTATTTATTAAGCTTAACATGTATCTTTTAGCTTCGTCTGGATTATTTTTTGCTATATAAAACTTTGCTATTGCTACATTTAGCAGTTCTGGAAATATTATATTTTTCTTTTCCAAAAAAACAATTATTCCAGGTATAACTATACAAAGAATATATAATATTATTTTTACTATTATAGGAAGTTTAATAGTTGTAACTACTTCTATAAAATTTATTGCTATTCCTATAAATTGTAATATTAATATATCTAAATATGTAGTATCATTTCTTTTTATCATTTTAAAAAATATAATGATAAACAAAGTAAAAGCTAATAAATTGAATATTATTTTTTCAATTATCATATACATCCTCTTTATTTATTAAATTTTTCTTTATAATTTTTTATTGATTCTTCTATTATTTTCTCTGCTTCTTCTCTTCCATACATTTTATCTACAGTTGTCTTTTTACCTTCTAATTGTTTATATACCTCGAAAAAGTGCATTAGTTCATCTGATATTTGTTTTGGCAATTCTGAAATGTCTTTATAACAATTTAAATATGGATCATGTTTTGCTATTGCAATAATTTTTTCATCTTGTTCATTACTATCTATCATTTTTAATACACCTATTGGATAACAATCTATTAGTGTAAGTGGATAAACAGACTCTTGGCATATTACTAAAACATCTAAAGGATCTTTATCACCTGCATATGTTCTAGGAATAAATCCATAATTTGCTGGATAATGTGTTGCTGTATATAAAACTCTGTCTAATCTAAGCATTCCTGTTTCTTTGTCTAGTTCATATTTATCTCCGCAACCTTTTGGTATTTCTATTACTGCGACAAAATCGTCTTTTTTAACTCTTGATTCTGAAATATCATGCCAAATATTCATATTTTTTCATTTCCTTTCTTTTTTCGTTTGTACAGCTTATATTGTAAGCTAAAAACACTAAAATGTCTAGTAATCTGGCAAAAAAAGTAAAATTGTATATAATATTTAAAAACTTTTTTCAAATTTTTAAAAAAAGGCATATACTAAAGATCTATAAAAATATAAAAGGTAATTACTTTTTATAATTACCTTTCATATTTTTTATTTTATTCTTCTATATTTTTCATATCTACTATTTACTAAATCTTTTTTATCAATTTTTTCTAATTCTTTTAAACTATTTAATATATATTTTTTAATTTCTGAAGCTACTTTTTCTATATTTTCCCCAGCTCCGCCTTCTGGCTCTTGTATTATTTCATCAATAACATTTAACTCCATTAAATCATTTGCTGTTATTTTCATATGTTCTGCTGCTTCTTTATGCTTACTTGCATCTTTATATAAAATACTTGCGAATCCTTCTGGTGATAACACAGAATATACTGCATTTTCTAGCATAACAATTTTATCTGCTACGCATATTCCTAATGCACCACCACTTGACCCTTCTCCTATAACTATTGATATAATAGGTGTTTTTAATCTAGACATTTCTAATAAATTTCTTGCGATAGCTTCTCCTTGTCCTCTTTCTTCCGCTCCAAGTCCTGGATACGCTCCTGGTGTATCAACAAATGTTATAATTGGTCTATTAAATTTTTCTGCTTGTTTCATCATTCTTAATGCTTTTCTATACCCTTCTGGATTTGTCATTCCAAAATTTCTTTCCATATTTTCTTTAGTTGTTTTACCTTTTTGCTGACCAATAATTGTAATTATATAATTATCTATTCTTCCTATTCCTGTTACAATTGATTTATCATCTGAGAATAATCTATCTCCGTGAAACTCTATAAATTCATCACAAATTAAATTTATATAGTCTAACGACTTTGGTCTGTCTGCCTTTCTTGCAAGTAAAACTCTATCCCAAGCAGTAAGCTTTTTTGAGTTCATCTTTTTTCCTCCCTTTTGCTAATTACAAATTATATGTTAAAATTATAATAAATATTTTAATATTTATGCATTAGCACTAAATGCAATTATATAAAACTAACACTTATGACTTATGTAATTTTAAAATTTTATATAATGTTTCTTTCATATCTTTTCTTTCCACGATCTTATCTATAAAGCCATGTTCTAGCAAAAATTCTGATCTTTGAAAACCTTCTGGTAATTTTTGTTTTATTGTTTGTTCTATCACTCTTGGTCCGGCAAATCCAATTAATGCATTTGGCTCTGCTAAAATAATGTCCCCTAGTGATGCAAAACTTGCTGTAACTCCACCTGTTGTTGGATCTGTTAAAACAGATATGTATAAAAGTCCTGCTTCATCAAGTTTTGCAAGCGCTGCAGAAGTCTTTGCCATTTGCATTAAAGAAATTATTCCCTCTTGCATTCTTGCACCTCCAGAAACACAAAACATTATAAGTGGTAATTTATTTTTTATTGCATCTTCTATTGCCATAGTTATTTTCTCACCTACTACACTTCCCATGCTTCCCATCATAAAGTTACCATCCATAACGGCAATAACTACTTTTTCGCCATTTATTTCTCCAAAACCTGTTGTTACCGCTTCTTTTATATTTATTTTTTCTTGAAGCATTTCTACTTTTTTCGTATATCCTTCAAAATTTAGTGGATTTTTAAGTTCCATGTCTTTATTTGTTTCCACAAATGTTCCTTCGTCAATTATTTGACTAATCCTACGTCTTGCAGATAATCTAAAATGTTTTCCACAATTAGGACACACACTGTAGTTTTTATGTACTTCCTCTTTATATAAAATTTCTTTACAAGCATCACATTTCATCCATTTTCCTATTAACATATCTGATGCTTTTATATTTTTCTTTTTTGATTCTTCTTCTTTATTAATTTTTTTAATTTTATCTACGATCATATACTCACCTTTTATGTCTTTAGCATATATTATTTTTTATTCATATTATAACCTATATTTTATATAACTTATAATCAAATCTAAAACTTAAATAAATAATCTTAACTATTAAACTATTATATTATAATAATTAATTTTAAAATAATTATCTAAAATTATCATTTAGAAATTTTTATTATTTTCTATCTAAAACTCTAACTAGATGTTTTAATTAATACAAAAACTAATCTTCACTTTAGTACCCGAATTCTTTTTTTATAAAGGATGTATCATAATTATTTTTCACAAAATTTTCATTTTCTAAAATACTATATAAAAAATCTATATTAGTATCTATTCCTTCCACAATAAATTCACCTAAAGCACTTTTCATTTTAGCAATTGATTCATTTCTATCTTTTCCATGAACTATTATTTTTGCAATCATAGAGTCATAAGTTTGTGGAACTTTATAATCTGCATAAATTGCTGTGTCTACTCTAATTCCATTTCCTCCAGGAATATGAAGTCCCGTTATTTTTCCTGGGCATGGCATAAAGTTTTTACTTGGATCTTCAGCATTAATTCTACATTCCATACTATGTCCTGTAAAAGATATATCTTTTTGTTTTAGATTTATTTTTTCTCCTGATGCTATTTTTATTTGTTCTTTTACTATATCTATTCCTGTTACCATTTCTGTTACAGGATGTTCTACTTGAATTCTTGTATTCATCTCCATAAAATAAAAATTTTTATTTTTATCTACCAAGAACTCAATTGTACCAGCACTTGCATATCCTATTTTTTTTGCAGCATTTACTGCTACACTTCCCATTTTGTTTCTAAGCTCATCTGAAATAACTCCTGATGGACTTTCTTCTAATACTTTTTGGTTTCTTCTTTGTACAGAACAATCCCTTTCGCCTAAATGTATTACATTACCATGTTCATCTGCTAAAATTTGAATTTCTACATGTCTCGGATTTTCTATAAATTTTTCTATGTAAATACTATCATCATTAAAAGATATTTTAGCTTCTTGTTTTACAACTTCAAAAAATTTAACTAACTCTTCTTCAGAATACGCAACTCTTATTCCTTTTCCTCCACCTCCAGCAGATGCTTTAATTATAATAGGATATCCTATTTCTTTTCCTATTTTTTTAGCTTCATCTATATTTTTTACTAATCCATCTGATCCTGGAACTACTGGTACTTTTGCTTTTTTCATTGTTTCCTTTGCCATAGATTTATTTCCCATCAATTCTATTAATTTATAAGATGGTCCAATAAATTTTATACCTATCTCATCACACATTTTAGCAAAAGTGCTACTTTCAGATAAGAATCCAAATCCAGGATGTATACTATCTGCACCAGTTAGACAAGCTGCTTCTAGTATGTTTTTTACATTTAAATAGCTAAGTCCTGATTTAGCAGGTCCTATACATACAGATTCATCTGCCATTTTTCTATGCAATGAATCTTTATCTATTTCTGAATATACAGCAACTGTTCTAATCCCCATTTCTCTACAAGCTCTTATTATTCTTACTGCAATCTCTCCACGATTAGCAATTAGTACTTTTTTTAACATCTTTTTTCTCCTTATATAATTAGCTTATTTATAGTTTCATATTTTAATCGAATTTTAAAAGAAATCTTTATAAGCTATTTTAACTTCATTTCAAAATTAAACAATAGCAAAAGTAAGTTCACCTTTTGCTGCAAGCTTTCCATCTACTGTAGCTATAGCTTCACCTACACCTATTGGTCCTTTTCTTTTTATTATTTTTACTTCTAATTTTAAAACATCTCCAGGAACAACTTGTTTTTTAAATTTTAATTTATCAATTCCTCCAAACAAAGCATTCTTACCTTTATTTTCTTCTAATGATAACACAGCTACAGCACCTGTTTGTGCCATTGCTTCTACTATTAATACTCCTGGCATAATAGGATTTCCTGGAAAATGTCCTTGAAAGAAAGGCTCATTAATACATACATTTTTGTATGCAATAGCACTTTCTCCTGGTATGTATTCTTCCACTCTATCTATCATTAGAAAAGGACTTCTTTGAGGAATTATCTCCATTATTTGATTAACATCTAACATTTTACTTTTCCTTTCTTTTCTTAATTACTTTTTGCATTTTCAAATTAAGCTTTATTATATTTTTACTTTATTTTTATTAACACTTGTCCATACTCTACCATATCATCATCTTTTGCTAGTATTTCTACTACTTCTCCATCATATTCTGACTCTATTTCATTCATTAATTTCATAGCCTCAACTATACAAAGTATATCTCCTTTTTTTACTTTATCTCCAACTTTAACAAACTGATCAGCCTTTGGAGATGGTCTTCCATAAAAAGTTCCAACCATTGGAGATTTTATTAGTTTATATTCTTCTTCATCTATAGAATCTGTATTTTGAGAAACTTTTGCTTTATCGCCAACAGCTGTATTAATATTTATATTTGGATTAACTTGACTTGCATCTTTAATAACTTCTTTTACTATTGTTTCGTTTTTTTTCATACTAATCTTTAATCCATCTGGAAATTCAATATTTATTTCATCTATTTTAGCTTCTCCCATATCATCCATCAATTTTTTTATTTCGTTATAATTCATATTAAAATAACCTCCACATTTATACTACATTATCATTCCGCCGTCTACATTTAAAACTTGACCTGTTATATATGTATTTTCATCAGATCCTAGAAAATATACAGCATTTGCAACTTCTTCTGGTTTTCCCATTTTTTTCAAAGGAATTTGTGAATAAATAGATTCTTTTACACTTTCAGATAAAACATCTGTCATATCTGTTTCTATAAAACCTGGTGCAACTGCATTTGCTAATATGTTTCTACTTGCAAGTTCTTTAGCTACACTTTTGGTAAAACCTATAATTCCTGCTTTTGAAGCAGCATAATTGGCCTGACCACTATTTCCACTAACACCTACTACAGATGATATATTTACAATTCTTCCGCTTCTTTTTTTCATCATATAACTAATAACATTTTTTGTCATATTAAAAGTTCCTTTTAAGTTAACATTTATAACTTTGTCAAAATCTTCTTCTTTCATTCTCATTAATAAATTATCTTTAGTTATTCCCGCATTATTTATCAAAACATCTATTTTTCCAAATTTATCTACTGCCTCTTTAACCATTTCTTGGCATGAATTAAAATCTGTAACATCACATTTTATACACAAAACTTCTACTTTTCCATTTTGACTTAAATCACTTTCTAATTTATTTACATCTGTCTTTTCAGAAACATAATTAATAACAATATTATATCCATTTCTAGCAAATTTTTCAGCAATTTTTTTTCCTATTCCTCTTGCCCCACCTGTAATAAGTGCTACTTTTTTATCCATCTTATCCCAAACCTTTCTTTTTTATTTTTTTGCAAATTCTAAAAATTCTTCTAATGATTTAACATCACTTATAGAAAAAATATTTATATCTTCCCCTTTTAGTTCTTTTTTTATAAATCCAGAAAGAGCTTTACCTGGTCCTATTTCTACAAAAGTATCAATTTTTTCCTTTCTCATTTTTTCTATTGCTTTATCAAACCTTACTGGACTTACTATATGATTTGCTAATATCTCTTTAATATTATCTTCTTTTTTGTAATACTCACCATCTATATTTTTTATTACTTTATTATCATTTATATTAAACTCTACATTATCTAACTCTTTTTTAAATAACTCCTTTGCTTTATTTAATTTTTCTGTATGGAATGGACCACTTGTTTTTAATTTTATAATTCTCTTAGTCTTCAAATTATTTAATTCAACTATTGCTTCTTCTATTCCTTCAGATTCTCCTGATATTACAGTCTGTCCAGAGTAATTATAATTTGCTGGTACAACAAATTTACCATTTTTTCTTACTTTTTCGCAAACTTTTTCTATTTCTTTACTATCCATTCCTAAAACAGCAGCCATTTCAAAGTTTCCATCTGGAAGACAGTTACCCATAAAATATCCTCTCTTTTTTAAGAGCTTAATTCCATCTTCAAAATTAATGAATCCTGAATAAATTAAAGCAACATATTCTCCTAAGCTTAATCCTACTGAAAGATTTGAACTTATTCCTTTATTTTTCAAAACTTCTAATATTGCTAAACTTGTAACTGCTATTGCGATTTGTGTATTTTGTGTTTTGTTTAATTCTTCTTCATTTCCTTCAAAACATAATTTTTTAATATTCATTCCTAATGCTTTTTCTGCATTTTCATATATTTTATTTGCCTCTTCATATTTCTCGCATATATCTTTACCCATTCCTACATATTGAGCACCTTGACCTGGGAATAAAAACGCTGCATTCATCATATTACCTCCATCATTTTTCTCTATAGTATAATCTACTCTTATTTTATAATTTTTTTACATTTTTATATTTTTAATCTTTTTTGATGCTATTATATATCTTACTTATTAAAATTTGCAACATATTTATAATTTCAAATTTCAGCTTTTATTTATATAATAATTTATATTTTTTCCTTATCTATAATATTTTACATCTATTACCCCTTTTAAAACATATAGTATTTTATCTTAAATATTAGCTTTTATCTATTAGTCTGACTGGTCAGATTTGATATATTTTGTGTAAAATCACAAAGCCTAGCAATATCAACAAAAGTGTTGATACTACTAGGTTTAAATCGTTTTTATTGTTTCGTGTAAATCTATCTAATATCATCTTATTAGTAACAAATTAGTAACAAAATTAATTTATTTTGTAGAATTGTGTAATCATTTGAATTGAATCATCTTTATTTAGTCCCAAAGCCATGCATTGTGATATCATTGTTTCAATAACTAATTCCTTTTTATCATATTTTTTACTCATTTCTTTTACAATTTCCTCTAAAATTTCCTTTTCCATATATGTACCTCCTTTTCTTGACAATTGTCGAAAACGGAAGTATACTTAAACTGTATATAGTTTTTGAATGTATACTTCCCGAGATAGTTTCAGTTGCAGCTGAGCTATCTCTTTTTTTGTTAAAGACATTATATAACATATAAAACACGGAAATCAATGGCTCGTTTTCGACAAAAGAGTAACATAAAGTTACTCTTTTTTTCCTTTTATAACTTCTGAAACTACTTTGTCTCTAAGCTTATTCCAGTTTGTTTTACTTATAAACTTGATTGTAGTAGAAGATAAAAAATTATTTTTATTCGCAAACTCGTCCCATTGTTCTACAGTCGGAAATTTTTTTAACATTCTAGTTAATCTTTTTAATTCTTCATATGCAATCTTATATTCTGCTTGCATAGTTTCTTCTCTGTCTTTTCCGTAATACATGTTAATTAGCTCATCTAATTGCAAGCTTATTTCTCGCACTTCTTTTGAATTTAGTCCGTATCTTTCAATATTTCGATGTAGGACCTTTCTCGTCTTTTCTATTTGTTCTGCTATATCTAAATAACTCATTTTTTCACCTCGTATAATTCTTTCTCATCTATATTTAGTGCTACAGCTATTCTTATTATTGTAGACAGTGAAGGCTCTCTTTCACCTCTTTCAACATAGCTTAAATGTGCCTCAGATATTCCAGTTATTTCTGACAATCTTTTCAAAGTCATATTTCTTTCTTTTCTTATATGTTTTAAAAGTATTTTTATTTCCATTTCATCACCAAATATAGTATGTCTTAATGTATAAATAACATACATTACGTTCACTATGGTGAATTTTCTTTATAATGTGTATTTTGTTAAAATATATACATTTTCTTCAGTTCTTCAAAATTATTTACATCTCTATGCGCTTCTAAAGTAAAACTACTAAACAAACAATTCTCTTCTGCGTATTTATCCCATTCCTCTTTTGTTATATTTTTATTCTTCTTTAACACTCTTTTAAATTCTCTTAAACTCTTTTTATAATAGTTCATAAAATCACCGCTTTTAGTATTTGCAGAACTTTATTTATTATGCTAAAAGAGAACTATTTTACTAGTTCTCTCATTATTATATTTATGTACTTATCTAACTTTTGACTCTGTCTTAATATTTTATTTCTACTATAATCTTCTTTTATCATTCGTTCTAATCTTGCACGATTCTTTGTAATAAGTAACTCTATTCTATAATTTTTCATAGTGATCACCTCTTACTTTAATTGTACTACTTTATGTTTACTTTGTATCGTGAATTTTGTCGAACATGTTTTATCTTCTTGTTGATTTTATTGCAACAAAGGAATCTACAAATTTTGACAAGAATATTGATTTTGTTACAAAATGTTTATATAATCATTTTAAAATTTTATACGGAGGATGAAAATGAATTTTTGTGAGAAAAATATAGGACATTTAATTAGCTTTTTTAAATATTTGTGGGAAAGATTATTTTGCATTTTAATTATTTTAGGAATTGTTTTAGGAATCTCAGGACTAATCTTAAAATTTTCACAAATTAATAATCCTGAAAAAATTGAAAATATTGAAAGTCAACAAGTATTATTTTTAGGCATTTCTTTAGATAATTTTGGAACGCTTATAACTGTATTAGGTCTTTTAGCTACTGCAATTTGGTCTATGTATCAATATACTAAAAATAAGTCGTTGCAACAACAAGAAAAAGGAGCAGAAATTGCGAAGTTATTTTCTGATGAACTTCTTAATAAATGTTACTTAGTTGGAAAAGTAATTAATTCTAGTCAATTAGGTTCTTTATTGAAACTAAAAGATACTGATATGAATAATTTGCAGCGATTTGACAGAGATGAACTTTTAGAGATATATGAAAATGAGCCTCAGCTTTTCGAAAAATATAACACTATTTTAAGCAGTGCTAAGCTTCAAAATACATATTTACATTTATTAGAATATCGCATTTCGAATAAATCTTTTCATAATATTGTATACAAAAGTGATGAAGAAATTAACAATAGTATTGAAAAAATTATGTCAGAAAAATACAATAAAGATGAAATTGAAAATTTGAAACAAAAAAATTTATTAAGGATTGAATTTGAAAAATTTTACCTTACAAGTCATTCGAAAGAAGAATTGTATAATATATATACACGAACTTATACAGATAAAGAGGCTAGAGACTTATTTATACAAGATAATAAAGACTTACCATTCAAGTTTATATCTTTAATATCTGATGTATTAAACGAATTAGAATATATATGTATGTATATTTCAAGTCAATCAGCAGGAACTGATTATATCTATCAGTCTTTACATCAAATGTTTTTAAGAACTATAAAAATGTTAGCAGTTACAATTGCAAACGATAATAAAAATTATACAGATAAATATTACACTAATATTATTCATGTGTATAAAGAATGGCAATCAATAAGAAACAATAATATAAAAAGAGAAAAGAAAAATAAGAAAAAAGCTTTTAAATATCTTGATCCTAAAATAAAGACAGCATATTAAATACTGTCTTTATTTTTTATTTATTATCATTATTATTACTAGACTTAACATCTAGAGGTACTTCATCCATCCAATCTTGATACATAAAATCTCCTCCTTTTACTCCTTTTTGTTTTTCATTTGTATTGTAGTAGTTTATTTAATTATATTCATTTGTTTACAAAAATGCAAGTGATTTTGTGTAAATTTTTTCTATAAATTTTTTTCATATTTCTTCAAAACTTCGTTTATTTTTTGCTCTGTTTTTTGACTCACTACAATCGATTTTAAGCCGTTTTTATTTTTTATGCATATACTTTTATGTCTTGATTTTAGTGTGTTTTAAGTGTTTTTGAAGAAATTTATATTTTTTTTAAAAAAGTGCTTGACTTACTGTGTACCGTATGTTATACTGTATACAGTTAAGGAGGTGATGAACATGAGCTTAATAAAAAAAGTACTTATCTATATTGCAGATAGACAAGTACAAAAACAAGACTTATTAAGAAAACAACATAATCGCGAACAGATTAGATTAATCTTACAAGACTTGTAAAACTTGAGAGGATTATTTCCTCTCTTGTATATAAATATTATATACTATATAATATAGAAAATCAAGGAGGAATTGATATGTCTAGAGATTACAAGAAAGAATTAAAATGGGAAAATGAAAAATATAAAAGATTAGTTGCTAAAATAGATAAGGATTTAGCAGAAGAATTTTTACAAAAACTTGATAAGCCTTACGCGGCATGGGTTAGAGAAGAAATTGAAAAATATTTAAAAAATTTTTAAAAAAAGTATTGACTTACGGTGTACAGTATGTTACTATAATTACAGAAAGAGATAATAAATAATTTTTTAGGAGGAAATGATTATGAAAGAAGCAAAAGTTTACAGAGGTAGAAAGATATTAGTTAAAATCGATGCAGGAGATGCAAACATAAATTTTAAAGAAGAAAGAAATATTATAACAAGTTTAGAAAGTTTTAAAAACGATATAAATAACGAAATGTATACATCTATAGAATTATTACAAGATAATTTAACATTATATAAATGTGATTTAAGAAAAAGTGATAAGCTAGAAAATATATGCAAAATAAGAGATTATTGGAAAAAGGGTCAGTTTGATTATAGAGATTTTTTAACTAAAAATGAAATAATTGAAAAACTAAATAACGACTATTTAGTAGCTGTTGAAGGTTTACAAGAAATAGACATAAACGATGTTGACAAATTAGATTAAATAAATTTTTGTTTAGAAAGGTTTAAAAACTTTAATATGAGAGGTTATAATATAGATAGCTATGTCGGAAAGAAATTTAATAAACTTACTCTTATAAAAAACTTAAACAAAATAGATAAGCACAATTCTAAATTAGCATTGTTTATGTGTGACTGCGGAAATGTTAAAGAACTAGTATTTACGCAAGTTTTAAGAGGTAAAATAAAAAGTTGTGGTTGCATACAAGGCAATTTATCAAATATAGAAAAAGAAAAACAACGTTCTAGCTTATTAAACTTTTACTCTAAAAAAGCGCTAAAAAATAGCTCAACAGGTCACACACGGAATAACTAAAGTTGATGATAGATATAGAGTTAGAATACAGTTCAATCGAAAATCAATCAGTCTCGGTTATTTCGATACTCTTGAAGAAGCAGTGAAGGCTCGTAAGGAAGCTGAACGCAAATATTTTAATATTAAGAGCTAGATTTATTCTAGCTCTATTTTTATGAAAATAATTTTGCAAAAGTATTTTTTCCGTGCAATTCCATCTACAGTAAGACCGTTTTTAGACTGATAATCTCTAACTGCATTTTCTGTATTGCCACCAAAATCCCCATCTACAGATATATCGGATCCTTTACATATTAGCATAGCTTGTAAAATCCATGTTATATTTCCTTTAGAACCTTTTCTTAATGTTACACAAGCATTTTTTGTTAGATTTCCAAAAATTCCGATCTACAGCTAAATTTTTATTATCTAAATTTTTATTATATTGTTTATTCAACTCTGTTTGTAATGCTTTAACTAAAGCTTTCTTTGTCTCTTTGCCATAAATGTTATCTACTGCTATACTTGTATTATATCTAGAATTTAAAGTAGATTGAATTGTTGCTACGTTGCCTCTTGCTTCTTTTTTTACTTCTACATAAGTAACTGTATTATTTGTAGTAGAATTTGCTATTTCGTCAAATTTGAAGTTTCTACCGTGGACAAGAAGTATTGCATACATCACTATGTTTCTGTACTTTAGATATGTTGTATTTATTTTTTAGATACGCTACTAGTTCTTTACCGGCTTCTACTTGTGCATCAGTCATCTGTTCTTTTTCGAAATCTCCTTCGAAACAAATTCCTAGGCTATTATAATTATTTTGATATGCATGTGCTCCTATTGCATTTTCTCGTCTTCCTCTATAGATAGTTCCATCTTTTCTGATAAAAAAGTGATATCCTATGCAGCTATAATCTTTTTGTTTATGCCACTTGTCTATATCATCAGCGCTACATTGACTCGCTGCAGCATGATGTAATATTATTCTTTCTGTAGAATTTCTTATTGATAAATTTCCGTTTATTTTATATGTTTTTTCTATTATATTTAACATGCCTATTCCTCCAATTCTGGCAATCCTGCCACACTTGTTAATATACTTAAAATTCCTGCAAGCAAACTAGCACTTCCCACCATTAACCAATTTACTTCTCCCATAACTGCACTTGTTCCAATTGTTGCTACTGCAGTTTGTGCAACTGTTTTTATTGCTCTTATTCCTGCACATTTGAACCATTTTTTATATTTTTTCATATTAACCAACTCCCACTCCTGTTTTTATAAATAAAAATACAAGACCGATAGCACTTGTTATTATAGAACCTACTGCAGTTCTCCATAGCCACTTGTTATTGTCTTGCATATCTTTTATATCTTCTTTATTTTGCTTAGATATTGTATAAGATTCTTCTGCCTTTTCTTTAATATTCTGATATCCATCTAGCTTACTTTCTATTACTGCAAGTCTAGTAAGCACTTCTGTTTCAAAAGTTTTTTCCATCTACTCCACCACACTTTCTGTAGATGTTTCCTCTGTAGTTTCCACAACTTCTGTAGCTTGTACTTCTTCCTCAACAGGTTCTTCTACAATTTCTTCTTGCATAGATTTTGCTTGCTCTTCTGCTAGATATGTAATCAATTCTTCGTAGTCTGTAGCATTTATTTTGTTCTTATCTGCTAGTTTAGAAGCTTCTATTATTGCATAATCTACTGTGTATACATTCTTCTTATATAAGTTAATTACTGCATTTTTAAATACTTTGCTTAAATCTAACATTTACTACACCTCCTGACTTGCATTAGAAACACACATTGCTTCTAATAAATTTAATTTTGTTTGTAGGTCTTGCATATACTCTAATTCTAAGTTTACCCCTACACCATTTTCTGACTCTACTATTATGTTGTTTACGCCTTTTTGTAATTTAAAATTGTTGTATAGTTTGTCTAATACTTCTGATTGTGCTGATGTGCAGTATTCGTAGATAGGTTCTTTTGTTATATATGTAACTACAATATCTACGTTTTCTATTTTTGTAATAAATTCTTCTAATGTTTCACCTTCGTCATAAAAATTCCAAACACCAGTTATTGCTGTAAATCCTTTTTCACAGTTATATGTTTGTCCATCTCTTGCTAGAGAAAATATGTTGCATACACCTGGATTTTTATCTTTAGCTGTTGCAACATTGTTTTTTATTTGAAAATATTGATATCTATATTTCCCATTAGTGCTTGTTGATGTTTGTTTAAGAAGAGTTTTATCTATCGTATGAATAGCTGCATTCTTTTCAAATTGCCATTTATTATCCTTATAAACTATTCTATCTTGTGCTACTACATTACCATTTATGTCTTTTATTGCACATAGTTCTGTAGTGCCTAAGTCTAGTGTGTTTATTTCTTCTATGTAAGATTTATATTTTGTTGCCTTAGGACCTCTTTCTATCTGTATGCTATCTAATATCTCTTGTTCATTTTCACTACTGTTATACAGATAATAAACTACTAAATAATTAGCATTTTTAGATGTAGTTAATGTTATAGAACTTCCACTACTTGTCCTTCTCTCTATTATTGTTTCGCCAATTTTCGGAATATTTGCAGTTGTTCCTATTACAAATCTAGATCCTATAACTTTTCTAGAAATTGTATATGTGTCAGGTTCTATCTTTATATAAAAAGATTTTGCGGAAGAATTTGCAATAATACTAGATGTACCAAAAACTGCATTTATTTTGCTTATATTATTTTTATTAAACCAGTTGTCCCCAAACTGCCTAATCTTCTGTACTCCTGTACACACTAAAGGCATACTAGGAAATTCTGTAGAAGGCTTATTTGGAATATATTCTTCAAATGTTTTATCTGCTTCATTGTCTAAACAAATAAACGGTTTAATTGTAGAATTATTAAATAACGTTTCGTAATCACTATATGTTATATCATAATTGTTAGTGTTAAAAATTGAAATTCCAAGATAATGTTCTGCATTTGATGTTGTATATGTTTGTCCATTTTTTATTTCTCCAACACTGTGCGTAAAAGTTTTTGCACTGTCAAAACCTCTGACTGCAAAACTATAACCGTCTGAAAAAGTATTAAAATAATAAGTTGTGTTTGGCTCAACTTTTAATAAATTTATTAGCCTTATTCTTACTGTAAAATTTGACTTAGAACCATTTGTATTACTATAATCTCCACTCTCCCAATTTACAAAATCTGTTTTACATTTGTTTTTTCCTTCTATAGACTTCTCCTGCTCCAAATCCCCACTTATTTCTAGCTTATTCTTGCTATATTTTGCAGAGTCTGTTATGTGTAGAAATTTGCCTGATGTAGTATCCCAAGGCATGTTGCTTGAGAGTTCGTTGTTCTCAGTTTGAAGTTGTTCAACTTTGCTAATTAAATCTTCTGCGTTCTTGTTGTATTCATTTAATTTATTTGCAGCATTTTTATCATATTCATCTTTTTTTTACTTTTGCATTGTTATTAAACTCTTGTAATTTTTCTACAGAATTGTCGTTAAATTCTTGTATTTTTGTATTAGAATTACTATTAAAATCTTCTGTTTTATTTGTTACATTACTGTTAAATGTCTTTGTTGCTTCTGATACTCTTTCATCAAAAGTTTCTGTCTTTTTTGTTACATTTGTATTAAAAGCTGTTGTACTATCTTTAGCATTTTTATTAAATTCAGATATCTTATCAGCACTGTTATTGTTATATTCTTTAATTTTTGTTTCTGCATTTTCGTCATAATCGTCTTTTAAGTCTTTTATATCATTTATTGCTTTTGCTGTATTTTGTTCTCTTTTTTCTTCTGCTTCTACTCTTAGTTTTTCTGTTTCAACTCTTGACTCTTCTTGCTCTTGTCTTGCTGTTTCAGATCTTGTTAACAATTCTTCTAGTTGTGTTGTTTCAGCAAGTTTGTCATCTATTTCTTGTACTTTTTGCTCTAATTGCTCAACCCAAGTCGGATATTGCTCAGGTATTGTTGACGTTGCATTTATTGCTGTTAGAACTTGCATATAAAAAACTTTGCTTTTAAACACTTGTTTATCTTCTTGTTCTATTACTAACTGCATCTTTATATCTTGAATTACATCTAACAAACTGCTCTTAACTTTTAAAACATATGAATCATCTTTCTTATCTAGTTTTATAAAATATTTTTGTTTTTCTCCTTCTGTGTCTAATTTTTCTAGTTCAATATATGCTTGACCTTCTATAAAATTATCTAGTACAAACTCTAAAGTTTCTACATCGTTTTCTCCCGATATTCCTAAAAAATTTCTTTCTGCATATACATTTCTACTTTTTATATACACTTCTATCTTATTTATCACTTTTACACCTCCTACTCTACTACTTCTACTGTTAAGAACGTTCCGGTTTCATAATTTTTTATTAAAGCTCCTGTGGCTTTCTCTGATCTTACAGCTAAATTTATTATATCTCCTTTTATTACATCTATAAGCTTTTCGGGTAATGTTATATGTTCGTAATCGTCAGTAAATCTTTGATTATGTATTACCATTTGCTTGTTGTTTTTATAAATCGCTGCAATAGAATCTCCCGTTTTTGTTACATTTGTATAAAAATATATTTGTCCCGACACCTTCACTTTGCTTACACCGTCGCCTATTTTTATTCCTTCTTCTGTTATTGTCAGTTTATCCCCGCAGCTGCAAAAAACCTTATTTATTTTCAGTGTTTCAAGATTACTAAGATTTGTTGTTGTATAATCATCTGTTAACCCCGCTGTCATAATATTTTTCTGTATTATTGCCTCTATTCTTTCTGCAATTGTTTTTAAGTCGCCTGGTACGTTAGCAATATCATTCACATCCGGATATGGTATTTTATATTTACTTGTTTGTCCCATTTTTTTACACCTCTTTATACAATACTTGTTCATATGTCTTGTTGATCAAATCAACATATTTTTCGCTTATATAATCTGAATATTTATAAAACCCTGCGCTTTTTACTCGTATTTTTAATAAAAAACTAGAACTTGCATATATTTTGCTCGGTTCTAATATTTTTTCTTTTATCTCAAACATTTTATTTCCCACTTTCTAACATATATAAGTTAAATTACCAACAAATTTCATTTTTGTATTTGCACTGTCTTGCTCTGTATATATTTTTATATTAACATTTCCTTCTTCTGAAACATATATAGCTGCAATACCCTCTCCGCCGTGTGTTTCCGCTGTCTTTTAATACTGAACTAGCTATTGAATCGCCATTAACAATTTTCGAAGGTTTTGCAAAACTCGGAATATTATGAATAGTCATTCCGTATTTCATATTACTCGTTGCCGTGACAGTTACATTTACTATTTTTCCTATTTTTTTAAAAGTTGCTATATAAGAAAAACTTCCTTCATCTAAACTTCCTTCCGATCCCGATACAGTTTCTTCTTCTACTTCGTTTAAAATATAAGCACTTCCATCTTCTACTTCAGATAGTTCTTTTTGTAACTGTGTTAATATACTCCTATATTCTGATGTTATTGAATTGTATATAGAATCAAAATCTAAAAACGTTCTCATATCTTGAAAATCAGTTATCCCATTAGCTCCTGTTTTAAATCTTGCTAATTCATATTGATATTTTCCAGAATTATTTTTAACTATATTAGTTTGTGTTAAAACCGGATAACTACTTGTACCTTTTACTATCTTATAGACGCCTTGATTAAACTCACTTTCTGTGTTTGTTTTATCTAAATCTATCTCTATAACTAATTTGCAAAAAGCAGTGCTTGTTCCCGCAGATATGCTAGAAGATGTATCTTCTTCTAGAAATCTACCTTGAATACATGCTGCCCCACTTTGTATTGTTACTATATTTTCATTATAAGTTACCTGCATTCCGTTTTTATAATTGTTAGAAACCCCATTTGTTCCGTTTAAAAAAGTATTTATAAATAGTGCAAAAATCGGATTTCCAAATAGTTGCTTACTAAATACATGTCCTTTTAACATATTATTTTCTCCTCTCTTGATTAAATTTATCTATAAACTTAATTCTTATATTTCCGCAAGTATACTCAATAAACTTTGCAGGTGTTATTCTTATTGCAGATATATAAGTATCAAAAATTAAAGACTCTTTAGTCTTTATTGCAATAGGTGTTCCTATCTTCATTATTTTGTCATATAAATTAAATGTAATATTATGATTATAAGCATTAGATTTCATCACATCTAAAGCTTTCTGTTGTGCATCTTCGTAGTTTTCCGTGTAAACGGTTTCTACTTTACCTTCTACTCTGTTAGTGTCATTCATGTTCGTTGTAGTAGTCCTATCATTTTTTAAATACAATGTATAAGTTTGTGTACTTGTTAAAACTATTACTTTACTTACTACATCAGTTTCAAACACTTCTGAATAATTAGATATTGCATGTGCTTTTACATCTATTAATTGTTTTTTATACGACTTATTTTCTATTGTTATTACTAATTTTTTATTTACAATAGAAAAATCGTACACAATATCATAATTTTGTGTACAATTTGTCATATATGTATGTAGATTGTAAATTCCGTCTTGAACATTAGTTACAGACGTTTGTTTTTTAGTATGTGTCTTCGCAACTACTTGTAAGTAATTTCTATTAATAAATGCATCTGCATTAGAAATAAAATTGTCTGTTATAGCTTTTGCAATAAAATCTTCTATTCCTGCTGTTTTTATTAATTCCTCATGTTCTAATTTAACGTTTTGATCAAACATGTTTGTTATATATTTTAAAACAAATTCATAAAGTAGCTTACCGATCTTCATTTTGTACTTGTTTCATTACTCCCCAAAAAACAACCTCATTGTTTTTCTTTACTGCTATTATATCTCTTGCTTTAGCATTTGTTTTCTTAAGAATCTTTAACAATGTAGTAGCATTTGTTTCTTCGTCTATACATATTTCATAATCTGCTATTTCTACTATATCTTTTACTTTAAAGTTCTTATAATCAAATATCCAAACAAAAACTTTATTAGTTTCTATTTTTATTTTTTCTTTAGTAAAAACTTGTACCTTTTGAGTATCTTCATAAGTTCTACCTGCTAAATCTGTAAATGTTATATCTGCATTGTATATTCCGCCTACAGCAGGTGCTATTATTTCTACTTCATAATATCCTGTTTGGTTATTATAGACTGCTAGATAAGCTTGTCCATTAAAATTAATTGTCACATTATTCATCTCTAGCACCTCCTATACGGCTTTATAGTAAGCTAATATAGTTACTTGTGCATTTAATACTTCATTATCTGCTTTTAACCTTATTTCACAAGATTTATTTGCAGGAAGTCTTATAATATTGTCATTTTCAAAATCAATTACATCTAGACTAAATAAACTTTCTATAGTTCCATCTGTCTTTTGTCTATTTATATAGAACTCATTTTCTTTTGTCCCATATAACAGTTTTTCATATTCTGCTATTTCTACATTAAAAGCAACTGTTTGATACAGTTCTCCTTCAATATATAGCTCAATTTTCGGATTTACTAAATGCCCCAACATTTCAATTAAAACAGGTGCTTCTACATGTCCTTTATTTATGTAAGATAAGCTTCTTGTATCATAATCTATAAATCTACTATCCCATCTAAAATCCCATCTTATTTCTCCTGTTTCAGGTTGTATTGTATATATTACTGTATTTTCTTCATACCAAAGACTTAAACAATCAAAAACCACTGGTTCTGATATTAATCCATTTGTTTGTATTTCAGATTTTGGTACACTTTGAATATTTACATCTTTAAAATATTCTTTTACACCTTGCTCAAATGGAATTTTATAAGAAAATTTTAATTTTTCTGAACTTTCTATAAAGTCTATAAAATTTTTGTAGTTATCATATTTCAGAAAATTTACTATACCATTTATTTGCCCTTGTTCTACTTTTCTTAAATTAGCTATAAATGTATTTCCTAAACGTTCGTATTCTGTAGAATAACTATATCCTAGCCCAGTAGGTTCTGTTAATAAGCAATAATCATTTATATTCATTAAAGAATATTCTTGCCCTTTTTCATTTACAAGTTTAAATTCTCTTACCACATTTTAGACCTCCTTGTAATTTAATAAAACACTTTAAAAGACAGTCTTGTTCGACTGCCCTTTAATCTATTTTATTAATTCCTCTACTTTATATAGAGAGAAGATAGTTTAAAAATTAAGAAGAAAAAATAAACACTCGGTTTGAGTGTTTATTTTGAATTTATTTGTATATAATTTACATTAATAAATGGTAATGTTACTTTAGATCCAAGCACAGAAGTATAAGAATAATCACCTTGAGCAGTCCCCCATATAGTTATATTATCTCCTTCTAAAATTTTGTCTTCACCATCTTTAGGAATGTATAGTGCATAAATTGTATCTGTATAATATCCGTAGTCTTCTTTAGTTATATTAATTCTTAAATCCACGGATGAAGTTCCTTGTAAAACCTGTATAACTTCTCCTGTTAATTTTACTTTTTTACCTTTAATTTTATCTGGATTCCTAGCTAATTGTTCGAATGTAAGTACTTCACTCTGATTTTTAAAATTTTCTTCTTCCTTCTTTTTTCTTTCTTTCTCCGCTGCTTCAGCTTTCTCTTTAGCAATTCTTTCTTCCTCTAGTCTTTTTGCTTTTTCTTCGTCCGTCTCTACTTTTTTTGTTTCTTTTACTGTTGTATTTTGAATAGAATTTTCTACGGTATTGCTTGTATTAACTTGATTAGTAGATCCATCATTCGTCAAATTTGCAATTACTGCTAAAATAACAATAATAACGATAACCCAAAACCAAGGTCTTTCATATATTTTTTTAGTTTTAGAATGAGTTGTTTTTTTTGCTTGATTTTTGGATTGACTGTTGTTTTTTACTACATAACTTGTAGGTGCTCCACAATAATTACAAAACTTAGAATTTACATCTGTTTCTTTTCCACACTTATTACAAAACATATTATCCCCTCTTTCGTATTGTTTATGTATAATTATATCGAAAGAGGTCGAATAAAACAAATATAATCGTATTACGAAATTCGACATTATTTTTAATATGCCATTCTTCCATATCTTCTATCAATATAATCGAATGCTTCTTTTAGATTTGCTTCAGTCATTTGTTGAGGATAAAATTGAAGAGTTATGTTGTTATTTCCACCAGCCTGTCTTATAGCTTCTGCCATATATTTAGTTAAAGTTCTATCTAGTGGTATTACTGCTTCTGCTGACTTGCCTTCGCCTATCATCGCTAAAGTTGCTTTGTTTACTATTCCACCTTTAGCAAGAGCTGGAATAGTAGGTATACTTAAATTCTTTCCTCCCATGCCAGGTACCCAATCGGGCACTTTTATTCCATTTATTTTTCCTATTGCCTTGTTAATTAGAGTTATTACGCCATTCATTGTATTCTTAAATATAGTACCTAATCCTGAAAAAGCTGAAGAAAATATATTTTTTACTCCTTCCCAAGCCTTTCCGCCAATCTCCTGTAAAAACTCCTGTTATGAATTGTATCAAACCTCTAAAAATGTTTATTATTGTATTTATTATAGTTGTTATGTTTTGTAATGTAGTCTTTAAAGCTGTTCCTATAACATTAAAAGCAACTGTAAACGCTGGTTTAAATACTTTTAACATAAAATCTGCCACAGGAAAAATAAATTTATCATAAAAGAGTTGGGCAGCAACAAAAAATTCTTGTAATAATAATTTTAAGTTATTCAATGTGTCTTTTACATTTGTATCCCAAAAATTTCTAAACCAATCAAGCGCCTTTTGAATGTATGGAGTTAAAAAGTTAACAAGTTCTTGTACTTTTGTTAAATATTTTTGTATTATTTCATCTATAGATGCTTTTATTTTCTCATTTGTATTATATAAGTAAACTACAGCTGCAGTCAATGCTGCAACTCCTGCTATGATTAACCCTACCGGATTTGTTAGTGATGCTAGAATCCCGCTTAATCCTCCTGCACTTGTACTTATAGACGCAATCCATCCAGAAAGTTGACTAATCCCCCCTATCAAACTACTAATAGAAGTTATTATTTTTCCAATTATAAGTAAAACTGGTCCTATTGCTGCAACAAACAATCCTGCTTTGATAATTAAGTCTTGAGTTTTTGGACTTAAATTCTCAAATTTAGAAGTAAATTCTGTAGCAATGTCTAAAGCTTTAGTGAAATATGGCAACAACTTTTCTCCTATTGTAGTAGCAAGATTTTGCATTTTAGCTGTTAACTTTTGCACTTTTGTTGTTGTATTGTTATTAACTTCATCTCCATATTTTTTAGTTGTCTGTTCTAAAATACCAAACAATCTAATTTGTTGTTGAGTTTGAAAATCTAACTGATTCCAACTTTTATCTCCCGCAAACTTCTTAAATGCGTCTGTACTCTCTAATAAAGAAACATTTACGTTTACACCTAAATCTTCAATAGCTTCTGTGTTTCCTAACAAACCGCTTCTAATTCTGTCCATAACATCTTCCATTGTTCTACCAGTTGCAGAAGCTATTACAGAAGACGCTTTTAATAATTGTTGCGTATATGTTGCATTTTCTTCTTCATCATCTGTTATAGATTGTATTAAATTACCGTAAATTTGAGAATACTTATAAGCATCTTTAGTAGACATATTGTAACTACTTGCAGTATTCTTTGCAAAACTCTTTATTGTCTTTGAAGCTTTTCCATATATTTTATCAATTTGCTGTATCGCTGCTTCTTGTTCCATTGCAGATTTAATTCCTAAACCACCTATACCTGCTAGTCCAGCTGTTATAACAGACATCTTTTGACCAATAGAACTAATTTTATTTCCAAGATTTTTCATTTTTGTACTTACAGTGTCTAAACACTTACTTACCTTATTCCAATTAGATGCTTCTAACTTTAAATTTTTTAATTTATTCTCAGTAGTTATTATTTCTCTTTGTAAATTCCTATAATTCTCTTGAGAAATTTTTCCACCACTTTTTATTGTTTTATCAGCTTCTTCTTGAGCCTTTTTTAGTAACTTTAACTTATCTTCTGTTTCTTTTATATTATTAGCTAATACTGTTTGCTTCTGTGCTAATAATTCTGTATTTTTAGGGTCTAATTTCAGCAAAGAGTTAATTCCTCTTAGCTCTCTGCTCAAACTAGATGAAGCAGAATTAACTTTGCTTAATGCTTTTTGTAATCCCGAAGTATCTCCTCCAATTTCAACTAAAAGTCCTTTTACTGTTGTCATTTTCATTCTCCTTTACACAGAAAATAGAGGTTATTTCTAACCTCTATCTCAATAATTTATCAATATCATTTTGTGTAGCTTTTTTTATTTTCTCTTTACTTTCATCAATAAAGCAAAGCATTATTTTTACAACATCCTTATATTCTAATTGTTTTAGGTCCTCTATCTTCAAACCTAATCTTAAGCAAATAGCTATAAACTGATGTTCTTCTAATGCTTCGCTTTCGCTACATTCTTTATCAATAATTATCTTTTCTATTTCTTGTATAAGTTCCTCATCAACAAAATGAATTTACGGCTAATTCCGTTACCTCACTTATCCAATTAGCATTTAGTTCTATTTTATTAATACCTTTTAACCATTCTTCAAAGCTTACTATTTTATTGTTTGCGGTATAAATCAATATGTATGCTATTCTTTGAATTACATCTATAAAATCATCTAAGTTCTCCATCATACAAGAATTAATTTGTTTTTCAATCTCTTCTTTTTGCATTCTTTTTTCATTTAATTCTTTTCTTAATTTGTCCTGTTTTTCGGAAAAATCATTTAAAATTTTAATGTCCGAAAAAATTCCTCTGCCAAAAACTTTTTTGTATTGAAATCTTGTAAATGCATTACAATCAATTTCATACTCCTTATCACAAATAGTTATCTTTTTCATATTCTATCCTCCTACACTCCTTCTTGAGTTACTGTTGCATTTTTTTCATATACTTTTTTAAAGAAGGTGTCATATATATTTTTATTTGTTTCACTAGGCTCAATTACTGCTTTTATTAATTTATCTGTAGAACGTGGAGACATTGTTAGTGCTATTGTGTCTGTTTTAGGTTCCTTTGATTCTTCTATTGTACTAGCTTCATTACTTGGTCTTGTAGCTGTACAATCATAATAAACAAATCTTCTTTTCTTTACATCTCCATCAATTTCTCCCATTAATGCAAATCTTGCTTGCACATCATCTGCACTTTCAATTAAAGCTCCATTTTTATCTTTTAATTGTCCTAATATTTCTGTTAAAAATTCTTCTGGAGTCATAGCAACTTCTAAATCTCCTGTATAACCTTGATTAGATACCGCAATATAGTATTTAATGTTATCGGCATAAAAAGGAGTGCTTTCTCCTTCTGGGTCTGTTGTTAAATTTCTAGCACCTGGTACTTTAAAAGGCTTTCCGTATGTAATCTCTCCATTTTCTTCTATTATTTTAGCAATATGAATATTACATAATCCAAACTTAACTTTATTTTTTGTTTCTGACATTTCTGTTTCCTCACTTTCTTTTTTAAATTTCAAAAAAATAGCTCACATTCCAAATCCTTTCAGATTGAATGTAAGCTACTTGCTTTTTCCAAACTATATCGTAGAGTATTTCTTTCTCTACTCTTTTTTCTAAACTTCTATCTCTAGTATCAGTTGTTAATTCTAATCTTGTATTAGACTTCTCAAAATAGATTATATTATCTGCTATAAAGTTGTCAGAATCTATTTCTGTAGACATTAAATGAGGAGGCTCTACTTCTCTATCAAAGTCGTAATGAGAATATGGTATTTTTATTTTATCTTCATTGTCTAAGTAAAAATTATCAATTCTTTTTTCTAACTCTTCCCAAGTCATAGCCCCTCCTTATTTTTTCTTCTAACTCTTGTTTAAATTTTTCTCTATATTTATCTTCTGTAGGTCTTATGTGTGAAATTGGTTTTGTTCTAGAACCATCTCTATTAGCATGCCCAAACTCTAGAAGATGTGTTAATCTATAATGTTCTCTATTATATGCTACCTTAGAATATAAATTTTCAGATTTCTTTCCATTCTTTGTACTCCAAGATTTTGCATAACTTCCGTGGTATTACAGTTGTTTCACCTTTTAATTTGACAGTTTTATTTGCTTTTGGAGATATTTGCTTCAATTCTTTAGTAGCTTCTTTTATTATTTTGTCTGATGTTTCTTTTACCTCATCATCTATATCTTCCTTAAATTCTTGGAGATATTTAATGATTTGAGAGCTTAAGCTGTCTATAGATACTTTATTACTATTTGACATTGTTGGATCTCCTCTGACAAACCAAAACTATTTCATCATTATTATCTCCATCGACTCTAATAACTGTATAATATTTATTCATATAAATTAATTCTTCTTCCTCATTATAATTTAAACTGCTAATTTTAATTCTTATAGATGGTCTTAGCCCTAATTGATTAGCTTTATAAAACTCATCTTTCCACACTTTTTCTACACATATAACAGGTATTTCTATTTCTTTTGTTTGTGAAATTTCTCTACCATTTTTATCTTTTAATATATTGCCATTTTCATCTGTTTTATAAGATTTAGATAGCAATACACAACTTACATCATGCATTGCTATCAACTCCTTTTCTATACTCCTCAGATTCTTTTAATGCCCTTATATTTGAAATATATCTTTCAAGATATTCTTTTCTTTTATTTATATCTGTATCGCCATAATGAGCTTTTACATATAACATTATTGTGTTTACAATTAAAGAATCATCAATCTTGTTATTTACATCTATATCTACTCTATCCATATCAGATTTTGCAGAATCTATTAGCATTTCTATTTCATTGTCTTTTAATGTTGCAGTTCCTATAATACCTAAGCATTGCTTAGCTAATTTCTTTAACTTTTCCATATAGGATACCTCCTATAACTATACTCCTTCTTGTGTAACTTCTATATATCCATTTATAAAGGCTTCGTTATCTCTCATACATGCGTCTTCTCTTTCAATGCCTCTAATTAATGTTAAATCTTCTTCAAATGCATTTAGTGCACCTTCTCCTTCTCCAACCACAGCTGTTTGGGATACCATTAAAGATAATTGTCTTCTATCATAAAATTTAATACCTTCTTTTAAATCGCCAATTGTGAATGGTATTTTATTTTCTTTTGTTGGTATTGTGTCGTTAGAATATACTTTTACTGGTACTGTTGTTGCTCCTGCACATAATCTTAATTGCATTGGGTCTGCTGGATTTGGTTGTAATAAATATTTACCATCAGAATCTTTTAAAGTATCAAGATATTGTAATCCATCGTCATTTGTTACTATTTTTGAAGTAGATTTAAATTTACTTCCTAATGTAACATTTAAAACTTTCTTTATATCATCTAGCCCATTTAATTTTGTTGGTGTTTTTTCAGCAATAACAGCCAATATAATATTATTTCTTGTTACTCTTGATTCATCAGCTAACCACTCTGTCATCATATTTTGGATTTCTTCATCTGAATCTTCAATTAGTTCATTTGTTACAGGCATATATCCACCATATTTTGTAATTTCCCATTTAATTCTAGAGAATTGTAAATTACCTGCTTTAGGTATTTTTCCACCTTCTCCAATTGAAGTAAATCCAGTAATTTGACTTCTCTTTTTGTAAGTTTCTTGTCCTTTATTTGTTTTTACATTTTTAACTGTTACTAAATCTATTAATGATTCTCTTGTTTCTCTTAATTCTTCAACTCTTGTTACTATGTCTTCTGGTACAGTATATCCTCCATCAGCCGCAACTCCTTCTGATAATGTTTTTGTTACTAGTCCTCTTACAGCTTTTGCAAAAACTTTTGTTGAATCTTCTTTTTTATCTTCTTTCTTATCTTCGATTTTCTTTGAAACTTCCTTTGTTTCTTCTTCGCTTAATTTGTTAGTTTCTTTTTCTGTCTCAAATATTTCTTTTTCTACTTCATATTCTTCTTTTAATGTTTTGATTTCATCTAAAATTTCTTTAGCTTTTGCTACATCTTTGTTTTCTCCCTCCATATAACCTTTAGCCATATTTTGTTTTGTTTCAATTTTTGTTAATAATTCTCTCATTTTTTTATTCATAATTATTTACCTATCCTTTCTTTTTCTATAAATAAAAAAGAAGCCAAATTCTCAATTTTTAAATTGATTTCCGCTTCTTCATTATTATCTTTTTCTTTTTTTCGAACTGTTAGTTCTGTGCCACCATAATGTTTTGTTGTTCCTGCTCGTGGCTGTGCTGGAACCGCAACAAAAGATACTTCATAAGCTTCTTTTGCACCATCTAAAGTAAAATAACAAATCTTTTTACCATTTACAGTTTCATATTCTTTTCCCCAATAATGAGAACAGTAATTCTTCATGTTATCTACTCCACAAATTGAACAATACGCATGTTTTGCTTTACATCCAGTCGAAACCTCTTTTTTTATTCCTGCTTTTATTTCAGAAATCAAATCAGAGTTTTTCTCTGTTTTTACCATATAACATTTTGCAATTAGTTTTGTATAAATTTCCCCTGCTCCTGTTAATTTACTTCCATCTTGAACAAGTTCTGTATCATAAACTCTTGCAATTTGATTATCTGCTGTTCTTCTGTGATCTTTTATCATTGTTTTCCCTATGTATAGTTTTTGTAAATCTTTTAGTGCATTCAAATTAAAAGGTTCGTAGTTCCTGTCATCTAACTCATTGTCTCCCATTACCAATTTGAACGTAAAAACTTCTTCAGCTTTTAAAGGTGATAACGTGAACTTATTAATTTTCTTTAAATCATTTTCTGTAACTTCTTGACTTTCTACACTCGCCGATTTACAAATTAAGCCGTCTTCAACAATTTTGTCAGAGTCTCTTCTATTGTTTTCTTTATCCATTCTTTTTCACCATCCTTTCCATTATCATTTACATATTGTGTACCTGCTAATTGTACAGGAATACTTGCACCATTTCCAAGCAATTGATCTCCACCTTCTTTTGACTCCATATCTAGTAAAGCTCTTGCTTCGTTTGGAGTATATAAGAAATTAGAAATTGCTTGGCACAATGTATCTACTTGTGTTTTTAAGTCAGCTCTTAAGATAACTGCTACATTAAATTTGAAGTAGTATCCATTTTCTATATCTTCATTTGATAATAATTTATAATTTAATTCTTCTTCATATTGTTTAATAATATAAAGTAATGTATCTACATAAAAACTAAGCTGTTGTGCTTCTGCACTTGCATAACTTGATTTTTCATAGTCTCCAATTTGGTTTGGCTTTATTCCAAATGCAGATGCAATTTGCAAGGCACTATACTTTTTAACATCTACAAATTGATTATCTGCTAATTTTATGTTTAGAGGTGTTAATGTTGTTCCTATTGGAATAGGAATTATATTCTTTGTTTCCTCATCATCCAAATCACTACCTGCAAATTTTTCAATCTTATTTTTAAATTTTTCTAAGTTCTTATCAGATAAATCACTTGTATATTGAACAACCGCTTTTGCAGTAAAACCACTCTTATACATACTGTTTAACATTTTTTGTGCTTTTGTATTACCATCTATAGTCATTTTTAGTTGTTCTCTAACAGCTATTCCTTTTATTCCGTCAAATGTATTTGATGTTTTAAAGTGTAATATTTGTTCAGAACTAAATTGGTATAACTTTCCTCCGTGAGAATAAATATAATATATATCTGGAATATCACTAAGAATTTTGTTGTCATCGTACCAAATTTCTACTTCCTCAGAAGGTAATATCCATAATGACGTTTTGCTTCCTGCTCCTTTTATTAAGGCATATGCATTTCCATAATGGTCTCTATTCTGTTCTATAGTTGACCAAAATGCTGTAGATGTCATATATGGGTTTGGTCTATCATGTAAAACTTTATATAGTGGATGTCCTCTTGCAGTTATTACTCCATTGTTGTCTTTATGTTGTAATAGTTTTAATGGCAATTTTCCAACAGACTCGCTCAAAACTTTTAAGCAAGCAAAATATGTAGCTTCAGACAATGCTTTTTCTTTAGTTCCTGTTAATCCTAAAAAATCTATTAATTGTTGCATCGCATAATCTTTACTTGCTTTATTTGTTAGTATATTACAAGCCATTTTTATTCTTTCTTTTAACTTCACTGTTTCACTTCCTCTCTAATCATCCCATCCCATTTTTTCTAAATACTCTTCCATTTCTTTGTCATAATTTACTTGTTCCTTTTCATTGAATTTCATTTGTGTAATATGAGCATTTATCATAGCATCAACTGGGTCGATTCTCTTAGTTCTTTTATTAGGTTCTTTATCTACTTTCTTTTCACCAAAACTATTTCTTACTATTTTTGCATTAGAAACACTATAACTTAGTAATTCTTCTTTTTTGTTGTACTTAATTTTTCCAGATTCTATGCTTAATTGCATATCTTCTGTTCCATCATTTAAAAATCTTGCTGATTGTTTTATCTCTAGTAGTGGAACACCAAAAATCTCTAAATCATCCAAAAAGCCATCTGCATTATGAGGGTCATAGCCAATTGCTTGTATTTGTAAATCATAATTTTCTATTATTTCTTTTAAATATTTAATAATAAACTTATAATCATTTTTATATGTATCTTGCCCTCCTGTTACTGTTATAAGTTCTTGTTGTTCCCAAACATCGTAAGGAGCAATATCTGTAACAATATGTTCTTGCAATCTTCCTCTTGGCATAAAAGAATGTGAACATTCAAAAAACTCTTCATTTTCTAAAGGTATTTCTATAGCTACAGTTGTTAAATCTCCTCCATGTGATAAGTCCAATCCTACATAACATTTTTTTCTTGCTAAATCTTGTAATTCTAAATCAGATTCGCATTTTTTCCACTTATCAGGATTAATAAATTGGTCATCTGTGTTTTTTACCCATAAATTAAGAGACTTTGTCATAAAGTCCCTTAGTTCATTTCCTCCCATATCTCTTGCAGTCTGCATATCTGTTATTAATGTCTCTAAACCTTGTTCTGTAGATGCAAGAAAAGGATTTGCTTTTATTAAATTTTTAGGATTAAAAATATCATCATTTTCGTTTAATGCATAAATATCTACAAAGAAATCCTCAGCAGTTACTATTCCTTTTAAAATATTAATGCAATATTGATCCATTTCATAGCAGGCACTATTTAAATTATCTCCTCTAGTTGTAATTATGCTTATTAATGTTTCTAGTAATGCTTTAGTACCATTATAAATTGCTTTATATATCTTTGCGTTTGGGTGTTGGTGATATTCATCTATGGAGGCAAATATTGCTCTAAATCCATCATCTAATCCACTTTCTTTTGATAAAGCTTCTATTGTCGACTCTGTATCTTTAGCTAAGATTAGTGATTTATAATCTTTTATTTCAAATAACTCTTGTAAATCTTTATCAGTTTTTATAAATTTTGCCATTTCTTCCCAAGCTATTCTTGCTTGTCTCTTTTTAGTAGCAACTGTAAATAATTTACCAAAATTATATCCGCTAAAGTTTGCTATATAAGTTCCTCTGATACCATTTTTAAAAGACTTTCCATTTTGTCTTGCCATAGATTCATAAGACCTTCTAAATCTTCTTTTTCCATTTTCTTGTTTTAACCATCCAAACGGGCAACCTAAATCAAAAATCTGTGAACCTAATAATTTAACTGGTCTTAATTCAAAACCTTCTGCTATTGTTAACGTTTCTGCATATTCTAATATTCTTTCAGATTGTTTCGGATTCCAAATGTATGGAAAGCTTTTAGTTCCTTGTCTTTTTAAATCTTCTAAATGTCTTTTACAGGCTAATATGTGTAATTCACCCATTTTTGCTTCATCTATTGTCTTTTTAGCATACTCAGTTACTCTATCAATCATTTATTTATCACCTTAAACTTAGAAAATTTATTTTCTTTTGGCGGGTCTTTTGATGGTGGCATAACTAATTTACATCTAGAAGATATCGAAAGTCCTAAATCACTTGCACAAGCTCTACATTGTTTTAAAGCTCTATCTTGATATATTAAATATAAATCTATGTCTTCTAATATTTCTTTTTTTTCATTCTTGCTTTTTACTTTATCTATTTTTTTTTCTAAATTTCTAAGCATTTTTGTATATTTTTTATAATTTGTATTTGCAATTAAATAGTGAGCTAGACAATCTTCGTCTAACTCAGTCATAATTCCTATTTCTAACAATATCTCGGCTATTTTATTAAATTCATCTTTTTCTTTTTCATCTAAATAGTCTGGTATCTTTATGTCGGTGTAATTTACTTGTATTTCTGCATTCTGTCTTTCTTCTATTTCTTGTTTAGTTAAATGTTTATTTCCTTTTGCTATAATTAAGTTTATAGGCTCTTTTGGTCTTCCTGCCATTTTTTTATCACCTTCTTATTTTAGGTCTTAAAATTGAATTTAGGGAGTTTTTTCTACACTGCAGCTCAGGCGCCGTTGTTTCATCATTTGACTAATACTTTTTAGACCACCCCTACCCGCTTCTTTATTGTTTTTTTACTTGTATTCATAATTTATTCTTGTTTGTATTATTGTATTGTTAGCATATAATGTATCTATATTGATTTGTGTTACATTGTTTATTCTTTTCCTTATCACATTCAAATATTAGCTTTAAATCTTCTTTGTCTACTATTGCTTTTATGTTATATTCTTTTGCCATTATCTTCTTCCTCCAAATCTTTTATGTTCTGCATTGTGATGTATCTTACACAACGCTTCTAAGTTATACCAGTCTAGTCTTCTAATCCAGCCCATTGATGTTTGTATTGGCTCTTTGTGATGAACATGTTCTGCTAATTGTATATTGTATTCTTTGTTTTGCTCCGCTTCTTTTTGGCATTCTTCACATAGATAATGCTGGTTAAGATACTTAGCTCTTAATGTTCTCCACGCTTTACTGTTATAAAACTGTGTGTATTTTTTATTTCTTTGTTTGTTATATCTACTATTATTTCTTTGTTTTATTTCTTCTGTTTGTTTTTCTACAATAGATTTACATTTATCACAATATCGATTTGGAGCTTCTATTATTTTTTGACATCTAGCACACATTTTAACCAACATGATTAATTCTTCTTTCTTACAGTCTTCTTAATAGTTTTCTTTTTATCTTTAACCTTTTCTACAAATACAGTATTAAACTTATTTGTTTCTGTTAATACTTTGTATCTTTCTTCTGTTACTTCCCATTCTTCTCCCGCTTCTGGTATCCTTCCTAATTCATTATCTTGTATATTTAATTCTTTATATTTATTTGTTGCTTTTACTTTCATTCTTCTTCACCCTTTCTTTAAAACAACTCTTATAATACTTACACTGCTCACATTTTCTTTTCATGCATTCTTTATAGTTAATCTCCATCTTTATCACACCTTGTTTTTTCATCATTTGTTATATGTATTCCATCGCAAACATTTGTACAGTTTTTGCATTTTTCTTCTAAATGTTTTTGTATTAGTTCTTGTGTAGTCATAGAATCAACTCCCTTTTACATGAATAAAGAGACTATCTTTATAAGATAATCTCCTTGTTTTTTTAATCTATTCTTTTAGGTATCACTATGTTATCTGGCGAACTTTTCTTTATTCTTTCCTCTTCATCTAAATTTTCACTCATAACAGACTTTGCTATTCCAAAGAAATATATAAGTGAAAATACTAAATATAGCAAAAATAAACACATAAAAAATATAAACATATTAAATGGAACTTTATATACAATACTAGTTTCTTCATTAAATGTGGCTGCTATTCCAAATAATATAACAATGCTCAGAACTCCAGTTATAATTGTAAGAAACCAATTTAAATATAGTATTTTATCTTTTTTGCTTTGTACAATTATCTTTACAATTTTTTTATCAAAGAAACCTATTACTATACTAATTGTTGTTATCAAGAAACCTACTAAAATACTTACAAAGTTTATATAGTTATTACTTATCATTTCAAAATTATTTATTGTTATTTCATTTGTTCCACATAATATTTTATTTAATATTACAAGAATTATTAAAGTTATAATAAGAGGAGTTGATAATATAAAGTATTCTTTTTTATTCATGTTTCGTCCTCCTTAACAAAATATTATATCATATTATTTTTCACTCTTAATAGATATTTATCCTTCATTTTATTAAAAATGTCAATATGAGAAATTGATTTTTCTTTATTTATAGAAACAATTATTACATCTTGCAATCTGTCTTTTATTAAATTAACCTTATCTGTGCTTGCTTCTTCCATATTTTTATAATCTATTTGCAATTCTTCAATACCTGCTATAGAATCTGTTGTATTTAATAATTCTTTAACTTCTTCAATATCTAAAGTATCCTTTTTCTTTAAATTTCTTCCGAATCCAATTTCTATTTTACATTGAATACCTTTTAGTTTTTTTGTTGCATTGAACACTTGACCTAACAATGTATCGTTATCATATTTTTCATTTTGCATTTTAGGATTTCTAACAGCTATAGATATTTTTGTACAATATTTTGCTTCTTCAATTTTTTTCTTACTTCCTAAAAGAATTATTGGTCTAAGTTGTATTATATCGTTAAAATTCTTTTGGAATCGATTAAATATTTTTTCAAGAATGGTTCTATTTATATAATTATGATTTATTTGCATCCCTATTATGCATTTTTCAGAATCATATATTAGAGTTATTGATTCGGCATAATACTTATTTTCTCCTAAATCTAGTATAATATATTTTCCATTATCATCTGCTATTCCTGGCTTTACATATTCTCTAGATTTCAGAATTTGAATTTCCCACAGTTTTTCCTCTTCATGATATTTGACTTCTTGTATTCTAATCTTTTCATCATTATATTCAAAAGTTCTTTCCGTAACACTGATACTTTTTAATTGCTTCAGAATTTCAGTAATATCGTATTTACATTCATTATACGTTCCTTCTTGATTTTCATATGTCCATATTTCATAATAATCTATAGTTATTGCTCTGTTTTTTGCCATTTGTATCACCCTAAATGATTTTATATTATAATATTGCCTTTTTCAATATTATTATTTTTACATTATTCGACACGTTTAGACATTTATTTAACTACTTAAAAAGAGCTAACCGCCTTTGCAGTTAACTCTTTACTGTTTCTTGATATTTTTTCTATTATAATTATAGTATACTCAAAACCAAATTACAACCAAATTTCATCACAATTTCATCACAATTTTATTACATTGCTATGTTTAATATGTCTAACATACTTTTTATTGCTGTATCTCTTATATTTAATAACTGATTTATCGATTTTGGTTTTTTATATTCTTCGTAATATTGTTTTGATACATAGTCCCATTTTGATTTTTCTAAATAATATGATGTTATTATAAAATTTTGTTCTTTAGACAACTGATTTAATAAATTTTTTACTCTAACAATCTGCTTATTTAGTCTTTTTTCTTCTGCTTCACATTCTAATATTTTTCTTTCCAAGAAAACTCTATCTTCTTTATTTACATGTACTTCTTCTTTGTGATAATTCATTGCTGTATTTGCTGTAGTATCAGAAATTTTATTTGTATTACTGTGTATACTATCATAAGCTTGTCCAGACAATTGCATATTTTCTATTATTTCTTTTTCAGTATCTTTATATACCGTTCCTGCATAATTTAATCTTTCTTCATATTCTTCATGTTTTAATTGTATCTCTGTCTTTTTAGCTTCATTTTTCGGATATTCTCTCAACATCTTCTCTACATCTTCTTTAATATACAATCATTTGTACCTCCCGTTTTTTATTTTTTCTCTTATTAATTCGTCTTTAAAATTATCTAATATGTCGTATACTTTATTTACTTTAACTTGACTTTCTTTTCTTTTTGATATATCTACTAAATCAACACTTTCTAATTCTGTCATTGCTTTTTGTATTGTGTTGTATACATGTTCTAATTTCATTTGTATCACCTACTTTTTTATTTATTCATGATGAGCTTGTAATTGTCCATTTTTCATTCTTACATATTTATTTACATTGTTGTTTTGTGCTATTACAAAGCCTTCTACATTTCTATTTACCTTGGTTTTATAAATTTCATAATTATAGTCTAATGTTTCTATTTCTGGAAAGTTATCTCTTAACATAATTTGCTTTTGCAAACATATAAACTTTTTTATCTAAATCTGGATACTTTATTTTTCCCATTCCTATCCATTCTCCAAAAAATCCGCTACCTTCCATTAATTTATCTTTTAAATCTTCTCCATATTCGTCTAACCAACCTTTTAATCCTCTGTATAACATTTGTTTATTTTCTTCTAATTCATTTATTAAAAATATATTATTTCTTTGTGCTATTATTAAATCTCCATTTACTTTAAAAAATCCTATATTACTACCATCTAATTTTTCTGTTATTACCACTCTATTTTTATATTGAATCCTTTTTGTTTTAGGGTATAATGTTTTCTTTATCATATTTTACCTTCTTTCTTTTGCTTTATTTTCAAAATATTGTTTTATTGTTTCTTTTGTTAGAGCATAACAATACTTATCTACAAGTATTTTCTTACTCTCTATATATTCTGCCATTAAATCGATCGTTTTGTCTTTTTCTTCTAGCATAGATAATACTGTTTCTATTGCTTTTGAATTTCTTGTATTAATATATTCTTTATCTATTTGTCTTTTATGTTCTTTTAAAGCTTCTATTGCTTCTTCTTTTGTCATATGCTAGTCCTCCTTAATCCATCCAAGTTCTTGACATTTCTTATTTATTGCTTGTAATTCGTTTATATCTAAAAAATCATATTTGCCAAATATTCGCACTCTTTTTATCAACTTTGAAAAGCTTATGTTCTTATCTGCTCTTGACAACTTAAAAACTTCTGTTGTCTCTCCTGTTAATTTTTTATACCCTAATTCTTCAAACATATCATCAGCACTCATTTTATTTTCTCCTTTCTAGTAGTTCTCGTAAAACATCTCTAGCAAATATTATCTCACTATCACTTGCTTTTAGTTCTCTATCTTCTAGCCATTGCTTTTGCTGCTTATCTAAATATTCTATTTTGTCTTTTACTTTTTGAACTGGTATAACATAATTACTACAATTTTCAAATAAGTCTTCTTCTAATTTCTTTGTATAGTCATTTTTATGTGCCATTAAATTTTTTAACTCTTCATTTTCTTTTTGTAGTTTTTCTATTTCTTTTTCATATTTTTCAATTTGCTTTTGAAATATATAATATTGTTGATTATCTATTATGCTTTGAACCGCACTTCTTCTATTTGCTTTTCCATCTTCATAACCATTTTGATAATCAAGCATAGAATTTTGTGCTAATAAGTTTATTTTTTGATTATCAATTTTTTCTTGTCTCAATTCTTCATTCTCTTTTAATACTCTTTTATAATCTGATAAAATATGTTCTAGTGCTATTTTATATTTTTCTAAACCTTTGCATTTAAGGAATAATCCTAAAGAGCTTGTTTCATCTTGTAACAATTCTATATCTTCTTCTGTACTATTTTCTTTCACTTAAAACACCTCCTACACCATTCATTCTCTTAAATAAATATTCAAAATATTTTCTTACTGGCTTAAACCATGTTAAATAAACAAATTGTTGTTTATAAAAAACATCGTTCAATTTATCAAATATGGAATAAATTATCTCTATTATAATTTTTAAAATATAATATGGAACATTTAAAATTAATTCTATGATACATAATAATTTCCAAAGCACATAATTAAATAGTCCTATTTTATTTATTTTTTCTTTCATTCTAACCATCCTAATTCCTCTACTTTCTTATTTATTGCTTGTAGTTCTTCCAAGGAAAAAAGTTGTTTGTTCTTAACCATCAAACACTTATCTATACAATTAAATCCTAAACAAATTTCCCATTTTTTTGTTTTGTTATATTTCATTTCTTTTTTGCTATAAATAATAAATTCTTTACTTTTATTTCTTTCATACCCTAATTCTTCAAACATCTCATCAGCATTCATTTTATTTTCTCCCTTCTAGTAGTTCTTGTAAAACATATTGAACTAATTCTACTATAGTATAATTTTTTCTATTCATTATATCTTCAAGTTCTTCTGCATTAGATACATCATTTAATTTTTTAATCTTGTCTTCTATTTTTGATTTCGAAATGAAGTTTAATTCAATTGTTTGTGGAGTATAAATATGTGTTTTGTCATATTCTACTTGTTCTTCTAACCTATTATTTTCTTTTAATACTCTTTTATAATCTGATAAAAACATATCTGTTAAATTTTTAAAAAAATCTGGGTCTATGCTTTCTATAAAGCCATTATCTTTAAATCTTCTAAATTCTTCATATACTTTTATTGCTTCATCCATATTTTTAAAATACTTTTTATTTTGTAGATTTTCTATACTATATTTGTTACCGGCATTTTTTACAGTATCAAAATTATTTTCTTTCATTTAAATCCCATACCTTTCATATTCTCTTATACTTGATAAAACCCATTTTTCTACTTCTTTATCAAGTTTTATTTCTTGATTATCTTTTTTTATGTAATAATACAATTTTTGCCCTCTTGGTTTTCTATAATACAGTGGATATTCTTTGTTATCTTTTAATCTTATATAATAACCTCTATCATCTGGGTGTAAATTAGTTAATATATATTCTTCTTTTGTTATCTCGCTATTTTCTTTCACTTAAAATACCTCCTAGTTAATTTATTTTAAATATCCTGTTCTATTATCAAAATTTTCTTCATATTCTTTACTATTTACTTTTATATTCTTTATTCTGCTAAACCCATAGCAATCATATAAACATATATATACTTCGTAAACTTCTTGAGTTATAGTATCTCTATGATATACCTGTGCATTCATTCCTCTTGTAGCAAAATTAAATATCAAGCAATGAACATTGTATGTATCTAAATCATCTGCAACTACTAAATGAAATAATGTATCATCATAATGTTTTTGTAATTTACACCAATCACAATACGCTTCAATTAGTGTTTGTCCTGTTCCGGCGGCACAATCATAAAAAGTATTATTATCTAATTTTGTAGTTATTTTTGACATAATTCTAGTTGCCTCGAATGGTGTAAAACATTGTTTTAAATTTTTAGAATTAACTGCAACCATCATTGTGTATTCGCTTAATAGATCTCTTTCAATACCAATTCGCTTTTGTAATTCAACAAAATCGTATAAGAGTTCTCTTTTTTCATATTCTTCTTTTAAGTCTTTTTCGTTTAATGTTTTTACATATTCTATAAAATTGTTTCTGAAACCTAATATGTTTTTTTCATCTTTTATGTTATATTTTAAAAATATGTTGTCTAATTCTTTTACCGCTTCTTTAACTTCCATTTTATCCTCCCACATATTTTCCGTTTTTATGTGTAATACCATCTATTTGAGGTATAATTCTATATGATTTGTGTTCTATTCCTTCATTAATACATTTGCATACTGTTGTTGTAGTTAAACTTAAGAAGTCTGCAACTTCTTTTATTGTTCCAACATAATCCAATCTACCTGTATTTTTACTAATACAACATATTCTACCTTTATATGATGTTTCATATATTTTTTTATTTTTGTTTTTAGTAAATATACTATCAAATTTCTCAATTGCCTTCCTTTTTGCTTTTTGAGATGTGTGCGTATATACTTTTAATGTCACATCAATATCAGAATGTCCCAATATTTCACTAATAGTTTTTATGTCAGAACCATTCTCAATATTTATACTTGCAAATGTATGTCTTAAACTATGAAATTTAAGAGGTTCTATTCCAATTTTTTTCATAAATGTTTGATATGTTCTTCTAAAAGTTCGCGGTTCTGTCCATTTTGTCGTTCCTGTCAATATATACTCATTTTTATTTTCTTTATATAGCCTTTTTAATATCTTCATCATTTCTTCAGTAAGAGGTATTTCTCTATTACTGCTTTCTGTTTTTGCAGATGTTACTTCTATTTTGGACGGATTTATATCTTTGGTTGGATCATATGTTCTTTGTAATGTTTTGTTTACATATACACATTTTCTTTCAAAATCAATATCTCCAAATTGTAATGCACATAATTCTCCTATTCTCATTCCGGAATATAATCCCAGCAGTATTCCTGCTTTTTTATTGTCAATTTGTTGTAAAATTGCCTCTATTATTTTTTTGTATTCTTCTTCTGTATATGTTTTCTTTTCACTTCCAATTAGTTCTTGCTTTTTATATTTTATCTTTCTTTTTGGATATACAAATTGCGGTATTATTCCTTGTTCTTGTCCATCCGCTATTATTTGTTTTATAATTCCTAAACAGTCTTTTGTTGTTTTTGTAGATAATTTATTTTCTCCTTGTGCTTTATACACAAAAAACTGTAGTACTTCTCCGCTTAATTCATAAAATCTTACTTCTCCCAGAATAGGAATAATATTATTTTTTAATAAATTAGCATAATTACAGTATGTAGAATTTTTAACTTCAAATCTCTTCTTTTCTAACCAGTACGCTGCATAAAATTTAAACTTATCTTTCTTTTCTTCTTCTCTTTTAACTAATGCTGTTTCAATTTTTTGACTTTGTTTATCATCTATCTTTATATTTAAAGCATTTAATATTTTTTCTGTATCATTTAAAGTTATTTTTGCATTACCTTTTATAAATTCTTTTAATATAATTTCACTTATTCCTATTTTTAAAGAAGCAATGTCATAATGACTATTTATCGTTTTTTCTATTACTTCTTTTAACATTCATCTTCTCCTCCTACTTTTAAATTATCGTTTGCTATTTCTCTTTCTATAAATTTTTCTATTTTCTCTCTATTACATCTACAAAGACTCAAACAATAATTACTCTTTATTTTTTTATCTTTAGATTCACTTGAACAACTATATTTATGCCTTCTATAAACAGCTTTTCCATTACTTATTGTTAATTCCATATAAGGATGTTCTATATAATAATCATTAATTATAGATGACTTATAATATTCTTTTTTAGGTTTGCAATTTTGCATTTTTTCACATACTATATGCAGCGCTTCACAATATTTTTTTATTTCTTCTTTGTTGCATAATTCATTGTGTATTTTAATAGCTTCTTTTAAGTTCATTATTCTTCTCCTCCTACTTTTTAGCATTTCTTTTATTGTGCTAAACCATGTTTTTATTACTATTATTTCTAAAACTACCGTACAAATATCATTTAAATTCCATAGCAAAATTGGTCTTGCTAGCCATCCCCAAAAAGTATCTATCAATGCATATTTCATATAGTTCTCCCTTTCTCGTAATTACTTATATTTTACTATTACATCTATTTTTTTTATGTTATCTGCTTCCGCTATCAAATAGCTAGTATAGCCGTCTATTAAGTAACTGTTTTTTGTTTATAATTATGTCCGATTCTAGACTTCCAGTCTTTCTGTAAAAGAACCATTTTTCTTTCATCTTATTCTTGCTCGGTTGTGTTCTTTTAAAGTCCTCTCTTATTTTTATATCTTTCAATTTCATATTTCTTATTATCATTTGTTTTCTCCTTTTAATTAATTTTATCTAATTGTTTATTCAATTCTGTTATTGTTTCTTTTTCAAAGTAATATTTTTCTTCATTTTCTGCTTTTAGTTTTTTCTCTATTTCTTTTCTGCTTTTTCTTCTTTTAGCAGTTTTCTTTTTAATCATTTATATTCAACCTCTTTTCTGCTACTTTTAAATAAGCTATGTATTTTCTTAACTGCTTATTATGTACTTTCTTTTTAGATTGTATTTCTGCTATACAATGTCTTATTAGTTCTATTTCTTTTTGCAGTTCTGATTCTGATGCACTGTTTATCTCTTTTGCTAATCTATATCCTTTTGTATTAGAACTGCAAATTACTACACGTTCTTTCTTTAATTCGCTTATCTGTCTTCTTACTTCTCTATCAGACATTCCTGTTGCATTTACTAATTGCTCTCTTGTTTTATAAGAAGTTGCAGATAAATAATTTTCTATATCCATACTTTATCCTCCGCTTCTTTCGTGTTTTTCAGATTTTCTTCACATTTTAAGTTTTCTTCATATTTTACTTTTTCGTTTACTATATTTATTAAAACATTAAACTTATCCTTATCTTCTAGTTCTAATAGCTCTTCTTTTGTTATTACTTCTCCTTCAACATAGTGAGTTGTTGTAATTATTTTTGATATATCTTTTAAATTTTTATCTTCTTTCATTAAATTTCTTATTGTTTTATTAAGTTTTTCTATTCGTTCTCTATACTGTTGTATTTCTATAGCTAATTTTTCTATTATTTCTTTGTCACTTATATATTTTTCTTTTGTATTTTTATATTTTGTTAATCTCATTCTTGTTGTTTGATATAAATCTTGACTTTTGTTCATCTGATTCTCCTTTTCAATTACAATTTTTAAATGTCATCGTTTTTCTGTCGTATTTTAATTTTATTGTTCCGTGTTGGACCATTCCTTTGTTTAGATACAATTATTTCTGTTTCAATTATCTTCTTTTCTCTCTCTTCGTCATCTGCATAAATAAAGAATATATTGTCTGCATCTTGTTCCAAACTTCCCGACTCCCTTAAGTCTGCATTTGTAGGTCTTGTCCTTTTTAAGCTTTCTCTATTCAGCTGACAAAGTGCAATAACAGGTATGTCTAAGTCTCTAGACATTAATTTCAATTTTCTACTTATTTCTGCTACTTCTTGTTCTCTTACATTGTATTTATTTTTGCTTTTCAGTAATTGTAAGTAATCTACTATAACTAAACCTATATTTTGTTTTTCTTTTAATTCGTATGCTTTAATTTCTATATCTTGTATAGTTTTGCTTTGCGTATCTATAAATATTTTCAATTTAGATAATTCATCTGCTGTTATTGCTATATTTGCAAAGTCATTATCATTTAGCCATCCGCTTCTGATTCTGTGTGAATCTATGTTCGCTCTACTAGATATTAACCTATTTCCTAACTGCTTTTCCGACATTTCTAATGAACAAAAATATGTATTAATTCCTTTTTTTGAAATTTTTTCTGCTATATTTAATGCTAAAGATGTTTTTCCTACTCCGCGGTCTTGCTGCTATTATTGTAAATTCTTGTTCATGTAAGCCATCTGTTACTTTGTCTAACTCAAAGAATCCGGTTTTATATCTATTGTCATCTCTATTTCTATATTTATTTTCTATATCTTCAATTGCTTCTAACATAACTGTTTTCATATTGTTTTCTTTTATGTTTATATTACTTGTCTTTATATCTGTTATTGTCTCTATTGCATTTTTTTTAATTTCTTCTGCTTCTTCTTCGCTACTTATTTTATACATACTATCTATTAATTCTCTTGATTTATTAACAATATTTCTTCTCACACTATAATTTTTTAATATTTTTATATAATGTTCTATTGTGCTTGTAGTAATTATGTTAGATGTTATTTTTATTAAATAATTAAATATCTCTTGTTCATTTAACTTTTTACTTTTAGCAAATTCTTTTACACTAAGAATTTCGATATTTTTCTCTTCTTGCTTTAACTCTTTTATTAATCTGAATACTGTTTTATTTATCTCTATGTAAAAATCTTCTACTTCTATGTTTTTTATATATCTATTGCATTCTTTAAAAACTAACATACAACCTAAAATATTTTGTTCTACACCTTCTGAATATAATTTTTCAATCTCGTTTAACATATTGATCATACTCACTAAAATCTGTATTATATGTTACTTCTTGTTTTTTACTTACTGTAGTTTTGTTAGCTTTTTTATTTTTAAATTCTCTTTGTTTAATTGTGTATTGTTCAAGTGTTTTTATTTGATTATTTACACAGTCATTTAATATTGTTTGTACATAATTCCATTTTCTTATATTATTTGATACCGCTTCTTCCATAGCTCTTATTATTAAATCTTGTTGCAATCCATCTTCTAAATATGAAAAAATGTTTTCGGCTACGAAAGGTGTTATTAATCCAAAGTTGTTATTATAAAAATCTATGATTTTTTCTTTTTCTTCTTCTTTTTTATTTATTATTATATTTATATTATTATCTTTTAAATTTTTTTTAATAGGGTCTGTAACTATACTTAAATACCTATTTAAAATTTCTTTAGTACCTTCTTTGTAAATCAGCTTAGATTTTATGTATCCATTGTCAATTAAATTTTTTATCAATGTTGATACAGTTGTTTTTGTAACGTCATACAAATCTGCAAAATATTCGTTTTTTGCCCAGCAAACCCCCTCTTTGTTACATAACGCTGCTATTTCTCCATACAATAACTTTGCTTTATCTTTTAAATTCTTATCATAGCGAACATTCGCAGGTATAATTGCAAAATAATTCGGTTCATCTCTTTCCATAAAATCCCTTCTTTCGTTTATTTAATATTTTTTATATATTAGTTTTTCTATGCACCAATTTGTTCCATAAATACCTTTTAAATAAGTTTCTACTTTATCAGTATATAATTTACTGTTTAAACCATTATCTTGCTCTCTGTGGCAATTCTCGCAAGCAGTAAATATATTTTCTACTATTCCTAAACCTCCCGCACTGCGGGGGATAAAGTGTGCATTTGCTAAATTCCACGGTACTATCTTTTTACAAAAGATACATCTGTGAAAATCTCTTTCCCAAACTTGCAATTTTACTTTTTTTGATATTTCTGTTGCTTTTGTTTGTCTATGTTTCTTACCTTTTATTTTTTTAGCTTGTTTATATTCTTTAAATTCACATTCTTTACACTTTTTGATTTCTATTTGCTGTCTATATAGAGAACAATAAAAATATCTTTTATATTTCTTGCTTCTTGTTTTTAAATTTTTACAATTCATATTACCTCTTGCATATTTTTTTTATTTATGTTAATATAAATAAAAAGTATTAACATAAATGCTTTTAACTTTTGAACTAGTATTGTTTCTCAGGCACTGCTAGTTCTATTATTTTTTCTTCATGTATTGCTATGTCTGAACATATTATCGAATGTTGTTCTTTAGCATATTGACTTATTAGTTTTAAGTTCTGTTCTGGTGTTCTTTTCTTAGAATCTGCTAATAATATAATGTTATTTAATATATCCATTACACTTAGTTGAACTTCTTCCATAGCTTCTTGAAATCTTTCCATATTCTCACCTTCTTTCCATATTTTCTTTAACATGCATTTTTCTTTAAACTAGATATTTATTTCACAAACATATAAACTATCCCTGCTAGACCTAAACTGTATAATGTAATTAGCCCTAGCGTGCACTTTATTGCTTCAATTTGTGCTTGTCTTATTTTTCTGTTTAATTCTTTTCTTGACATTTTAATCATTTGTATCCTCTCCTTTACTTTTAAATTTTTTATTTATATAATCGCTCCAAGGTGGTGATTATTTTGAATGATAACGATTATTATAAATGGGTTAACGAAATGAATAAACAATATTATGAACAACATAAATATGATAAAATTATTCAATACTTAAAAGATAATCATTTAGCTATTATTGATTTACTTTTAAGTGTTATTGCTATTATTATTTCTATAGTAGCCCTTGTTAGCTCATTAACTTAATAATGATATTTGCAATAGTTATACCAAGTGCGAAACAACTTAGTCCAAAAGAAAATATTTCTATTCCACTTGGTTTAGCTTTTAAACTTTCTACATAAAACTTTACAAGTTCTTTCTTATTTTTATCATTTATAATACATTCTTTGCATTTATCTTCCTCCATCTCTATTCACCTGCCTTTCTAACTTCTAATTCCCATAATTTATCAACTATAATTGAATTTTTCGACATACCTCTTTCTCTTGATAAATTGTTTATTATTTCATTTAATTTGCTTGGTATCCTTATACATATTTGTTCTTTTTCCATATTGCACCTCTTTTCTCATTTGATATTTTTGTGATATCATTTTGATATTTGAATAATATAATATCATTTTCAAAAAGTCAATACCTTTTTGATATTTTTTTTATATTTTTTTGATATCGTTTTTAGATATTTATTTTTCTTTACTTTTTGCTATCATTATGCTATAATTATGATATAAAGGAGTGATTTACATGTCTGATATTACCGCTTATCAATTACGTATAGATAGTCAAATTATGGAACAAATAAAGAAATTAGCTGATGAAGATGGTCGTTCCATTAATAAAGAAATTGAATATATTTTAAAAAAATATATAAGTTCAAAATAGTTCATTTATTTGAGCTATTTTTCTTTTTATCTCCATCTCTACTCACCTGCCTTTCTACCCATATATTCATAAACTCTATTAGTTATTATGTTATAACTCCATCTACCATTCTCTTTTTGTACTGCACTTCCGAAACGGCAATCTTTCTTGTTGTAATCCTAATCTTACATACTGTGCTGTTTTTTCTATAATTTTTGCTGTATCCGTAACACTCATAGTATTTTTCTTTTGCATATAGTCACCTTCTTTCTTACTTATAATTTTGTATCAGGTTGTGGTAAGCTTTGTTCGTTTTCTCGAACTTTTTGTTTAAAAAAATATTCTGGTATCTCTTCTAATTTAATATTTAAAAGTAGACATATTTTTAAAATTTCTTTTTGAGTAAAATAAGTATTACAATTTAACTTATTACTAACTGTTGTTTCATCTAGTTTCAGTTGTTCTGCTAATTTTCCTTGAGTTCCTAAAACTTCTCTTATTTTTCCTTTTAACTTATCATAATTAATTTTTAAACAAGATTTCAAATTAAAATTACCTCCTTTCCCTGTTCGTGTTCTCGAACTATGGCTATATTATCATTTACATTTTTTAATGTCAATACTTTTTTTGAAAAAAATTCGATTTTCTTAATTTTTTTTCAAAAAAATATTGTCTTTTTTCGGAAAGTCGTTTATAATACATATGTGGAGGTATTATTATGAACGGATTAGTAGATACATTTGCTAATAGATTGAATACAGCTATGCATATACGAAATTTGAAAGCAACAGAGTTGTCTGAAAAAACTGGAATATCAAAATCTTCTTTAAGTGAATATATAAATGGTAAATATGAAGCTAAACAAGATGGCGTATATCTACTTGCTCAAGCATTAAATGTAAATGAAGCTTGGCTTATGGGATTAGATGTTCCTATGGAAAGAACAGACTTTCGTTATGCTTCTCATAATGGAATAAATATAGACGGACTAGATGAAGAAGATATTGAAGAAATAAATCGTTTTGTAGAATTTGTAAAGAATAAAAAGAAAAAAAGAAAAAATAAATAATTGGAGTTTCAAATGGAAGTTTTAGATATGTATAAAATAGCCGAGAATGAAAAAATAGACATTTTTAACTATAAATGGAATAATGTTAAAGCTAGAATATTTGAAATTGAAAATAGCTATTTTATAGCTTTAGATAATTCAAAAATAGAAAATTCTATAGAAGAAAAAGAAATATTAGCAGAAGAACTTGGACATTATTATTGCAATGCTTTATATTATCTAGATTCTGATAAAATATTAAAAGATAAATGTGAGTATAGGGCATTAAAGTGGGCTTATTCTGTTCTAGTTCCGCTTCAAAAATTAAAAGAAAAGATCATGCAAGGTTTTAATTTGTATGATTTGGCAGATTACTTCAATGTAGACTGTGAGTATATGAATGATTGTATTGACTTTTATACTGAAAAATATGGTATATTAGTTTAATATAAAAAAGAAAAATAAATGTTATCAAAATCACCACAACCCGATACATTTATTTTTCCGAAAGACACTCGAAAGTGACTACATATGTATTATAACATATGTAGCTTCATTTTCAAGTGTAAATTTGAAAATGGAGGTTTTTTTATGAAGAAAAGAAAATATAAATATGGTAGTGTAATTAAACTATCTGGAAATCGTCTAAATCCATACGGAGCAAGAATTACTATAGGTTATAATGTAAACGGTTATCCTGTATATTATTTTCTGGGTTTTTTTGAGGAAGAATTAGATGCTCATATTTGCTTAAGAGATTACAATAATACACCTTACAATATATATGTAAAAGAAGAAATTTATAATAAAGTAATAAAGTTTATTGAACTTCCTTCTAAGATACTTATTAAAAATAATAATATAGATTTAACAGATAGAACAAATTATACGTTTAAACAAGTATATGAAGAATATGCAAAACTAAATTTCCCTACTAAAGACGAAATTGCACTAGAACGTGAAACACATATGAAAGCAAAAGGTAAATTTACATCTGATACTATGTATGTAAGAAAATCTGCTTTTAAACAAGCCGAAACACTTCACAATATTCCATATGTTAATTTAAGAACTGTAGATTTTCAACAAGTAATTAATTGTGCAACTTCTCCTAAAAAAGCAAAAAGGTTAAGATATCTATTTTTAGAATTAGACGATTATGCTGAGCAAAAAGATATTATATCTAAGACATATGCTAAACATGTTAATAAAATAGATTTTAATTTTGAAAATACTAAACCTAGACTTCCTTTCACTAACGAAGAAATTGAAATGATATGGAAAGATAAAACAAACACTCAAGACGAAGCTTTAGTTAGAGATATCTGTTTAATACTTCTTTACACAGGTATGAGAATAGAAGAATTATTGTTCATGTTTACTAAAAATATAGACTTAAAAGAGGACTATATGCGAGGAGGATTAAAAACAAATTCTGGTAAAAATAGAGTTATACCTATTCATCATCTTATTAAACCTATTATTAAAAAATATTACAATTCTAAGAATGAATTTTTGTTTATGTATGGTGACAAAAGACTTCCATACGCTAAATACCGTGTTATGTTTAACAACTACATGGCAAAGTTAAATATACAACACACATCTCATGACGCAAGGCATACTGTAGAAAGTGAGCTAGATAGAAGACAGGTTAGAACTGTTACAAAGGACCTTATCATGGGACATAAAAATGGAGGAACAGGTGAAAAAGTATATACTCATAAAACCTTACAAGAATTGAAGGAGTCTATTGAATTAATATCTTATAAAGAAAGAAAATTAATCTATCTAGTGTCAAATAGTTAGTAACACATTAGTAACACAAGGTTATTAAAAATCGCTATAAGTATTGAAATATGGCGATTTTTATTTTTTGTGATTAATTTGACTGGTCAGATTTGATATACTGAAAAATTTAAAAAAATAAGAGCTTTTGACTATATATAAAAAATGTTTTATTTGATATTTTGATATATCGTACATTTTTATAGTCAGCTCTTATTGTTTAATATATTTTATTTATTACTATAGATTTTTATTTACAATATAGTCTTTTTAAGCTTTCGAAATCTCTTACATCTTTATGTGCTTGTAATGTTATTGAGCTAAAGAAAATATTTTCATTTGCATATTTATCCCATTCTTCTTTTGTTATATTTTTGTTCTTTTTTAATACTCTTTTAAATTCCCTTAAACTTTTTAAATAATAATTCATCCAAACCACCTCTATCTCTTTTCACACTATTTTTATATTAACTTGTGCTTAAGTATAGCATGTTTAAAGATAGATTGTATCGCGAAATTTGTCGAATATATACAAAAAAACTTCTATTTTAATTGATATAGAAGTTTTTTATTTCATTTTATATTAACCAATTCAATTTTTACATCATAAATTCAATTTTCTTTTCAAATATTTCTATAAATTTTATTATTATTTCTTCTCTAGAAAAATTTTTATGATATTCTTTTTTTAAAGATGTAGCAATATTAACTGTTTCTTCATTAAACACTTCTTCATTTACATTAAATCCTATACCTATTAATATATGATTTAATATGCCATTAATAGTACTGCTTTCTGTTAATATTCCACATATTTTTTTACCATTTAGCAATAAATCATTTGGTATCTTTATCTTCAATTCATAACCATATAATTCACTTATAGCCTCTGCCATGCATTCAGCTATGATTTTGGTTAAATTTTGTATTTTATTAACATTACATTTTGGAAACAGTACCATTGTCATTGTAATATTATTTCCTTTACTTGAATACCAAATTCTTTCTTTTGTTCCTCTTCCTTTTACCTGGCTATTGGCTAGAAATATTGTTCCATTTTCCAAACCAGATTTTATTAATTTTTTTGCTTCATCCTGTGTAGAACCAATTTCATCATAATATATAATGTTTTTACCTAAAAGTTTAGTATTTGCATTTTTTATTTTTTTTATGTCCATATATTCTCCTATTTTTAATAAGCACATAATCTAGTTTTAACTAAGTCATTTACAATATCTTCAAAGTTACACATTACCATATTGCTTACTAATTTATCTAATATATTATTAATTTCTTCTTCATCTTCTGTTATTTCTGTAATGTCTTTTATCTCTTTATTTGGTAAATTATTTTCTTTAACAACTTCAATTCCATATAGTTCATCTTTAGTCTTGTAATATTGTATTTTTTCTGTTACTCCATCTCCTGTTTCGTTATTTTTTTTGTTTATTTCTATACATGCATATAAACTTTTCACTGGTTCTTTTACCTCCTTTTGTTATCATACTGTGTTGCTATTTTACAACAGAATATACCATATTACAACAAATTTTCATCGTCTTAATTTGTTCTTTTATGACTTTTTTCGCCATTTTTTTATTTTTTTTGATGTCGTTTCACATAATTTAGTTGACGTTTTTGTCAATATAATTTGAATTTATCTATATCATATATATTTACAATTATTTCTTCAAAGTTGCTTTAAATTCTGCTATCTTTTTATTTATTTCTTCTAGACTTTCATCATAATAATTATCTATCACTTTCAATTGTTTTACCGATAAATTATTTAATACTTCTGGATTTTTTTCTGTAATTTCAACTATTTCTTTTATATTTTCTCTTTTTTTGTTTTCTTGTTTCAATTTATCTATACTATTTATTTTTGTTTCATTACTTTTATTTTTTGCTTCTACTTCTTCTTTTGGTTCTTCTAACATCAATTTATTTTTATTAAATATATTATAAAAAAATTCTTTAATATTTGTATACATCTTTTGTATAGTTTCTTTCATTTCTTTATTCATCTCCTATACTTTTTATTTTTCCATAGTTGCTCTTAAATCTTCTAAATCTTTTATTTCTTCTTCTAACAAAGCCAACTCTCTTCTTTTTAATTCTAATAATTGCTTTTTTGTTTCTATAGCTCTTATTAAAGATTTTTTCATAATCGCTTCTTTTGATAGTTCTTTTTCAGTATTTTCACCTTTTATACATTCATCATCTATAGTATTTTTACTACCTACTTTTGTTTCTTCTTTTTTTCTTTCTTCATCTTCTATCTGGTCATTTGATTCTATTGTTTCACTATCACTAAACAATTCGCCTTCTTCTCTAACATTTCTTTCTAATTTTTCAGCAGTTCCCTTTTCTCCTTTAAGTTTTCTTGGGCTCTTTGCTATACTATCTTTTATTTTAGGAGCTGTGTGCTTTTTTACATAATCTTTTAATTTTTCTATAGGAACGCCCTCTTTTATTGCTGTAACTATAACATCAAAATTTTCTCTATATTTTTCATAACTTTCACTTAAAATACGACTTCTCTTATCTTTATATAACAAATTCCAAAAACCTTTTCCCACTAGTTTCATATATATATACATTTTATTTGCTTCATCTTCTATATGAGTTTCATCTTGTTCCTTTGAATCTTCTCCTAGTCTAACTCTCATAAAATCTTTTATTTGTTCATATATATGTGATAAATTACAGCTCTGTTTTTCTGATTTATACATTAATCCGTTTTTACTGCTTCTGTCTCCTATATATTCTTCTGGAATATGAATTCCTAAATTTTTTTCTACTTTTTCACATAATGCTATAGTAAAAGTAGCATCATCTATTTTTTCTTTTTTCTCTCTACTTTTCTTTGTTTTTTCTTCAGTTTCATCTTCTCTTAGATTTTCAGTTTCATTTTCCCCAATTTTTTCAGACTTTTCTTCTATTGCTCTTTTCTTTTCTAAGATTCTTTTTCTTCTAATACTTGTTTGCATATATGATATACTTCTTCTGGCTCTATCACTTAAATTTAATTTTTCCAAATCCAAATCTTCCAAATATTCCATTTGTTCTTCTGGTAACTTATATGCAAAATATATATTTTTGATATGATCCCTGCGAGTTTTTACTATATTAATTGGTTCATCTGTTTTTTTCCCTAACAATTTATTTAACTTATCTAATTTAAAATGATATATGTATGAATTACTATGTCCTGGAATTTCTGTACATAGAAGTATTGTTCTATCTCTTTCCTCTTCTCTTATAGGAACTTTATCAAATGCTGTAGAATCTGATATATGTATTCCGGCATCACCTTTTTCTTGTATATTTAAAAGTTCTACCATATTTTCAGCTTTCATTTGATAAAAATAACTTTCGCAATATTTCAATTTAGAATACATATAAAAATCTCTAAGAGCTCGATAAAAATTTTTATGTGTTTCTAAACAAAATTTGCTTTCATAAAACCACTTTTTAAATTCTTCAAATTCTTCTTCATTCCCATTATCTACATCAATTGCAAATCTTCCAGGTACTTCTTTTTCAGGTCTTAGTGTAACTCTTTCCATAAAAAGCCAACTTCCTGCTTCTGTAAGATATTTATTATATAATTCTCCTAATTTTGCAACATAACTTCCACTCCAATGTCGTGTTCTATCATCTACTATTAATCCTTTTTCATCTCTATAAAAAGTATTTCTATCTATTAGTTGTCCTGGAATCTTTGAAAAACTATTTCCAAGATTCATTCCCGCTGCTGCAATTTCTTCTCTACTTGTTAAAGATTCATAATATCTATCTAAAAAGTTTTTGTCAATTGTAAATAAATCTTCTCTTCCAAGTCCTGAGTAGATTTCACTAAGTTGTTTTATAATTTTGTCATACAATCCAATTTCATATCCGCCTTTGTATAAACTCAAAATCTGTTCTTTACTCCAATATTCTCCTTCTGGAGCTTTTAAATCCTTTTGAGACTTTAAGTGTTCTATAATACTAAATAATTTATTTACAATTCCTAAATCTGTTACTATATCTTCTCTTAGATAATAAAACTTCTTTTTTTGTGCTTTATTTATTCGAATATTTCTCATTTTTTTCCTTTCTTTAAAAATTATATTGACTTCTTTTTATATTATATATATAATTTTTATAATCTATTTTGAGGAGTGATCTTATGTTAAAAACAAAACTCCAGGCATTAACAAATTGTAAATCCGAAAGTTTATCAATCTTATTTCGTAACTTCGAGGAAAAATTTCCTCAAGAAAAAGGCTGCATAGCACTTTTACGAGATAAAATTTTCAATGAAAACTCTTCAATAACTGATGAGCAATTAGTTGAAAAATTAAATAAACTTTTCTAAATAGAAAGGAAATTCTTCCTTTCTATTTTATTTTACCATAAATATAGTATATTTTATTTTAAGTTACACAAATGTAATATAACTGTAATTACGTTGTAAAATTAAACTTTATTATAATAAAAAGCCAACATCTATTTTTAGATGTTGACTTTTTGCTCATATATCTCTAATTGCTGAGAAAATAATTCTCCAGCTTTAGTAAATAAACTTAAATTATCTGTTTGATTTAATATTTTTCTAACTGTCCATAATCCCAAACCATGATTATCTTTCTTTTCTTTTTTAGTAGAATACCCTTTTTCAAATATTTTTTCTATATCTAAGTCTACTTTTTTATAACTATTTTCTATTATTACCAGTTCTCTATTTACTTTAAAATCTTTTATAAATCTAACATTAATAACTTTTTCTTCACACTCTTTTGCAGCTTCTATTGCATTATCTAATAAAATACCCAAAATTCTACAAAACTCATATGCGGAAATTTTTATCTCTTTTAGATCTATCATTACTTCTATATTCATTAAAATCTTTTCTTTTTGTGCCATATAATATTTATTGGTAAGTATACTATACACCGCTGGATTATTAATAATTTTTGGATCTAAAATCCCCATAGTATTTACTATTGTGCAATCTTTTAATATTGACTTACTCATGCTTTTTATTCCAATTATATCATTTGTTTCTACATATCCATTTAAAGCTTGTACAAAATTTGCAAAATCATGTCTAAAACCCCTTATGCTATCATACATAATCAACAAAGTTTTATTGTATGATTCTAAATTGTGTATTTTCCTATCTTTTTCTTCTAATTCTTCTATTTTCATAATATCTTTAATGCTTATATAAAAATATACAATTAAAGATACTATATCAAATACAAAAATAATATATGGAAAGTCACTAATAAATATTGTCATTTCTACTGTATTAAAAAATATAATCATACTTCCTATTACAGAAATAATTATGATTTTTTTCTTATTTTTCTTTCCTAGTTCGTCACTTATTTTTATATAAAAATTCTTCTTTTTTACAATATAACAAAGAAAAATTCTAAAAGTTGCAATTGATGATGTTAAATAAAATTTATACATTGGATAACTCATACCTTTTTGATATGTTTCCACATCTTTAAACATCATACACCCAACTTTTGAAAATATAACTTCAGCACATATAAAACTAATTGCATTTATTGATTCTGCTAATATACATTTTTCAATACTTGCTTTCACTATTTTACGCAATATTACTATAGAACCTATTATAGTAAGAGCTCTATAATATGGTACTGGTATTATAATTGCTGTACTTACTCTTGAAATTACTTCTAATATTATTATTTTTATCTTTTTACCTCTTGTTATTTCTATTTTTAGTATATTGCTAACAAAAAATAGATTTGTAGCTGAAAAAACTATAGCTGATATTATTGTCACTATCAACCACTGAAAAAATTGATTTTCTTGAATTATCTTTTGTAATTCTACAATATTTTCCATAATCTGTATTTCCTTTTTATTTTTTTCTTCTTTTTTCAACTTTTATTTTAATCTCATATTTAGCCAATTACAAGCCAAATCGTAACACTAATTTCGAGGTTTATTTTTATATTCTTTGCAAATTCGACAATTTTTTTCATTTTCCAATCTAGTTTTCACTTTTTGTATTAACAATTATATAATCATAAAAAATTATACTTTAAATAATTTTTTATTTTACTTTTGTAGATTACACTTTTTTTGTAAAAAACATGGCTAAATCTTGACAAATTAGCATATACTATGTAAAATAGTTGTATTATGTATAATATATATTTGCATTGAAGAATGACGACTTGCTAAAAGTTGCTAAAAGAGATTAAAGGTCATAGGCTGAAAACCTTTATTAGAAATAACATAGCAAACTAACACATTCTGAGCAAATTTTATTTTATAAAGAGGAAAAACAAAATGTTTTTCAAGCCGGGTGGTACCGCGGAAAAGTTATTTCGTCCCAGCATTAATTTTATTAATGCTTGTGGGCTTTTTTTGTTTTTATTTTAATTTTTTTATAAAGGAGATGTTTAATTATGAATGAGTATAGAACTCATAATTGCAATGAGATTAGTTTAGCTGATGTTGGAAAAGAAGTAAAAATTTCAGGATTTGTCCAAACTATTAGAGATTTAGGAGGTGTTGTCTTCCTAGATATAAGAGACATGTATGGAGTAACACAAGTAGTTACTTCTGCTGAGAGTACAGATGTAGATTTTGCTTCACATATTCCAATAGAGTCTACAGTTTGTGTTGAAGGAACAGTAAGAAAAAGAGATGAAGAAACATATAATCCAAATATAAAAACTGGTGAAGTAGAAATATTTATAAAAAATATAACTATTCTTGGAAAAAGAACAAAAAACTTACCTTTTGAAGTAAATGGTAATCAAGATGTAAGAGAAGATTTACGTCTAAAATATCGTTTTTTAGACTTAAGAGGTGACAAACTAAAAAATAATCTAATTTTAAGAGCAAAAGTTCTTCAATATTTAAGAAGTCAAATGATTGAGCAAGGATTTTTAGAAGTTCAAACACCAATACTTACAAGTTCTTCACCTGAAGGTGCTAGAGACTACCTTGTTCCAAGTAGAGTACATCCTGGAAAGTTTTATGCTCTTCCACAAGCTCCTCAACAATTTAAGCAATTACTTATGGTATCTGGAATAGATAAATATTTTCAAATTGCACCATGTTTTAGAGATGAAGATGCAAGAGCAGATAGAGCTCCTGGAGAATTTTACCAATTAGATATGGAAATGGCTTTTAGTACACAAGAAGATGTATTTGCAGTTATGGAACCTGTTATATATAATACATTTAAAAAATTCTCTAATAAAGAAATTGCAGAATATCCATTTCCAAGAATTCCATATAAAGAAGCAATGCTTAAATATGGATGTGACAAACCTGATTTGAGAAATCCTTTAATTATTGTTGATGTTACTGAATTTTTCCAAAGATGTACATTCAAACCATTTCATGGTTTAACAGTTCGTGCTATTAAAGTAAGTGGACATATGTCAAAAGGATTTCATGAGAAAATGCTTGAATTTGCTAAATCTATTGGTATGGGTGGTCTTGGATATTTAGAAGTTCAAGAAGATTTAAAATATAAAGGACCAATAGATAAATTTATTCCAGATGATATGAAAAAAGAATTAATGGATCTTGCAGGCTTAGAAAAAGAAGATACAATATTCTTTATAGCTGATAATGAACAATTAGCAAATAATTATGCATGCCAAATTAGAACAGAACTTGGAAAACGTTTAAATTTAATTGATGAAAGTAAATTTAAATTCTGTTGGATAGTTGACTTTCCAATGTATGAATTAGACGATAATGGAAAAATAGCATTTAGTCATAACCCATTTTCTATGCCAAAAGGAGGATTAGAAGCTTTAAATACTATGGAACCTTTAGATATTGTTGCATACCAATATGATATAGTTTGTAATGGTATAGAACTTTCTTCTGGTGCCGTTAGAAACCATGATCCAGAAATAATGATTAAAGCTTTTGAACTTGCTGGATATGGAAAAGAAACTATAGAAGAAAAATTCTCAGCATTATTTAATGCATTTCAATATGGTGCTCCACCACATGCTGGAATTGCACCTGGTATTGATAGAATGATTATGCTTCTTACAGAAAGTGATGTAATTCGTGATGTAATTGCATTTCCTATGAATAGTAAAGCAGAAGATTTATTAATGGGTGCTCCAGGAAATGTTTCAAAAGAACAATTAGAAGATGTTCATATAAAATTGGATATAAAAAATAATTAAATTTTATAGTATATCTAAATTCGTCTAGTTGTAAAATTACTCTAATATATACTGTTACATGTAAGACGAATTACATGTTAGTAACTTGAAAATGCAACAAAAACTTGATTTTTCCTTCTTATCATGTTATACTTTATGTTAATTCTATACAGAAAGAAGGTTTGAAACTTGGTAAAGCGCAAAAATGATCTTACAAGGGAAAAATTCTTTACACCTCTCTACTATGATGAAGCTTCACAATTTAAAAAGCTGATTCTACAAAACTGGTGGAGTTCTGGTGCTGGAGAAGTTTATCAAGATTTCGCAAAAGAATGCAAAACGTCTGTATCATTAATGGCGTCGACGCTTTCTGATAGCGTACTCGATTTCTACTTACAAAAGATCAACAAAGATGCTCTGGATGACATATTCAGAAACACTTTAGATTTACTTGATTATTATATTACACTAAAAAAGTAAGATATTAATTAAGAATTTACCAAAAAAGAGAAGCCAATATTATATTTGGCTTCTTTTCATTTTATTATTTATATTCCTTTTTTCAACTTTTTGTATTAAAATTTATTTCTTATTTATTAATTTTTCTAATTCTTCTTTATTAAAATGATATTTTTTATTACAAAACTGGCAAACTGTTTCTGCTTTTCCATCTGTATTTATTATATCTTGTAATTCTTTTTCTCCAATAGCTATAAGTCCTTTTTCTATTTTTTCTCTAGAACAGTCACATTTATATTCTGGCTTAATAGTATCATCTATTATTTTTATATCATTATCTCCTGTTACTATTTTTGCAATTTGTTCTAATGATATTTCATCATTTAACATTTTACTTATTGTATCTGCCTTTTTTATAGCTGCTTCTATATTTTCTATATCTTCTTCTTTAGCATCTGGCATAAGAGAAATTTGATATCCACCGGCTTTTTTCACTCCATTTTTATCTACTAAAACTCCAAGTGCTACTACAGTTGGTGTTTGTTCTGATTTTGCAAAATAATTAGTGAAATCTTCTGCAATTTCACCTGAAATTATTGGTGTCATTCCAACATATGGATCTTTTAAACCTATATCTTTTATTATATACATCATTCCATTTTTTCCAACTGCTTTACTAACATCTAATTTTCCAACTTCATTTAATGGAAGTTCTACTAATGGATTTGTAACATACCCTTTTACATTTCCATTAGAATCTGTAACTGCTGTTAATGTTCCTGCTAAACCATCACCTTTTATTTGTACTGTAATAGAATCTTCTATTTCTTTTAAATCTGCGCCCATCATACTTGTCATTGTTAATAATCTCCCTAATGCTGCTGTAACTGTAGGACTTAAATCATGTATCTTCCTTGCCTCTTCTACTATATTAGTAGAATCTATACATTTTACTAAAGCTCTTCCTTCATATGCTAAAAATTTAATTATTCTTCCTTCCATTTTCTGCTCCTTTAACTATTTTTTTGTCTTTTAAAAATATTTTTAATAAAACTTAATATTCTTTTATAACATTTATTTTCTTTATGTTCTATTAAGCTATTAAAACTTTCTTTTTCTGTTTTTTCTTGAATGTCATTTTTTTCTTCAGTTTTAAATATATCATTTGGATTATAATTTTTATTTTTTTCTTGCTCATTTATTATTATATCATTTTTTAATTTATTATTGATTCTTTCTTTTTGCTTTTCATTTGCCCAGTAATCTTTATATAAAATTGCTAATATTTCTCTTGTTTCTTTTAACATGATTTGTTTATTAAAAGGTTTATTTTTATTAATAGTATATTTATATTCTTTATCCATATTCTTTTCAAACATATTAATCATTTCTTCCGGTATTTTTTTCACATCTTCTTCTGGTAAATATTTTAATATTTCTATTACTTCTTTATAAGCTTTTGGATAAAAATCTTCCATTTCTCCCTCTCTTTTTTGAAAAATTTTAATATAATATTTTTTTATTATATTTTTATTTTAGTTTTCTTTGCACATTTTTATAAATTCTTTAAATAATGGAGCTGGTCTATCTGGTCTAGATTTAAATTCAGGATGAAATTGTCCTGCTATAAAGAATGGATGATCTTTTAATTCAATTATTTCTACTAAACTTCCATCTGGAGATGTTCCTGAAGCAATCAGTCCAAAACTTTCTAATTTTTCTTTATAATCATTATTAAATTCAAATCTATGTCTATGTCTTTCTGAAATTTCATTTGTTCCATATATCTTTTCAGCTAAAGTTTCTTTTTTTATAATACAAGGATATGCCCCAAGTCTCATTGTTCCACCTTTTTTATCTACATCCTTTTGATCTTCCATTATATGAATAACAGGATTTAAGCATTTATCATCTAACTCTGCTGAATTTGCATCTTCAATTTTAGCAACATTTCTTGCAAATTCTATAACTGCCATTTGCATTCCTAAACATATTCCTAAAAAAGGTACTTTATTTTCTCTTGCATATTTTATTGCTTCTATTTTTCCTTCTATTCCTCTATTTCCAAATCCTCCAGGAACTAATATTCCATCATATTTTCCTAAAACTTTTTTTACATTTTCTGAATTTATTTTTTCTGAATCTAAAAGATCAATCTTAACATTAACATTATTAGCAAATCCACCATGTTTTAAACTTTCTATAACAGACAAATATGAATCCTCAAGTTGTATATATTTTCCAACTATAGCAACTTTAACATCTATATCTTTTATACTTTTAATGTTGTCAATCATTTCTTCCCACTTTGCATTTTGCTCCTTTTTCTTTTCTAATCTTAATTTATCACATACTATTTCTGCCAATCCTTCTCTTTCTAACATTAGTGGTACTTCATATAAAACTTCTACTGTTTTATTTTCTATAATGTGGTTTCTTTTTACATTACAAAATAGAGCCATTTTTTCTTTCATATTTTCTGGAATTGGAATTTGTGAACGACAAACTAATATATCTGGTTTTATTCCAAGACTTTGAAGTTCTTTTACAGAGTGTTGTGTTGGCTTTGATTTTAATTCATTAGATCCTTCTATATATGGAAGTAATGTAACATGAATATATATTACATCTTCTTCATTTTGCTCTATTCCAACTTGTCTAATAGCTTCTAAGAAAGGTAAACTTTCTATATCCCCTACAGTACCTCCTATTTCAGTAATAACAATATCCACATCTGTTTCATTAAATTTATATACTTTTTCTTTTATTGCATTAGTTATATGTGGAATTACTTGAACTGTTTTTCCAAGATAATCTCCTCTTCTTTCTTTTGCAATTACTTCAGAATATATTCTACCTGTTGTTATACTTGAATTTTTTGTTAAATTTTCATCAATAAATCTTTCGTAATGTCCTAAGTCTAAATCAGTTTCTGCGCCATCATCTGTTACAAATACTTCTCCATGCTCACAAGGATTCATTGTTCCTGGATCTATATTTATGTATGGATCAAATTTTTGGATAGTAACTTTATAACCTCTATTTTTTAGTAATCTTCCTAATGATGCTGCAGTTATTCCTTTTCCAAGTCCTGATACTACTCCTCCAGTTACAAATATGTATTTTGTATTCATATAAAAATCCTCCTTACTTTTTACCACAATACAAAGATTTAAATCAAAAATTATTTTATCTTAAAGTTTTTAATTTTCAATAACTAATAATTATAAAATTTAATAGTTCTTTATAAAATAAAAAAAGATTTAAAAAATCCTTACCAAAAATGCGGTTTTTTTTAAATCTAGATATATTTTATCACTATTTATGTAATTTTTCAATATTTTTTATTATTTTTTTATAAAATATTGACAATACTAAAAAATATATATATTTTATCTTTAGTAAAAATTTTAAGGAGGTACTTTATGACACCACATATTAGTTCAAAAAATGATGAAATTGCTAAAGTAGTATTAATGCCTGGTGATCCACTAAGAGCAAAATATATTGCAGAAAATTTTTTAGAAAATTCAAAATTAGTAAATTCTGTTAGAAATATGCTTGCATATACAGGAACATATAAAGGAAAAGAAATAACAGTTTTCGCTTCTGGAATGGGAATGCCAAGCATTGGAATTTATTGTTATGAACTGTATAAGTTTTATAATGTTGATACTATTATTAGAATCGGTTCTTGTGGAGCTTATACAGAAGATTTAAATATATTTGATACAATATTAATTGATAGAACATATACTGAAGGTAATTTTGCAAAAGCTCTAAATGGAAAAAATGAACATATTGCTAGTGCAGATTTTAATACAAACAATATTATTGAAGAAACAGCTAAAGAAATAAATATTCCATATGTAAAAGGAAATACTCTTTGTAGTGAATGCTTTGATTATTATGTTGAAAGCATTGATGACTTAATTGCTAGATTTCCAAAAGATTTAAATATTATTGGAGCTGAAATGGAAGCCTTTGCTTTATTTTATACAGCAAAATATTTAAATAAAAAAGCTGCTTGTTTATTGACTGTTGTAGATTCTCATTACAAAAAGCAAGAAATTTCTTCTGAAGAAAGAGAAAAATCTTTAAATGATATGATTTTACTTGCTTTAGAAAGCTCTTTAAAAATAAATTAATTTATATAATTATATAAAAAGCAAACTCCCATTTTATAAATTTGTTTATATAAAAGGGAGTTTTTATTTTATATTATATCTCTATCGTGTACTACCAAAACTTTATTTTGTTATTGCAAGTACTTTGTATTTTATAACACCTGCTGGTGCTTGTACTTCTACTACTTGATTTTTCTTAGCTCCTAATAAAGCTGTTCCAATTGGTGATTCATTTGATATTCTATTTTGTGCTAAATCTACTTCTGTAGAACCAACTATAGTATATGAAACTTGTTCATCAAATTCTATATCTAATAACTTTACTGTATTTCCTACTTGAACTGTCTTTGTATCTATTTCTGATTCATCAATGATTTTTGCATGTCTTAATTTATTTTCCAATTCAATAATTTTACTTTCATTTTCTGCTTGTGCACTTTTTGCTTCATCATATTCGGAATTTTCAGATAAATCTCCAAAGCCTAAAGCTACTTTTATTCTTTCTGCAACTTCTGCTCTTTTCTCTGTTTTTAAATATTCTAATTCTTTTTCTAAATTTTCATACCCTTCTTGTGTTAATATTACTTCTTTATCATCCATTTTATGTTTCCTCCTTATATATGCTTTATTATTATAAATCTAATTATTTTTTACTATTTATTTTTTCAATTTTTAATTTTAAGTTTATTTTAATATTATTTTTTAATAAAACTTAATTTTTCAAATTATTAAATATATTAATCCACTTTATCATTTTTGTCAAGCGCTTTTTGTATATTCTAATTGCTGTATTTTCCCTCTTTTTCCTATTAATTCCTGTATTTCGACATTATCCTCTTTTATTTTTTTTATTGCTTTATAAAAGTCTTGTTCTCCTATTATAAAACTTTCATATAATTCTTCTAATTTAAATAAATTAGAGTTTTTAATATAATTATTTTTTAGCTTACACATTTTTAAAGAATTAATAAAAATTCCATTAAAGCTTTTCTCTATATCTAGATTATTGTTACTTATATTTATTATTATTGCATCTCGATTTAATTGATATTTCGAAAATTCATCATTATCAAAATCTAAATTAACAATTATTTTGGCTTTATTTATACTTTTTCTTTTATTATTTGAAATTACAATCATTATATCTTCTTTTTCATATAAAAAAACTTCTACTTTCTGAAATTTCTTTATATTGTGAGTTACTATATTTAAACATTTTATTTTTTTAGAAAGATATTCTATTAAGCATATATTAACACAATTATTATCATTTACTAGTACATGTACAACTTGATTTTCCATTTTTTCTTTTTGAATATTAGAAATATACTTTAACATTTCGATTAACATTATTTTTTCTAAATATTTTCCATTACAAACTATTATATGTTTATCTTTATATATATTTTTTATTTCTTCTAATTTATTTAACTTTTTAGATATTATCATATACTTAATATTATATGTATCTATAACATTTTTTATATTATCAATACATCTTTTATATAAGTATCTTTCCCAATTATTGTTTATATTATTTTTTATTATAATAGTACAAACTATTGTATTATTTTTATTTTTTTCTACTTTTACACTACTCTTCCACACATTTAGAATAAAATTCACATTTATATAGAGAGAAAGAATTTTATTGTATATCTTTTTTATTTTTTGATTTTTTATTTTATTATGCACACTTATCATCTTTTTATTATTCCAAAATTCCAATTTACTTGTATATTCTTTTAAATACATCTTTACACTTTTTTCTTTCATAAAAAATCACCCAAATATAATTTATTTTTAATTATATTTAAGTGATTTCATTTTTATTCATTATTTAATTTATTCATTATTTAATTTTTCGTTTATAACATTCCATATATTAGATTGTTCATAATCTTTAACCCAATAAGATGCTCCAGCTAAATTATATTTATCAATCAAATCTAATTTTTCTTTAATTGATTGTTCGTCTTCTATCCACATTTTATATGTTGCCCCATCTTTTTGATATTCTATATAATTTTGTTTTAATGTATCATCCCATTCTTTTGTAACACCTTCTGGGATTGATTTTTCTACATTTTTCATAGTTACAACAGAACTTGTTATTTTTCCATCTTCTTCTTTCCATAATCTTGTGTAAAAAGGTATTCCTAATACTAATTTTTCATTTGATACATATTCTGCTTTTTCTTCGTCTAATAATTTTTTTACATTTGCCTCTACCCAATCATAACCTGCAACAGTTCCTTCTTCATCAGAAGAAACTCCATGTTGGTCATATGCCATAAACATCATATAATCTGAAACATCTGATAATACTTTTCTATCAAAACATAAAGACCAATCTGGAGAACCGTCTGGCGCTGTAACATCAATAGATACTACTTTACCTAACTCCTTAATTCTAGGTGAAAGTTCTATCATAAATCTAGAAAATAAATCTCTATCTTCTTGTTTCATATATTCAAAATCAATATTTACTCCATCCAAATCATATTCTTTTACATATTCAACAATCTGATTTATTAATGATTGTCTTAATTTGTAATCTCTCATTATTTCAGATGTTGTTTCTTTCATTGAATTATTAGATACTACAGGCCATACTTTATATCCATTTGAATGTGCCCAATTTATATATTGTTTACCACTTTCTCCTACATTTTCCAATAAATTACCTTTTCCTAGTTTCTCTAAATAGAAAAATGTTGGTGATACAACATTAACACCTTCTATATTAGTTCCTGATCTATCTGGAGCTTGTCCGTATTCTGAAAAATACTCCCATACAAGGCTTACTTTTCCGTCTATTTGTTTATATTCTTTTTGTTCCTCTCTTGCTATTATTTTGTCAGAAATGGAATCTTCTTTTATATATCCTAATTTTCCCTCTTTTGTTCTTACTTTTATAAAGCCATTATTTATCTTAGTTTCACTTTTAGTTGAATTTGATGGTACTATATAAACTTCTTCTCCTTCATCTATCTCGTCTATAGTTTTTGAAAATATAGAATCTTTATATTTTACTTTATTTTTCTTTTTGCTGTTTGCTATTTCTAATTCTCGATTTAGAGAATCCAAAACAATTGTGTTAGATTCTTTAATATATGTTGATTTAACATTATAAACTTCCTCTAATTCTGAAAATGGAATATAATATTTTCCATCAATTTCTTTTACTTCCCCATTCATAGATGATGTTTTTCCATTAACAGTCTTTTCTTTCTGCCCTACAATCATTGTTGCTATTTTTGAATCTGATGATGTTATTATTTGATTATATTTTTCATCATAATATATGTATTCATCATAGAAATTTTTAATATCCTCTTTGCTTAAATATATAACACCATTATCATCTATAAATGCTTTTCCTTTTAAATTTTTACTTACATTACTATAATTTATAACTAAATTTAGGTCATTTGGTTCTACTATATAATTTGGTGCAATTTTTAAAACAAACACAGCTATCGCCATTATTACACATATTATAATAATATTTTTTATATAATTATTTTTCTTTTTTTCTTTCTTTTCTTCTATCATTTGCAAATTCTCCTTAAAAAAATCTTTTTTAACTATATCATAAAAAAATTTTTTAGTGAATACTTATATTAAATTTTATTAAAAATACTTAAAAATACTTGTTTTTTTATAAAAGTTATGATAAACTTATACTTAGTCAATTTTATTATGCATATAGGAGGTGCAATTAATTATGGCAAAATGTGAAATTTGTGAGAAATCATTATCTCATGGTAATAAAATTAGTATAGCTCGTTCACATGTAAGTAGAAGAGCTTCTAGAACATGGAGACCAAACTTAAGAACAATAAAAGCTGTTATAAATGGAGAAACAAAAAGAATTTCTGTATGTGCTAAATGCTTACGTTCTGGAAAAGTAAAAAGAGCTTAATTATAATTAAAAATAAAGAAAAGTAGGTTATTTCCCCTACTTTTTATTTTTTCTTATGTATTATTCTTTTATGCCAAATATTATTTTTACAAATCCTCTTAAAAATTTTGGCACTTTTTTTACTACTATTGTCATTTTACTTCACTCCTCTTTTTATTAACTTTTTAGCATGCAAGCCACATAAAACCTATTGCTACAACTGCTAAACCTATACAAAATAGCCATCCAGTTAATGGAAGTAATAAAACAAGTAGTATTCCTAATCCAAGTCCAATTAAACATACACCTAATGTCTTTTTTAATACACAAAACATAATATATTACCTCCCATTAATATATTATATTATCTTAATTCTGTAAATGTTACTTAAGTTTATCTTTTAGAAAGGATTTATATATGAATAAACAAGATTCAATAAGAATTATAAAAATATTAAAAGAATACTATCCAGATGCAAAATGTAGTTTGAACTTTTCTACACCTTTTGAACTATTAATTGCTGTTATGCTATCGGCACAATGTACAGATGAACGAATTAATAAAACGACTCCACTAATTTTTGAAAAGTACAATACTCCTGAAGACTTTGCCAATATAGATTTAACTTTATTAGAAAATTTGATACATCCTTGTGGATTTTATAAAAATAAAGCCAAAAACATCAAATCCACTGCTACTATATTATTAAATAACTATAATAGTATTGTTCCAAATAATATTGAAGATTTAATAGCTTTACCAGGAGTTGGCAGAAAAACGGCTAATGTAGTTATGCTTGAAGCTTTTAATATTCCTCAAGGAATTGCTGTAGATACACATGTAAAAAGACTTTCAAATAGATTAGGACTATCTAAAAACTCAGATCCATCAAAAATAGAATTAGATTTACTAAAAACCTTTCCAAAAGAATATTATAAAGATATAAATCATATTTTCATATATTTTGGTCGTGATATATGTACTGCAAGAAAACCAAAGTGTAATATTTGCCCAATAAATAAATTTTGTAAAAATTTTTCTAAAAATGAATAATTTAATCATTTCTATGTATACTAATTATTAGATTAGGAGCTTTTCTTCCTTCTAAAATTATCATAGAGGTGATTTATTTTGACGAATATAAACTGTTCTTCTGACTGTGTATATCAAAAAGATGGCAAGTGTTGTTATGAAAACATTTTAGCAAAAAAAATTACACCTTCTGCAGATTGTGCATATTATCTGTCAAAAAAGGTTCAATTTGAACGGGTCAAATTGAACCTTTAATTATCTTCTTCTATTATATCATCTATTACTATTTGCTCATTTTCATCTAATTTGTATTTTGGAAGCTCTGGTAGCTCCTCTAAATTTGTTATTCCAAACATTTTCAAAAAATTATTTGTAGTTGAATATATTGTTGGTCTTCCGTGGTGCATCTAACTTCCCAACATCTTGTATCAACTCATATTCTAATAGTTTATATATAGTTCCGTCCGAATTTACTCCTCTAATTGCTTCTATTTCTGCTCTTGTTATTTTAGGATTATATGCAATAATTGCTAAGACTTCTAATGCTGCTTGTGATAAATTAGGTTTACTTCTTTTATCAAAAATTGGATATATATAATCATAATTTTCTTTTTTAGTACATAATTGATAAGCATTGTTTGTTTTTACTATTTCTATTCCTCTTTTTTCTTCTTTATATTCATTTCTCATATCTTCTATTATATTCTCGATATCTTCAAAACTCATTTCTAAAGAAGACATGAATTCTTTTGTTTCTACTGGTCTTCCCGCTGAGAACATTATTGATTCTATGATTGATTTAGCTCTTTCTATTTTCATTATTTTACCTCTTTTCCCAAACTTATTATTACATGCATTTTTTATGATGTCAAGCAAGTTTTTACTAATCTATTCAATCTCTAAATATTAATAATATTATATTACTAAAATATTCGATTTCTAAAAATATTTTTATTTTAAAGTATTCTCTCTTGAATTATACTTTTGTTTATGCTAATATAATAAAAAATACTTAGTTAGGATGTGTTTCTTTATGTCTAATGAAAAAAATGAAAAGAAAAATAAAAAAATAAAAGTTGTATCTGGTAATGGTAAAATAGATATTTCACCAGTTTATAAACATTTACAAGTAGAAAAGCCAAAAATTCAAGAAAAGAAAAAAAATATTATAATTCCTGAAGAAAAAAAATAAAATACTAATTCACAAAATTTTTTACTAAAAAAAACGATATAATTAATATTATATCGTTTTTTATTTTAATTTTCTCATTCTCTCTTACATTGCTTCTTTATTTTCTTCTACTTTTTCGTTTTCATTATCTTCTTGATTTACCACTTCTAAACTTGATACAGATACTTCATATGCTATTTTTGTTTCTACAGTTCCATCTTCATATTTTTTCTCATAAGTTCTAGATTGAACTCTACCAATAACTTTTACTTCTGTTCCTACTGGCATATTTTCACAAAATCTAGCATTTCTTCCCCATGCTATACATGGTATATAATCTGATTTATTGTACGCTCTATTAACTGCAAGTAATATATCAGATATTTCTCTTCCAAATGGTGTTTGTCTGTATATTGGTTTTTTACATATGTAACCATTTAAAATTACTTCGTTTGAGATAAAGTCTTTACTTACTTGAAGTTCTTCATCTTGGTTTTCTACAAATTTAACTTCTTTAGCAAATACAGTTAATACTAATCTGTTTCTTTCATTTTCATAACTATTATATGATCTAAATTGACCTTCAACAATTATTTTTTTGTCGATTGTTAATTCATCAATAGTTAAAAGTCTTTCTGATACTGTAACTGGTATAACGTCTGCATTTCCACTTAAACGTGGTACACTCAAATCAAATATGTAAAACTTCTCTCCATAAATTTCATGACTAAATCTTTTGTCACTTGTTACCTTTCCCACTAAAACTATGTGGTTATTATCTGAATAATTTGTATTCAATTTATTTTCCTCCCCTTATTTGTTTATCCCATAGTATCTTATTCATAATGTTATCGTTTTAGAATATATTTCATAATTTATATTATACTCCACTTTTTTGGTTTTGTCTACATAAAAAGTTAATTTTTTGATTTTTTTTAATATTTTTCTATCTTCTTTCCCTCATAGCTCTAGAATTTCACATTATTTATGTCCTCATTATTATGGATTAATAGCAATGATATTAATAACATAATATCATATACATCACTTTTTGCTTCTTTATTTAAGCTTATTTCTTGCTGCTCTACCTCACTTTTTTTACTTATAATATTTCTTTGAACACTTACCTGAATACTATCGTCTGTAACACTAGACATAGTAATTGTAGATTTTGAATTAAAACCATATGTTATTATATTTGATTTAATATCTTTTAATAAATCAATTATTGTTCCTATATCTTCATTTACAATGACATATTCTGATTTTGCAATTAATTTATTTAAAGAATCTTTATCTTCAAATTCTCTATTAACAATTATAGTTTCAAATTTTATATTTTTTATATTATCAATGCTATTTTCTCTGATAAAGATAATATGATATTTTTTTAAAACCGAATTATTATTTTGAATTTTTTTTATATAGTTTTCACTTTTTATATCTGTAACAATGCCAATAAAAATCATCATTTTTCTCCTTAATCATATATATTTATTATATCTACATATTTTTATTCTATTCATTTTTACTTTGTTTTTGTACTCCATTTGCATCAATTACATAATTATCTTTATATATTAATTCAGATACAGTTACTATTTTGTAACCTTTTTCTTGTATATTATGCAAAATCATTTCTAAACTATCTGCTGTATGTTTTGTTCCATTATGTGATAAAATAATACTTCCACTTGATAATTTTGAATCTAATCTTTTCCACATTTCTTCTCCTGTTATTCCTGTATAATCTAATGTATCTAAATTCCATTGTATTGTTTTATGATTCATATTATTGGATGCATTAATTACAGTATCATTATATTCTCCATATGGTCCTCTATAAAGATTTGTTTTATTTCCTGTAATTTTTTCTATTTTTTCACTACACAGTTTTATTTCTTCTACATTTTTATCTATATTTAATTGATTAACATGTGGATGAGTATTTGAATGATTTGCTATTTCGTGACCTCCATCATATATTTTTTTTACATATTCTGGATATTTATCTACCCAATCTCCAACCATAAAAAAGGTAATATGTACTTTATTTTTGGATAGAGTATCTAAAATACTATCTATATCGTCTGCATTCCATGCACAATTCATTGTTAATGCTACTTGTTTTTCATTAGTTTCTACACTATATATTGGTAATTGTTTACTACTTGCAGATGTTGCAATAATTTTATCTTTATTATTAATTATTGTAGATGCCATAAAAAATAATACTATAATTGTACTTACTGCAACTGCATATGAAAATATTTTTTCCTTATTAAAAACTATAAACATAAAAACCTCCTAAAATGATTTATTTAATTCTATGCTTATTTTATAAATTTTATGTTTTTTTATTATTTATCATTACATAAATTTCGGACATATTATTTATCATTTCTTCATTTTTCTGTAATATTGGACATTCTAATTGTATAAACTTGAAATATAAAGCATTTAGGAGGATTTTTTATGAAAGTAATTCGTATAAAAAAAAATAAACTACTCATTTTTAGTAGTATATTTCTAACATTTATAATTACATTTTGTACTTTTTCAACATCATTTGGAATGCAACATTATTATAAACTAGACTTTTCAACTTGTATTGTTACAGCCTCTAAGCTAAATGTACGTAGTGGACCTGGAACAGGATATAGTATTGTTGCAACTGTTAATAAAAACGACTATATTCGTGTTTTTGCCGGTGTTGGTGATTGGTATATTGTTCAAGTAGAAGGTGACTATGTTGGGGCAGTTAACAAAAAATATGTAAAACCAATATATCCTAATAACAATACTGGAAATAGTAATAATTCTAATAATAGTAGCTCTAATACAGGTTCCAATTCAAATACTACATCTTCTAACCTTTCTCAAGATGAAAAAGAAGTATTTGATTTAATTAACAAGCAAAGAACTAACAATGGGTTAAAAGCTTTAAACATAGATTCAGAAGTTCAAAAAGTCGCCAGAATAAAAGCACAAGACATGGTTAATAATAACTATTTTTCTCATACTTCTCCAACTTATGGTTCACCATTTGATATGCTAAAAAAATTTAGTGTATCTTATAAAACTGCTGGTGAAAATATTGCTGGAAATTCTAGTAATAGCGCTGCTGTAACTGCTTGGATGAATTCTTCTGGACATAAAGCAAATATTTTAAATAGTAGCTTTAACTATACTGGAATTGGTGTAGTTTCAAGCTCTAAATATGGAAAAATCTATGTACAAATGTTTATTGGTAAGTAATTTTATCTTTTACCTCTAATATATTTATTTACTCTCTTATTATATAAAAAACTCTTTATTAAAATTTTAATAAAGAGTTTTTGTTATTTATTTTTTATTAGTCATATTTTTTACTTAATTTTATTTTAGTTATATTTTTATTTTGTCTAGTTTAATTTATTTTTTATTTTAATAATTTTCTGCTTTAATTTCAAAGAATGCTTTTGGATGGTTACATACAGGACATACTTCTGGAGCTTCTTTTCCAATTACTATATGACCACAATTTCTACATTTCCATATTTTATCTCCATCTTTACTAAATACTAATCCATCTTTTACGTTTTCTAATAATTTTTTATATCTTGCTTCATGCTCTTTTTCTATTTTTCCTACTTCTTCAAATAAATATGCTATATGGTCAAAGCCTTCTTCTTTTGCTTCTTTTGCCATTTTTACATACATATCTGTCCATTCATAATTTTCTCCTTCAGCTGCTGCTTTTAAATTATCAAGTGTACTTCCTATTTCTCCACCATTTAATAATTTAAACCACATTTTTGCATGTTCTTTTTCATTATCTGCTGTTTCTTGAAAAATTGCTGCTATTTGCTCATATCCATCTTTTTTTGCTTTGCTTGCAAAATATGTATATTTATTTCTTGCTTGTGATTCTCCTGCAAAAGCCTCCATTAAATTTTTTTCTGTTTTTGTACCTTTTAAATCTTTCATATAATTTCCTCCACTTTCTTCTTTTATTTTCGGCTATATTATAATTAAATCATTTTTTTATTTTCATACCATAATTATAGCCATACCTTATCTATAAGGCATTTAGTCATTTGTATCATTTTTACATTCTTTACAATAACCAGTAAGTAAAATAATTGCATTTATATAATTTGCCTCTATTTTATTTCCTAACTTTTGTATATCATTATCTAACTTTATTTGCTGCTCTTTTTCTAAAAAAACATCTGAAACTTTTCCACAATTTAAACATTCAAAATGAATGTGTGGTTTTACATTTCCATCATATCTATCTATTCCATCCTTTGTTTTTATCTTTGCAATCTCTCCTTCTTTATATAAGTTTTGCAAATTTCTATATATTGTTGCTATTCCTAAATTTGGCATTTCTTTTTTTAAATCCCAAAATAAAGTTTCTGCAGTTGGATGATCTTTTCTAGATTTTAAAGAATTAAGAATAAGTTCTCTTTGTTTACTAAATTTTTTCATCTTCTTTCCTTTCTGATAATGATTATCATTATAATACAATAAACTTTCATATTTTTCAAGTATTTTTTAAAATTTTATTTATTTTTATTTTTTTGTATGTTAGAATTATTGTCATAGTAAAATGTATCTATAAGGAGAGGGATTTATATGGAACTTAATAAATGTACAAGATGTGGCTGTTTTTATGTTTCTAGCAATGATGTTTGCCCTACATGTGAACAAAAAGATGTTGCAGAAATTGATAAATTAAAAAATTTTTTAGAAGACTCTGAATTTTCATCTATCGATGATATTTCTTATCAAACTGGAATAACAGTGAAGAATTTAAATAGATTTTTAAAACTAAATGATTTCAAAAAGTTAAAAAATTTATAATAGAAAAATAAAAAATAGCTATATTTTTCTATTATTACAAATAAAAAAATAAAAGACGATTTTTATAAAAAATAAAATCGCCTTTTATTTTTTAAGATATTATTCCTAAAATGCTTTTTTCTTTTTCTACCACTTCATTTGATAGTTCATAACATTTTTTTATTTTTTCAATAGTTTCATTTCCTAATGCTAAATCATTTGCATATATATATGCAAATTCTTCATCCAAATTAATTTTATCTCCAATCTTTTTCTTTACAACTATTCCTACATCATGATCTATTTTATCATCTTTTTTTACTCTTCCTGCACCTAACATACATGATATATTTCCTAATTTTTCTACATCTATTTCTTTTACATATCCTTCTTTATCTGCTGGAACTGGTATTTTATATTTAGCAAGTTTAAATTTTTCTACGTTTTTAATATACTCTATATCTCCACCTTGATTTTTCACCAACTCAATAAATTTATTATAAGCTTTTTTATTATTTATATTTTCTAGCATATTCTTTTTATTAATCTCTATATTGTTTCCTTTTCCTGCTAATTTTATCATATATGCTCCAAGTTCTAATACTACATCTTTAACATCTTCATCCATGTTTCCATTTAGAGCTTCTATAGCTTCTATCACTTCTAAAGTATTTCCTATTGAATGTCCTATTGGTTCATTCATATTTGTTAATATGCATACTGTTTCTTTGTTTGCTAATTTTCCTATTCTTATCATCATTTTAGCAAGTTCTTCTGCTTTTTCTATAGTTTTCATAAAAGCTCCACTACCTACAGTTACTTCTAATACAATTTTATTGGCTCCTGATGCTATTTTTTTACTCATTATACTAGATGCTATTAATGGAATATTATCTACACATGCTATTGTATCTCTTAGTGCATAAAGTTTTTTATCTGCTGGTGCTAGATTTAATGTTTGACCAATTAAACTAATGCCTATGTTTTCTACATTTTTTATAAACTCATCTATTTTTATATTAGTTTTATATCCTGGTATAGATTCTAATTTATCTATTGTTCCTCCTGTAAATCCGAAGCCCTCTTCCAGACATCTTTGCAACTGGTACCCCTAGAGATGCTACTATTGGCATTAATATTAATGTAATTTTGTCTCCAACTCCTCCTGTACTATGTTTATCCACTACATTTTCTCCTAATGTAGATAAATCTAATACTTCCCCAGAATATGCCATTGCTAATGTAAGGTCTTTTATTTCTTCATCTGTCATTCCATTTATATATATAGCCATCACTAAAGCTGCTGCTTGATAATCTGTTACTATTTCTTTTATGTATGAATTTATAAAGTATTCAATTTCTTCTTTGGTTAATTCTTTCTTATCCCTTTTCTTTGCAATTATTTCTAATATATTCAAAAATACTCCTCCTAAAAAACAATTCTAATTTTTAAATAAATTTCTTCACAAAACTTAGTCTATGTAATGGACAAATGCCATTTTCTTTTATTGCTGCAATATGTGCTGCAGTACCATAGCCTTTATGTTTTGCAAATCCATATTGTGGATATACTTCATCCCACTGGCGCATTATTCTATCTCTTGTTACTTTTGCTATTATAGACGCTGCTGCAATAGAATAACTTTTAGCATCTCCCTTTATAATAGAATTATATGGAATTCCACATGTATCTATTTTAGTTAGTGCATCTACTAATATTATGTCTGGTTTTACTTTTAATTCTTTTATTGATGTTGTTAATCCATGCTTTGTTGCATTTAAAATATTAATTCTATCTATTTCATTTTGATCTATTATTGCAACCCCATAACTAATAGCCTCTTTTGTAATTTCCTCATATAATTTTTCTCTTTTCTTTTCAGAAACTTTTTTAGAATCATTTACTCCCTCAATCATAGAATCTTTTGGCATAATTACACTTGCAACTACTACCGGACCTGCTAAAGGTCCTCTTCCAGCTTCATCTATACCACAAATATATTCTACTCCTTTTTCATATAAGTCTTCTTCAATTTTTCTAATTTCTTGTAATCTTAATAATTCTTTTTCTTTCATATATATTCTTCTTTCTTTTTTTGTATTTTTTCTAACAACTTATACTATGTATTTATTTAATATCTAGTAAGTTAATTTTTCTTGTTTTACACTTATTAATATATATTCAATTAATTTTATTTTAGCATCTATTATCATACGTTCATTTAAATTTTATTTTTACTACATATATATTTATTTTATAATGTTTTTACTAAAATTAAGACTTCTAAATTTCTAATTAATCTTATATATTGTATTTTAAAACTTTATTTTATCTATTTTTTCATATTATATATATACTTATTATTTTTTTCAAGTATAAAAAAATAGACATTTCATTTTAACAAAAATCTTATATATTAACAAAATATTCTGAATTGTTTTTTATTTTTTACATTCTTTTCACTAAATTTTCACAAAAATATTGTATTATATTACCTAAATAGGATATATTATTAATAATAATTTATGGAGGTATTTTATGGAAAATAATGAATCAAACAATAATGAACAAAAAAACAACAATATTCAACCAGTAAGTACATACACTGCTATTAATTCTCATAAGGAAAAAGCAAAGGTAGGATTTGGAAAAAGTGTCCTAATGCCATTTGTATGTGGTGCTTTAGGTACTGTTATAGTAATTGGAACCTGCTTTGGAGTTCCTACTATAAGAGAAAAAATATTTACAAATAATTCTAATAATAATCAAGAAACTACTGTAGCAAATACAGTTACACAAGAACCTCAAACTCAATCTGGTAATGACAATTTAGTTTCACTTAGTAATTACTCTGAAACAGGTGTTAATGTAGCAAATAAAGTAAGACCTTCTATCGTTGGAATCACAGTTGAATATTCTGTAAATTCTATTTTCTACAGAAATTACACAACAAATAGTACTGCCAAAGCAGAAGGCTCTGGAATTATAATTAGTGAAGATGGATATATATTAACAAACAATCATATTGTTAATACATCATCTAGTTCATCATATTATGAAGTAGGAAAAGCAAATAAAGTTACAGTTTACTTATATAATGATGAAACAGCATATGATGCTGAAATTATAGGAACAGATGAACAAACAGATTTAGCTGTTATTAAAATAGATAAAACAGGTCTTACAGCCGCTGAGCTTGGCGATTCTGATTCTGTTCAAGTAGGTGAATTTTCTATGGCAATTGGTAACCCTCTTGGTATGCAAAGTAGTGTTACAGCAGGAATGATTAGTGCTGTAAATAGAGAAGTTACAGATTCAGATGGAAAAACTTATAAATTAATTCAAACCGATGCTGCTATAAACTCTGGTAACAGTGGTGGTGCATTAGTTAATAGTAAAGGACAAGTTATTGGTGTAAATACTTTAAAACTTTCTGGAACTGGAATTGAAGGAATGGGATTTGCAATTCCAATTAACTCAACAAAAGAAATTTACTCACAACTAATTCAATATAACAAAGTAAAAAGACCTTATATTGGAATAACTGGTAGAGATCTTGATGAACAAACTGCAAAAGCAAATAATTTAGTTACTGGTGTTTATGTTCAATCTGTAGAAGATTTTTCAAGTGCACAAAAAGCTGATATTAGAAACGGAGATGTTATTATAGAAGCTGATGGACAAAAAATCACAACAATGAATGAACTAAATGATTTAAAAAATAAACATAGTATTGGTGATGAAATGAAATTAAAAGTTTATAGAAATGGTTCAGAAAAAGAAATAACAGTTACTTTAGGTGAACAACCTTAACCTATAAAATAGAAATAAAAAAGAAATTTAAAATCTAAAATATAGCATATTTCAAAACAACCTTTATATCATATAAAAAAAAGTATAAGAAAATAAAAATTCTTATACTTTTTTATTTGTTTTATAATTAGCCCCAAATATATTGTTATAAATATTTTTTTAATAAAAAGTTACATTTTTCTTATTCATCACATTTAGTTCACAAAAAGAACAAAAAAGGATGTTATATTATTATCATAGTTAGTAACACTTACTCCAGTTACTAACAAAATAAGAAAAACATCCCCTTTTATTTTTAAACGACTACTTATTAAAAAGTAGTCGTTTACCTTTTTATTTATATACATATTTTTGTGGATTTATTTGACTATCATTTTGTCTTATTTCAAAATGTAAATGGTTTCCTGTTGAACGCCCTGTTGATCCTACAGCTGCTATACTATCTCCTGCAGATACTGTTTGACCTTTTTTTACATATATCTTACTACAATGTCCATAATATGTCTCAATTCCATTTCCATGTGAAATTATTACTAAGTTACCATACCCACCAGAATTGTAAGTTGCATAAGTAACTTTTCCATCTGCTGCTGCATATATTGTAGTACCATTAGGTGCCCCAATATCTATACCTTTATGTGCATTTTTTCTTATACTTTCTTTACTACCAAATCTTGATGTTATTGTTCCTGTTACTGGTTTCACACTAAAATTAACACCGTTTAATATATTTCCACTACCATTACTATTAGTCTTATTTTCTTGTGTTTTAGTACTTTCTTCTTTTGCTGTACTTTTTTTAGAGTCATTTAAAGTATTATTAATACTAGTTTCTGCCTCTGCTACTTGTACTGTATTTAATTCTTCTAAATTAGTTGTATATACTTCTGTTATACCTAATTTAACATCGCTATTTTGTTTTTCTTCTTTAATTTTTGCTACTACTTGTTCTGCTTCTTCCATTGTATTTACATATGTTTTATTTTCACCATTTAAAGTAATAGCATATTTTTTATATGTTGTTTCTGTTGCATTTGCAATTTTATCTAAAATTTCTTGTTCATTTGTATCGTCTGATTTATTTATTAATTTAAATTCATAAGTAGGTATACTATCTAGAGTTATATAAGCTACGTCTGTTTCGTTTGATGTTAATATGTCTTCTTCTATAACTTTTTCAAAACTATTTTTATTAGTTATATATCCAACTTCTTCTCCAAAAAAAGTAACTTTATAAACTGGTTTATATTTTAAAAGTACAATACTTATTATAATAGCCGCTGCTATTAATAATAAAGTTACTAATTTAAAAGATCTTTTAAAATAATATAATATCTTACTTCTTAAAATAAACTTCACTCTCCTTTTTATATAAGCAACTTTTGTTATTATACTACATATTTTTAGCAAATTCAAATTTAATATACCAAAATTTATTTAGCTTGCTACTTAAAATTTTCAGTTTATATATATTTTTTTATCTTTTTTATTATTTGCTTTGCTTTTTCTCTTTTTTACTTTTATTTTCATCCACTATTATATTTTTGTTTTTAAATTATATCTCTTATCCATATTTCTTCTTTTTTTTCATTTAAAAATCTTATATTTGGAAATGTCTTAACCATTTTTTCATTCGAAAATATATTTTCTTCTATTTTATAAAAAATTGTATTATCATTTTTTATTTCATTTTTATAATAAATATTTATAGCTCTTTTTTTATATGAACTTATTGCCCAAATTGTAGAAATTACATCTAAAGTTAAAAATATTATCAATGTTTTTTCTACTATCCCTCTATATTTAAAATTTATACTATTAATACATTTATCTATTAACGGTTTTACATATAATATTAATACTACAGATAAAACAGCCCAAAATATAGTATATACTAAACAAATTCTTCCATTTAAATGAAACTGAGTATATGAATAATCCCAAAATCTTGTTGAATATATAGATTCTAGTACATAACTCATTATATATTCTATTGTATCTCCTATTATCCCACCATATATAAACAATTTTATTTTGTTATTTTTAAATTTGTTAAGTAATATTATAAGAAAAGTAGCTCCTACTCCATATACAGGACAAAAAGGCCCCCATATTAACCCTTTTCTGCTTTCTAACACACCTGTTGTTATAAAACAGTATATAGTTTCTATAATAAGTCCAATTACACTAAATATGGTAAAATACCATAATACTTGATGAATATTTACTCTTTCTTTTGTTCCCATTTAAGTTCTCCTACTTTTATTTTATATAATTAATCATTTATTACTACGTGTAATATTCTTTTTAAATTATATATAACTTTCAAAAAAAAGTCTATCAAATTTCATTAAATTATATTTTAAAATTCTGGTTCTATTGCTTTTATAGATTTAGTAAATCCATTCTCTCTAAATGTATAATTATATATACCTGATATTTCATCAAAAGCTTGTACAATTCCAATATAATCATTATATTTATTTTGTGATTTCTTTATTGCAACTTCTAACTGTTTTGGTATTTTATGAAACATAACATTTCCGCTATCCCATTTTTCTTCTTCTTCAGTTCCTTCATTAATACAAATTTGTGCCTCTTTTTCATTATTCACAGATATTGTAATTTTTTTTGATGGATCTCCTGTTGCCAAACTTATTTCACCTGTTACTATTTTTTCATACCATGTAGGAATAACTTCTTTATATTCTTCTATTCCTACTTCTGCATATCCTAATTGTAAATCTTCATTTGCAGTTCTTTTTTCTATTTCTTTTAATCTTCTATATTCACTTATTTGCTCTCCTAAGCTTTCTAATTGCATGACATCTTCGGGTGTTAAGTTATAAATATTTCTATAAGTTTCATTGTTTAATTCAGATATCAATTTTTCATTATTAGCATATTGTGCAATATCTTTTAAAGATTCTTTATAATTTTCTATTCTATTTACTATAAATTGATATGTTAAAATAGAACCAATTGCAATCATTACATTTTTTATACGTCTATTTCTTTTTCTTATTCTCTTTTTTTCTAGAGCTTTCTTTTCTTGCTCTTTTCTTTTTTCTTCTTCTTCATCTATTTCTTTATTTTCTTTTTCTTCTTCCGCTGTTTTTTCCATTTCATCAAAATTTTCTTCTGACATATTTTTTCTCCTTTTACAACATTATGTATACTATAATACTATATTTTTACTGTTTTGTCAAATTATGAGCCTCTCTTCTAAAGTTAAAACCTTTATTTTTAGTTAAACTTTTATACTCTTTCCATCTATTTATAATATTAACTATGACTCTAACAAAATCTAGTTTATACATAAAAAAAGCAAAGTTACATTTTTCTCACATTTTCTATAAACTTTTGTTTAATAGTTTTACAATGTGATTTATTGTAACCTGCTTTCTCATACATCTCATATTTACATTATAACAATAATATTATATATTCCACAAGTATTACTTAATCTTAATTTTTTATCTTCTATTTCTTTATCATTTACTATAAATTTACTAACTCCATTTGTTTTTCCGTTTGGATTTTCTACTTTTATATTATAAATACTATTGTTATTTTTATATTTTAAATTATACTCCTTCCACTCACTTGGAATACTTGGTTTTAAACTTAAAAATCCATTTTCTATTCTTAGTCCTAATATATATTTAATCCCTGCTACATACATCCAACTACTAGAACCCGTGTACCATGTCCACCCACCTCTTCCTGCTAAATTAGATTCTCCATATATATCTGCTGCAATTACATATGGTTCTACTTTATATTTATTAGCAGCTTCTTTTGTTCTTGCATGTTCTATTGGATTTATCATTTTAAAATACTCTAAAGCTTTTTCTCCAAATCCTAAAATACTTTCAGCAATTATTGCCCAACAACTACTATGTGTGTATTGACCACCATTTTCTCTTGTTCCTGGCACATATGCTTTTATATATCCTGGTTCCAATTTACTCTTATCAAAAGGAGGATCTAAAAGCTTAATTATTCCATTTTCTTTATCTACTAAATGATTTTCTAAACTTTCTAATGAGATATATTTTTTATCATTATCTCCTGCTCCTGATATTGTTGCCCAACTTTGTGCAATACTATCTATTCTACACTCTTCATTTTGCAAGCTTCCTAAAACATCTCCATTATCCATAAAAGCTCTTTTATACCATCTTCCGTCCCATCCTTTTGTATTTAGTGCTTTTTTTAACTTATTCATTATCTCTTTATATTTTTTAACTTTTCCAAAATCAGACTTATATTCGCATATTGGTATAAATTCGTCTAATACTTTATACATAAAAAATCCGTAGCCAAACACTTTCTCCTTTTCCTTTATTTCCAACTGTACTAAACCCATCGTTCCAATCTCCGCTTCCTATCTTAGGTAGTCCATTTTCACCAAATCTAAATGAATATTCTATAGCTTTTATACAATGCTTGTATATATTATCTTCTACATCTGAATCTTCATATTTGTCATAACATTCGTCCACACCTTCATCTAACATTTTTCCTTTTTTATATTTAGTTACTATATCTAATATAGAATAATCTCCTGTAAAGCTTATATAGTCTGATGTAACAAATGGAAGCCATAATAAATCATCTGAAAATTTTGTTCTTATTCCTCTATTTGTATCTTCATGCCACCAATGTTCTACATCTCCTTCTATAAATTGATGATTTGCATGTTTTATTATTTGTTTTTTGGTTATTTCTGGATCAAAATATTTAATAGAAATAACATCTTGCAACTGATCTCTAAAACCATATGCTCCACCTGATTGATAAAACCCTGTCTTTCCCCATAATCTACTACATAATGTTTGATAAATTGCCCATCCATTTAATAATATATTAGTTGATTCCAATTCTGTTGTTATTTGAAGTCTTCCTAATAAATCTTCCCAATATTTTTTTACCTTTATAAGTTCTTCATTACATTGATTTATTTTCATATATTTATACGCTTTATCTTGGCATTCAAGACATGTATTTTCTTCGCCTAATAGTAAACACACATCTTTACTTTCGAAGGCTTCTAATTCTATTTTTAATTCAATCGCTATTATAGAATTATTTCCTAATTTTGATTCTCCATTTAATTCTATTGCATTTAATCCTTCTGGATTTCCTAGATATCCTTTTCCTAAGAAGAAATTTTTATCACATGTATATGATGATATCTTTTCATTACTTGCAAGATATACCGTTTTGTCAAAATCTAAATTAGCTAAATTTTTTGCACAAACTATATTAGAATTTTGTTTAAATTCTAATTCTATATATTCATTTGATTTTAATTCATCTTCTCCTAAAACTGGTTTTATATAATAAACAATTTTTAAATTTCTTTTTCTTGGTAATGTATTTTTCAAGTTTAATATATTTACTTTTATACTATCCTCTCTTGGAACAAAAACTGTTAAATTTTGAATTATATTATTACTTGTATGCAAATATTTAGCATATCCAAATCCATAAGTTATATAGTAATCATTTTTATCTGGCATAGGATTCAATCCGAATAGACCATTTATTTTTACTTTCCAAATCCTCCATAAAAATAACTTCTGATGGAATGTCTAATACACTATTATTAGACCATGCCGTTATTCTATTTAGTCTACTATTTTTACTCCATGTATAACCACCTAAACTATCTGTAACTAATGTTCCAAATTTTTCATTACATAAAACATGACTCCAAACACTTGGTAATCTATTATCATTTCTTACTTTTATTAAATATTCCTTTCCGTCACCGTGAAAATCCTCCATATTCATTATAATATTTTAAATCTTGCATATTTATAGTATCCTTTTTTTCATTTTCCTCTTCTACTACAGTTGGATTTTTGGGCTCATAACTTGCTGTTTTTAAATTTTCTAGATATTCTTCTTCCAAATCTTCTAATTGTGATTTTAAATTTCCTTTATGACTATCTAGTACTAATTTTGCTCTCACTTCTAAAAATTTTATTTCTTCTTTACTTAAATTATTTAATATAAATATTCCTCCATTTTGATTTTGTAAATATCCAATACCTTTGTTAAATAATATCTTTTCTATTTCATCTTTTACGTAATTTTCATATGAACTCTCTTCTTCATTTATTATTATTAAATCTATATTGATATTTTTAGTTTTATAATATTCATAAGCCTTTATTATATCTTCAACTACTGTTACATCATTTACATCTCCTACTTTTACTAACAAAATCGGTATATCACCAGATATCCCATACTTCCACAAATCATAAACGCTATACTTTTCATTCATATTAGTTTCTATTTTTACTTTTGAAATTGGACAATTATATATTAAATATGAAAGCATCCTTTGATATATATCTATTTGTTTACCTTTTAATCCTAAATATCTGTTTTCCGCTTCTACCCTAGCTTTTGATAATTTAAAAGTTCTTTTTATATTTTCTTCATTTCTAAATTTTTCTATTCTTTCTAAAACAATATTTTTATCTTCATTTATTGTTATTATTAAATTAATTGTTTTTGATTCTCCTGATTTTATTTTTACAGTTTTTCTTAAAGCTACTATAGGATCAATTGTTAATCTAATTTTATTTGTAAATGGAGTTGAATTTTTTACTAATGTTGGTATTGATAAATTTCCTCTCCCATTAAATTTTTCTTTATCTATTTCATATTCTAAATCACCAATCATTTCATCTTCTGAATATAAATTTACTCCTAAAAATATATCTTTTTTACTTTTATCTCTTTGTTTTCTTTTTACTACAATTGTTCCTGTTTCTTGTATATATTCATATGTTAAAAACAAATTATTAAAAGCTAAATGTGAATAATCTTGCTCTTCATTAGAAATAACAGGCTCTAGATAACTAGTTATTTCTAATATCTCTTCTTCATTGCCATAATTTTTTAGTTCCAATTTTCTTATTTCTACTGGTTCTTTTGGAGAAATACATACTTCTTCTTTTGTTTCTATACTACCATCTAATCTAGTTATTTTATCTTTATCTTGTGTAAATTTTATTTGATATTTATCTGGAATATTAAGATATGCCTGATAATTTCCTGTCCATATTTTTTTTGTTTTAATATTTTTTATAAAAAAGAATATTCCTTGTGCAATATCACTAGTTTTCTTATACCTATTTATTAAAATATCTTTATACTTACTATATCCTTCTCCTTTTTGATTCATAACTATTGTATAATTATCATTTGAAATCACATTTGATATAGGCAGTTTTTCATTTACTTTTTGGTATATTCTTTCTGTATATACTTCATCTGCTGTATATTTTATTTTTTGTATTTTTTCTTTTTTCTCTTTTGTAATAATAACATTTTCTGGCATTCTTTCTTCTAATAATATAGAAATAGATTGCATTTCCGGATTTTGCATAAATCTTTTTTGAATTATTTTATCTTTCACCAAATTGTTAATTGATATTAATATTAAACCTTGATGGTGTGCCATATATGTCTTTACAGGTTCATACTTTTTATTTTTTTCTAGCCTTCCTGGTGTGTAATCTATTGATTCGTAAAATCCATATTTTTGATACATTCCTTGATTTTCTAAAACTTTTAAATTAGCAATTACTTCTTTTGGATCTTCTGCAATCCAAAGAATACTTCCATAACTAGAAACTACAAGTTCTTCTTCTAAACCTCTTTTTAAACCGTAACCATGGTATTCCAAAAGCTTTATATTGATAATTATTAGATAAATCTTTCAAATTAAAAGCTGATTCTGATATTCCCCAAGGAATATTTAATTTTTTAGTATATTCTTTTTGGCTCATTATCATAAATTTACACGATTCGTCTAATAAACTTGAAGGAAGTTTTGGAATATTTATATTTGGCATTAAATATTCAAAAGCTGTTCCAGACCATGATATTAACCCTTTGTATTTGTTTAATATTGTAAGAGTTCTACTTAAATTATACCAATGTTTCGGAGGTATATCTTTTTTTGCTATTGCTACTAAACTTGCTTGTCTTGCTTCTGACGCTAACAAATCATAATAAGATTCTGTTAATTTATTTTCTTCTACATTAAATCCTATAGAAAATAGCCTATTTTTTTCGTCATATAATTTTCTAAAATCTGAATCATTTATTATTTTATCTATTTCATTAATAATATTTTTATACTTCTCTTTATTTTCTAACTGATTGTAAAATTGTTTTACTACATATAAATATCCTATAAAATTTCCACTATCTACTGATGAAACATATCTTGGAGTTAATGGCTTTAAGTTTGTAATATTATACCAATTATATAAATGGCCATTCCATTTAGGTAATGCGATTATTGTATTTATCATTTTTTCCAATAAATTTAATGTTTCTTCTAATGTTTCATATTCTAAATCATAAGAAGAAATAACTGCAAGTAGTCCAAGTCCTATATTAGTTGGTGATGTTCTTAATGCTATTTTTTCCTTTCTTTCTTCTTGATAATTGTCAGGTGGTAAAAAATTTCCCTTTTCATTTATGTTTTCTTTAAAAAATTTCCATGTTTTTTCTCCTATTTCCAATATATATTTTTTTTCATCCTCATTTAGTCTTTCGAATTTATTTTCTTCTTTATTTTCTTTACTTATTTTCCACATAATTATTGGAGATAAAATCCATAATAAAGAAATTGTAAATATAAAAATACTAACTACTTTAGTTTTATACATAAATAAAATAGTAAATCCTAAAACTCCTGCAATCACATTTATTGCCATAGATTTGTAATATGATTTCAAATCTTTTTTTGCCATTTTTTCTGCTTCTTCTGATGTAGTCCATTCTAATAAATTTTTCTTTGATTTTGTCATTCTATATATAGACTTAATTCCTGCATTTAGTGACATATATGCTTTATCTGGAAGAACTGCTATATTTATTATTCCTCTTAAAAAACTACCTTTTAATCCTGTAATTACTTTTGTAAATGTATTTTGCTTCTTTTCTCCATCTTTTTTAAATATAATTTTATTTATTATATCTATAATAGTTGGAATTACTGCAGATATTACTAAAATTGTCATTATTGGCCAAATTTTTATTTTATATATTTTACCTATTACTATTAAAATTATTATAGATATCAAAGTAAAACTCTCTGTTAGACTTCTTAAAATATTATCTAATATCTTATACTTTGATATTAAATTTAAAGGATTTTTCTTTATTTTTCCTTCTTTATTTCTAATTTTATGTTTTAACCAATAAAGAATCTGATAATCTCCTCTTATCCATCTATGAAGCCTTGTTTTAAAACTATTATAACTAGTTGGATATCCGATCCATTAATAAAATATCTGAAACAAGACCACATCTTAAATATGAGCCCTCTAATAAGTCATGGCTTAGTACTGTATTTTCTGGAATTTCATTATTCAAACAAGTATAAAAAACATTTACATCATATATACCTTTTCCTGTAAATATTCCTTCTCCAAAATTATCTTGATAAATATCAGATATTGCATTTGTATATGAATCAGTTCCACCCATACCTGCAAAAATTTGAGTAAATAAACTTTTTCTACTTGCAACAAGTCCGAATTCCTACTCTTGGTTGCATTATAGCATGACCATCTATAACTGCATCTTTACTTTTATTTAATACTGGTAAATTTAGTATATGTGCCATTGCTCCTATTAATTCTATTCCAGAATTTAAAACCAAATCTGTATCTGCATCTAATGTTATTACATATCTTATTTTAGGAATCCTTTTATCATTTTGTTTTAGATATTCTTCGATTGTATTTATTCTAAATGGATCTTTTGTTTTTCCTAATATATATTCATTAAATTGATTTATAAAACCCCTTTTTCTTTCCCATCCTAAATATTTTCTTTCGCTTTTATTCCATACTCTCTTTCTATATATAAAATTAAATTTAGGAAATTTTTGATCCATGTATTTTTCATTTAAATATTTTGTCATATTCAATCCTGAATTTATAACCTCTTCATCAAATTTTTCCTTTTCATTATTGCTGCTACTTGCATCCCCTAAAAGTGCAAAATACAAATTTTCACTTTTATTTGCTAAATAGTACACTTCTAATTTCTTCATTAGTTCTTCCGTTTTATCTCTTGATTTTAGTATTGTTGGTATTATAACTATTGTAGAATCTTCTTCTGGTATTCCACCAGAAAAATCTAACTTAGGAATCATTTTGGGTTTTATCATTTTGCTAAGAATATACTGGATAATTTGAACCACTATTGTTTGAACTGGAACACTAATAAAAAGTCCAAGTATAATACTAAAAAATATATTATTAATTTCTTTATTTACATATATTATAATTTCCAATGTAATTAAAATACTAATTACCAAAATAGTGCTTACATACAACTTTGCTTTAGTCTTATTACTCATAAAACTAACTTTTTTATTTATTAAATTTGATAATAATTCTTCTTTTCCCTTATCTATCAAATAATATCCTATATGAGATTTTTTTAAATTTAAAATTTCATTTTTCTTATTTTTTATATTTTGTTTTTCACTTTTTATTATACTTTCATTTTCTTGCTTCATACTTCTTATTTCTTTTTCATTATTTTTGGCTAATTCCAAACACTTTTTAGCTATATAAATTTCTGAAATTTTTGTTTTTTTAGAAAATTCTTTTATTTTATTTCTATAATAAATTTTTGTTTTATAATCCATTTTTTCATAAACATTTGCTGGATCTTGTTTTAAAATTTCTTCTACTCCATTTATTTTTTCAAAAATTTCTAAAAAATTAGTTCTAAGTAATGTATTAATACTTGTTATTGAATTTCCCATAGAAACTTTTTTTACTGCTATATCGAAATGCTCTTTTTTTATTACTTCTTCTATATTAGTTCCCATCATTTCAACTTGTTCTTCTAAAATTTTCAGAAAACTGTATGATTGTTTTCCATAACTTTTAAGTCTATATGACATATACTCAATAAAAGGATATTTCATCTCTCCATATCCTAAAATCTTTGTTTTATAACTTGGTAAATTCTTATATTTCAATTTTTCTGTTTCTTTATTTTCCACTAATCTTTCTATTATATTTTCTACTTTATATTTTTGTAATTGTGATGAATATATCTTTTCACATAAAGTTCTTATATTTTCTATTATTGCTATTTGTAAAAATAAGCCTATATTCCATATTTCATCCATACTTAAAGTATTTTTAGTTTGATATGCTTTTAATAAATTGCTTAGTGTATCTTGGTCTATTTTAGCATCTGTATATGCAATAATTTCAGCTGCCAATACATATACTCTAGCAAAACCTTTGTAATTTCCATTTGCTAGTCCTAAAAAATTAATATATTTTTTTAAGCTTAAATCTTTTACTATCATTTTTACTGTTTTTTCTATAATATAAAAGTTATCTAAAATCCATTCTCCTGCTGGATGAATTGATATCTTATTTTTTAAGTTTTCATTTAATAAAGTATATACCATACTTATAAATTCATAATTTTCTTTTACTCTTGGAATTGGATAAGTATTTTTATCAGATCTATTTGTTAAAATGTGGTCGGATGCAATCTTTTGTAAATAATTTTCTAATTGATTTTTGTCTAAAACTGCACCATTTATATTTAAAATTTTATATTTTTTCAAATTTTCCACTCCTCGTTTTTATGTTTTACACATATTTTCTCCAAGAGTGGAAATTTTATACTATTAGGAAATAAAATTTACTAATATAAAAAAAGTAGATAAGTTATAAAAAACTTATCTACTCTATCTTTTGTTAAACTGTTAAAATTTATTTTATAAAAAATAATACAAAGAATTGCTAGATTCTTTTATTTGTTCTTTTAAAGTATAAAAAAAATAGCTTAGTAAATAGCAAAAAATCTAGAAATTATTAACTTTACTTAAATAATTTCTAGATTTTAATAATATTTAACCTTACATTCCAAGTAATTTTACTTCTACTTCTACCATCTTATATTTTCCTGTATCTTCATCAACTTTAAACTCTACTAGAGTTTTATTTAAAGTTTCCTCATTTTGTCTTAAATCTGTAGTAAAATATAATTTAATTTTTGGAATTTCTACTTTTTTTATTACAATTTCCTTAAATGTTTCTGCTATATGTCTATCATCTTCACAGATTATAATTAGTTGAGGAATATTCTTAAATCCAGAGTCATTTGGTACAAAATTCTCATAAAAATCTTCATATAATTTCATTTTATCTATAAGCTTTTTCTTCCAATCTTCTTCTCTTCTTATTACTTCAAATATAAAATCTATTGATTTTCCATTTTTAGTTAGTTTTATACTTCCTCCTGTCGCTTTAAATACTTTACCTAATTTTTTAGCAGTAAGACTTGGTTTTGGTATATAGCTTTCAAACGCTTTAACTTTTCTTAAATATGCAATAATTGTTTGATTTCCTGCTAGTCTCTTTTTTATCATAGCAACAGGTTTAGTATTATCTGTTGGTTGCCATTTACATTCTTCACCTCTTGAATTTAGTAAATATTTTCCCATTTTTTCTAAACAATATACACGATAAATTCCTTTTCCTTCATCTGAATTAAAATAATATCTAGTTAATATTTTAGACTTTACTAATTGTTCTAGTTTATTATTTAATTTATCTTGTGATTTTATTTCTATACCTTTCCATTCTAATAATTGGTATAATTGTCTTGATGTAATAAATTCAAATTCATTAACTAAGTTTAATATTACAAAATGAATATCTGTAATATGTCCTATATTTATCTTATGTATAATTTGATTCATGGAAACATATCCATCTTTTCCATCAAAAACTTTTATTTCTCCTTCTCTAATTGCAAAAGGAGATACAGTAGCTTTAATTTGATTATCTTCTACCATATTTAACAACCTCCATTATTTAAATTTCACACAAATAATAACTTAACTTTTTTCTTCTCTGGTATTATTTTTTTTATATATACACTTACCTTTTCACCATACTCTATTCCATCTTTATATTCTGCAAGACCAACAAGATTTGGTTTTAATTCTACAAAAATGCCATTTTTAGATTTCTCAACTTCTCTTGCTATTCCCACTACAGTTGTTCCTTCTTCAAAGTCCTTTATGTTATCTTCCCATGTTCCCAAAAGTTCTTTATATGTTAATATAACACGCTCTTGTTTATAATCTATAGATTTTATCATAACATTTATTTTTTCACCTATAGATAATCTTTCTAATGGTGTTTTTATTCTAGCAATAGATATATCTTCAATATGTAAAAGACCTACTATTCCTCCTCCTATTTCTACAAAAACTCCATAAGGTTTAATACTTCTTACTATTCCTTTTACAATTTGACCTTCTCTAAGATCTTTTTTTATCCAATCTAATGTATCTTTCTCAACATCTCTTCTTGATAAAATAAATCTATTATTCTGATCAAACTCTTTTACTTTAAACTGAACATATTTATTAACTTTACCTTTGCATATATTAGGTTTTGGAAAACCTTTTTCGTCAATGTTTATAGCTTCTATTTCTTCTCTTGGTATAATTCCATATAAGTTTTCTGAAAAATTTATATGCAAATTATAATTTGAATCACATTTACTTACAAGACCTTCTATTACATCTCCTGTTTTTATTGCATTTAATAGCACATCTTTTGTTACAGGAGATTCTACTTTAGACCATCCTTCTGGAATAAATTTCTGGTACTCCACTAAAATCTCTCTCCTTTTTCTTTTGTTTATGTCAATATTATATAATTAAACTCTTTCTTTTACAATACCTTTTTACTTTTTAATTCCAAAACTTCATTACTAGTTAAATATCTCCACTGACCTATTTTTAAATCTTTCAAATCTATATTTTCGATTTTACTTCTATGTAGTGCAATAACATTTTTTCCTATTGCACTACACATTTTTCTTACTTCTCTATTTTTTCCTTCATGTATTGTTATTTTTAGTCTTGATATATTATTTTCTTTGTCTACCTTTAAAATTTTTACTTTTGCTTTTCCAGATATATAATCATCTATTTCAACTCCATTTTCTAATTTTTTAATATCTTCTTTTGTAACAATTCCTTTTACAGTTGCTTGATAAGTCTTTTCTATTTCATACTTTGGATGTGTTACTTGATATATAAAATCCCCATCATTTGTTAATATGAGAGCTCCTGATGTATACATATCTAATCTTCCAACAGGTAAAACTTTTTCTTTTACACCATTTAATAAATCTATTACAGTCGGCCTATAAAATTGTTCTTTTACTGTTGTTACATATCCTATTGGCTTATTTAGTAATATATATACCATATTATTTTGTAATCTTATAATTTTACTTTCAAAAATTATTTCATCTTTATCTGGATTTACTTTTATTCCTAATTCGTTTACAACTTTTCCGTTTACTTTTACTTTTCCATCTAAGATATACTCTTCTGCTTTTCTTCTAGAACATACCCCTGCATTTGCTAAAAATTTTTGTAATCTTAATTCTTCCATACAAAATTTTTCTCCTTTAAGATTCTTGTTTTAATTTATCTATAATGTCTTTAAAATATTTTGGTAATTCTGCTTCTAAATGCATGTTTTTTCCAGTTATTGGATGTTTAAAATCTAAACTTTTAGCATGTAACATCTGTCCTTCTACTCCAAACTCATTTTTTCCATTAGAATATACCATGTCTCCTACCACTGGATACCCAATTTCTGCCATATGAACTCTTATTTGGTGTGTTCTTCCTGTATCTATTTTTATTTCTAATAATGTATAATTTTTAAATCTATCTATAACTTTAAAATGAGTAACAGCTTCTTTTCCGTTTTTTACTACAGCCATCTTTTTTCTATCTTTAGTACTTCTTCCTATTGGCATATTAATTGTAGCTTCATTTTCTGGAATATTCCCTCTAACTAATGCTATATATATTTTTTTTACCTCTCTATTCTTTATTTGTTCACTTAAATTTATATGTGCCTTATCATTTTTAGCAACTATTAAAAGACCTGTTGTATCTTTGTCTAGTCTATGCACAATTCCTGGTCTTACTTCTCCGCCAATCCCAGATAAACTATCTTTGCAAATATTCATTATTGCATTTACTAGTGTACCATCTGGGTTTCCTACTGCTGGATGTACAACTAATCCCTTTGGTTTATTTACAACTATAATATCATTATCTTCATATACAATTTCGACTTTTATATCTTGTGGTTTTAAATCTATTTTTTTAGGTTCTGGGATAGTTATTTCTATTTTATCTCCACTATTAACTTTGTAAGAAATTTTCTGTTTTGCACTATTTACTAAAATATTTCCATCTTCTATTAGTCTTTGTATATTTGCTCTAGACAAATCATTTAGTTTTTTAGTTATATAACTATCTAATCTTACACCTTTTTCATTATTTTGTACTATTATTTTCTCCATTCTTTTTTCCCTTCTTGTTATCTTTTATTATATTTTTTATCATTATAACTAAGAACATTAAAACTGCTACAACAATCATAATATCTGCCAAATTAAATACTGGAAAATTAATTATAGGAGTTATATCTAAAAAGTCTACAACGTATCCTCTAAAAATTCTATCTATTAAATTACTAATTCCTCCTGCTAATACAAGTGACAATATTACAATTGTTTTATTATTTAATTCTGAAAGTTGGCTATATATAAATTTTATAATTATTCCTAATACCACTATATTGATTGCTACAAAACTCCATACACTTCCGACTTTTATTCCAAATGCAGCACCTGAATTTTCTACATAAGATATCATAAATATGTTTTCTATAACATTGATTGGTAGTTTATCTTTATTTACTAAAACTACAACTTTTGTTAATTGTTCTAATATAATTAAAATAGCTACAAATATAACAATAACATACTTTTTATCTAACTTTTTCATTTTACTCTTCCCCTTCAACATTAGCGTTTAATCTTTCGTATATAACAAAATTTTTATCTGAATACAATAATTTATAATTATCATCCCTAGATATTAATAAATTAAGTTTTGTATTTTTTCCCATCAATAGATGAGTAATTTCATATTCTCTAAATTTTCCTTCATAGAAAGTTCCTATATTTGATATGTTTAAGAAGTCTGAAAAAATATCTCTCCCATCGTACTTTCCATCTTCATTCTTAGTTCCATTAAATTCTGGAGCATATAAATCTGCTCTTGAATCTATAAATACTGGAATTCCTCTATAAATTAAATAACTTCCAAAATTATATTCATTATATAATTTTATATTATTAATATCTAAATTCTCTAAAATATAATTACAAGCTTTTACTGGATATGTACTTTCATCTACAAATTTATTATTAACTTTTGGTTTTAAAATAATCAAACTAATTGATACCACTAAAAGGACTGTAATTATTTGACCAAAAATTCCAGTCATAAATTTTTCTATATTTTCATAAGTTTTATTATCATATTTATTTATCATTTGTACTATTAGTTTTACAAATATAAAGTTACCAATTAATATTAACATTGAAGTTTGTCTTCTAGACATAAATGATAAAAGAACTAACCCTGCTAGCATAAATAAATCTCTTAGTTTTATTTTAGTATCTGTAAAGATTAATATTGCTAAAAACATTGCCATTGATATAAGAACTTCCTTGTTATTTATTAACACTAATGGTAAATGTTCACTAATATTTTCTGTTGTATTTCCCTGCATTGTTTTTACTAAATACGTATAAGGAACGTCTCCAAGTGGTGTTAATAAACCTGTTAGAGTTGTTACTATACATATTAGCAATAACCATTTACAAACTTTACTTTTCTCTAATTTTATCTTATATGGATTTTCTCTTCTTTTTTCTAAATTTATTTTTTCTTCATCAAGTTTTTTATACAATTCCTGAATTTTTAAATTTAAATTAATTTTATCTTCTTCTTTTGAAGTTAATTTTTTATATACCTTTGCAATAATTATTTTAATTCTAGTTATAATATTTGCTTTTACTATAATATCCACAATCCACTCTGCTATATATGGCAGATATAATATAAAGTAAAAAGGCCATACTGCAACATGCACATTTGCTATTACTATTGGAATTATTACTAATGGGATTAAAAATTTTTTTTTCTTTGTTTCTATAAACATTTCTATAAATAGAATAGTAAGTGCAAATAATATAAAAGTTACAAGCTGCGCTCTTGCTGCTATAAAGTCTTTTAACAAATATAATACAATTAAGCTTATAACTAATGAAACAAAATTATTTTTACTTAATTTATTATTTATTCCATAAATAGTAATTCCTAATATACTCGCTAGTATAATTGTAGATACATATATTCCTGCAAATCCCCAAAAGTTATATATTAAATAAATCATTACATCATATAACCAATGTGGATATGTGTATGGCAAATTTTCATGCCAAGAAAAATGATCTTGCATATCTATTCCATTATTAACAATTAATTCACCTATTTTCACTGTATAATATGTATCATTTTGCATAGTAATTGGTGAAACTGCAAATGCAAATAGAATTATTACAACTACAGCTAATATATTAAATTTTATTTTTTGTTTTTTTTCCATATGTTTAAACTCCTATATCTTTAGTTTTTTAATGCTTTGATTATATCAAAGTTTATTAATAAATAACAAGTATTTTAATATATTTGTTTAATAAATAATACTAATACTTTTCATGTGTTTTCTTTACTTTAATAAAATAAAAAAACAAGCAAATATTTTCTATAAATAATTTGCTTGTTTCTTCATTTTATTATTTTTTATTATCCTTTTATTTGTTTTGCAACTTCTTCAGCAAAGTTTTCTTCTTTTTTCTCTATTCCTTCACCTTTTTCAAGTCTTGCAAATCTAACAACTTCTGCATTCTTTTCTTTTAATAATTGGCTAACTTTTTTGTCCATATCTTTAACAAATTCTTGGTCTACTAAGCAGATATCTGAATAGAATTTTCCAATTCTTCCTTGTACCATTTTTTCAGCTATAGCTTCTGGTTTTCCTTCATTCATAGCTTGAACTTTTAGTATTTCCATTTCTTTGTCTACTCTTTCTTGTGGAACTTGTTCTCTGTTTAAGAATTCTGGCTTAGAAGCAGCTATTTGCATACAAATGTCTTTTGTTAATTCTGCATCTGCATTCTTCATTTCTACTAATACAGCTATTTTTCCAGCGCCATGAACATATTGTCCTAATGTTCCATCTGTTGTCTCGTATCTAACAAATCTTCTTATTGTTATGTTTTCTCCGATTGTAGCTATTTTATTTATTAAAGCTTCTTTAACAGTTTTTTCTGGATCTGCTATGAATTTTTCTTCTAATAAAGCTTCAACATCAGCTGGATTATTTAAAGCAACTTGCTTTACAATATCATTAACAAATTGTTTGAATTCTGCATTCTCTGCTACGAAATCTGTCTCAGCATTAACTTCAGCTATAGCACCTACTTTTCCATCTTCTGAAATGTAGCTACCTACTAATCCTTCTGCAGCAACTCTAGATGCCTTTTTAGCAGCTTTTGTTATTCCTCTTTCACGTAATAGTTCCATTGCTTTTTCAATGTCACCATCTGTTTCTGTTAAAACTTTCTTGCATTCCATCATTCCTGCACCTGTTTTTTCTCTTAATTCCTTTACTTGGCTTGCTGTTATCATTTTATATCCTCCTTATTTTTCGCCCATTAGGGACGCCCCTTTTGGGCGATTTAATTCTTTTTTTATGTCTAACCCATCAATTTTACTAGAGTCAAACATTAAAGGATAGGGCAGCCGCCCTACCCCTTTGGTATTGTTTATTAATTATTTTTATAAACTATAAATTATTCAGCATCGCTAGCTGCTTCAACTACTTCTTCCATATCTGTTGGAGTTGTAGCTTCTTCTGTCTCCATAGCATCTTCTGAATCTGATGTAACTTCTAGAGTTTCTCCTTGTCTACCTTCGATTACTGCATTAGCCATTGTATCAGCTATTAATTTAACTGCTCTTATAGCATCATCATTTCCTGGGATAACGTAATCAACATCATCTGGGTTGCAGTTTGTGTCGATTAATCCTATTGTAGGAATGTTTAATTTTTTAGCTTCTAATATAGCATTTCTTTCTTTTTTAGGATCTACTATGAATAAAACTCCAGGCATTTCTTTCATGTTTTTGATTCCACCTAGATTTTTCTCTAGTTTATCCATTTCTTTCTTTAAAAGAATAACTTCTTTCTTAGGTAATACTTCGAAAGTTCCGTCTTCTTCCATTTTTTCTAATTGATTTAATCTTTCAATTCTCTTTTCGATTGTAGCAAAGTTTGTAAGCATTCCACCTAACCATCTTTGGTTAACGTAGTACATACCACATTTTTCAGCTGCTTCTTTCATGCAGTCTTGAGCTTGTTTCTTTGTTCCTACAAATAGAACTGTTTTTCCTTCTTCAGCTTGCTCTTTTAAGAAAGCATAAGCCTCGTCTAATTTTTTTGATGTTTTTTGTAAATCGATGATGTGAATTCCGTTTCTAGCTTGGAATATATATTCAGCCATTCTAGGATCCCATCTTCTTGTTTGATGTCCGAAATGAACACCAGCTTCTAGTAATTGTTTCATTGCAACTACTGCCATTTTTTGTTCCTCCTTTTAGTTTTTACCCTCCACAAATCTTTAGCATTTAAAAGAACCTTTGCATTTAAATAGATTTTACAAAAGCACTGCTTTTAAACTGGAATTTGTGTGCGTATTTTTAACAGAAACTATTATATCACAACAAATAGCTAGAAATCAAGCTTTTTTTGAAATTTTAAGTTTTCTCACATTTTTAGAAGGTTTTCGATAGTGTTTTATCACATTTTTAGATTTTTTATAACTATTTTTTTCATTTTCTACATTTTTTGATTTTTCTATTTATATTTTGACATTTTTATGATAGAATTCTTTTGAAATTAATATTTTTCATAGGAGGTAACAAATGAATTTAAATAGATGTGAACGTTGCGGAAGCTTTTTTGCTTCAAAAAACTCAGTATGCCCTAATTGTCAATCTAAAGATGAACATGAAATAAACCATTTAAAAACTTTTTTAAGTGAGGCCGATTCTTCTGTAACTGTTGAATCTTTAGCAGAATCTACTGGAGTTTCTTTAAAAAATGTAAATAGATTTTTACAAGATAAAAATGTATACACTACTTTAACAAACTTAGGATTAAACTCAGATGCAAACAAAATACACAATATTTCCTTATAAAAATACGGAAAAAAAGATATCATTTTATAAAAAGAGACTGGAAGTGCACTTTTTAAAGGCTAAATAGCCCGACCTAGCACGACATGTTGAGTTTTATAAAATGATATCTTTTTGTAGTTTATTCAATTATTTCAATTATATCTGCAACTTTTTCCACATTTTGTTCACCTATTTCATATGTTTGTTGCAATTTTTCTATGGCTTCTCTGCCTTTTTGTTCATCGTCGGCATATATGTATGCTATTGTTTCACCCTGTTCCACTTGGCATCCCACTTTTTTTAGTAGTTCTAATCCAACGGCATAGTCTATGTTATCTTCTTTTTTCATTCTGCCTGCACCTAAATGCATTGCTATTTTTCCTACTTCTTCTGCATTTAGTTTTTGTACATATCCAGTCTTTACCGCTTCTACTGGCATTTTATATTTAGCCTTTGTAAATTTTTCCGTATTTTCTATGTAGCCAATATCTCCACCTTGATTTTCAACTAATTGTAAGAATTTTCTATACGCTTCTCCATTTGATATTACTTGCTCAATTTTCTCTTTATTTTCTTGAATGTTATCTCCTTTTCCATCCAGTTTTAATATATAAGCACCTAATTCTAGTATAACATTTTTTACATCATCTTGCATATTGCCTTTTAAAGCTTCTATTGCTTCTATGACTTCAAGTGTATTTCCCACCATAGTTCCTAAAGGTTGATCCATGTTTGTTATTATGCATACAGTTTCTTTATTTGCTAGCTTTCCAATGTCAATCATGGTTCTAGACAATTCTCTTGCCTCACCAACAGTTTTCATGAATGCACCACTTCCACAGGTTACATCTAAAACTATTTTATTTGCTCCTGCTGCAATTTTCTTGCTCATTATACTAGAGCTTATTAGTGGAATATTAGCAGTACAACTAATTGTATCTCTTAAAGCATACAATTTTTTATCTGCTGGAGCTAAATTTAGAGTTTGACCTATTAAACTTATTCCAATTTTCTTTACATTTTCTATAAATTCATCAATTCCAATCTCTGTTCTATATCCCGGAATTGCCTCCAATTTATCCTTTGTACCACCAGTTGCTCCCAGTCCTCTTCCAGACATCTTAGCAACTTTTACGCCTAACGCTGCAACTATTGGCATTAGAATTAATGTGATTTTATCTCCAATTCCACCTGTGCTATGTTTATCTACAACCTCTCCAATATCTGATAAATCTAATACATCTCCAGAATATGCCATGGCTAAAGCTAAATTAGTTGTCTCTTCTTTTGTCATTCCATTTATGTAAATTGCCATAACTAAAGCAGCAGCTTGATAGTCTGGTATGCTACCATCAGTATATCCTTTTACAAAAAATTCAATTTCTTCTTTATTTAATTCTTTCGCATCTCTCTTTTTTTCAATTATATCTAAAATGTTCATTTTTTTCTTCCTCTTTTATACAAAATGTTTAATAAACGACTCCCTATGTAAAGGGCATGGTCCATATTCTTTTAATGCTTTTATGTGTTCTGCAGTACCATATCCTTTGTGTTTTGCAAACCCATATTGAGGGTATATTTCATCCCACTGTCTCATAATTCTATCCCTTGTAACCTTTGCAATTATTGAAGCTGCAGATATTGAATAGCATTTAGCATCTCCCTTTATAATAGACTGATATGGTATCCCATCAGTATCTATTTTTGTTAATGCATCTACTATTATCAAATCTGGTCTTGGATTAAGCTCTTTTACAGCCATTGTAAGCCCTTCCTTAGTGGCATTTAGAATATTAATTCTATCAATTTCTTTTTGGTCTATAATTCCAACACCATAACTAATAGCTTCTTTTGTTATAATTTCATATAGTTCTTCTCTCTTCTTTTCCGATACCTTTTTAGAATCATTCACTCCTTCAATCATAGAATTTCTTGGCATTATTGCTGCAGCAATTACAACAGGTCCTGCAAGTGGTCCACGCCCAGCTTCATCTATCCCACATATATATTCTATTCCAGAATTATGAATTTCTTCCTCTATCGCTTTTAGTTGGATTAATCGTTGTTCTTCTTTTTCCTTCATTCTACTTTCCTCTCTTAGTTCATATATCAATTTATAAGATTTTATTCTGCTTCTTCCTTTTCATCATTACTTTCTGTTGTTGCTTTCAACAGTATTGTCATTTTCAGAAGTTATATCTTCTTCATCTTTCTTATTTATATCAGTTAATTTGTACAATACCTCGTCATCAGATTTATTATATCCTTTTGTATCTATTACTTCATATGTATTATAATTAATTAAGAAATAACTGCCCTCGTAATTTGTAATTTCTAGCCCAGCTTCTGCCAAATTTTCGTCTTGCAAAACATAGTATTTATCGTATTCTTCTTCTGAAATTATCTTCTTAGCAAGAAAATCTTTAATTATTTCGTTATCTTGCATCTCACTAACTTTAGTACCAAGATATTTCTTTTCTTCGCCTTTTACAGTCTGTTTATCAATATAGTCTTTTAATTTCCATTGAACTTGTAACATATCTGTTCTTATAGTTTCTGCTTTTACTTCTCTATATTTTTTGCGTGTAAAATACACACCAGTTGCAACCACAACCACTATTAAAACCACCGTCAAAATTAATTTTATTATTCCCATACCATTGTTCTTTTTCATTTCTAATGCTCCCTAATTTTTTCCAATAATTTAATTTCATCTACTTGATCTTTTCTTGTGTTATAGTTTTCCTCTGATATTTCAGTTATTATATTAGCATTTGTCATATTATATAATTTTAAAATATTATAGTCTTGCAGAGCTTCACTTAAAGAATCATGCTTTCTACCATGTGTTTCTTTATTAATATACCCATCATTATTCTTTGTGTCTGAAAAATGAATTTGATAAACATATTTACTAGCTTGATCTTTTTCAATATAACTTTTCATAAAAGAATCAAAGTCTAGCTTAAAAATATTCGCCATACAATGTAAATGGCAAACATCAATACAGGCTCTTAGATGTGGATTATTTATTTTTTTGCATATTTCTATAACAGTACATTTTTGTTCATATTCATTCATTCCAAAAATGTTTTCCAGTACAATATTAACATTAGTTTCTTTTAATAAATTTAATGATTTTTCTATTATTTCAATAGCACCTTGTTCCATCATCTTCATATTCCAACCAACATGGTACAACAAATTTATTTTTATATTATATTGTTTTGATATTTTTATTGCTTCTTCAATTTTTGTTTCTAATAGTTTCCTATCTTTTAGTACAACAAGTTCAATATCGTAATCATCCAATGGTGGATGTATTGTAATTTCCTTTATACTTGGTATTTTCTTCATAAGAGTATTTATAGCTGTATTAAAATCATAATTTCCCCATACTCCATCTTCGTGAAAAAACTGTAGTTCTACACCTTTATCTTTTTTTATATATTTTTCTAATTCTTTAAGTCCATTAAAATTTTTATCTAGTTTAGGATATATGTTCATGTCTGCCTCCTACTTATGCTATTATAGGTTATTCATTCTTAACAGTCAATAGTATTTAACCTTTAAAATCGATTGACATAGTTTCTTTGTATAATTTGTTGCTCTTTTTTTGCATAACAAAAAACTCATCCTTACCTGTTTATTCATGTAATGAATGAGTTTCTTTATCAGTATCTTTTCTTTATTTATCTCCTTAAATTTAAGTGAGGTAGACGTAGCCATTTCTGGCCACACCCCTCTCAGACCCGTACGTGCAGTTTTCCCGCATACGGTTTCCCATAATATATTACACATCATATATATCATATATATTTATATAAATTTTTGGTGTTAGTAGAGGATTTTGTTTTATTACAATTTTGAATTGTTCCTTTGTATCCATTGTAGCTTCTTTAGCAAATCTTCCGAAATGATATCATTTTAGTCTTTTCCACAGATAATTCTAAACCAAATTTTCCTAGTCTTTTCGGTAGCAAGTTTTTCATAAATATTTCAGCCTCATTTTTATACTGAAAACAAAACACTGTATCATCTGCATAGATAGTTACATAACTTTCTCCTCTAAAATTTGGTATTATTTTCTTTTCAAACCACAAAGCAATAACATAATGCATGTATATATTGGCAAGTATTGGGCTTAATATGGAACCTTGTGGTGTTCCTTCCATATTTTCTATCCTTTTACTGTTTTCAATTATTCCTGCATTAAGAAATCTTTTAATCATTCTTATGATTCTCTGGTCTTTGATATGTTGTTCTACGCATTTTACCAGCCATTTATTGTCTATGTGGTCAAAATATCCTTTTATATCGGCATCAACTACATAGCTAACTTTTCCATTTTCTATAATTTTATTTAATGATTTTAATGATCTATGACATCCTTTATTAGGTCTAAATCCATACATGCATTTTGATAATTTTGGTCGAATATCGCCTCAATTAACTTTTTCATTGCTAATTGCACTATTTTATCTTCATAGTTTGATATTGCTAATCCTCTCATTTTGTCATTTATTTTTGGAATATATAGTTCCTTTATTTCTATTTGTACCCATACCTATTCTAGGAAATTACTGGCTCTCGCTGTTCATTGCATAGTGATTGTATATCATGATAAGCTCTCTGACTCCGCAGAAGCATTGTTAAACTCGCCTATATTGTTTAACAACATATTGTTTTCCGATAGTGTGAAGTCATCAACCTTCTGATTTTTCACAATTTTACGGAGCTGAATTATTTACCCTAATACCTTTCTATTTACGCTTAGTAGGTAGCATTACTGCTACCTACCCAAAACTCGATATTGAATTACTTGGCTATAGTATTTTCAAATAGGATTTCCACCTACTGCACTATGTAACCTTCACAGTCGCACCACACCATATAATACACTATCTTTTTATTTTTTCCTCTTGTTTCAAATTTCTCGTCTCCAGCGTTCAGCTTTTCCTAGAAAAGTGAAACACGGAAACCAATATGGTCGACGCTGAAGTCAGTGCTATTGTGGTTACGGCGAGAGGCATAACCGAACGAGCCTGGATCGCTGAAATCGCCTCCCCTGTAAGCACAATAAAAGTCGGTTTGGCTAGCTTTCTCTATAGTCCACTCCCATACATTTCCAGCTATATCGTAAATATTCATTACTTTACTTTGCTCTGTTCCTCCTGTTGTTAATAATATACCATTCGAAGCTGAACTTTGCTCTTTTTTCTTCATCTTTCCTGTTTCTTCATTACTTACTACTATTGAGTCTAATGCACTATTAAAATTTTTCCATGGATTTCCAAGCTGACCATTTTGTGCATATTTTCCTCTATTTAAATCAAATGTTGAATTATAATAATTTCCTATTGTTGTACTATTTGATGTTAATATAGTTGCGTCTGTTATTTTTGATTTGTCTTTGCTCATAAATGCTAACACTAAATCCCATTGTACTCCAAACATTAAACTACTTGTTTTTGTTCCTGAATTTACATTACTTGCTAAATTTT
>ERZ827450.22-NODE-22-length-164987-cov-7.391258_pt1 | contig 164987 bp, 158 predicted proteins | sample MGYA00519773_ERZ827450 | MGnify/ENA primary metagenome ERZ827450 (study PRJEB31778, sample SAMEA3449306) | human gut metagenome | biome: human gut; feature: human-associated habitat; material: faeces | place: United Kingdom | collected 2010/2012 ...
GCCGAGAATTTGTTGTCGTTGCTCGGAATGCATTTGCCGAAATACTTCTTGACGAGTTCCGGGTACTTTTGCACGGCGGTGTCGGTGTCGACGAAGATGACGCCCTGCTCCTCAAGGTCCTTCTGGATTGAATTGTAGATGACCTCGGACTCGTACTGCGCGGCGACGCCGGAGACGAGTCTGCTTTTCTCCGCTTCCGGAATGCCGAGCTTGTCGTACGTGGAGCGGATCTCGTCGGGCAGTTCCTCCCAGGTGGTGGCCTGCTTGTCGATCGGCTTGACGTAGTACTTGAAATCGTCGGCGTCGAAGTCCTTCAAATCGACGCCCCACTGCGGCATTGGACGGTCGATGAAATCGCGATACCCTTCCAATCGCTTTTCCAGCATCCATTCCGGCTCGTGTTTGTCGGCGGAGATGGCACGCACGACGTTCTCGTCGATGCCTTTCTTCGCCGCCTCGCCGGCGAAGTCCGTATCGTGCCAGCCGTAGTTGTAGTCACCGAATTGCTCGATAATCTCGTCATCCTGCTTGATCTTGTCTTCGTTCACGCGCGTGCGATCAGCCACATACTGGCTCATCTCCACGTCGGCCGCGGCGTTGGACGCTTGGTTCTCTGCCACCGTACGCTGCCTCCATTCACTCATTGATACCTATGACAACCTAACAGAACACACAGCGAAACACTAGACCTTATTCGAAATTCGACAGTATTCGCCCGTGATTTGCCTTACAAAAAAGCGGAAGACCATGCAGATTCGGTCTTCCGCTTTGCGATGAATCGAGCTTATGCGCTCAAATCGTCTCAGCGCGCCTGCTGGTGGTCCAGAGCGGCCTTGACCAGACCCGCGAACAGCGGATGCGGCTTGGTTGGACGGGACTTGAATTCCGGATGGGCCTGGGTGGCCACGTAGAACGGATGCACCTCGCGCGGCAGTTCGACGAATTCGGTGAGTTCGCCGTCAGGGCTCTGGCCGGAGATGACCAGACCACCTTCGCGCAGACGATCCTTGTAGGCCACGTTCACCTCGTAACGGTGGCGGTGGCGTTCGGTGACATGCGTGGTGCCGTACAGTTCGGCGACAATGGAGCCTTCCTCCAGTTCCGCCGGGTAGGAGCCCAGACGCATGGTGTGACCCATGTCGCCCTTGCCGGCGACGATGTCCTTCTGCTCTTCCATGGTGGCGATGACCGGGTTGGCGCAATCCGGATCGAATTCGGAGGAGTTCGCGTCGGTGATGCCGAGGACATCGCGTGCGTATTCGATGACCATGGACTGCAGACCGAGGCACAGGCCGAGGGCCGGCAGCTTGTGCTCGCGGGCGTAACGCAGGGCGCCGATCTTGCCGTCGATGCCACGGATGCCGAAGCCGCCCGGAATCACGATGCCGTCGACCTGGTCGAGGGCCGCCGCGGCGCCTTCTTCGGTGGCGCACTTGTCGGCGGCCACCCACTTGACGTTGACCTTGGCCCAGTTGGCGAAGCCGCCGGCCTTGATTGCCTCGGTGACGGACAGGTAGGCGTCCGGCAGGTCAATGTACTTGCCGACGATGGCCACGTTGACCTCGTGCTTCGGATGGTGCACGCGTTCGAGCAGGTCCTCCCACTCGTCCCAGTCGACGTCATGGAACGGCAGGCCGAGTTCACGCACCACGTAGGCGTCGAGGCCTTCGTCGAACAGGGTCTTCGGCACGTCGTAGATGCTCGGAGCGTCCACGCAGTTGACGACGCCTTCGGAGTCCACGTCGCACATCAGGGAGATCTTGTCCTTGATGGACTGGTTGAGCGGCCGGTCGGAACGCAGCACGAGCGCGTCCGGGGAGATGCCGAGCTGGCGCAGCATCATGACGGAATGCTGGGTCGGCTTGGTCTTGAGCTCATGCGCGGCGGCGATGTACGGCACCAGGGAGACGTGCACGAACATGCAGTTTTCGGCGCCCAGGTCGCGGCGTACTTCACGAGCGGCCTCCAGGAACGGCTGGGATTCAATGTCGCCGACGGTGCCGCCGATTTCGGTGATGATCACGTCGACGTCATCGGACGCCTGCGCGCGCATGCGGGACTTGATTTCGTTGGTGATGTGAGGGATGACCTGCACGCACTGGCCGAGGTATTCGCCGGCGCGTTCCTTGCGCAGCACCTCCTGATAGATCTGGCCGGTGGTGACGTTGGCCTTCTGGCTCAGGTACACGTCGAGGAAACGCTCGTAGTGGCCGATGTCGAGATCGGTTTCCGCGCCATCTTCGGTGACATAGACCTCACCGTGCTGGAAAGGATTCATCGTGCCCGGATCCACGTTGATGTACGGATCGAGCTTCTGCTGCAAAACCTTGATGCCGCGGCTACGGAGCAGGCGGCCAAGGGAGGAGGCGGTCAGGCCTTTGCCGAGAGAGGAGACTACGCCGCCAGTGACGAAAATATGCTTGGTGACGTGCTCTTGAGAATTGCCATGTTGTCTTCTAACCATGGAACTTCAGTCTATCAGCGGCGCAAGACGCGGCGTGTTCCATCGTGATACGAAAAGGCGGGACCGCATTGCTCCGCGGTCCCGCCTTTCGGAAATTCAGGAAATACAGTCAGACGATTGCGATTTTATCGGTCGCCGGCTTCCTTCCTGCGGAGGACGATCAACACGCCCGCCGCAACGGCGAGCACCATGACGGCCAAGGCGATTCCGGCGACGTTGGAGCCTGTTGCCGGGCTCTGCGCCGCGCTTTTCTCCGCGTCTTCCTTTGTATTGTCGGCCTTGCCGTTGATCTTGCCATTGGCATTGCCATTGTTCTTATCGGCGGCCGGGGTGACAGCCTGCTTCTGGACGTGCACCGTGCGGGTGAAGGTCGTGGTCTTGCCACGGGAGTTGGTCACGGAGTAGACCAGCTTGTAGTCACCGACCTTATTGGCGTCCACGGTGCCCTCGACCTTGATCTTGTCGGTCAGATCGCCGTCGATGTCGTCGGTGGCGGAGACGCCCGCCATCGGATCGAACTTGGAACCGACGGTGATGGTCGTCGACTCGTTCACACCGCTAATCACGGGAACGACGTCGTCGGCGGAGGCGACCTTGAGCACGGTGGCGGACAGTGCGCCAGCGGTGTATGCGGAGCCCTTGCGGACGGTAACGCTCTTGACATCATCGTCGCCGTACACGGTGCCGTCGGCGGCGAGCACCTCGTACTTGCCGGCCTCGACGCCATCGATGGCGGCGGCATCGTTGTTGGCGTTGAAGATCACCACGTAGGTGCCGCTGGAGTCCTTCGCCTGATAGGCCACGACACCGTTGGCGGACTTGAGCATGGTCACGCTGGCGTTGATGTCATTGTAGTTGGTCTGGCGGAGGGCAGCAATCCTGTTGCGCAGCTTGATCAGGCCCCTGACGTAGTCGACGGAGCCGGAGTACTGCGTGGTGCGATCCCAGTCGATGGCGTTCACCTCGTCACCGGCGTTATAGCTGTTGTCGTTGCCGCCCTTGGTGCGCAGGAACTCCTGGCCCAGCTGGATGGCCGGGATGCCTTCGGACAGGTAGACCACGGAATCGGCGAGCTTGGCGCGCGCCTCGGTGGTGGCCTCGCCATCCGTGGGCACGGACTTCCTGAGCTTGTCGTACAGGGTCATGTTGTCGTGGATCTCGGCGTAGTTCACCACCTGACCGGCATCCGCGTAGTGGTCCTGCGCATTGCCGTTCCAGCAGGTGGTGATGGCGTCGGCGTCGTACTGGCAGCCGAGCACGTTGTGGGCGATGAGGCTTTCCTGATCGGCCTTGCCGGAGACGAAACCGGTGTCGGTGTCGGAGAACACGGAACCCTTGAGGCCGTCGCGGATCGAGTCGTTGAAGAACGCGATGCCGTTGTTGGTGCCGTCCGAAGCGACCTGGTAGGCGTTTGGCTGGATGGTCATCTCGCTCTTGTCCATCGTGGAGTTCATGTCCCAGCCTTCGCCGAGCACGATGATGGACGGATCGATCTTGTCGAGGGCAGCACGAACCTCCTGCATCGTCTTGGTGTCGATCAGACCCATGAGGTCGAATCGGAAGCCGTCGATGTTGTAGTTCTTCGCCCAGTAGGTCACCGAGTCGACGATGTACTTGCGCATCATCGCACGTTCGGAGGCGGTGTCGTTGCCGCAACCGGAGTCGTTGACGAGCGAACCGTTGTCGTCATAGCGGAAGTAGTAGCCCGGGACCGTCTTGTTGAACGAATGGTTCGCGGCATTGTAGACATGGTTGTACACCACATCCATGATGACGCGGATGTCGTTCTTGTGCAGGCCCTTGACCATCTGCTTCATTTCGGTGACGCGGGAGCTCGGGTTGCTCGGATCGGAGGAGTACGAGCCTTCCGGCACGTTGTAGTTCTCCGGGTCGTAGCCCCAGTTCTGCGCGCCATCGGCGTTGTAGCTCAGGTCGCCGGTCTCGTTGACGGAACCGTAGTCGTACATCGGCATGATCTGCACGTGGGTGACGCCCAGCGACTTGAGATAGTCAAGGCCGGAGGTCGCGCCCTTGGCGGTCTTCGTGCCGGATTCGACCACGCCCAGGTACTTGCCCTGCTTGTCGGCGGAGATGCCGGAGGCCGGGTTGATGGAGAAGTCGCGGATGTTCATCTCGGCGATGGAGGCGTCGGTGGTCTTGCCGAAGGCCGGCATGCGCTTGCCCGCCTTGCCCATGGCCTTCTTGGAGAGCACTACGGAGCGCTCGCCGTTGGCGACGGCCGCGGTGGCGTACGGATCGGCGGAGGTGTTCACCGTGCCGTCGGCGAAGGTGAGCCTGTAGGAGTACGCGGTGCCGGAGGCAAGCTTCTTCACCGTGGCGCTCCACACGCCCTTGCTTTCGCTTGTCATGTCGATGGTCTGATCGATCTCGGCATTCGGGTCGACGGACTTGTAGGTGATGAGCTCGACCTTGGCGGCGGTCGGCGCCCACACCTTGAAGCCGGTCTGCTTCTTGGTGAAAGTCGCGCCCAGATCCTCGCCGCTGTAGGCGTACTTCCTGTCGAAGGCGTCGGTGCGGACCACCGAACCGGCGATGGCGTTCTGGGAGCCGAAGCCCTTGATCTCGACGGTGTACTTGCCGCGAACGTCCAGATCCTTGTCGGCGGTAATGATCACCTTGGTGCCGTCGGCCTTGAGACTCTTGACATCGACGGCTTTGCCGTCGGCGTCCGTGACGGTGACCTTGCCTTTCAGGTCATCCGTGGAGACCTTCTTGGAAAGCTTGGCGGACAGCTGGTTGGTGCCGGAGATCTCGGCGGACTTCATGGTCGCGCCGAGGGACGGGCGGGAGGTATACACCGTGGCGTCGCCGCCGAGCAGCCACACTTCGGCGGAGGCGTTGCCGTCGGCGTCGAACACGAGCGCGTTGGACGGGATCCTGTGATCGGCGTCGTCCGGGTCCTTGGCCTTCCACGCGTCCTTACCGTAACGGCGCAGCATGCCGATATCGGAAGCGCCGTCGTTGTTGTAGTAAGTGTAGTTGGTGAAGGAGTACTCCGCGATCTCGCCCCAATCGTCATGGGTGGTGAAGGTGGCGGCACCGCCGTTCCAATTGGATGACCAGGTCCAGATATCCCACTGCGGCACAGTGGTGCTGGTGTCCTCGGCGTTGTAGTACAGGCCGTCGTCTCGGTTGTAGTGCACCTTCACCTTGACGGTGTTGGCCTTGCAGGCGTAATCGGCCGGTGCCGAATCAAGCGTCTCGACAGTGGTCGCCTCGCCCTGGTCCGGGTACTTGGTGCCGTCGATCCACACCTCGGCGGTGCCGTCGGCGCTCACGGTGGCGTTACGGTCGGCGCCGTACTTGTTCCAATCGCTGGTGGTGACGAGGAAGCCGAACTTGTCGTACTTGCCGTCGAAATTGAGCACGGCGACCTTGCCCCAGCAGTCAGTGCCGGTGAAGGCGTGATGCTTGGCGTCCATGTTGCCGCCGTTCACATCGGTGCCCCACACGTACACGCCGCGGTTGTCCGAAGCGCTGGATGGCTTGTAGTGCACGACGAGACGGGTCTTGGCGCCGATGGATTCGGGGTTGCCGACGGTTGCGGCCTGCTCGCTCACGCCAACGTGGGTGATGCCGACGTTGGCATGGTAGTTGCCGCCGTCCTTCGGGTTCTCCCAACCATCGGTGTCCTTGTCGTGGAACACGAAGTCGATCGCCTTGCCCTTGGTGTTGATGGTGGCGGTGTAGTAACCCTGCGCGTCGAGGGTCATGTCGGCTTCCGGCTGCTCCCAATCGTTGCCGAGGCCGTAATGGACCTTCGGGGTCTTCCACTCAGAGTTGGCGGGCTTGTAGTAGATGGTGACGCTTCTGTCGTCGGGCAGGGCGTCATCCTCCTCCTGGCTCACGTCGGGATCGGACGGATCGGTGGCGGCGGAGGCTGCGGGGTGCGAGGCCTTGGTAGCACCGGCATACAGGGCGATGGCGGAGTGCGCCGGCACCGTGATCTCGACCTTGCCACCCTTGACGGTCACGGTCTTGGAGCAGTCCATGGTGGCGTACACGTTGCAGTATTCGCCGTCGGCGAGGGATGTCGTGTAGGAGGCGTCCTTGTCCTTCTTGCCGTTGTTGATGGCGATGAAGCCCTTGGCTCCGCGGGAGAAGGCGATGTTGTCGCCGCCGTCATCCTGCCAATCGGCGACCTTGGTGCCGTTGACATAGTTGCGGAAGGCGATCATGCCGCGGGTGGAGGTCCAGCGCTGCTCGCAGTTCCAATCGGAATCGTTGGTGGAGCATGCCTTGTCCATATCCACGTCGGGCACGGAGGTCGCGGTCGCTCCGGGTGCACCGTTGTCGTTGACGTCCCACTTGTAGTCGGAGAGCAGGCGCGGGGTGCCGTAGTCGTAGGCCAGCATGAACGCGTTGGCCAGCTGGTACTTGGCGCCGTCCTTGTAGGTCAGCGCACCCTCGTTGCGGGCGGTGTCCCAGTTGGTGACGAACACGTTGGCGTCATCGGAGGAGAGATCCTTGCTCAGGCGATCGCTCAGCCCCTTGAGGTTGGCGATCTTGTCCTTGAAGGTCTGGTTCATCTCGGATTTGAAGCCGAATTCGGTCACGGTGCCGTTCTGCACGTAATTGCTCGGCTGGATGCCCGCGGCCTCGGAGGCGTTGCCGATGACCTCCTGAATCCAGTAGATGTCGTTGGCGTTCTTGCCGATTTTCTTGGCGAACTTCTCCTTGATGGCCTTCACGCTGTCAGTGTGGATGTGCTTGACGGCATCCATGCGGAAGCCGCGCACGCCGGCGTTCCACAGCGAGGCTAGGTAGTCGGACTGGATGTCCTGCACCTTCTCGCTTTCGGAGTTGAAATCCCACATGGAGCTCAGGCGGCATTCCTGAACTTCCTTCTGATTGGTGTAGTCGGAGATGTTCTTGGTGCAGCTGTGGAAGTCGGCGGCGGTGATGCCGTCCGGGTACTGCTTGGTGGCGAAGCCCGGGTAGCTGCCGGTGGAGCCGTTGTATTCGCTGCCGGCCACGCCCTTCTGGTCTCCGGCGGCCACGTCGGCGCCGGTGGTCTGGTTGAGCACCACGTCGGCGATGATGCCCACGCCTGCCGCGGAGCACTGCTGAACCATGTTCTTGAATTCGGCTTCCGTGCCCAGCTTGGAGTCGAGCTTGTAGCTCACAGGCTGGTAGCTGGTCCACCACTGCGTGCCTTGGATGGATTCCTGCGGAGGCGAGACCTCCACATAGGCCACACCTTCCGGACCATAGGTGTTGGTGCATTCCTTGGCGATCGTGTTCCACGTCTGCTGGAACGCAATCACCTGGACATCTTTCTGTTGATTGGCCTGCGTTTTGGATTGCGCCTGGGCCACGATCGGTGCCGCGACCAACGAAGCGCACGCCATGGCCGCGGTGACGCCCATCGCCACCACACGGCCTAATGGACGGTTCGTCTGAACGACCATCGTTCTCCGTTCTCATCTGTGAGGCCGGTTCAAGCGCCCATGGCAGGCGCCGCGACCGGCAACGTATGCGCCATGGACATCCGCATCCACGCGGATGATTCAGAATCCACTCGACGATGAATATGCATACGTTTACACTCTGAATCAGAGTTAATTGTATGTCAATGGCTGCGCGTGGCAATGAAACAGCGTGACCCTCTGCTGCACATGCACTTCATATATGCCGAAGTGCAACCTGTTGCTGCAATCAAAATTTTTTTCTGCAAGTCAAGCAGAAAACATTCAGAAATAGCTGCAAAAAACAGCAAACGATTGCAATCATTGTCTCACGGTATACGGTGTCGCGGCGATATGGAAGGCCACTGCACTACCGGCAGGAACCGTCAGTGTGGCATCCCCGTCGAAACGCACATGCACGCTGCCGGAACAGTCGGCGGAAGCGTAGACATCGCAATACTCCCCTGCCGGCAAAGCCGTGTGGTACGTCACAGTACGTGTGCGCACGGAATTGTTGATGGCGATGAAGGCACGTCCCCCTCGACCGAAGGCGATCATGTTGTCGCCGTCATCCTGCCAATCGGAGAGCGGCGCGTCGCCTGCGACATTATGCCAGCCGACCATACCGTGCACGTCAGGCCAGCGTTCGGTGCAGCTCCAGCCGGAGTCTTTGGAGCAGTCAATATCGGGCACGCTGGTCGCAGTGGCGCCTGAAGCTCCCGAGTCGGTGTCATGGAATTCGTATCCGGAGAACACGTTGGGGGCGCCATACGGGTAGGCCAGCATGAACGCGTTCGCTAGCCGGTAGGCGTCGCCGTCCTTGTAGGTGAGCGTCATGTTGTTGCGTTCGGTATCCCAATTCGTCACGAATACGCTGGCCTTGCCACTGTCGGTGATGTTCTGCGGAATGTCTTTGATCGACAGGCTTCCGCCTGCCAGCGAGTTGGAGAACAGGGACTTAAGCCGATATGCGTACTGGAATTCGTTCACCTGGCCGGTTTTGAGATAGTTCCTCGGTTGGATTTCGGCGGCTTCCGCATTGTCGCCAATCACTTCCTGCGTCCACCAGATGTCGTTCATGGAACGTCCGGATTTCTTCGCAACGAGTTTCTTGATGGCCAGCACGTCTTCCGGAGGCATGTGTTTGACGGCATCCACGCGGAATCCGGCGACGCCGTAGTCGAGAAGCTTCACAAAATAGTCAGACAGCACGTCGCGCACGTGCGGGCTTGATGTATCAAGGTCCTGCAAACCCGATACCTGGCAGTTCCACACGCTTTCGGCGTCGCGGTACGTCCAGATAGAACAGGGGGCATGGAAGTCCGATGGCGTGTATCCGGCTTCAGGGAAATCGCCTTTATTGTCGTAGGGGCTTCCGGCGGTGCCGGTCCCTTGTGTTTTGTCGACGCCGGTGGTGTGGTTGATGACCGTATCCGCGATCACGCCGACGCCCGCGGCCTTGCATTGCCGGACCATGTTCTTAAATTCAGCTTCGGTGCCTTCTTTGGAGTCAAGTTTGTAGCTTACCGGCTGATAGCTCGTCCACCACTGCGTGCCTTGGATGCTTTCCTGCGGCGGCGAGACCTGTACGTAGCCGACGCCTTCGGGTCCCAGCACTTCGCCGCATTCGCGGGCGACGGATTTCCAATTGGCTTGGAACATGGTCACGATCACGTCGCTGCGGTATCGCGCGGGATTGAAACGTTCCCCGCCGCCTTCACGTGTCGGCACGTGAAGCGTGGCGACTGAGACACCGACCGATACCGCGACGCATACGACCGCCGTAATGACACGTGTGATTCTTCTTGCGATTGCGCCCATAGTCATCGACCTCTTCGTCACTTCGCCATGCTCCCGGTTTGCATACGTTTGCAATATCACTGTATACCAATCCGGGGAGACCGGGATATGCGTCGTCCTCATTGGCACGAAAAAGCCGGATGCCTTAAAGACAGGCATCCGGCTGAATCCATGACGGAATGTCGATGTCAGCGTTCTTCCAACAAGTGCGCAACCGCTTCGATTGCCAGCTTGTAGCCATAGAATCCCATGCCGGTGATGGTACCGGTGGCCACCGGAGAGATCACGGAACGCTTGCGGAACTCGTCGCGTGCGGACGGGTTGGAGATATGCACCTCCATAAGCGGCAGTCCCTCGTCGATCACCATGTGCGCGGCGTCCGCCAAACCATAGGAGTAATGCGTGAAAGCCGCCGGATTCATCACGATCGGCGTTTTCTCGTCCGCGGCCTGATGCATCCAATGAATCATCTCGGCCTCGTCGTCGCTTTGACGCACCTCCACGTCAAGCCCCAGTTCATGACCCCATTCGGTGCACAGTTTGCGCAGGGTCTCAAGATCCTGCTTGCCGTATACGTCAGGCTGGCGCACTCCGAGACGGCCGAGGTTCGGTCCGTTGACAACCACTACTTTGGTCATATTGCTTCCTTTTGTGTTCGTTCTTGCGATTGCGTCCTACCGCTGGATGCGTCGGAACGCCTCCTCGACGGCGTCCGCCGGCGGATCCTCGAGGTGGATGGGATGGCCGAGCGAGCCGAGTATGACGAAACGCAGTTTGTTGCCGCGGGCCTTCTTGTCTCGGTGCATGAGCGCCAGCACATCATCCCAGCTGCCATTGTTCCATGATGTCGGCAGGCCGAGCGAGCCGAGCAGCGAACGATGGTAGTCGACCAGATCCTGGTCGATGTAGCCGAGCAGATGGGACAGTTCGGCCGCATAGACGCAACCGACCGCAACGGCGTTGCCGTGCCTCCAGCGGAAGTGTTCGAGTTTTTCGATGGCATGGCCAAGCGTATGTCCGTAGTTGAGGAATTCACGCAATCCGGCTTCTTTGAGGTCGGCGGACACATGGTACGCCTTCACCGTCACGGTACGTTCGATGAGTTCGGCGACCACATCCTTCAGATCGGAGTCAAGGAACGTCGAACCGTCGAACGAGCGCAGCTCGTCGGCATGGTCTTCAAGCATGCGCAGAATCTCCGGATCCATGATGAAACCGGATTTCGCCACTTCGCCCAGACCTTCGATGAAGATGTCGTTCGGCAACGAGGCAAGTGCTCCCATGTCGGCGAGCACGCCGGCCGGCGTATAGAACGAGCCGACGAGGTTCTTGCCTTGTGGAGTGTTGATGCCGGTTTTGCCGCCGGTGGAGGCGTCGACCATGGCCAGCAGCGAGGTCGGGCAGTTGACGTAGCGGATGCCACGCATCCATGTGGCGGCCACGAAACCGGCCAGATCGGTGGCTGCGCCACCGCCGAGACCGACAATCGCATCAGAACGGGTGAAGCCTTCCTCCCCCAGACGCTGCCAGATGCCGTTGGCCACTTCGATGGTCTTGCCGGCTTCAGCATCGGGAATGACGATGTCGTGCACGTCATAACCGGACTGGCGCAACAGCGTGCGCGCGCGGTCGGAATGCCGTTGCACCGCCTGGGTGTGAATCAATGCCACTTTGGCAGGCTTGTCCCCCAGCACCTGCGCAAGCTGGCTCATCACACCTTCGCCTATGCACACATCGTATGGTTCGATGGTGGATCCGGTGACGTGGACGATACGTTGATCGATCATTTCCATCAGCTTTCTCGCGGCCACTTGCGGGGTTTGTCCGTGGGTGCGCACCTGCACATTGGCCACGCGTCTGAACACCGGGTCGCGTTCCTTGTACAACTTCTTCCAACGCTCGTTGGCGTCGCCGTTGAGCATCGGACGGCCGCCGCCGCGGTTGGCGCGTTCCATGGCTTCCTTCGGATCGGCCATCAAATACACGACCTTGCCGCCGTCGGCGATGTATTCGGCGAGCCCCTGCTGGATGGACGGGGTCATTGGAGCGCCCCCGCCCAAGGAGAAGATGCCGTCGAAATCCTCCAGCATGTCAAGCACAACGTCGCTTTCCAGCTTACGGAACTCCGGTTCGCCGTACCTTTCGAAATATTCGGGAATCTTCATTCCCGCATCATGTTCGATCTCGTTGTCGGCGTCGGCGAACGGCAGTTGCATCATCTGCGCCGCTTCCTTGCCGACGCGGGTCTTGCCCGCGCCCATCATGCCGATGATGACGGCGACGGGTCTACGCATTCCAGCCATCGAATCGGTCACCTCATGTGCTCCGGCCAGGACGCCACATAGGATTCGGCGTTGCGCTTGGTTTCGGCCACGCTGTCGCCGCCGAACTTCTCCAGCACGTATTGAGCGATGGTGAGGCGCACCATCGCCTCGGCCACGACGGCCGCCGCGGGAACGGCGGTGTTGTCGGAACGCTGGTTGATGGCCTGGGCCGCCTCGCCGGTGGTGACGTCGACGGTGCGAAGCGCCTTTGGAATGGATGGAATCGGCTTCATCGCGGCACGCACCACAATCGGCTGGCCGTTGGACATGCCGCCTTCGATTCCGCCCGCACGATTGCTCAGACGTGTGATGCGGCCATCGTCGCCAACCACCATTTCGTCGTGCGCCTGGGAGCCGGGACGCATCGCCTCAAGGAAACCGTCCCCGATCTCCACGCCCTTGATGGCCTGGACGCCCATGACGGCACTGGCCAATGCCGCGTCCAGCCTGCGGTCCGATTCAACGTACGTGCCGATTCCAGCCGGAACGCCGTATACCACGACCTCGATCACGCCGCCTAAGGTATCGGCGTTCTCCTTGGCCTCGTCGATGCGTGCGATCATCTGCTGTTCGGCCGTCTTATCCAATGTGCGCACCGGCGAAGCGTCCAATGCTTCGAGGTCCTCAGGCTTCGGCAGCACCGCATTCTGCGGGTCGGTGATGCCAGCACCACCGATTGACAGCACATGGGAGACGGTACGTATGCCCAACGTCTGTTCAAGGAACTGCTTGGCGACCTCACCTAAGGCCACACGCGACGCGGTCTCACGTGCGCTGGAACGTTCCAGCACTGGACGGGCGTCGTCGAAACCGTACTTGCGCATGCCAGTCAGATCGGCATGCCCCGGACGGGGACGGGATAGCGGCGCGTTGCGGCCTTCGCGCGGAATGTCATGGTCAAGCGGATCGGCGCTCATCACCTCGGTCCATTTCGGCCATTCGGTATTGGCGATCTCGATGGCGACGGGAGAGCCGATGGTCTCGCCGAAACGCACACCGGTGAGCATGCGGACCTTGTCCTGTTCGAATTTCATGCGCGCACCACGGCCATATCCGAGACGTCGGCGTGCCAATGCGCCGACGATATCCTCAGTAGTGACGTGGATGCCCGCAGGCAGCCCCTCGATCATGGCGACAAGCGCTTCGCCGTGCGATTCACCTGCTGTCTGCCAGCGCAACATGCCAACACTCCTTTTCTGCCAAATACGATTCGTGGACTATCTTAACGGTATGTGGTACATGATTTGCCTGCCGAGTCTGCTCTGTGGAATGGCCGTCAGCGTTGAGGATATCCGGGCACGACGCATTCCACGCATGTGGATCGCCGTAGGGTGTTTGGCGCAGGTCATTGTGGACATCACGTATGCGTTGTCCGTTAATTCACTGTTTCTGGCATTGCAGGCTCTGTTGTTCGCCGCGTTATCCGCCGTGCTGCAATGTGCGCTTGCGCTCATCAAGCCAGGGGCTTTGGGATTCGGCGACGTCACCACGACGTTGCTTATCGGCTTGGCCGTAGGCATGTTCGGCCTGTTTCCAGTGGTGTTCTGGTGGTTTGCGATTAGTGTGCTGGGGCTGCTGTGGCTTGCGATTTGGACACGGTTCGACCCGCAGAAGCATACGCGATTCGCCGGTAAGACGCCGTTCGCCCCGACCATTGTCGTGGCCGGGGCGATAAGCATCGCGATGCACGCGTTGTGTTAATGCGTGATACCGTCAGTTGGCATTCGCGTTGTTGCTTTTGTATTCGTCGCGAATCTTCCAGAATTCGTCTTCGGTTTCCACGAACTTCGTCTCGCCGGTCTTGAGGTTGGTGGTGACGAAGTACAGCCATTTGCCTTCCGGAGGATTCATCGCGGCTTGGATAGCGGAATCGCCGGGATTGCTGATCGGCGTCGGAGGAAGTCCTTTGTTCACGCGAGTGTTGTACGGGTTGCTTCCATCCTCAAGCTGCTCGTCTGTCAGCTTGCTGCCTGTGGTGTTGAACCCGTAGGCAACGGTGCTGTCCATGCCCAACGGCATGTCCTGGTCGATTCTGTTCAGGATGACCCTCGCCACCTTACCGTAATCGTCAGGATTGCATGCCTCGGATTCGGCGATGGACGCGATGTTCATGATACGTTCGCGTTCGCTTCCATCTGGCACGCCCAATGTGTCCAGTTTGTTGACGCGTGCCGTGACCATTTCCTTGAGGATGTCCTTGGCGGACTTGTCCTGGACGCTGTAGGATCCGGGCTCAAGCCATCCTTCGAATTTGCCACCCGCTTCATCTGGCAGAATGCCCGCGCCGCCACCGTCGATGACCGCTTGGAATTCGGACACGTCCTTGCCTGACATCTTGGCCGCGTTGGCGATGACATCGGACACCCGTTCGCCGGCCTTGACTTCGGCGAAACCGCCGGCCTTGCTTTGGTCGGACAGGATCTTGACGACATCGGCCGCTTTCATATGCGTCTTCAACGCGTACGAACCCGGGTAAAGCGTCGCGCCGGCGGCCGCGACTGCGGAGGTGAACGCCGATTCGGATTTGACGATGTCCGCCTTGACCAGATTTCGTGCGATTTCGGCTGCGCCTTGTCCGGTTTCCACGGTGAACGTCGTGTCTTTGTCTCCCGAACCGGTGTAATCCTCAATCTGGATTTGCGAGCCGTTGGCGTTCATTTGCCTGAGATGTTTAACCATGCGCACACCGAAAAAGCCGCCGACGACGACAAGAATGACAACGACGGCAGCCGCGATGATTGTGACATAGCGACGACGACGTTGTTGCTCACGTCGTTTACGCATGTCGCGTCGCGATTTCGGCGGTTGCGGCGGCAACGCGGCATCGAATGACGAGCCCGCTGACGTATCATCGACCCACTGCGCGTTATCGGAGAAAAAATCGTTCAGATTATCGGTCAAAGGTCTCTCTCCCCTTACTCTCTGCTTCGGTCGAGCGCCGTCTGCAAAATCACCACCGCAGATTGCTGGTCGACCATCGGACGGTGCTTGCGTCCGCCGATGCGCGCATCGAACAACTGATGATGTGCGGTCACTGTCGTCAGACGCTCATCCACCAATTCAATGGTGGGAACCCGCGTCACCGAATATGATTCATCCTCCACGGCCGCATGCAGTCGTTTTTCAAGATTGACGGACCAGCGTCTCGCTTTTTTGGCGCTTTTCCCCTCTTCGCCGTTCAGCAGCAACGGCAGGCCAATCACCACATGGTCCACCGACTCGTCCCCAATGACGTCGATGACTTCATCCAACGCGCGGAAAGAATCCCCATACACTTGAATATTGCCTATGGGATGTGCGAGGGTGAGCTCGGGATCGGACAACGCAAGTCCGACCCGAGCATCACCCAGATCGATACCAAGCCAAACCATGCTTGGAGAATCAGCCCTTCAGAGCCTGGCCGGCCAATGCCTCAAGTGCCTCGTCGATCTTGGTGGCGTCCGCGCCGCCACCCTGTGCGAAGTCCGGCTTGCCGCCGCCACCACCGCCAAGAACCTTGGAAGCGCCACGGACCAGATCACCAGCCTTGATGCCTTGCTTGCGTGCCGCTTCGTTGGTTGCCACGGCGACCATGGGCTTGCCGTCCTCGTTCATGCCGGCAAGAGCCACCACGACCGGAGCATCTTCGCCGAGCTGGCCGCGCACGTCGAGCACGGTCTTGCGAAGCGCGTCGAAGGAGCCGAAATGTCCAACGTTCTTCTTGGCGACCTTGACCGGAGCCGAGGAAGCTTTGGCCTCAGCCACCAGCGTTGGCACAGAGGCCGCAAGCTGGGACTCGTACATTGCGGCAAGACGACGGTCGGATTCCTTGAGCTTGGCAAGCAGCATGTTCACACGCTCGGCGAGTTCGTCGGGACGGGCGTTGACCATGTCGGAAAGCTGGGAAACCAGCGCGTGCTCGCGGGCGTTGAACTCATACGCGCCCTGGCCGACGACCGCGTCCACGCGGCGCACGCCGGAACCGATAGACGCCTCGGACATGATGTTGATGGCGCCGATCTTGCCGACGTGGTCGATATGGGTGCCACCGCAGAGCTCGCGGCTCCAGCCGTCCTCGCCGATGGACACCACACGCACGATGTCGCCGTACTTCTCGCCGAACAGATGCATGGCGCCAAGAGCGATGGCGTCATCGAACTTCATTTCCTGAGTGGTGACGGCAAGGTTCTCACGAAGCTTCTCGTTGACGCGGGCTTCGACGGCGTTCATGGCGTCCTTGCTGGGGGCGCTGGACCATTGGAAATCGAAGCGCAGACGGTTCGGAGCGTCTTCGGAGCCACGCTGGGTGGCCTGCGGACCAAGTTCCTCACGCAGCGCCTTGTGCACCATGTGGGTGGCGGTGTGGGAACGTGCAATGGCTCCACGGCGCTCGAGATCGATGTTCGCGTTGACTTCGGCGCCCACAACCAGCGTGCCTTCGGTCAGACGGCACTGGTGGACGATAAGGTCCTTGATCGGCTTCTGCACGTCGTCGACCTCAAGCACCGCGCCATCGTCGGACAGAATCTCGCCCTGATCGGCGAGCTGGCCGCCGGCCTGCGCGTAGAACGGCGTGCGGTCGAGGATGACCTCGATGTTGGCCGGGCCGGTGACGGCGGGAACGGAACCCTTGCCCTCCTGCATGATGCCCAGAACCTTGGCACGTGCGGACATGTCGGTGTAGCCAAGGAAGTCGATCGGCTGGAGCAGGGTCTTCTTGAAGTCGTCATAGACGGACAAATCCACGTTGTGGCGCTTCTTCAGCGCGTCCGCACGGGCACGGCTCTTCTGTTCGGCCATCAGCTCGCGGAACTTGGCTTCATCCACCTTCACGCCCTGGTCGGCGGCCATTTCGAGCGTGATTTCAATCGGGAAGCCGTAAGTGTCATGCAGCTTGAAGGCATCCTCGCCGGACACGAGATCCGAGCCGCCCTGCTTGGCCTTCGTCACGGCCATGTCGAAGATCTCGGTGCCGGATTCGAGCGTGCGGCGGAACGCGTCCTCCTCACCGTAGGCGGCTTCGGACACGTCGTGGAAGGTGTCGTTAAGCTCCGGATAGCTCGGTTCCATCGCGGCCTTGGAGGTCGGCAGCAAGGTCGGCATGACCGGCTCTGTCACGCCGAGCTCGCGCATGGCCTTGACGGTTCGACGCAGCAGGCGGCGCAGCACATAGCCACGGCCGTTGTTGGACGGACGGACGCCGTCGGACATGATCATCAGCGCGGAACGCACGTGGTCGGCCACGATACGGAAACGCACGTCCATGGCCTCGTCATCGCCGTAGGTGCGGCCGGAAAGCTTCTGCGCGGCTTCGATGACCGGGAAGACCTCGTCGGTCTCATAGATGTTCTGCTTGCCCTGCATCAGATAGGCGAGACGTTCCAGACCGGCGCCGGTATCGATGTTCTTGTTCTCAAGCTCGCCGACGATATGCAGGTCGGTCTTGGACTTGACGTTGTCGACCTCGTAGTTTTCGAACACGAGATCCCAAATCTCAATGTAACGGTTCTCGTCGGCGATCGGGCCGCCTTCGACACCGTACTTTGGACCACGGTCTACATAGATTTCGGAGCACGGACCGCCAGGGCCAGGGCCACCGGTGGTCCAGAAGTTATCTTCCATACCCATGATCTGGATATGTTCAGGATCGACGCCTTCGTTCTTCCACATCGAGCGGGCTTCCTCGTCGTCGGTGAAAGTGGTCATCCACAGTTTCTCCGGATCGAAGCCGTAGCCGCCCTTATCCTGCGGGGTGGTCAGCAGCTCATACGCATAGTGGATGGCCTCCTCCTTGAAGTAATCACCGAAGGAGAAGTTGCCAAGCATCTGGAAGAACGTGCCGTGACGGGTGGTCTTGCCGACCTCGTCGATGTCCAGAGTACGCACGCACTTCTGGTTGGAAGCCATGCGGTGCTTCGGCGGGGTCTGCTCACCCATGAGGTACGGGATGAACGGAACCATGCCAGCGATGGTGAACAGAGTGGTCGGATTCGGAGAAATCAACGATGCCGAAGGAACGACAAGATGATCGTGCTGTTCGAAATAGTCAAGAAAGCGCTTCGCGATTTCAGAAGTGCGCATGTGGATTTGAGCTCCTTTGTTGTTGGAGGCCTGATGCCTTCCAAACGTGTGATTGGTTGCTTGAGCGTATCTGTCGGGCGGAAAACGACTACTCGTTCCGCGCCGCATATTTGCTGTTAAGTTCAGCCTCGCGGGCTCGACGCGTGGCATTGAACTCATTGACCAGACCTTCAAGCGTGCGCATGGTCACATGGTCCTGGTCGGGACCAAGCAGGAATTGGCGGGCGGTGTCCGGTGTGTTGGCTTTAACGTATGCCTGCGCTTTTGTGACAGCGACGACACCGATGCCCACGCCGATGGAGACCCAGAAAAGACGCTTGAACATCACTCCCCCTTATTGCCTGCCGCGTGATTGACGTCTCTCTTAGCCAAGAAAGACTGCACAGTGGACTTCAACGCATAGGTGGCGGACGCAACCTTGATGACGGGCTTGCCCAAGAACGATCCATATAGATCAGTCAGCGCGCCGACATTATTGGCCGTGGTGGACGCCGCGGCGGAGATCTTGTTGACATCCTCCAGGGACTTGTTCACCTGCTGCACCGTGGTCACGCTCTCGTCAAGCGCCGGAATCGCATGGTCTCCGGTGTCTTTGACGGTCTGCGCGATCTGGTCGAACAATTTGCCGAGACGGATCAGCGGGTAGATCATGAAACCGGCAAGCACCGCGAATGCAATTGCCGCAATCAGACCGGCGATCTCTCCAACACCCATCTTGTACCTCTTTTCAGCTCCACGGTTGCCCGCGAACACAATACCCGCATAAGACTAGTAAAAAGCCACGACTGTGGCAAATACGTTCACTGGTTGTACGAGACCACACTCACCGCGCGGTCCATGGGTTCGTTCGTGTCAAAATCAAGGCAGGTCACCGAACCGTTGGCCGGACGTTCGCTCAAATCGTATCCTTCCGGGGCGAATCGGTGCATAAGGCTCAACAATGTATTGCCGTGGGAGATCTGCAGCACGTGGTCGCCGTCCTTAAGCCGAGGGTTGTCCGCAATCAAAGCGAAGCCGTCCTCCACACGATGCCAATACTCGTTATCGGATTCGGCGTCATGGAACGGATCGGCTTCTTTGAGAAAGTCGCGGGTGGCGGCAAGCCCGTATTTGCGGACGATGTCGTTGTAGTTCTTCGCACCATGGGGACCACCGGCAGCGGTCCATGCGACGGACATGTCCTGTCCCTCGAAATAACCGTAGAACTGCTCACGGAAATGCATGTCGCTGACCAGTGACGGACGAACGTGTCCTGCGGCTTCGTTCGCATCGAGGATCCGTTGTGCCGTCACCTGGGCGCGTGTGGTGTCGGAGCAGTATGCCGCGGCGAACTCAATGTCCCGGAGTTTGGCGGCGGCCTTGTCCGCATCGGCAAGTCCCGCATCGGTCAACGGGGAATTCGACCATCCCTGGAGTCTGTTATATCGGTTGAAGAACGTCTGTCCGTGACGGACCAGATGAAGATGAAGCAACATGGTTTCCATGGTACCTGTGGAATCAGCCAAACGACATGCCGCCGGAAACGCCATAAAAAACGAGAAGCCTCGCAACCGTAACGGCTGCGAGGCTTTCGCTGTATGTCCTTAAACTGTATGTTCTTACAGTATGGTGATCCAGATCAGCGGGCGTAGAATTCGACCACGTACTGGATGTTGACCTGCACCGGGATCTCCTCGGCTTCAGGCTTGCGGGTCAGGGTGGCCTTCAGGGAAGGCAGGTTGACGTCCAGGTAGCCCGGAACCGCCGGCAGCACATCGCGGTGCACACCTTCGGCAGCGGCCTGGAACGGAACCATGGTCTGGCTCTTGGCCTTGACCTGGATGGTCTGGCCCGGCTTGACGCGGTAGGACGGACGATCGACGATGTTGCCATCGACGAGGATGTGGCGATGGACCACGAACTGGCGAGCCTGGGCGGTGGTGCGGGCGAAGCCTGCACGCAGGACCAGAGCGTCGAGACGGGTCTCAAGATCGGTCAGCATGGCGTTGCCGGTCTGGCCGGCGGTGTGGGTGCCCTTCTCGTAAGCGGCGCGGAGCTGCTTCTCGGAGATGCCGTACTGGGCGCGAAGACGCTGCTTCTCGCGCAGACGCACTGCGTAATCGGATTCAGTGCGGCGACGGGTGCGGCCGTGCTCGCCAGGAGCATACGGACGCTTTTCGAAGATGCGCTGAGCCTTAGGGGTCAGAGCGATGCCGAGGGCGCGGGAAAGACGCACCTGACGGCGGGAACGCTGAACGTTCGTCATTGGTTTAATCCTTTGTTTGTTCTGTCGTTGTCTGAACGGAACGTATGCCGAAGTCCGACATACGCTGAGCCAGCCTCTCCAGTGCTTCTTCGCGCAATGCGCGAACGGCTTGACCCGCAATGCAGAACACCACGGATGGCCGCCGACCCACTGATGGGCTAAGACTCCAGACGGCATACGTCCTTCCGGGCGCACACCAATCGCTAATCATACACATGGGGGACGGACGAGATGCTCCGATTCACCTACATCGGCATGTCTTAAAAACGTCAGGCCCGAGTAAGCACTCCCCTATCCATACGATAGGTATGGTCCACATAAGCAAGCGCGTCCGGATCATGGGTAACCATAAGTACCGAGGTACCGTCATCCGCTACTTGCCGCAGCAGCCGCATGACGATTGCGGTGCTTTCGGCATCCAGATCTCCTGTCGGTTCATCGGCGATCAGCAGTTTCGGCTTGTTCATCAACGCTCGGGCGATGGAGACGCGGCGCATCTCGCCACCAGAGAGCTCCTTCGGATAGCATGTCGCAAGCTCGCCTACAAGCAGTTGATCCAACAGATGTTGCGCGCGTTGCGTCAAATGGTCGGGCTGAGATGAAGAAGCCGTCTGCGTCGAAGCTGGTTGGATGACGTCGGGAAGGCCATCGACCACGACGGAAGACGCCGTCTGTTCCTGTGATTGTGCGTCATTCGTCCGTTCATCGATTTCGGTTTCATACCGAGACGGGTTGCGATGCAGCACTGCGGGAAGGACCACATTGTCGATTGCGGTGAGGTTCGGCAATAGTGTCTGGATCTGCGTGACGAAGCCGATGGTGCGGTTGCGCAAAATCGACATCTGTTTGTCGTTTAACGTGGTCACCTCGTTACCGGCCAGCAGAATCGAACCGGATGTAGGTTTCAGCAATCCCGTGACGAGATTGAGCAAAGTGCTTTTGCCGTTTCCGGATCTGCCGACGATCGCCATGAATTCGCCTGGATCGAGCGTGAGATTCACATCATCCACCGCGGGGAAAGGTTTACCTCGGCGTACGAATTCACGGGTAAGGCCACGAACCTCCAATATGGGCTGTTCCGGCATCACTCCCCCTTCCTCAGCGTCAGGTATGCCTGTGGGGCGGAAAGACGCACCGCTGTGGCGAGGGATGCGACCAGGCCCGTAAGCACGGCGAACAGGAGAGCGACGACTATCAGTACCGCCACTTTACCGACGCCAATCTGCAGATACGGCAATTGAAGTTCCTTAGCGATCAGACCACTGAACGGAAACACGACCAACGAGGTACAGGTCACACCGATCACACCTCCAATAGCTCCGATGGTCGCCGATTCCTTGACGATAATGCCCACCAGGGTCGCACGATCGGCGCCGAGAATACGGTACGCGGCGAATTCACGCTTGCGTTCGTTCATAGCCGACGAAAACACCGCCAACATCACGACCAATCCCATAGTCCAGAACACCGTGATGAACACCGCCACATAGCGGATGATCACCTTGAGATTCGTTTTCGTCGTAGCCGTGATGCCGCCCGGATACACATATCCCAAACTTTTGATCCCCGTGGCTTTTGCGATATTCGAGGCGACCTGTTGTGCGGAATATCCGTCCTTGACTTTGACGAGCACGGCGGACACCGCTTTGCCGGCGTATTCTTCAGGAATCGCGGCATGTCCGACCTGCGCGGAATAGGAAACGACATCCGGCACCGTGTCCATGTTCACGAATATGGAATTGTCCAGTGACGTTCCGGTATCGGCCAGTTGCGCGGCCACGGGGAATTCATGACCGTACAGTTTGACCGTATTGTTGTCCGACACGTTGATGCTGGCGCCTGCTATGATTTGGCCGCGACGGAGTGTGCCGTCGAATTGCGAAGCCACCCAAGGAGTGATGACGAAGTCGGTGTCGGGGTTGAAGCCGATGATCTGCACCTTTTCGTCGCAGCAGGCTGCCGCAAGCGAGGAGATGTACGTCTGCACCGTGCTTTCGCCCACACCGTCCGCTTCGGCGATTTGGCTTCCAATGTCATTGGTGAAGTAGAACGTGCTCGAAGAGTTTCCCGTAAGCAACGCCTCAGCCTGGTTTTTCGTGTTCTGCGGCGTGACCATCAGATCGGCGCCCATACGTTCCCGCATGCTGTTCAACCCATTGTTCAGGTTCATGGAAAGCAGCGCGCCTCCATAGAACGCCACAGTGAGCATGACGACCACAATGACAAGCGCCGAAGTGCGGAATGGTTTGCGACGCAGATTGGCCAGCGGTAGTTTCGCAAGGGTGATATGCGGCACGTCAGCCACGCTTTGCCGGCTTGAGATCGAGATATACGGCGACTGCTGCGAGCACCGCCAGCAGCACGCCCAATACGATAAGCGTCGGCATCGTCACCATATGGCAATGCATCATGGAGCCTCTGCATACGCCTACCAGCATGGTCGGCACCAGAACGACAAGCACGCCCAGCACGGCATTGGCGATATCCAATCCGGCCCTGACCCGGCTTGGCGCGAAAAATCCGATTATTGCCAGCAATGCGATGACGACACCCAGTCCCAGAGCGACCCGAGCGGTGTAGCGGCATGCCATGGGCATGTCTTTGACGGCACACACATGCGCGAAGGTCTGCGGGGCGATGACAATCAGCGCGCCCAGAACAATCTGAGATATCGCGGCGAACAGTTTTCTTGGCATGGTTCTTCCTCTCGAAAAGCAAACATCGCCGATTATCGCAACAAATGCTCCGAAAGAAAAGACTTGTTTTTTCACTCAATCCGTGTTATGAGCCCACAACGGCGCCGCCACGTGTGGCGCCTATTGGAAAAGCCTCAGAGCTTTTCAATAGGCGCCACACGAAGCAGCAATCGTTTGACGCCATCCGTGCCGAAATCAACGGTGATCACCGAATTCGCGCCCTTGTCCTGCGTTTCGATGACCTTTCCCAAACCGTAATGGTCATGGGTGATTCTGTCGCCTATCTGGAAATCCGAGATGCTCAATCCGTTGTTGCCGTCCAACGAACTTGCCGGAGCCGATTTCGTCAGATCCTTTGGCTTGGCGCGGCGCGTGGTGACCTTACCGGATTTGCCGGAGGGCTTGCCGGAACCGTATGACGACCGGGATGAGCCATACGAACCGTATGAGGACGAGCCAGAGTGCAATCCGCCAGAGAAACGGCGGCTTCCCGAGCCGTAGGAGGACCGTCCGGAACCATACGAGCTGTGCGATCCATGAGACGACCCATAAGTGGAATGCGATCCGCGAGAACCAGAACCATACGATGAGGAACCGTATGTCGACGATCCGTACATCGATTCGCCGAAGGAAGTGGATCCGAAATCGTCATCATCGTCCCACCCGCCGAACTCGTCGTCATCTCCCCAGCTGGCGCGCATGCGCTCCACACCGGCCTCACGACGTTTCCAATCGATGAGTTCATCCGGAATCTCATCCAAGAACTGGCTGGGCATCATGTCATTGGCCTGCCCCCATTGGGCACGCACCGCCGCACGGGTCACATACAGCCGACGCTTCGCACGGGTGATGCCCACGTATGCCAGACGACGCTCCTCGGACAGCTCGCTGGTGTCCTCCATGGCACGCTGGTGCGGGAACGTACCCTGTTCCATACCCGTAAGAAACACATACGGATATTCCAAACCTTTGGCCGTATGCAAGGTCATCATCGTGACCTTGCCGGAATCCTCACCCTCTCCCGGCAACTGATCCGAGTCGGCGACCAATGCCGTGGTCTCCAGAAAACCGGCCAACGTGGCATCCGGCGTGTTCTGTTCGAATTCGGCGGCCACGGACTGCAACTGGGAAAGATTGTCCACACGCGAAGCATCCTGCGGATCCTCGGAACGTTGCAATTCCTCCAGAAGACCGCTTTTATCCAATACTTCGGCCACCACTTCGGATGGTTTCGAATCATGTTCCTTGGCGAAATCGGCCAGCTCGTGCATCAGATCACGGAATGCGCCCAACGGTTTGGTGGTACGGCCTGTCATGCCTTCAATCTGGTCCATATGTTCAATGGATTCGAAGAACGTGAGGCCATGCGCGTCCGCGTAGCCGGCCACCAATCCCTCCGCGCGTGCGCCGAGTCCTCGTTTAGGCACATTGAGGATACGCCGCACGTTCACATTATCCGCGGGATTCACGATGGCCTGCAAATACGCGATGGCGTCCTTGACTTCCCTACGTTCATAGAATTTGGTGCCGCCGACCAGCTGATACGGCAGATTGGCGTTGATCATGGCCTCTTCCAGCGAACGTGACTGCGCGTTGGCTCGGTACATGATGGCGATGTCACGGTAAGCGACGTCTTCCTCGGTGTGGATTCGTGCGATTTCGTTCGCTATCCATCCGGCTTCCTGCTGTGCGTTGTCGGCGGCATAGCCGACGATTTTGTCGCCTTGACCAAGCGCCGTCCACAGTTTCTTCGGCTTGCGGTTTTCGTTTTTCGCGATCACCGCGTTCGCCGCGTCGAGGATGGTCTGCGTCGAACGGTAGTTCTGTTCGAGCATGATGGTTTTGGCGTTCGGGAAATCCTGTTCGAAGTCTTGGATGTTACGGATGTCCGCACCTCGGAACGCGTAGATGGATTGGTCGGAATCACCCACCACGGTAATCCAGCTCGGTCCCACACGGCCCGCTCCCCTCGCCTGCGGGTCGGGCTGTTCGTCCGAATCGATGCCGGACAATTCACGTACGAGCACATATTGGGCATGGTTGGTGTCTTGATACTCGTCCACGAAGATGTAACGGAACCTGTGCCGATAGTATTCGCTCACCTGCGGGCAGGTTTGGAGCAATTCCACGGTGCGCATGATCAAATCGTCGAAGTCGACTGCGTTGGCGAGCGCCAGACGATGCTGGTATTCGGCGTAGACGACGGCGACCAGTTCGTCGACGTCGCCGGCGCTCACCTGGTATCCGCGCTGTCCCGGGATGTAATCGCAGTTCGCTTTTTTCAGCTGGTCTTTCCAGGAAACCAACGCGTTCTTGCAGTCGGATATCTTGCCCAGCAGCATGCGTGGCGTATACCGCTTCGTATCGATGTTCAGGTCGGCTGCGATCAGTTTGACCAGTCGCTCGCTGTCCGCGGTGTCGTAAATCGAGAAGCCCGATTTAAGGCCGATTTCCTTGCCGTCGCGGCGTAGGATGCGTACGCAGGCGGAGTGGAAGGTGGAGATCCACATATGTTCGGCTTCCGGCCCGACCAAAGTCACGAGACGTTCACGCATTTCCGCGGCCGCCTTGTTGGTGAAGGTGATGGCGAGGATGCTGCTTGCCCAGAAGCCATGCGCCAGCAGCCATGCGATGCGACGTGTCAGCACACGGGTCTTGCCTGAGCCTGCGCCGGCGCCGATGAGCAATGCCTGGCCGTAGTATTTCACCGCTTCTTCCTGTTGGGGGTTGAGTCCCTCTATCAGGCTCCGCGGATCGCACATCACAGGTCCCATGCTCTGTTCCACCGATTCCTCTTTTCTTCGCGCACGCTCATATTCAAACATTTGTTCGCAGCATTCATGTTTATCACATGAGCAGGTCAGGGGTCCGACTCGCACGGTCAATTGAGGCGCGTATGCTGAACTCCTATATACGGCTCGCCGTATGCCATCATCTGATGCCGCTTTCGCGGCCGACAAGATTAAGGGGTTTCATGAAGGAACTTGAAGAGCGCATTGCGCAACAAGGTACCGTCAAGCCCGGCAATGTGCTGAAAGTGGACGCGTTCCTCAACCATCAGTGCGATGTCGAGCTGTTCGACCATATGGGCGCCGCCTGGGCCGAGCATTTCAAGGGCAAGACCATCGATAAGATTCTGACCATTGAGGCTTCCGGCATTGGCATCGCCTGTGTCGTGGCCCGTCATTTCGGCAATGTCCCGGTGGTGTTCGCCAAGAAGGCGCAGTCCATCAATCTTGACGGCGACCAGTACACGACCACCGTGTATTCCTTCACCAAGCAGAAGGAGTTCCCTGTCATCGTGTCCAAGCGCTATCTCAATGAAGGCGACCACGTGCTGCTGATCGACGATTTCCTTGCCAACGGCAAGGCGTTAAAAGGCCTGATCGAGCTGTGCCATGAGGCCGGAGCCACTGTGGAAGGCATCGGCATCGCAGTGGAAAAGGGCTTCCAAGGCGGTGGCGACCAGCTGCGTGAGGAAGGGTACGACGTCGATTCCCTGGCAATCGTCGAATCGATGGATCCGGAAAACGGCACCATCGAATTCCGCTCCTGATTTTTTCAGTACGCTCAGACGATTATAAGAGAGGATGTAACAGTTGAGCGAAGAGAAGAACACAGAGAAAACCGAAAAAAAGACAAAGGCAAAAGACACTAAAAAAGGCGTGTCTTTTGAGGCGTTGAGCAGTCTTGACGCACCGGTGTCGTTCTGGAAGGGCATTCCGTTCGGCCTGCAGCACGTCATGGCCATGTTCGTGGCGAATCTCGCGCCTATCTTCCTGGTGGCCACGGCCGCCAAGATGGATGCCGCGCAGTCCGCCGCCATCATTCAGGCCGGCCTGCTGGTCGCAGGTCTCGGCACCTGCCTGCAGCTGTACGGTGTGTGGCTGATTGGTTCCCGTCTGCCGATGGTCACCGGCATTTCCTTCACCTACGTCGCGGCCGCCATGTCGATCGCGCAGCATCAGGGTTATGGCGCAGTCGCCGGCGCCGTGGTGCTTGGCGGCCTGTTGGAGGTCGTGCTTGGTTTGACGGCCAAGTATTGGCGTCGTTTCGTCCCGCCGATCGTTTCCGCGATTGTCGTCACCTCGATTGGTTTTTCGCTCCTGTCCGTCGGCGCCACGAGCTTCGGCGGCGGTTCCGGCGCGAAGGATTTCGGCAGCTGGCAGAATCTGACGCTTGGCCTGATTTCGCTGGTGGCTTGCCTTGCGTTCCAGCTGCTCATGAAGGGCACCGCCAAGCAGCTTTCCGTGCTGTTCGGCCTTGTCGTGGGCTATGTGGTCGCGATTTTCATGGGAAAGGTCGATTTCTCCGGTTTCGCCAATCTGCAGGTCGTGTCGGTGCCGCATTTCATGCCGTTCAAGCTTGAGTTTGATCCGGGCGCGATTATCTCCTTCGCTCTGCTGTATGTCGTTTCCTCGGTTGAGGTGTTGGGCGACACAGCGGCGCTTACCAAGGTCGGTCTCGACCGTCAACCCACCGACAAGGAAACCGCCGGAGCTATTGCCGGCGACGGTTTGATCTCCTCCGTGTCCGGTTTGTTCGGCTGCCTGCCATTGACTTCGTTCGCGCAGAACATCGGTCTGGTGGCGATGACCAAGGTGGTCAACCGCAAGGTGATTCTTTCCGGCGGTCTGATTTTGGTGCTCGCCAGCTTCGTTCCGGCCGTTGCAGAGGTCTTCAACTCCCTGCCGCAGGCTGTGCTTGGCGGCTGCACCATCATGATGTTCGGCAATATCATCCTGTCCGGATTCCAGATGATTTCCGAGGCCGGTTACACGCAGCGCAACATCACCATCGCCGCGTTGAGCCTGACCATTGGCATCGGTTTCACCCAGGTCGGCGACATTTTCGCCAACTTCCCGGCGCTGTTCCAGTCCATCTTCGCTTCCAACTGCATCGCGGTGTCGTTCGTGGTGGCTGTGATTCTCAACGCCGTTCTGCCTAGCGAGGAGCACTTTCTGTCCGCTCCTCAGCATCAGGAGGCCTGATTTCCCTAATATCGGCATCGTCCGCATATGAATGATCCCCATTCCGATTTCCACGGAATGGGGATCATTCATATGCGACGGCATGTGGCGGACCTCGTATGGAAGTCGTCAACGCATCAATCAGTGCCCTTGCTTGATCCAAGCGGCGATTGAATCCTTGACCGCCTGCGCGTAGATCGTATTGGACATTCCCGGATGGATGCCATCTCCGGCAAGTTCGTCAGCATGCTGGGAAATGGTCCCGTCCCAATCGACCAGTACGACGTTGTTGGAATGCGCCGCGGCGAATTGCTTCAACACGGCATTGGTGCCGGGAACCCATGAAACGGGAGCGTGCGCGTTAATGAGCACCAGCACATGATCGGGGCCGACATCATTCAGCAGATCGTCAAGCTGATTATTGGTCACCACGGAGTTGGTGGCAAGTCCCACCAAGACCCAGGGGCGCAGATTTCCTTGCGCTTTCAATTGATCGACAAGACCCTGTCCCTTCGCCATCGACCGTGAGACTTCGGCATCCACAATGATGTTGGGGAACGTGTCTTGCAATCCTTTGCTGGACGCCAGCATCACCGAATCTCCGATGGCGGCCATTTGCGAACCATCCGGCATCTTATGTCGTGGCTTCCTTGGCATCGGTGTTCTGCGTCGTTCCAAAGCGGCATGATTGCGTTGCTGCAACAGCCTGGAACTGATACCCAAGGATTGCGCCACACTGGTTTGTTCCGGTGCCGTCGCCACAGCGTATCCGCAGAAGCTCCATGAGCATGCCAGCACCACGACCGTGGATATCAGACGGCCGCAATGCTCGGCTTCGTCTCCACTGATCGGACGAATCAACGCGATGAATCCCGCACGAGCGACTGGCTTCTCGAACAGTCGCCAAGATGCGAACGCGAACAGCACGGTGAGGATGAAGGTGAAGGACAGCAGCCTGTCGGCATGCCATGCGCCCCACTGGGGCAACAGGGATCTCAGCAGCAGCCATAATGGCCAATGCCACAGATAAATGCCATACGAATAATGGCCCAAAGCGGCAAGCGGCTTGAACACAAGCAGATCCTGCATCCAGGATCCGAATGGTATGGTTCCTGCGATCAGCACCACAGCAAGCACGGAGGCGACGAAGATACCGCCATGGAACGCCGCTGGGCCTTGAGTGATATGCCGCATCATCCACAGCAATGCCAGCAATGAGCCAAAGGCAACTATCGGGCCGAATTGAATCCATATCTTATGGAATCGTTCCATTATCCGCGATTCATTGGCTCGCCCATGCTCATGTCTGAGAATCGGCAGTATCCAAGCCAGCGCGGCACCGAGCCATAGGCCCATGGCGTGCGTGTCGGTGCCGAAATACACACGTGTGGGGTCAGCGCCAGAGTGGTATAGCAGTCCCATGGATGCCGCGCTTGCTCCGGCAAGGGCTGTCAGTATGCATACCGGAGCCCATCTGATGATGATTTTTCGCAGCAGCAAAACCACGAATGGAGCGATCAGATAAAACTGCATGAGCAACGACATGAACCATAGGTGACGGAATATGTCAGGGTTCATCTGGGAGAAATAGCTGGCTCCGCTGCTGATGGCATACCAGTTGTAGCATCCCAGAAGCACGGTCATGATCTGGTTCCGGATGCCGACAAGCATGTCGCGGTTCACCAGCCATGCCAACGTCGCCGAGATCGGGATAAGAGCAAACAGCGCGGGATAAATCCGGCGGAACCGTTTGAGGAAGTACTCCCCCAGTTCCAAGCCTTTACCTGAATCGATACGATTGAGCAGCGATGAGAAAATCAGGAAACCGGAGATGGTGAAGAACACATCCACACCGAAAAACCCGCCTTGAAGCGAAAGCTCATCGCAGTGATACAGCACAATCGCAATAAGGGCTATGCCTTTAAGCCCGTCCAAACCGACGAAACGTCGTTTAGCAGCCACGAATAACCAACCGTTCTCTCTTACATCATTGCACGGTACAGTGCAACCTGTCGTATCGTACTACCAAGCAATCCCTTGCGAATCGCGGAAAAGGGGGCCCAACGCACTGCGCCGCCGTGCCTGATTGACCGATGATATCGATTATCAGGCACGGCGGCGCAGATTCATACCGTTTGCCGTCACGTTCCTCTACCAGCCGAAACGTGACACGTCACTCACTTGGAGAAGACGTTGCCGTAGGAGTCCTTGCCTTCTTCTGCGATGGCGGCGGACTTGCGGGCGATGGCCAGCTCCTCGTTGGTCGGGATGACGCAGATGGTGACTGCGGAATCCGGGGTGGAGATGATGCGCGGTTCCTTGGAACGGGTCGCGTTCTTCTCCTCATCCAGCTTGACGCCGAACGGAGCGAGCTTGTCGCAGACCATCTTGCGCACGACGTCATCGTTCTCGCCAACGCCTGCGGTGAAGGTGATCACGTCGACGCCACCCATCTGAGCGGTGTAGTTGCCGATGTAGCCGACGATGCGGTGCACGTAGATGTCGAGAGCCAGCTTGGCGTCCTCGTTGCCCTCTTCGACCAGACGATGCACTTCACGCAGGTCGCCGAAGCCGGTCAGACCCATCATGCCGGAACGCTTGTTGAACAGGGTGTCCAGTTCGTCCACGCTCATGTGGGCGTTGCGAATCAGGTGGAAGACGACGGCCGGATCGATGTCGCCGGTACGGCCACCCATCACGAGGCCTTCCAGCGGGGTCAGACCCATGGAGGTCTCAACCGGCTTGCCGGAGATTTCGGCGGAGGCGGAAGCACCGTTGCCGATGTGCAGCACGATCTGCTTGAGGCCTTCGGCCGGCTTGCCGATGACGGACGGCACGACGGAGGAGATGAACTCGTGGGAGGTGCCATGGGCGCCGTAACGGCGGATGTGGTACTGCTGGGCGACTTCCTTGTTCAGCGCGTAGGTGCTGGAAGCCTTCGGCAGCTGGAAGAAGAAGGAGGAATCGAACACGAAGATCTGCGGAACATCCGGCAGCAGGGAGCGCATGACCTCAGCGCCCTTGGCCTCCGGACCGTTGTGCAGCGGGGCGAGCACGGCGAGGTCCTTGACCTGGCCTATGGTCTTGTCGTTGACCAGAGCCGGCTTCGGGAAAATGGAACCACCCTGCACCACGCGATGGCCGACGGCCACGATGCCTGCGTCGGCGAGCTTCGGGCCGAACTCGTCGAAGAAGCCGAGCACGCGCTTCAGACCCTGCTCATGGTCGTGAATCGGCTCTTCGAGCTCATGCTTCTCGCCGTTGTACTCGTGCTTGTAATGACCGTCAACCGGCTCGCCGATCTTCTCGACCAGACCGGAAGCGATACCTTCGCCGGTTTCAAGATCAACCAGCTGATACTTGATAGAGCTGGAACCGGAATTGATGACAAGGACGGTTTTCGCCATTGTGGGCATCCTCCATGTGTTAATCGATGTGCCGCTTACGCGACTTTCCAAAACCTTAGATTACTCGTTGCTTGCTACAAAATGCCCGATTACTGGGCTTCGATGGCGGTCAGGGCGATGGTGTTGATGATGTCCTGGACCGTGGCGCCACGGCTCAGATCGTTCACCGGGCGGTTGAGACCCTGCAGCACCGGCCCGACGGCGGCCGCTCCCGAGGAACGCTGTACCGCCTTGTATGCGATGTTGCCCGCGCACAGATCCGGGAATACGAACACATTGACATGGCCCGCCACCGGATCGCCCTTGGCTTTGGTCGCGGCCACGGTCGGAGACCATGCCGCGTCGAACTGGATCGATCCGACCACCGCAAGGTCGGGAGCCTTGTCTTTGACGATGGTGGTGGCTTCCTCGACGAGGTCGACGTCGGGTCCTTTTCCGGAGCCCAGCGTGGAATAGGACAGCATGCCCACCTTCGGTTCAAGGCCGAACGCCTTGGCCGTTTCGGCGGATTGGATCGCGATTTCGGCGAGCTGCTCGGCATTGGGGTTAAGGTTGATGGCACAGTCGGCGAACACGGCGACATGGTCCTTGAAACACATCAGGAACGCTCCGGATACCAACGATGTTCCTGGCTTGGTCTTGATGACCTGCAGGGCCGGACGCACGGTATTGGCCGTGGAGTTGACGGAACCGGACACGAGGCCGTCCGCCATGCCCATCACCACAAGCATGGTGCCGAAATAGCTGTCATCGGCCAGCTGTTTGCGCGCCTGCTCTTCGGTCATGCCTTTCTTGGCGCGCAGCTCGCACAGCTTCGCCACCATGGGTTCCAACACCGTTTCATCATCCTTGGCTTGGAATTTCGCCTTGCCAAGCGATTTCAATCCCAATTCCTGACCACGGGCGAGAATGGCGTTTTCGTCTCCGACGATGATCAGATCGACGATGTCGCGTTCCAGCAGATAATCGGCGGCTTTGATGATGCGATCCTCGTTGCCCTCCGGCAGCACGATGGTCTTCTTGTCCGCCTTCGCCTTGCCCAGCAGACCGTATTGGAAAGCATAGGGTGTGGTCGGGGCGTCGAATGGCGATTCGAGTGCCGCGGTCAGTTCCGCGGCGTCGACGTTCGTCGCGAACGCTTCGTCTGCCTTGCTGATGGCGTCATCGTCGTTGAAATCGACGGCAGGTAGCGTCCACACCGGCACCGGGTAGTCGACGAAGCATGCTTTGAGCGGATCCGGCTGCGTGTCGTCACACCCAGTAATGAACACGCCGACGACTTTGCTCCCGGCGTCTTCGATGACCTTGGTGGATGCCTCAACCGTGCTTTTGACTTGTTCCGGTGTGCGTTCGATAGTGCATACGGCCAGCAGGACCGGCGATTGGAGGTCTGCCGCGAAGTCAGCGTTGAAAGAGAACATCGCGGGATCATTGACTGCTGACCTGTCGGTGCCGACAATCACCATGGCATCCGGTCGGGCTGTTTCTACGGCTTGGGTGTAGGCCGCAACGATATCCGCCCGCGAACCTTCCTTATCGTTACGAGCGCGCTTGGGGCACACGCCGACGGACTGTTCCCGGCTCAAACCGGCATTGGAAGCTTCGATCAGCACGTCCGTGAAGGTGTCTTTTCTGCAGACCGCCGGACGGAACACTCCGGTCTTGCCGGCTGCGGCAAGTGCCTTGGTGACTCCAAGGGCGACAACATTACGGCCGTTAGCCGCTTCGGGACTGATGATGGTGACGCTGGTAAAACTCACGGTGTCTCCTATGTACTTCACATTATTCGGGTGCGATACCACATCGTTCGCACAATGAGCAATTGTAATGTGCAAACGGTAACTGACACGCGCTAGCGGTTTTGCTGTTTTAAGCCAAGCATATCGCACCGTAATACGAAAAAGCCCCAAGGGAACAATCCCTTGGGGCTTTTATCAAGCAATCAGGCCAAATAGCCTAGGCTCACTCGTTATCGCCAGCGGTTGCGGCGGTAGCGGAGACAGCACCCTGCTTGTTGGTGTTGACACCGGAGTAGACCCAGTCGGTGTAATCCGGGTGATCGTAGCCGTTGTCGACAGCGAACTGGAAGGCTTCCTGACGGAAGGCCTCGAGCTCGTTGATCTTGTCGGCGTACTTGTCAGCGTCGATCATGCGCAGAGCTTCAGCCTGGAGCTCGTAGCGATCGATGTTGTTCACGCGAACCATGTCGTACGGGGTGGTGGTGGAGCCCTGTTCCTCGTAGCCGTGAACGTTAAAGTTGTCGTGGTTCGGGCGATCGTAGATCAGACCACGCACGTCGCGGGCATAGGAGTGGTAAGCGAACAGGACCGGCTTGTCCTCGGTGAACAGCTCAGCGAACTCCTCATCGGAGAGGGCCTCGTTGTTCTCCTTGGCGGACTGCAGCTTGACCAGGTCAACCACGTTGACGACCTTGAACTTGATGCCCATGGCGTCCAGCTTGTCGGCAGCGGCCATGATTTCCTGAGTCGGAACATCACCGGTGGCGGCGAGCACGATCTGAGCCTCATCGTTGGACTTCACGTTGGAAGCCCACTTCCACTCGGCAGCACCCTTCTCGAGCTCGGCGCGAGCTTCGTCCAGGGTCAGCCAGGTGGCGGCCGGCTGCTTGCCGGCGATGATGGCGTTGATCTTGTTGGTGGACTTGTAGCACTTCTCAGCCACAGCGAGCAGCATGTTGGAATCCACCGGGAAGTAGATGCCGATCACGTGATCGTTGTTGAAGCACTTGTTCAGCAGGACGGAGGTGACACCCGGATCCTGGTGGGAGAAGCCGTTGTGATCCTGACGCCACACGTGGGAGGAGACGAGCAGGTTCATGGAGGAGATCGGCTTGCGCCACGGAATCTCGCGGACGGTAGCCTCGAGCCACTTGGCGTGCTGGTTCAGCATGGAGTCGATCACGTGCACGAAGGACTCATAGGAGCTCCAGATGCCGTGACGGCCGGTCAGCAGGTAGCCCTCGAGGAAGCCTTCCATCTGGTGCTCGGAAAGCTGCTCGGTGACCTGGCCGGTGACAGCCATGTGCTCGTCGACCTGAGCGGACAGGTAGCCGGCGTCCCACTGCTTGTTGGTGACGTCGTAAGCGGCCTGCAGACGGTTAGAAGCGGTCTCATCCGGTCCGAAGATACGGAAGGAGTCCGGGTTGTTCTTGATGATGTCGCGGGTGTAGACGCCCAGACGACGGGTGGCCTCGAGCTGGCCCCAGCCGTGGCCGTACTCGGCGACTTCCTTGACCTCGTAGTCTTCCAGCTTCGGCAGCTTCAGCTCTTCGCGGATGCGGCCACCGTTGGCGTTCGGGTTCTCACCGATGCGCAGTTCGCCGGTCGGCATGAAGGCGGTGACTTCCGGCTTCACGGCGCCGTTCTCGTCGAACAGCTCTTCCGGCTTGTAGGACTCGAGCCAGTTCTTGAGGACCTCGAAGTGGGCCTCGGTATCGCGGGCGGAAGCCAGCGGCACCTGGTGGGAACGCCAGGAGCCCTCGGTCTTCTTGCCGTCGATGAACTTCGGGCAGGTCCAGCCCTTCGGGGTACGGAAGATGATCATCGGGTAGAACGGACGAGTCATGTCGTCGGTCTGAGCGGCGGCCTTGATGTCGCAGATCTCGTCGAAGACGGTCTCGAACAGCTCGGCGAAACGACGGTGGATCGACAGGTGATCCTCGTTGTCGAAGCCAGCGACGAACTCGTACGGCTCATAGCCCATGCCGTGGAAGAACTCGTGGAGCTCTTCGTCGGAGATGCGGGACAGGATGGTCGGGTTGGCGATCTTGTAGCCGTTGAGGTGCAGGATCGGCAGCACGATACCGTCGGTGCGCGGGTTGATGAGCTTGTTGGACTGCCAGCCGGTGGCCAGCGGGCCGGTCTCAGCTTCGCCGTCGCCGACGATGGCCGGGACGAACAGGCTCGGGTTGTTCATCACAGCGCCGTAGGCGTGGGACAGGGCGTAACCCAGCTCGCCGCCTTCGTGGATGGAGCCCGGGGTTTCCGGAGCGTAGTGGGACGGGATGCCACCCGGGTAGGAGAACTGGCGGAAGAACTTCTGCAGGCCAGCCTCATCCTTGGTGATGTTCGGGAAGTACTCGGTGTAGGTGCCGTCCAGGTAGGACTGAGCGGTACCAGCCGGGCCGCCGTGGCCCGGGCCCATGATGATCACAGTGTTCTGCTGGTGATCAGCAATGAGACGGTTGATGTGGCCGATGAGGAAGTTCAGGCCCGGGGTGGTGCCCCAGTGACCGACCAGACGGTGCTTGACGTCTTCGCGGGTGAAAGGCTCCTTCATCAGCGGGTTGCTACGCAGATAGATCTGGCCGATGGAGAGGTAGTTGGCTGCGCGCCAGTACTTATCCACGCCTTCGATAGCTTCCTCGGAAACCGGAGCGTTCAGCTTCTTCCAAGGGGTGCCAATAACAGGACTCGTCATGTGTACTCCTGTACTCCTGCACTGTGATGTGCGATTGTTTATTTCCTTAGGTCATGAGCCATGCCTAAAACCTTGCGGTTACGCGGTATGCCTCATTTCCAGTCACTTGCACATATTACGAGCGCGGTTCGACTTTTTGCTGTTTTTTTGCGACTGTGTGTTCAATTGTTATTTTTCTGTACGCAAATGTGTGCTTTTATCGGGATTTTTGTGCGTACTTCACACTCTATCAAAAAGATTGAAAAACGGCTCAAAATCAACGTTTTTAGTCGGTTAACACATGTTTCCCACGTTCGTTTCCCTAGATACACACGCGGCGTGTTGAGTAGGTGGGAGTAAGCAATTGTGAGATTCGTTCATTCTCCGTTCACGTGTTTCCAATGTCTCCTTGCAACGTCACAATAGAGCAGTTAGTATTGTTCGTTTCTTGATACCTCATATTAAAGGGAGAGTGTTATGGCTGCAGGTCCTGTGCTCGTTGTCGATTTCGGAGCCCAGTACGCCCAGCTGATCGCACGTCGCGTGCGTGAGGCCAATGTTTATTCGGAGCTCGTGCCGCATTCCATGCCGGTCGATGAGATGCTGGCCAAGGATCCGCAGGCCATCATCCTGTCCGGTGGCCCCGCTTCCGTGTTCGAACCGGGCGCTCCGCGCGTCGACAAGAAGCTGTTCGACGCGGGCGTTCCGGTGCTCGGCATCTGCTACGGCTTCCAAGCCATGGCATACGCGTTGGGCGCGGATGTCGACAAGGCCGCCCTGGGCGAATACGGCAAAACGGAAACCACCATCGACAAGGCGGAGGGTCTGCTCGACGGCTCTCCCGCAGAGCAAAGCACGTGGATGAGCCATGGCGTGGCCGTCAAGACCGCGCCGGAAGGCTTCGAAGTGCTCGCCCACACCGAAGGCGCACCGGTCGCCGCCATGCAGGACGAGTCCCGCAAACTGTACGGCGTGCAGTGGCATCCGGAAGTCAAGCACACTCCGATGGGCCAGAAGCTCATCGAGAACTTCCTGCACAAGTGCGCCGGCCTCGGCGATAACTGGAACGCGTCCAACATCATCGAGGACCAGGTCAAGAAAATCCGCGAGAAGGTCGGCGACGCCCAGGTGATTTGCGGCCTGTCCGGCGGCGTCGACTCCGCCGTCGCGGCGGCTCTGGTGCATAAGGCCATCGGCGAGCAGCTCACCTGCGTGTTCGTGGACCACGGTCTGCTGCGCAAGGGCGAGGCCGAGCAGGTCAAGCATGATTTCGTCGAGGCCACCGGCATCAAGCTCATCGCCGTGGACGCCTCCGAAGACTTCCTCACCGCATTGAAGGGCGTGAGCGAGCCGGAGAAGAAGCGCAAGATCATCGGAGAGAAGTTCATCCGCACTTTTGAGAAGGCGCAGCGTCAGGTCATCGAAGAGGCCGGTGCCTCCGGCAAGGAAGTCAAATTCCTCGTGCAGGGCACGCTGTATCCGGACGTCGTAGAGTCCGGCGGCGGCGATGGCGCGGCCAACATCAAATCGCACCACAATGTGGGCGGCCTGCCGAAGGACATCAAATTCCAGCTCATCGAGCCGCTGCGCACCCTGTTCAAGGATGAGGTGCGCGCCATTGGCACCGAACTCGGTCTGCCGGATGAGATTGTCTGGCGTCAGCCATTCCCGGGTCCGGGTCTCGGCATCCGCATCATCGGCGAAATCACCAAGGAACGTCTTGACCTGTTGCGCGAAGCTGATGCCATCGCACGTGAGGAGCTTTCCAAGGCCGGCCTCGACCGCGACATCTGGCAGTGCCCGGTCGTGCTGCTTGCCGACGTGCATTCCGTGGGCGTGCAGGGTGACGAACGCACCTACGGCTCGCCGATCGTGTTGCGTCCGGTGTCGTCCGAAGACGCCATGACCGCCGACTGGTCGCGTATCCCGTACGACGTGCTCGCCACCATCTCGACGCGTATTACCAACGAATGCCGTCAGATCAACCGCGTGGTGCTTGACTGCACTTCCAAGCCGCCGGCAACCATCGAATGGGAGTGAGCCCGCAGGCTTGACGCATAGCGGAAGGGGCTTTCCACAAACTATTCTTGTGGAAAGCCCCTTCCGCTATGTTACGGAAACAAGTCCGCTCTCGTCAGACGGACCGAACGTCCCCCGACGTCACTTTTGCATATCCGTCAAACAAGCATGTCATTCCACAGATCCACGAAATTCGGTAGGGTTTTCGCCGTCGTGGCGACGTTCTTCACTTGGATGCCTTTGATGCGTAGGCCAAGCATCGCCGCGAATGTGGCCATACGATGATCGGCATAAGTCTCCATCACGGATGGTCTAAGACGATTCGCCGACACAGGGGTTATCTCCAATCCATCGGGCAGTTCGTGGGCAGCTCCCCCAACGCGCGTAATCTCGTTGGCCAAAGCCTCCAGACGGTTCGTCTCATGCCCTCGTAAATGACCGATGCCGATCATGCGGGTAGGCTTGTCCGCAAAAACCAGAATCGCTGCAAGCGACGGCGCGATCTCACCTGCCGCCGTCAAGTCGAAATCACCTAGGCCGCTGACATGACCGTTGCCGGTCACTTCGCAGTACCGGACGTCGTCAATCACCGGGAAGCTGATCTCGGCTCCCATACGTTCCAAATATCCCGGAAGCATGCCTCCGGGTTGCGTAGTGGATTCCGGCCAATGAGGTACGCGCACGGTTCCTCCGGCGATGAGCGCTGCGCCAAGGAACGGGGCGGCATTCGACAGGTCAGGTTCGACCGTCACAGTTTCGGGCAACTGCACGGCTCCCGGCTGCACGGTCCACACGCGAGCGTGTTCGTCTGCGTTGACACGCACGCCGGAACCATGCAGATCGGCCACGGTCATGCGAATATGCGGCAAACTCGGCGTCTTCTCCCCCGTGTGATGCAGTTCCAAACCGCCTGGCACTCGAGAGCCGATGAGCAATAGTCCTGAAATGAACTGCGAGGATCCCGAAGAATCAATGCTGACCATGCTCGGCTCAGCGCACTGGCTCACCGTTTGAGGTGGAGTGATTGTAAATGGCAGTCGACCTTCCTCGCCGTGGTATTCGATACATGCCCCCAACTGTTCAAGACCGTCCAACACCGGCTTCATCGGACGCGCGTACGCCTGCTCGTCACCGTCGAAAGCCACAGGACCGTCCGCGAACATGGCAAGACCGGGCACAAAGCGCATCACCGTTCCCGCAAGACCGCAGAACACCTTCGTACCACCGTGGAACCGGCCGTCGGACGGCGGCACCACTGTAACCGTGGTGTCAACCTGCTCGTCGATTTCGCAGCGCACTCCCAACGCGCGCAACGCGTCCATCATCAACTCGGTGTCACGTGAACGCAATAGACCGACCAATCGCACGGGTCGATGTCCGAGCGCCGCGAGAATGAGATAACGGTTCGACAGTGATTTGCTGCCCGGTACCACCACAGTGGCGTTCAACGGTTTGCCGGCATACGGTGCCGGCCACAGGTTCTCATGAAGTGCTTCCATATGGTTCATGGTAACCAAACCATGTGGAAAACGCCGCGCCCGTCTCGCATAGGTCGTCTTCCTGGCATGTTCCACAAATACATTCCTTTTTCATAAGACAACGCAATGTAATACGATGCTGTCATGGAGCATTTCATTTCACGTTGGTTGGTTTTGACCATTGCGGCCGGGGTCATGGTCACACTGCTTCCCGGCATGCACGCCGTTGGCGAACCACCCATTCTCGGCATCGGCGCGTTCGCGTTGTTCCTTGCGTTGATCAACGCGTCGATCAAACCGATCGTGCACACCATCGCATTGCCATTTTCGATTCTCTCGTTCGGACTAATCGCGTTAATCATCAACTGGCTGTTCATGGAGCTTGCGTCTTGGCTGGCCATAAGCCTGTTCGACGTGGGAGTAACCATCGATGGATTCTGGTGGTCCGTAATCGGATCGCTGATTATGGCCATCGTCTCCGGCATTGTCGGCACCGTCATTCAGGACTGATGCGATCGCGTATATAACTAAATGTCCTCCGCAATCTATCCGATTGCGGAGGACATTACTTTCGTTGTCGGGCTGACAGGATTTGAACCTGCGACATTCTGCTCCCAAAGCAGACGCGCTACCAAACTGCGCTACAGCCCGTTCATGCACTCCCGCACGTGGCAGGTGAACACGAGTTTCCATTGTAGCGTATGGTAGGACAACGACAGGCTAGAATGGCAAATACTGGAGGGAACGCGCATGGGACGTCATCAGCAAGCCGAGGCTTCAGGCATCATTTCCTTCATGGCATGCGCCACTCTTGCATGGATCGCCATGGACCTATATCTGCAATTCGCTCCCGCCATCTGGCGTGTCACCCAACGCCTGTTCACCGTGTGTGCCGGAATCACCGCGGGATGTGGAGTCATCTCGTTCACCTTGGGGTATGCGCGCAACTCCAGGTCGATGACGTTGAAACATGGCTGGACCATTCCTATTCGCCGTATCTTCGAGATACTCGCTTTGTCCGTGGTCTACGCGTCGACCATTTTCGTCACGGCGTTCATGCTGCTTTCCATTGCCAGCAACATGATGGGGTTGCGCACGTTAAAAGGCTATCTGACTGCGCTCTGCGCCGCGATCTCGGGGGTCGTAGGCTATGTCACGTTCGTACAGGCGGAACTCATGAATGCCAAGACCATCGCATCCTTGTTGCCGTTCTTCGTGGTTTCCGGTGTCAGCATCGCAGGATTGACGTCCGATGATCCATACTGGTACAACAACAATTTCTCCCAATTGGGCGATCGAACCACTTTTGCTGCTCGTATGTTCAATTCGACATTGATGTTGGCCGGCGTCTGCATCGTCATCATCAGCTATTTCGCGATTTCGGAGCTCATCACCACGCACCGTCTGCAGATGCAGTATCTGTCTGCAAGCGATGAAAAAGAAGCTCCCAAACACTTCAAGGCGCGGATTCTTCTGCTATCGACCATGCTGACGCTCGCAGGCATCGCCTTCATCGGCATCGGCATGTTCCGTTACACGCCGCATCCGATTCTGCACAACGTATTCGCCCGCGGTCTTCCCTGCCTGATGAGCGTGCTGATGATCGCGCTGCCTTGGCTGGCCCCGCAGCTTTCAAAAGTAGTATATGTGATTTCAGACCTAGCTATCGTGATCGGGGCTCTTGCCGGGTTCCAGTGGTTGGCGGGGCGTAACACGTTGACGAACGTCGAGGCTCTTGCCGGCATGATGTTTCTGGGCTGGTTCATCATCTTTTCACGGCAGATTGCGGCCATCGAATCCGATCGTGTGCAGACGCAGCTTATTCTGGCGCAAACCAAGCGGCCAGAATCCGTCGAGGATCTTGCGGAGGTCAGCGAAACCGTTCCTGGAACCGTTTCCCGACTCTCGTCGGAAGTCTAATTCTCGTAACGGTTCACGAGCACAGTCCACAAACAATACGGCGAGGTGTCACCCGTACGGATGGCACCTCGCCTGTTCTCATGGCTATCAGAAATCGTAGTTCTTTGTGGTGGGCTTTCTATCGCTCATCAGCAACAGGAAGCTTCTCGACTGCGCCGTGATCGCGAAGCCGGCCTCATAGTTGAGTTCCGGACCCTTCGGATTATGCGTGTCGACGACCAGACGCCATTTCTTGCCATACCGCTCGTCCGGCAAGGTGAACATAATCGGCTCGTAATGCGCGTTGAAAATCAGGATGAAGTTATTGTCCACCATCTGGTTGCCATACCAGTCGGCTTCCGGAATATCGGAACCGTTCAGATAGATCATCACCGAGAACGCGTGGGTATTGGACCAATCTTCCATGTCCATGATGGAACCGGTGTGGTCCATCCATTCGACCTGCGGAATCTTATCGTCCGGGTCTCCTGGCTCGCGGCCGGTGAAGAAACGACGACGGTGGAGCACCGGGTGCTCGAGTCGCAGATGAATCAGCTTCGAAACGAACTCAAGCAGATCCTTCTGACTATCGTCAAGATCCCAATTGGTCCATGAAATGGCGTTGTCCTGGCAATAGGCATTGTTGTTGCCCTGTTGCGTGCGTGCCACCTCATCGCCGCCGCAGATCATCGGAATGCCCTGACTGCACAGCAGCGTCGCGAACATGTTGCGCATCTGCTGTTGCCGCAGGTCGTTGACGTCCTTGATGGTGGTCGGGCCTTCGACACCGCAGTTCCAGGAACGGTTGTTGCTTTCGCCATCCCTATTGCCTTCGCCGTTGGCGTCGTTATGCTTCTCGTTGTAGCTCACCAAATCGTTCATGGTGAAGCCATCATGTGCGGTGATGAAGTTCACGGAAGCCACCGGACGGCGGCCGTTCATCTGATACAGGTCGGAGCTGCCCATCAGACGGCTGGCGAATTCCGGTAGCGTCGATGGTTGCGAACGCCAGAAGTCACGCACGCAATCACGGTAGCGGCCGTTCCATTCGGACCAGCTGGACGGGAAGCCGCCCACCTGATAGCCGCCGGAACCCAAATCCCAAGGTTCGGCGATGAGCTTGACACGGGAGATGACCGGATCCTGTTCGACGATGTCGAAGAAGGCGGACAGCTTGTCGACTTCCTGGAACTGGCGGGCCAGCGTGGCCGCAAGATCGAATCGGAAACCATCGACATGCATTTCGGTGACCCAGTAGCGCAGGCTGTCCGTGATGAGCTGCAGCGCGTGCGGCGAGCGCATCAGCAGGGAGTTGCCGGTGCCGGTCGTGTCGAAGTAGTGGCGTCGGTCGTTGTCGACCAGACGGTAGTAGGCACCGTTGTCGATGCCTTTGAAGCTTAGGGTCGGGCCGAGGTTGTTGCCTTCGGCGGTGTGGTTGTACACCACGTCGAGGATCACTTCCATGCCGGCGCGATGGTAGGCCTTGACCATGGATTTGAATTCGTTGACCTGCTCGCCGCGTTGTCCGGAGCTTGAGTACGCGTTATGAGGCGCGAAGAAGCCGATGGTGTTGTAGCCCCAGTAGTTGCTCAGGCCTTTTTCCTGCAGGAAGCTGTCGTTGACGAACTGGTGGATCGGCATAAGTTCGATGGCGGTGACGCCGAGCTTCCTCAGATATTCGATGACCGATGGATATGCGAGGCCCGCGTAGGTTCCACGGATGTCCGGCGGCACGTCCAGGTTGAGATTGGTCATGCCACGCACATGGGCTTCGTAGATTACCGAATCATGGTAGGAGATGTTCGGATGTTGGTCGTTGCCCCAGTCGAAATACGGATTGACCACGGCCGATTTCATGGTATGCGGCGCGGAATCCAGCGTATTCATGCTGGTGACGTCCTCAGGGCTTTTGAACCAATACGAATAGAGGCTTTCGTCACCGTCGATGTTTCCCTCGATGGCTTTTGCGTACGGGTCGAGCAGCAACTTGTTCGGGTTGCACCGCAGGCCCTTTGCTGGATCATACGGACCGTACACACGATAGCCGTACCGTTGCCCGGGTTGTATTCCCGGCAGATAGTTATGCCATACGTAGGAGTTCTGCTCCGTCATTTCCACTCGGGTCTCACGGTCTTCCTCATCGAAAAGACAAAGCTCGACTTTCTGGGCCACTTGAGAGAAGAGGGCGAAATTCACGCCTGCGCCGTCGTAGCTCGCACCGAGTGGATACATCGATCCAGGTCTGATTTGCATAATTCAAGTATCGCACGTTTTGCGAGTTGAATTCGTTATTTCGTTTATTCCGGCGATTGTTTTTACAATTCGAAACCTGCAGGCCGCTATTGTTGCCGCATTCTGCGAATTTGCTCATGCAAAATGGCGATCTCCGAATTGGAGGCCGTGATGTGCGTGTCTCGTAGCTGCTTCCACGGGATCCAAGCAGATTCGACATGCTCGTCGGCGTCGAAATGCCGTTCGACGGCCTGCCAGTGGCGCAGGTGCACCACCATGATGTTGGCCAGTTCGTCGGTCATGCCTTCGGATGAATAGAATTGCCCGACATGGTCGATATCGCAACTGTTTTCGTCGATTGGCTCGACGCCGGTCTCTTCGCGCAGCTCACGCAATGCGGCCGCATCGACGTCTTCCCCGTCATCGATGAGTCCTGCCGGCAGACCGTAGGCGAAGGCGTCGCAGCCGACACGGTATTCTCGTTCGACCAAGTACAAATCCTGCGCGCAGTCATGCACCAGCATGACCACACAGGGCGCGTGCCGCATCACCTGTCTGCGGATCACGGTTTGTCCGCCGTCTCGTGTCTGCAACGCGATACGCATGTCCTCCACGCCGAAAATCGCGCCTTGATACACGTGCTCTCTGCTGAGTACTGTGGCCGGTCTGGTCATGTCCACGCCATCGCTGGATTCGTTCAGCGACATATCCATGCTGGTCATATCGGACATCGTCGTTCAGCGTTCCTGCCCGCAGGACGGCAGTACCAGATTCCAGGGATCGGTGTTCAAGGAAATCCAGCGGACGGTGGGGATGTCTCCGGTCGCCTCAGATACGGCACGAGGCACATCGCCCATGGCGTATTGGAACCATATGGATTCGATGGCGCTGTGTGGCGTGTTGATGAACATCGGACGAACAGTGGCGTCGCCTCGGCCGAGTTCGATGTCCGCGGCACGCATGGACGCCTCATAGCGCGCCTGCTCGATGGCATCGGTCACCGGATGATGGCGCAGATCGCTGGTCACATACACATCGACGCCTGCGGCACGCACTTCATCGAACAGGGAATCGCCCGAGCCCGGCAATACCGCCACCGTGCCGATCGTCGCGTCAAGGTCGCCGCACACCTGCACGCCAAGTTCGGTGTATGGCAGCGCGTCGGCCACACGACGGGCGAAATCACGCAATGCGATCGGCTCCTGCAACCGGCCGACACGGCCCAATCCGACCGGATGTTCGGCTTTCGGATCTTCGATGGGTACCAGCGGACGCTGTTCGATCAGGCCGAACGCGTCGGCGGCGGCCATGCTGACTCCTCGGTAGGAGGCATCGGCATTGGTGTGCCCAACCCACAGCGCGCAACCGGCGAGGTTGAGCTTCCGGACGATCTCACCACGGAATCCTAGTCCGGAGACCGCATGCACGGAACGGAAGAACAGCGGATGGTGGCAGATCAGCAGGTCGATGCCTCCGGCGATAGCCTGGTCGATCACCGCCATGGATGGGTCCGCCGCGAACGCGATGTTGCGCACGTCGTGGCGAAGGTCTCCCACGATGAGTCCCGGCTCATCCCATTGTTCCGCGTATCGCAGCGGATACAGCGTTTCAAGCACATCCACGACCTGCTTCAGCGTTGCCACAATCTTCCTTCTTTCTTTTTTAATCAGCCTTCGATTATCCGACGGGAACGGATCAGTGGGCCGCCAATTGCCAATCGGAACCGATGCCCGTCGATACGTCCAACGGAACGGCCATGGTGACGGCATGCTCCATGGCATCCTTCACCAGCGCGGTGGCCTGCTTCTCCTCACCGGGCGCGATCTCCACCACAAGTTCATCATGAATCTGCAGTATGAGGCGACTTCCAAGGTTCGCTTCCTGCAGTGCGTCATACGCACGAATCATGGCGATTTTCATGATGTCCGCCGCCGAGCCTTGGATAGGCGCGTTCAACGCGGCGCGTTCGGCCGCGTCCCTCACGGCACGGTTCGGCGATTTGAGACCGGGGAAATACCTGCGCCTTCCGAAAATGGTTTCGGTATATCCTTTTTCGCGTGCGGACGAGACAAGCGATTCAAGGTATTCATGGACTTTGCCAAAAGTGGCGAAATACTGGTTTTTCAGCGATTCGGCTTCTTTGGGCTTGATCTTGAGCTGCTGGGCAAGTCCATACGTGCTCAGACCGTAGGCAAGTCCATAGCTCATCGCCTTGACGTGGCTACGCTGATCGGACGTGATGTCGTCAACGGGAATGCCGTAGACCAAGCTGGCCACATACTTATGGAAGTCCTTGCCGGAGCGGAAGGCCTCTATCAACGCCTCATCACCGGAAAGGTCGGCCATGATGCGCAGTTCGACCTGCGAGTAGTCGGAGCTCAGCAACGATTCGAAGCCCTCTCCCGGCACGAACGCGGATCGAATCTCACGACCTGCGGGATCCCGGTTCGGAATGTTCTGCAGGTTTGGATCGACGGAGCTCAATCGTCCGGTGGCTGCCACCGTCTGTTCGAAAGTGGTGTGGATGCGACCGTCATGACGGTTTGTGGCGTCGATCAACGTCTGCACGATCTGCTTGAGCTTGTTCTTTTCACGATGCATCAGCAACGCGTCAAGGAACTGGCATGCGCGGTCGTTATCGTACGAGCGGTCACGCAAGGTCTGCAATGCCGCGGCATTGGTGGTGTATGAACCGGACTTGGTTTTTTTCGTCGGTTTCAATCCCATGTCTTCGAACAGGATCTTCTGCAGCTGTTTGGGGCTTTGCAGGTTCACCTGCTCCCCCGCGAACTGCCACGCCGTTTCCTGTGCCTGGGCAGCGTCGGCGGCAAGTTGGTCGCGCATCTGCACCAGACGTGTCATATCCACTTGGGCGCCGACCTGTTCCATGCCATGCAGGACCTGAGAGACCGGAAGCTCAATGGATTTGAGGAGACCGAATTGTTCGCGCTTATCCAGCACACCGGCCAAATATTCGGCCAAAAGCCCCACGATTGCGGTGCGGGTGAGTATCAGCTCATCGTTCTTGGAATCGTTTTCCTCAGGCTCGTCGAAGTCCAAGGTCCCCTGTGTCGCGGCTTCGGCTTGTGCTTCGATGTGCAGATCAAGGAAATGGGCCGCAGCCTGTTCCAGCGTGTCCGCGTGGAAATCCGGGTGGGCAAGATATCCGGCGAGCTTGGTGTCGAACAATGGTTCCGGAAGTTCCACGCCGATGCTGCCCAGCAGATGCGCATGTTCTTTGTAACCGTGCACGACCATGGAATGGTGATAGCGGTCGAACAGCCTTTGCAGGCATTGCACCATATCCGGACTGAATACGTCGATGCGAATGGCTTCGCCGTGCACGGCGATCATCAATGCCGAAAGAGAGGCTTCTCCGGGTTTGCTCGTGCCTTCGGCGTAAAGCGTCCAGGACTGTTTCACCTTGTCCGTGCAGCGGGTCGAAGAATCGATTTCGAAGCCGAATTCCGGAATGTCGTTGGAGGAGCGTTCATGGCGTTCGTGCAGATGTTCCTGCACCACGGGGAAATGGTTTTGGACCCATGTCTCCACCACATGCGGATCGTTGACGTCTTCGACATGTGGCAGCCCGAGCTTGCTGGATTCGTGCACGTCCCCGGATGGTTTGTCCGCATTGAACGTTTTGAGCACGCGATTCTTGGTCCGAACACCGAATTCGAGCTTGGTGAATAGATCGTCGAGTTGACCAGCGTCGACTTGTCCAAATGTCAGGTCGGATACCGACACGCCAAGATCAAGGTCACGAACCAAAGCGTTCACGGAACGGTTCAGTTTGACCTGTTCGATGTTTTCGCGCAGGGCTTCGCCTTTTTTGCCGCTGATCTCGTCGGCGTGTTCGATGATCTGCTCAAGTCCGCCGTACTGGTTGATCCATTTGGCCGCGAATCCGTCGCCGACTCCGGGAACGCCGGGGATGTTGTCAGCGGTTTCTCCGCGCAAGGCGGCCAGATCCGGGTATTGCGCGGGAGAGACATGATATTTCTCCTGCACGGCATCCGGGGTCATATGTTTGAGGTCTTTGAAATGGTGGCCGGGATACAGCACGGTGATGTTGTCGTTGATCAGCTGGAAAGCATCACGGTCGCCGGACAGCACCAATGTGCGGTAGCCTGCCTGGTCGCCCATGCTGGCGAGCGTGCCGATCACATCGTCACCTTCGTAACCGGGTTTTTCGATGTATGTGACGCCCAAGGCCGTCAGCATCTGCTGGATTAATGGCAGCTGGCTGAGCAGTTCCTCGGGGGCCGCGTCGCGAGTTCCTTTGTACTGCGGCAGCATCTGGTTGCGGAACGTGCCGCCCTTCACATCGAATGCGACGGCAAGATGGTCTGGATGTTCGGCATCGATCACCTGCGAAAGCATGGTGGCGAATCCCCAGACCGCGTTGGTGGCCTGACCTGATGATGTACTGAAATTCTCTACGGGTAAGGCAAAAAAAGCGCGGAACGCCAAAGAATGGCCGTCAACGACCAATAGCGTTCCGCGTGAAGTGCCTTCCACAGTTGGTGTGTTAGCGCTCATCCTCTGCTTCCGACTTCTGTTCGCCATACTTGGCGATGATGGCCATGGCCAGACGCTTCTTCGGAATGCGCTGGTCCATGGAGGTCTTCTGAATCCAACGGAAAGCGCCCTGTTCGGAGAAGTCCGCCTTGTCCATCAGCAGGCCCTTGGCGCGGTCGACGAGCTTGCGCTCCTCCAGCGTTTCTTCGGCCTTCTTCAGCTGCTCTTCGGCCTTCTTCAGCTGTTCCTCGGTTTCCTGCAGTTTGGACTCGCTACGTTCGACATTGTCAAGCAGATCGTTGATTTCGGCGAAACGGCCCATGGCGACTTCCAAAGCCGGCAGCAGCTTGGATTCCTCATACGGCTTGGTGACATACGCCATGGCGCCAGCGCCCGTGGCCTTTTTGACCAAATCAGACTGGGAGAATGCCGTCAGCATGACGACCGGAGCGATGTTCTCATCACAGATGATGCCAGCGGCCTCGATGCCATCCATGCGAGGCATCTTGACATCCATGCACACCACGCTCGGGCGGAACTTACGGGTCAGTTCAACGGCTTCCTCACCGTTGGCGGCCTCTCCGACGACCTCATAGCCGTTATCCTCAAGCATGGCGACCAAATCCATGCGGTTTACGGATTCGTCTTCGGCAACGACGACGGTGCGCTTGTGCGCCTCGTTATTATTGGCAGAATCCGGCTCGGGAGCCGCAGCAGCTTGGAGCTCCTCATCAGTGAGTACTTCGTCCGGTTCCGTGGTCTTCTCTGCAGCCATGTCGGTCTCTTTCCACTGTCACACCCAAAGCCGGCCTAACATGCCCCAACCCGGGCCTGGATTGATATTGATTTCTTACGTGCCCTCGGTGGGACTCGAACCCACACTGCGCAGATTTTGAGGCTGCTTCCTCTACCAATTGGGATACGAGGGCTTGCACGCAACTCTGGAAGAATACCACATGATTGCGATTTGCGCCAAATCTCGGCGTTGTCATCATTCGGGGACATCGCGTAAAAACAATAATCCTCCCATCGGGAACCAATGGGAGGATTATGGAATCAGCGTTTAACGCGACGATTCAAATCTCAGTCGCAGGCACCAACGGTGTGGACGTAGATGGAATCGGTGCGACCCGGCTGGTGTTCGCCCTGGGCGGAGCTCAGCACGACGATCTTGTCGCCATCGGAGACCTTGCCGGCGTCCTTGAGGACCTTGTCGGTGAAAACCATGAGGTCCTTGCGGGACTTGTCATGGTAATCCTCGTCGACCAGGAAGGACTCGGTGCCCCAAGACAGGGCCAGCCAGTGGAAGGTGTGCTCATTGTTGGTGATGCCGTAGATCGGGGTGGCCGGACGTTCACGGGACACGCGGTGCACGGTGGAACCGGTCTGGGTGTAGGCGACGATGGCCTTGGCGTTGAGCTTGTCGGCCAGGTCGACGGCGGCGGAAGAGACGGCACCTGTGGAGGACATATCCAGGTTCTTCAGCTCCGGGATGCGGTCGAAACCATGCTCGGTGGCGAAGGTGGAGATGCGGCTCATGGTGTTCACGGTGACTGCCGGGTACTTGCCGACGGCGGTCTCGTTGGAGGTCATGGTGGCGTCGGCACCGTCGAGGACGGCGTTGGCGCAGTCGGATGCCTCTGCACGGGTCGGGACCGGGGAGCTGACCATGGAGCCGAGGACTTCGGTGGCCACGATGACCGGCTTGGCGTACTGACGAGCCAGCTCGATGCAGCGCTTGGTGGCCAGCGGGACCTCTTCCAGCGGGCACTCGACGGCCATATCGCCACGTGCGACCATGATGCCGTCGAACGCCTTGACGATCTCCTCGAGGTTCTCGAGGGCCTGCGGCTTCTCGATCTTGGCGACGACCGGGATACGGCGGCCTTCCTCGTCCATGATCTCATGGGCGCGATCGATGTCGGTGGCGAAGCGCACGAAGGACATGGCAATGATGTCGGCGCCGGTGCGGATGGCCCAGCGCAGATCCTCTTCGTCCTTCTCGGTCAGAGCCGGCAGAGACACGGCGACGCCCGGAAGGTTGATGCCCTTGTGGCTGGAGACCGGTCCGGCAACGACAACCTTGGTATACACGTTGTTGCCTTCGACCTTGGTGACCTCGAGGCGGACCTTGCCGTCGTCGATGAGGATCGGATCGCCTGCATGGCAGTCGCCCGGGAGACCCTTGAAGGTGGTGGAGGTGATGTGCTCGTCGCCTTCGATGTCATCAGTGGTGATGACGAACTCCTGGCCTTCGGTCAGCTGGACCTTGTCCTCGCCGTCGGCGTTCTTCTTGAACCAACCGCAGCGGATCTTCGGACCCTGCAGGTCAACCAGGGCTGCGACGTTGCGGCCAGTGGCCTTGGCGGCGGCACGGAGGTTGTTGTAGACCTTGAGGTGGTCTTCCGGAGTGCCGTGGGAGCGGTTCAGACGAGCGACGTCCATACCTGCTTCGACAAGGCTGGTGATGCCTTCCAGGGACTCGGTAGCGGGACCGATGGTATCTACGATCTTGGCTTTACGCATGAATGCCTGCCTATTCTTGTTGATATTGATTTTGGATCTGACGACCCTGTTTCCAATGGCATAGCTTACTAGCAAAAAGCGCCCACTTCCACCTCAGAACTAGGTGTGTTGTGAGCGCTCACAATTTCGTAGGAGAATAGAAAAGCTCTATTCTCCCAACGTTTGCCGGACTGTCACTTTTCGTTCGCTTTCATGGTGCGCATCTTAATAACACTTGCCAAAGCCGCACCACCAATCGCAAGAACGATCACGACAAGCGACAGCCATGTGGGCACTTCCGGAACCCAGGAAATCGGCTGGCCGCCATTGAGGAACGGCAGCGAATTGCCATGCAGGGCCTCCATGATGAGTTTGACGCCGATGAAGCCCAGCACCACGGACAGGCCCAGCGGAAGATAGACGAGCTTGTCAAGCAGCTCTCCGAGCAGGAAGTACAGCTGCTGCAGACCGAGCAATGCGAACACGTTGGACGTGAACACGATGAACGGATCTTTGGTCAGGCCGAAAATGGCGGGGATCGAATCGAAAGCGAACATCACGTCGGTGGTGCCGATGGTCAGGAACACGATGAGCATCGGGGTCCAATGCTTCACACCGTTCTTGATAGTACGCAGCTTTTCGCCGTCGTATTCATCGGTGATCTTGATGACCTTGCGCAGTGCGTGAATCAACGCGTTCTCATGGTATTCCTCGTCCTCGTCTCCCCCGGCGACGAGTTTGATGGCCGTGACGATGAGGAACGCGCCGAATAGGAAGAACACCCAAGTGAAGCGCGAGATGATGGCAGCGCCCACCAAAATGAACATGCCTCGCAGTACGAGCGCGACGGTGATGCCGACTGACAGCACGAATTTCTGTAGTTCCTTCGGCACCGCGAAATTCGACATGATAATGACAAACACGAACAGGTTGTCTATGCTCAGCGAATATTCGGTCAGCCAACCTGAGTAGAACTCGATGGCAGGCTTCGAGCCGGCGAAGAACCACATGAGTCCGCCGAAGATCAACGCCATGACCACGAAGAACGCGATATGCTGCACGCATTCCTTGGTGGAGGGCACATGCGGCTTGCGCCCGATGATGAACAGGTCCACCACGAAGAAGACGGCAAGCACCGCAAACGTGGCGATTTCAAAAACAAGTGGTGTTTCAGCCATAATCCACTATGGTACGGATGCCGTATGACCGGTCGAGAACTATTTGCTCGCCTCCGTCATCTGCCGAAGTTCCTTTTTCAGGTCACGGATCTCGTCACGCAGACGAGCCGCAAGCTCGAATTGCAGTTGTTCTGCGGCGGTATGCATCTGCTCGGACAGTTGTCGAATGAGATCAGCTAGATCCTGTGCGGGCAATCCGGCCTTGAGAATCTCCTCGTGCCGCCTGCCGGATTCCTCCTTGCTGGTATGTGGCACGCCGAGATGCGAATTGCCGGCTTTGTCCGCGTTTCGGTATCCGGTACCGAGCAATGTCTGGGTGTCGACGTCCTCCTTGGCGAGCATGTCGTTGACATCGGAGATCTTCTTGATGAGCGGCTTCGGATCGATGCCATGTTCCTTATTGTAGGCGATCTGGATGTCACGGCGGCGGTTGGTCTCGTCGATGGCCTTGCGCATGGCTTCGGTGATGTCGTCCGCATACATGACGACGGTGCCGGACACGTTTCGCGCCGCACGGCCGATGGTCTGGATGAGCGAACGGTAGGAACGCAGGAAGCCTTCCTTATCCGCGTCGAGGATTGCGACCAATGACACTTCCGGCAGATCGAGGCCCTCTCGTAGCAGGTTGATGCCGACGATGACGTCGATCTTGCCTTCACGCAGTTCACGCAGCAGTTCGACACGACGCAAGGTGTCCACATCGGAATGCAGATATTCGACTTTGATGCCGCGTTCCAGCAGATAGTCGGTCAGATCCTCGGCCATTTTCTTAGTGAGCGTGGTGACCAGCGCACGTTCGTTCCTTGCCACGCGGTCTTTGATTTCGGCAAGCAGGTCATCGATCTGCCCTTCCACCGGCCGCACGTCGATCTGCGGATCGACTAGTCCGGTCGGACGTATGATCTGTTCGACCACGCCGTCGCTCAAACCGAGTTCGTAATCGCCGGGCGTTGCCGACAGGTACACCGTCTGACCGACGCGTTCCTGGAACTCCGGCCATTTGAGCGGTCGATTGTCCATTGCCGACGGCAGGCGGAAACCGTGTTCGACCAGCGTGCGTGTGCGGCTCGCGTCGCCTTCGTACATGGCACCGATCTGCGGCACGGTGACATGTGATTCGTCGATGACGAGCAGGAAATCATCGGGGAAAAAGTCAAGCAGCGTGTGCGGAGGCGTGCCCGGCGCGCGTCCGTCGAAATGCCGCGAATAGTTCTCCACGCCGGAGCATGTGCCGACCTGCGAGAGCATTTCCAGATCGTATGTGGTGCGCATGGTGAGACGCTGCGCTTCAAGTTCCTTGCCTTGCTTATGCAATTCGGCGGTACGCTCGTCAAGTTCCTGTTGGATGGTTTTGAGCGCCCGTTCCATACGTTCCGGTCCGGCAACGTAATGCGAGGCCGGGAAGATGTGCACCTGCGATTCGTGCGCGATCACGTCGCCGGTCAGCGGATGCAGCGTGGAGATGCGGTCGATTTCGTCGCCGAAGAATTCGATGCGGATGGCCAGTTCCTCGTATACGGGGATGATCTCAACGGTGTCGCCGCGCACGCGGAATGTGCCTCGCGTGAAGGCGATGTCGTTGCGCTTGTATTGCATGTCCACGAATTTGCGCAGTAAATCGTCACGGTCGATCTGCTGGCCTTCCTGGAGGAACAGCATACGGCCAGCGTATTCTTCCGGCGTTCCCAAACCGTAGATGCAGGAGACGGTGGCCACGACCACGCAATCGCGACGGGTCAGAAGGTTCGCGGTGGCGGCGTGGCGCAATCGCTCCACATCGTCGTTGATGTTGGAATCCTTCTCGATGTAGGTGTCGGTCTGGGGAATGTACGCTTCCGGCTGGTAGTAGTCGTAGTAGGAAACGAAGTAGCTCACCGCATTGTCCGGCATGAGTTCGCGGAATTCGGCGCACAACTGCGCGGCGAGCGTCTTGTTCGGCTCGATGATAAGCGTCGGTCGCTGCAGACGTTCGATCAGCCACGCTGTAGTGGCGGTTTTGCCGGTGCCGGTGGCGCCCATGAGCACCACGTCGTTCTCGCCATTCTCGATGCGCGTGGCCAGCTCCTCGATGGCCTTCGGCTGGTCGCCTGAAGGCTTATATGGAGATTTGACCACAAACGGCTTGTTCACTCGTTCAATGTTGAATCCCATGGTTCCGTCTCGCTTCCTTACGCCACTGTTCCATCAGCCTATCAACACAGTCGAACATGTGTTCTACATCCTGGGATGAGTCAATCACCGCATCGGCTATGGATTCTCGTGCCGCACGCGTGGGCTGATGCGCGATACGTGCCTTCGCCTGTGCCTCACTCATGCCACGGGTGCGCATCATACGTTCCACACGCGTCTGTTCCGGTGCTTCGACTGTTACGATATGGTCGAAACGCATGGGTATGTCATCGATTACTTCCGCCAAAAGCGGAATATCATGTACGACCACGGCATCCGGATTCTTTTCGACCGCCTGCCGTTCCTCCGACAATGCAAGATCGTAGATCAACGGATGTTCGATATCGTCAAGGATTCTACGTTCGGATTCGGCATTCGGATCGGAGAAGACGTGTTCGGACATCCATCGCCGATTAAGACCACCTTGCGCGTTCATCGCATCCGGCCCGAAATGTTCCACGATTCGTTGCAGGCCCACGCTTCCGGGTTCCACGACTTTTCGGGCGAGCACATCATAATCGACAAGCGTCGCGCCCAGTTCACGCAGATGCGTAGCGACCGTGCTTTTGCCGGCGGCGATGCCTCCGGTCAACCCAATTCGAATCATCACAACCGCCATTGTAATGTTTGACGGACTCGCAACATACGCAAATGGCCCCGCACCTGATGGTGCGGGGCCATTTATCAGCGGTTTACGCGAATCAGTTTATTTTGATTCGTCGAAACTCACTTGCCGAGCAGCTGGTCGCGCAGAGCGGCGAGCTGGTCGGAATCGGCGAGGGTGCCGTTGGAGGTGTTGTCGGAGGAGTAGTTGGACACCTCTTCGACCTTCTCTTCCTTCGGAGCCTGGCCGTCTTCGGCTGCGGAAGCCTCGGCGTTCTCGAGTTCCTTGGCAACGAATTCCTTGTGCTGCTCCCACAGATCGTGAGCGGTGGCGTACTGGGACTCCCACTCCTCACGCTGCTTCTCGTAACCAGCGATCCACTCGTTGGTTGCCGGGTCGAAGCCTTCCGGATACTTGTAGTTGCCCTGCTCGTCGTACTCTGCCGGCATGCCGTACAGAGCCGGATCGAAGTCCTCGGAAGCCGGATCAACGGAGTCGTTGGCCTGCTTGAGGGACAGGGAGATGCGGCGACGGTCGAGATCGACGTCAATCACCTTGACGAAGACTTCCTCGCCCGGCTTGACGACGGTCTCCGGGTTCTCCACATGGCGGTTGGCCAGCTCGGAGATATGCACGAGGCCTTCGATGCCGTCTTCGACGGAGATGAAGACACCGAACTGAACGATCTTGGTGACCTTGCCCTTGACGATCTGGCCAGGAACGTGGGTGCGGGCGAAGCGCTGCCACGGATCTTCCTGGGTGGCCTTGAGGGACAGGGAGATGCGCTCACGATCGAGATCAACGTCAAGCACCTCGACGGTGACCTTGTCTCCGACCTTGACGACCTCGGACGGGTGATCGATGTGCTTCCAAGACAGCTCGGAAACGTGGATCAGGCCGTCAACACCGCCCAGATCGACGAACGCGCCGAAGTTGACGATGGAGGACACGACGCCTTCACGGATCTGGCCCTTCTTAAGCTGGGACAGGAAGGTCTCGCGCACTTCGGACTGGGTCTCCTCGAGGTACTGGCGACGGGAGAGGACCACGTTGTTGCGGTTCTTGTCGAGCTCGAGGATCTTGGCCTTGATCTTCTGGCCGATGTACGGGGACAGATCGCGGACACGACGCATCTCGACGAGAGATGCCGGCAGGAAGCCACGCAGACCGATGTCGACGATGAGGCCACCCTTGACAGCTTCGATGACAGTGCCTTCGACAACGCCATCGGCTTCCTTGATCTTCTCGATGTCGCCCCAAGCGCGCTCGTACTGTGCACGCTTCTTGGACAGAATCAGACGGCCTTCCTTGTCTTCCTTGGTGACGACAAGGGCCTCAATGGTGTCGCCGACCTCGACGACTTCGTCAGGATCAACGTCCTTCTTGATGGAAAGCTCGCGGGAGGGGATGACACCCTCGGTCTTGTAGCCGATGTCGAGCAGGACCTCGTCATGATCGACCTTGACGACGGTACCTTCGACCAGATCACCATCATCGAAGTTCTTGATGGTGGAATCGACTGCCTTGATGAAGTCCTCTTCGGTGCCGATGTCGTTGATGGCGACCTTGGCGACTTCGTTATTGTTCTCTGCCATTAATGTGGTTTCTTACAAAATAGTGGATGGATAAAATCGTTCTTCAGTTATACGTGTGCGCAAATACACACAAGGCGAAAGTCTACAAGAAGCCATGCACAAAAATCGGGCGTGTCGCATGTCACGACACGCCCGAAAGCACTATCGCGAAACTCACAACTGACGTTCGGCCATCTCCACGACATTCTGCAACAGCATGGCACGCGTCATCGGCCCTACGCCTCCAGGATTCGGCGTATATGCCAAAGCCTTCTCGTAACAGGCTTTATCGACATCACCCTTGACCTTGTATCGGCCGGATTCCTCGTCGAACACGCGGGATACTCCGACGTCGACGAGAATCGACCCTTCCTTGATGTCTTCCGGTTTGACGAAACCAGCCACTCCCATGGCTGCGACGATCACATCGGCCCGTCGCATGTGTTCACGCACATCCTTGGTTCCCGTATGGCACAGCGTGACAGTGGCGTTGACCGCCTTACGAGTCAACAACAGACCAATGGTACGGCCGATGGTGATGCCACGGCCCAGCACGCACACCTCCTTGCCATCCAAATCGATGTCGTAGGCGCGCAACAGCTCGATCACGCCGCGAGGCGTGCATGGCAACGGCGTGGCAATGTCTCCTCGGGCATGCAGCACAAGTTCGCCGAGATTATACGGATGCATCCCGTCGGCGTCCTTCTTGGGATCGATCAGATCGATGATGGCGTTCTCGTCGATTCCCCTTGGCAAGGGCAACTGCACGATATATCCGGTACAGGCGGGATCCGCATTGAGCTGGCGGACCGCATCGGCGACCTGATCGAACGTCGCATTCTCAGGCAGCTCGCGCTTGATGGAATTCACGCCGATTTCGGCGCAATCGGCATGTTTGCCGGCGACATATTTCACGGAGCCGGGGTCTGATCCGACCAAAATGGTACCCAACCCAGGTTGGATTCCCCTCGCCTTCAGCAGTTCCACGCGTTTGGCGAGGTCCGCCTTGGTCCGTGCCGCCACCTTTTTGCCATCAATCCTTGTTCCCATGTGGTCCACTTCCTCGCTAAGTCGCTTGTCGTATTGGCATTTGCAAGTATCGTAGGCTATCTTGGTTTCAGTCGTAAGTCGCGCATGTGCTATATGAGATGGACGCGACCGAAACGACGGACGACCCAAGAGGAAGGCAATCGACATGCGCTCTCACCAGCGTCCATTTTTCCGCATCCTTGCCGCGGGAATCACATTGTGCACGGTGCTGGGCACCGCTTCCTGCTTTGGCGCTTCTTCGGAGCCCGATCAACCAACGGCACCCGACACACCAAAGGAGCAGACCACCCCGATCAACGTGGTGGCGTCGGTCAACCAGTGGGGGGCTTTGGCGGAGCAGATCGGCGGCGTGCACGTCAAAGTCACCTCGATTCTGTCCTCCACAACAGAGGACGCCCACACGTTCGAACCGAAGACCACTGCTGTCGACACCCTGCAGAAGGCACAGGTCGTCGTGTCCAACGGAGCGGGATACGACTCCTGGGCCACAAAAAACCTGGAAAGAGACACCGTTTCCGTTTCGGCCGCACAAATGGTCGGAGCCGTTGAGGGAGACAATCCCCATCTCTGGTTCTCCAGCGACGCACGCAACGCCATGGCGAAGGAGCTTGCCGACACCTACAGCCGCATCATGCCCAAGCAAAAGAAATACTTCACAAACAAACTCAAGGCGTGGAACAGACGCGAGACGGTAATCGAGAGAAGCATGAAAGAGTTCTCCGATACACATAGGAACGTCTCCTACGCAGCCACCGAGCCGGTCGCATATTATCTGCTCAGCGACATGGGCCTATCCGATAAGACTCCCGAAAGCTACACGCAGTCCATCTCGGAAGGCTCGCAACCCTCGTCCAAGGAACTCCAGGACTTCCAGAAGATTCTGGAGGGGCATCAAGTGGATATGCTGATCAACAATGTTCAGAAGGCGGATGATGCCACAAATATTCTGACCGGCACCGCACACAAATCCGATGTGCCGGTCATCGACGTCACGGAACAGATGCCGGCCGACAGCAAAAGCCTGATCTCATGGATCGCGCAGCTCATCAAGCAAATGAATGAGGCGGTTTCCTCCAAAGATGATGCGACATCATCAGATTCGGACGCCTCTCCCTCTGAATCGAATGGCGAGCAGCCGTCGAACGACAATCCCGACTCCGATTCCGACGCCGCAACGCCGGACAACACAGGGCAGACGGACCCCGGTAAATAAAGCCACGGTCATCCTCCCTCCCCCGATTCGCCGATGTCGAGTAATTCCCCGGCATCGGCGGACTCTTTTTTTCCAGCAACGGTTACGATCCAGGCGGATTCATCACGAGACTTTTCATCGTCCATGCATGCTTCTTATTGAGAATGATTGTCAACACCGTTTGTGAGAATACTATCGTTGACTTATCAAGGGAGCGAGCCATGCACGACAAGGCATCATTCTGTATCGAATTCGACGACGCAGGGGTCTCACGCGGCGGACACATCATCTGGCAGCATGGCACCTTCCGTATCCCGCAAGGCTCGGTGACAGCCATCGTCGGCACCAACGGAGCCGGAAAAACCACCATGATGAAGGCCGAACTCGGATTGATTCCCATCGCCCACGGCGACATAACCGTGCTCGGCAAGCCGGCCGGCGACATGAATCACCGTATAGGGTATGTGCCGCAGAGCTACGCATCCGACATCGAATCGAACATCACCGCCGAACAGTCGGTGCTGCTTGGCCTGACCGGGGCAAGGTTCGGCATTCATCCCATCACCCGCCTGCAAAAAGACAAAGTACGCAATGCGCTGGAATTCGTCGGCATGCAGGACAAGGCGAGATACCGGCTGTCGGAACTCTCAGGAGGCCTGCGGCAACGCGTCGCCATCGCCCAAGCGCTGGTGTCGGACCCCCAACTACTCATGTTGGATGAACCGCTCGCCAATCTTGATCTGGCCAGCCAACGCGCCACAGTGCACGTGCTCGCCAAACTCAACCGAGAACTCGGCATGTCCATTCAAGTAGTGGCGCACGATTTGAACATGCTTCTGCCGATTCTCACCGGAGCCGTATATCTGCTCGACGGGCATCCGCATTATGCGAAGATGAACGAGGTGCTGGATTCGAAGCTGCTCACCCATCTATATGGCACCACGGTGCAGGTGGTCACCACTCCCCAAGGAGATATGTTCGTCACTCCAAGCGAGGATGAGCCCGATGACATTGACGTCGACGCCCACGCGCCGGAGGAAATCGCAAGATTCCACCAACACAACCGCATTTCGCAGGAGGCATGATCATGAACGAAACCGCTTTCTCCTTCGATCCGGATTGGATGGGCACGCTGACCGCGCCATTCATGACAAACGCTTTCCTCGCCGGCCTGTGCATCGCCTTGGCTGCTGGAGTGATGGGTTACTTCACCATCGCCCGTCATTCCACGTTCGCCGCGCATGCGCTGGCGCACATCGGACTGCCAGGAGCGACCGGAGCCGTGCTGTTGGGTCTGCCGGTCAGTGCCGGTCTCGGCGTGTTCGCTCTCGGCGGAGCATTGGTGATCGGTGCACTGGGCAAAAAGGCATCGCAACGCGAAATCGCCACAGGAACCGTATTGGCGTTCGCCACAGGCATGGGTCTGTTTTTCGCACGCTTGTCCAGTTCCGCCTCGCAGCAGATGCAATCGATTCTTTTCGGCTCCATCCTGACGATCACGGACGGGCAGATCGTCGGATTTGCGGTTTTCGACGTGTTGTTGCTGGCCGTTTTGGCCGTTATCTATCGACCGCTGCTGTTCAGCTCGCTTGATGAACAGGTGGCGCAGGCAAAAGGCGTGCCGGTGAATCTCATGAACATCTGCTTCATGGCCATTATGGCCGGTGTGATCACCATCGCGGTGCCCGCCGTGGGCACATTGCTGATATTCGCTCTTGTGGTCACGCCCGCCGCGACTGCGAACATCATCTCACGGTCCCCATTCGCCGCGATGGTCGTCTCCACCGTGATCTGTTTGATCTCCATTTGGGGTGGACTGTTGGTTTCCGCCATGTTCCCCGCTCCCCCAAGCTTCATCATCGTGACGATTTCCACACTGTTCTGGATTGTCGCCAAAATAATCGAATCGGCACGCCGCAGGTAGCGAAAGTATCAGCCGATCGGTTCCACCAAGGCGCTGGCGATGGCCGCGATACCCTCGCCCGAACCGGTGAATCCCATGCCGTCGGTAGTGGTGGCCGTCAGCGACACTTCACAGCCGATGGCATGGCTCAACGCCTGTTGCGCCTCGTCACGACGCTTGCCGATTTTCGGACGATTGGCCACGACGACCACGCTTGCGCTCACCGGCCTCATGCCATGCGCACGCAAATACGCAACCGTCGCGCGGAGCATCTCGTCGCCGTGCTTGCCGGCACCGGCGGAATCGGAACCGACACCGAAAAGCATGCCTATATCACCCAATCCGGCTGCGGAAAGCAACGCGTCAATCAACGCATGGGCTGCGACATCACCGTCCGAATCACCTTCGATGCCGTCACCATCCCAACGCAAACAGGCAAGCCATAACGGCTTGCCTGCATCATGGGACGCGAATCGATGGGCGTCAAATCCCTGACCGATACGCATGGAAATTCCCTTACTTCTTCTTGGACTTCTTGTTCTCCGCCTCGACGCGCGCCAAAGTGTCCATGGCCGCCTCTTCAGGAGCTTCGGTGTGATGATCCTCGTCGCCAGGGCGCGGCGGTTCATAACCAAGGTTCACGTCAAGCAGACGCTGGGCCTCATTCTCATCAAGATGCTCCGACAACGCGATCTCGGAAGTCAGGATGCTGCGAGCCTTGGTGAGCATGCGCTTCTCACCGGCGGACAGCCCATGCTCGTCGACATCACGCTGGGCGAGGTCTCGCACGACTTCGGCGATTTTATTCACATCGCCGGTGGCGATCTTCTCAACGTTCAGCTTGTACCGGCGGGACCAGTTCATTTCCTTTTCGATGATCGGAGTACGCAGAATCTCGAAGACCTTCGCGACCTCCTTGGCGCCGACGATGTCTCGGACACCCACTTTCTTGGCGTTCTCCACCGGAACATTGATGACCAGCCCGTCGGACGACAGCACCGACAGCTGCAGATATTCTCGGGTCACACCCTTGACCGTTCGCTCGGTGATGGCCTCCACCTTCGCTGCGCCGTGACGCGGATAGACGACCATGTCGCCGACCTTGTAACCCATGAATCCTCCGTGAAAAGCTTACACAAAACCCGAATTATTGTGCCATCAGGGTTGGACTTGCCTAAAAAAAACCAAAAAAAGACGCGACACGGGCCAATTTTCAAGCATTTCATGCTTACACTTTTCCCATGGCTACAGAATCCAAGATCAAAGAAGATAGCGTTGCCGTTCCTGTTGCACAGGGCGACCTGGATGCAGTAAGCAACGGTACGTTCTACAATCCACACGAGGTGCTCGGCGGGCATCTCGGTCCCGACGAGCATGAGGATGTCGTCACGATCCGAGTGCTTCGTCCGTTGGCGAAATCCGTGACGATCATCACCGAAAATGCCCGAACCCAGGCGGTGCATGAACACAATGGCGTTTTCATGGCACTCATTCCGGCCATCAAGACCGATGACGGCTTCGACGTGCCCGATTATCGCATCAGCACCGAATATGAAGACGGTTCCACCGTGGTGTCCGACGACCCGTACCGTTATCTGCCCACCATCGGCGATTTGGACATGTACCTGTTTGGCGAGGGACGCCATGAGCGCCTTTGGGAGGCTTTGGGAGCGCGCGTGCTGCGCTATGACGATCCGTTGGGCTCCAATGACGGCGTCAAGGGCGAACAGCTGGTGGGCACCGCATTCACCGTGTGGGCTCCGAATGCCCATGCGGTACGTGTGGTGGGAGATTTCAACGGCTGGAACGGACGCACCCACGCCATGCGTGAACTGGGCTCCTCTGGAGTCTGGGAGCTATTCATTCCTGGTGTCGAAGCGGGAACGATTTACAAGTATGAGATCCTCAACGCCAACAACGAATGGGTCATGAAGGCCGATCCGATGGAGCGTTCGCATGAGATTCCGCCGCGCACCGGTTCCATCGTCGTCGACTCCGTCCATGCGTGGCATGACGAGAACTGGATGGACCAGCGAGCCAAGACCGACCCGCACAACGGTCCGGTCAGCATCTACGAGGTCCATGCCTCTAGCTGGCGCAAGGATGTGAAGAACTATCGCGAACTGGCCGACAAGCTGGTCCCCTACGTCCAGAAGGAAGGTTTCACCCATGTGGAATTCATGCCGCTGGCCGAGCATCCCTTCTCCGGCTCGTGGGGTTATCAGGTAACCGGCTATTACGCGATTGATTCGCGCCTTGGCGGCCCTGACGACTTCAAGTATCTCGTCGAGAAGATGCACGAGGCCGGCATCGGCGTAATCATGGACTGGGTTCCGGCGCATTTCCCGAAGGACGCGTTCGCCCTTGGCAGATTCGATGGCACGCCTCTGTACGAGGATCCGGACCCGACCCGTGGCGAGCATCCGGATTGGGGCACCTATGTGTTCAATTTCGGACGCCGCGAAGTGCGCAACTTCCTGGTGGCCAACGCCTGCTTCTGGCTGGACGAGTACCATATCGACGCGCTGCGCGTGGACGCGGTCTCCTCGATGCTGTACTTGGATTACAGCCGCAAGCCGGGCCAGTGGCATCCGAACATCTACGGTGGACGAGAGAACCTCGAGGCCATCGACTTCCTCAAGGAAGCCACGGCGACCGCGTACAAGAACAATCCGGGCATCATGATGATCGCCGAGGAATCCACCGCGTATCCCGGCATCACCGCACCGACCGATGCCGGCGGTTTGGGCTTCGGCCTCAAGTGGAACATGGGTTGGATGCACGACACCCTGCAGTATCTGCACGAGGAGCCGATCAACCGTAAGTGGCACCACAACGAGATCACCTTCTCCATGGTGTACGCATACTCGGAGCATTATGTGCTGCCGATCAGCCACGACGAGGTCGTGTACGGCAAGGGCTCGCTGTTCGGCAAGATGCCGGGCGATGACTGGCAGCGCTATGCCGGCGTGCGCGCGCTGTTCGCCTACCAGTGGGCCCATCCGGGCAAAAAGCTCTCCTTCATGGGCAATGAGGTGGCGCAGTACGGCGAATGGGATCATGACGGTTCGGTGGATTGGGATGCTCTCAATTGGCCTGACCACCGTGGCGTGCAGAAGCTCGTCGCCGACCTGAACACCCTGTACAAGGCGTCTCCCGCATTGTGGAGCCAGGACTTCGATCCTGCCGGATTCCAATGGCTGACCAGCGATGACGCCGACCATAACACGCTCAGCTTCGTGCGTATCGGCAAGGATGACGAGCAGATGGTCGTTGTCGTGAACTTCTCGGGCGAGGCATGGGAGGATTACCAGGTTCCGCTCACCAAGGGCGGCAAGTGGACCGAAGTGCTGACCACGGACGATAAGAAGTACGGCGGTTCCGATATTCACAACGGCACCTTCAAGGCGGTCAAGGGTGAGTATCATTCCCGTGATTGGTCCGCGAAAATCACCGTTCCGGCACTGGGAGCAGTATTCTTGAAGCCGGAACTCTGAGAAAGGCGGAACGCTATGCTCAATTCATCAGCACAATCCACAGTAATTCCACGTACCGTTCTGGTGGTCGAAGATGAACCGACCTTGGCCACCGCCATCGCGCAGCGCATCACTGCGGAGGGTTGGACCGCGCGCGTGGCTTCCGACGGCGCCAGCGCCGTCCAGGCCGCTTCCACGCTCCGTCCGGATCTGGTCATCATGGATATCATGCTGCCCGTGATGGATGGTCTTGAGGCCACCAAGCGCATCGTGGCTGAACGTCCTGTGCCTGTGCTGATTCTGACGGCGCGAGACGACGAGGCCGACAAGGTCATCGGTCTTGGTGCCGGAGCCGACGATTACATGACCAAGCCGTTCTCCATGCGCGAGCTCATCGCCCGGTGCAAGGCGCTACTTCGTCGTGTGGACAGGGCGAAGGTCATCGCCAAGAACTCCGAAAACGAGAAACTGCTTGATTTCGGCTCTCTGGTCATCGATCCGGCCCAGCGTATCGTCACCGTCAATGGGGAGCAGGTGCATTTGACCCCAACGGAATTTGATTTGCTGGCCACTTTGGCCCGCAAGCCGAAGTCCGTGCTCACTCGCGAGAAGCTGCTCGAGGAAGTGTGGGATTGGGTGGATGCGTCCGGCACCCGTACTGTGGATTCGCATGTCAAGGCGCTACGTCACAAGCTGGGTTCGAAGACCATTCGAACCGTGCATGGCGTAGGCTACGCGTTCGAACCGCCGGAAGAATAGTATGATGCGCTAAGATTTGGTGGTATGCGTACCACTGATTCAAAACCAGGGCGTTCGGTCAATCCGTTGGATACCGAACGCCCTATTGGTTTGTTCTCTTCGCTCAAAATGGAATTGAGCGTGCTGATCACCATTTCCACCATCATCGCGTTCATCATGGCTTGGTTCCTGCTCAAAGTCGGATTGAGCCTGTGGATAGCCATGCCGATCACCCTTGCCGTGGCTTTGGGCATCACCTATTTCTTCTCTAGAGGACTCACCTCTCCCCTGCGCGAGATGCGGGATGCCGCGGAGGCTATGGCGGACGGCGACTACACCGTCCGGGTGCATGTCGATGCCAACAGCCGCGACGAAGTCGGACAGCTGGCTTTGTCTTTCAATGAGATGGCGGAGGAACTGCAGCATGCCGACCAGATGAGACGGGACATGGTAGCCAATGTGAGCCACGAGCTGCGTACGCCTGTATCCGCGTTGCAGGCCATGGTCGAGAACATGGCCGACGGCGTTGTGGAACCGACCCCATCGAATCTGGAAAGCATTCTCAACCAAACGCACCGTTTGTCGGATCTGATCGCGTTTCTGCTTGATTTGTCCCGCATGGAAGCCGGTGCGGCGAGCCTGCAGATCGATAAATTCAATTTCGCGGATTTCATCGACGAAACCGTGGAACCGTTGGAAATCGCCGATGCCGGGCATGCCCACAATATCGAAATCCACGTGCCCGACGACATCGAAATGGAAGGCGATCAGGATCGTCTGCGCCAGTTGTTCACCAATATCATCGCCAATGCGCTCAAACACTCCGCAGACAATACCGCGGTGCTCATCGAAGCGCATGAAAACAAGGATTTCGGCACGATTGTGACGAATGTCGTCAACTTCGGCTCGCAGATTCCCCAAGAAGCGCGGTCCGATATCTTCCGTCGATTCGTCAAAGGCAAGACGGGACCAGGTACCGAATCGGGAGGAACCGGTCTTGGACTGTCAATCGCCCGATGGGCGGCGCAGTTGCATGGCGGCACGGTACGAGTGGTGGATGATCCGCGCGGCGCCGATTTCGAAATCACTTTGCCGAAATATCACATTTCCGATGACGAGTGACGATTTACGCCGTCAAAGGTCTGCCGGCCGGAGTGTGTGCCAACGCCAGCACGGTAATGACCAAAGCTCCCTGTGAAGTTAGAGCGTCAACACAACGACGCATGGTGGCTCCAGAGGTGACGATGTCATCCACCAGAATCACCGCCTTGTTTTGAAGGGTGACGCCCGGACGAACCATGACATGCCCCTTAAGGCGTTGCGCCCTCTGTTCCGTGCCCTTGGTCTCGACGGATTTGCCTTTGATTCCTTTGTTCGTCAACGCATCGCATACCTGTACGCGGAAATCTGTCCGGCACCGTAGAAACGCCGACAACCGTTTTGCCAGCGGCATCATGTGCCGTCGTCCGCGCTGACGCATGGAAGCAATCGACGACGACGCGGGAACGACCAGTATGGTATCGCAGATCTCACGAACGCCATCCATGGCGTCAATCACACCGGCGCGTTCCGCAAGCCTGCACAACGCATCCGAGAACGGACGGTCGCATTCCTCGTCTCCGTGGTCTTTCCATGCCAGAATCGACTGTCTGGCGGCACCCCGATACCATCCGCACGCGAACCATCGACCCATCTCAGCCGTTTCCAATGGTTGGGACAGTTCGCAGTCGAATGACGCAAGACAGGCATCGCACAACACGTCATCAGGCTTGTCGCATCCCGCACAGCCTCGTGGGAACAACAGATTCGCCATATGCGCGAATGAACCCGCCATCAGATTCACGCCGGCTCCGTCATCGGGACAATCTGGCAATGATCTCGCCGCATAATTTCACGGTATCCGCGGGACCGTTCACTTTGACAGCCCTTGTGCCGGCCTTCGCCGCGGGATAATCATTGCCGTCGGGTTCCATCCGGTCTCCGATGAACACGATCTGGCCGACCTCGATATCGAGAATATCCGCGAGTTCACGGACGGCGAACGACTTATCGACGCCACGCTGCGAGATATCAACACTGCTGGAGCCTCCAGGTCTTACTTCAAGATTCGGTAGTTCGGCAGCAACCGCACAGGCCAATCGGTTCTTCTTCTCGTTGGTGGGGTCCCAAGCCTCCTTGGCCTCGACGGGGGCAAGCTGCCCCAATGCGGAAAAGGTGATCTGACTGCCTCTGTCCTCGATGCGCTCGCCCCAGACATGAGTGGCCCAAATGCCTTGCTCACGAGCATTCCGTTCCAGCGATTCCTTCGCCTTGGCACGGTCCTCGTCGCTTAGATCGTGGGAGAACACTTTCCCCCACCGTTGCCCGTCCCACCGGTAGTAGCGGGTTCCGCTGGTCGGCATGAGGTGAAGTTTCGACTTGTCGGCATGGTCGGACAGCCTGTCCACCACCTGACTTTGCAGCAACGAGTATTTGCCGCCGGTGATCACCGCGACGTCAATCAATGATGTCAATGCAGAGAAGCATTCGGCCATGTCCGCTTTCATAGGTTTCTTGGACCGCGCCAACGTGTTGTCGAGGTCAAACCCAATCAGCCGCGCGCCTTCGCACAGCATGTTGACATCAACGATGTTCCAATAAGGTACGGAAATATCCGCCATGATCATTTCTCCCCTTGTCGAGCAGCCCATACCATGGTATCGCATGTTTCGAATAAGCCCTGATAAGGTAGAAACCATGCAACAGATGCCTTGGGAGACCCCGATATACCGCAACCGCCATGGACGTGGCACGCGTACGCCCATGTTTGGTACCAGACTGCCCCGGTACCGTACCAGAAGCGGTATGTTCGACGATATGCTGGTGGCGCAAATCCGCAGACTCAACGGGGCATGGCCTGAGCTCATAGCTCCGGTCCAATTCGCTGTGGAGGATGTTCCGCCATCCGATCCCGCGCCTTGGGAGGACGTTCCGCATCTTGGATCGCAGTCATTTCCCGCCGGGCACGGCATTCCACCCCGTATCGTGCTGTACCGCATGCCGCTGCAATCGCATGCCCGTAACCGTATGGACCTGCAATTCGCAATCAGGGACGAGGTGGTCTCACGTCTGGCGGAAATCTACGGACGCCGTCCGGAAGAAATAGATCCTGATTGGGGCATGTGACTTTCAACGGACAACAGTCATATCCTGATTCGCCCAGACCTGCTCTCTGGCCTCCTTCAAATCGACGGCGCCGATGATGGCAAGTCCGGCGAGTTTCGCACCGGACACATCTTTCTGTCCGACACGAAGATTCCAGACCACGGCTTGGGCGGGATCCTTCAAACGGATGGCGGCGACATCGCCATCATTAATATCGGCGATGCGCACCGACGTCGAAGCCGAGGGACGGATGGCGATTTCACGCCTGTCCACTTGTTTGCCGTCCGTGTCGTAAGCCGTCATGATCGCTGTCCGATCCTCATCCGCGGTGTTGACGAAGCCTACCGTCGCGGTGGATTGGTCAGGAACCGCGATGGCGGAGATCTTCGCCGGAGCGGACGCATTGACTAGGGCGAAATCGGATTGTCCATCGGGGCCATCGTCTGAAATCTTCGCCGTGGCAGACACCGGTTCGGAAGCGGCTATGGCGATGCCGGTAGCGGATTTTGGAACGTCTCCAAGATCGATGGCGGACGCGCGGTTCGCCTTCAGCTCCTGCTGATTGGTCTGCTGTGCCCCCTTGGAGTCGATCCAGGATACGGTGACATCCGTTTTGCGGGACGTATACAGGTACAGTGTCGCATGATCTCCGCCATTCAAGCCGTAGAGGGCCAGAGATTTCGCGAAAGCGTTATTCGGAAGCGCATAATCCGATCCCCTTGGGGTCAATCCGTCCATGGAGACGGTGCGGACGATTGCGGCCACAGGAGTGTCAGTTCCAGTCACCGTGGCATACAGCGCGTCTTGGCCGGAAGCAGCTGCGGAAAGATTCAGTACCGTTTCTTTGCCTGAGGCCACGGTCAGCGTCGATCCGGTGGAGAGCGCCAGCGCGCCGGATTTGTCGGAGCCCCAGATTCTGATGGTCACCGATGTGTCCTTGGCGGAGGGATTGGCCACAACAAGCTGTTGCGTCAAGCCGGTCTTCGTACCGGAAAGCAGGAACGCCTGTTTCAGCGCCGGCACGACGCAGGAGGCTGCTGATACGCCCTTCAAATCACCGTCCGTGGCCCATGACATCACTGAGGAAACCGCGCCGGTACCGTTCGAAGCCGTCAGCAGACGCGTGTCTTGCAATCGGGAGCCGTCATCGACATTGCCGGAAGCCACAAAGATGTCATCGGACGAGTCGTCTTTTTTGTCCAGCATCGACACGGATGCCGTCATGTCGGCTCCCATCGAGGCGACGGATGAATGGAACACCGAACCGAAGGCGGCGTATCTCGCGGAAGACGCGATATTGCCGTTGGATGCCTGGTATTCGCTATCTCCATAGGCATCGGTATCGGCAATGGTCATGCGAGACGGGCAGTACGTCTGCCGCTGCCGGGGGCTGACGGTACGACCCACCGAGGAACGTTCCACCGTGGGCGTGTCCACATGCAGCCATGATGGCCGGTATATGAGCGTCACGGCCATCAGGACCACGATGAGCAACACCGAGATTACGGCAAGCGCAATACGCAAAGGCGTATTGGGACGAGAATGTCTGCTCATGCTTCCTCCAGACCCTGACGACGAATGCGCGGAAGCGCCACCAGGCAATACGCTACAAGAACGACGCCCATGCACCACAGCCATGAACGACGCCACACACTTGAGCCGGCCTTATCAAGCCCGCTTCGATCGATATGCTGCTTGGATAGATCCTGAACCGTCAAACGATAATACGTGCCATTATCCAGACTGACGACATTCTGTGTCCCGTCGGAGGCTCCAATGTTCGAATTGAGCTGGTTCGAGGCCTCTCGCTGCGCTTTGTCGCCGTTCTGCTTGATAACGTAAATGCCGCCGAAACCCAACTTGCCAAGCTCGTTGATGGCATCGGAATCGGCATTGGCCAGCAACTGGGCGCAATCCTGCGCAATGGTTCTGCTGGACCCGTCGGAACGTCCCGAAACCACTTCGACGCGTTGCGCGGGAGAGCTGTCAATCAAGTCGCCACGACCGGTACGCATCACACTGTAGCTGACCGATTCGGCGCTATCGGCACGCAAGGCAAGCACGCGACGTGCATCATCCTGCCCAAGGAAATCGGTCGCCACCATCGGCAGTCCAGCATCGCTGGTCTTTACCTGGCTGTGATCGCATTCGACATAGTTGAATCCCGCACAGGCCACGACGGAGACGGCCAGCAGGCAAACCAATACGGCACGACCCACATGCGAGGCAATCGACACTGCCTTCGAGCCGCGTCCTTCGATTTCGACGGCGCCGGTCTTCTCATGCTGTCTCAGCATGACGAAACGTCGAACCGCGCCGCCCGACATCATGCAGATGCAGGCGAGCAAGCCCATCATCGCATATGTGGTTCCCGGAAGCATGGAACCGGAGACCGGACCATCCACATCGACGGCCACCGCAATCGCCGCGGACAGCAAGGCCGTCGCCAATCCCGCGAACACGGCGATCCACATCATACGGGACACGCGCAGCACGAAAGGCAACACCAATGACACCGCGGCCAGCAATACGATCAACGCCAGCATGGAAACCGCCACATACCGCCATGCGCCACCGTCGGCGCCGATGCCGAACACCCGCAGCAACAGATCGGACAGATTCGCGACGACCGGTTTGCCATCATGCGCGGAGGAGGGCAGCATGACGCTGCCGAACAGCTGACGCCATGTACCGTCGGAAGCGAAACGAACGGCATTGACCAACGTCGGCGCGCATACGAACGCCGCCGGAAGCGGAATCAGAAGCAACGCGGGCTTATGGGAGCGGACGAACAGCAGGAATCCCAGGAAGGTGAGCATCAGCGGCAGCAACAACTGCGGCTGCGCGGCGACGACCGGAATGAAACACAGCGCCGCAACCGCCGCCGCCTGGACCGACGCGTGGGGATTGACCAGATCCTCCGTCCGATACATGCCGACCGCACGGAACGAGAAGGCGAAAGCGGCCGGAAGAAACACCATGACCGTCAGCATCGTGACATCCGCGTCATCATAAAGTCCCATGGACAACGCCAACGCGAACCACGCCAACGCGACCACGCAGCGCACCGCATCCGAGCGGGTGAAGATGCCGGCCAGCGCCCAGAAGGAAAACACCATGAGCGGGGCTGCAAGGAAGAACATCAGTCCGACAGCTCCGGCAACATGTCCACCAGTGAGCACCGACGCCAGCGCAAGCACCAACAGCCATGGCGCGTTAGGCGCACTGATGCCCGTGCCTGAGGCATACGACCATGACGTGGTCGCGGTATGAAGCAACTGGGTGAAGCTCGCGCCCGTGGGCAACAGCTGTGCGGAATACATCGACGCACCCGAACATACGGAACGAAGCACGTCCCAATACAGCACGACTATCCATATGCCGGCAATCAGCGCCGCGCCGAAGGCCAATCCCCATCTACGCAGCAACCGTTTACGCAGATGGTCCTTCTCAAGAGGACTGAGCAGCACGACATCCCTCTGGTCGCGCAACGCACGGCGACGGTCGAGCCATTCCCTGACCTGCCGATGATTCGCAGACAGCGTGGATAGCGATTTAAGCGTGACCTTGCTTTGCCTGCGCAACCGCGCATGGGCGCGCCAAGCACCCCGCAGACGCAGCAGCGCACGCCACGGCATCGCCAGCTCGCAGCATGCATGATACGGCTGTTTGCGCGCCAAGCAAAGCACGGCCAATCCCAACGACTGGATGATGGACCACAGCCAAAGCAACGGCCACCATGAACGGTGCATGTCAGTGTACGCGTATTTGGCATTCGCCTCGCGTACGGCAAGATACGGATCGATGCGACCGTCCTCGTCTTCCACAGGGCGCCCGTTCTTGGAACGGATTCCTTCGAATCGGGCTCTTCTGTGGGCGATGCGAGCCTGGGGAACCACTACGACACGCCCACCGCCAAGACATATGCGGCGGCACAGGTCCGTGGATTCCGCGAAGGTGCCGAACCAGGGGTCAGCCCCTTCGAACGCACGCAACGTAGCCAACGGCACCAACGCGCCCGATAGGGAGACCGACAGTACATCCTGACGCCCGTCATATTGCTCCTGGTCAGGCTCGCCGTCGACCACCAAGGAAACGACATCATGGTGCCCGGCATACAAACCCACATTGTGCAGGTTCTTCGCCTGCCAATCCAACTGCTTGGCACCGAGCAGCGCGGCTGTCGGCGTGTTTCTCCACGCATCCAGCAACGTCTCGAAGCACCGGTCATCCGCCGGCCGCGAATCGTCATGCAAGGTCCACAACGCGCGGATGCCGGCATCAATGCCGATCTGATCCATCGCACGCGTTACAGCGTCCATGAAGGACGCCGCCTGCTTCACTCCCACCAGAATGACCCTCACCGTTTTGGCTTCCGGCACTTCCGTAAGCACATCCTGTGATGAGTGAATGACATCGAAGGTCATCTGCATGGGCTGCTCGATCTGCCCCGTGCAATCGGCGATAACGATCATTCCTGGAAGCATGCGCTGCGCAAGCACCGCTCCAACGGTAGAAGCGAGGAATCGAAGGTCATGCTGCGCGGTGATCACCGCAGCCACGGACATATCGACGTCCTGCCGATGCGTATACGGTCTGCTGTTCAGCACATCGGTCACGATTGTCTGGATATCGCTGCTGGCGTTAGAATTCATAATTTAAGTGTACGCACGGGACGCACCATGCCTTCAAGCCCGTTCCTTGTGCTCTTTTTTGTAGCGACGACGCTCACGCTCGCTCATACCGCCCCAGATACCGAAACGCTCATCATGGTCGATGGCCCATTCCAGGCACTGTTCACGGACTTCACACTGGGCGCAAACCCTCTTCGCATCCCTGGTGGAACCGCCTTTTTCCGGGAAGAATGCTTCGGGATCGGTCTGCGAGCACAGCGCTTTGTGCTGCCAAGACACGTCATCATCCCGCTTGAACAAACCCCACAGTTCAGCAAGCGGATTCTCAGAAGACTCATCAGTCACGCCCCACATGAGTCCTCCCATAATTGTGTGCGCACCTTTTATGCGCATACTTTCACACCGCTTCAAATTACACACACGCAATGTAATTTTGTCAAGTTTCCCCGTGTCAATGCCTATATTCCAGAAAATCCATGCTAAAGTTCAGCCCAATCTGGGGTCTACAGTCGCAGAATCGGTGAAAATCGGCCATTAACCCTATAATTGCCCATTTGGATAGTGGTAGGTTCTAAAAGCATTGCGTCAAACGCGCATCTCAATCAGGAAGGCAACACCGTGGCAACGTCATCAACCGGCAATAAGCTTCCTAACATCAATGGTCTTCAGGATGCGAAACCACGTCACAGCCTGGGATATCGCGTGCAGCATCACGTCAGGACCGCAGTCGCCGCGGCAATCGCCGCGACTCTGGTGTTCGTCGGCACTGCAGCTGCCGCTACTTGGATGGACGTCAATGGCATCATCAAGAACAATTCGGTCGACGTGATCGGCCAGGGTTCCCTGAATACGGACGCATCCATCATCGATCCGAACTCCGGCAAGCCGATCGAGTTCGTGCTGATCGGACAGGATTCCCGTGACGGCGCGGAGAACCAAGCCATCGGAGGCAGTTTCGATGACGTCATCGGCAACCATCAGGCCGACACCGCCATGATTGTGCAGATCTCCGCCGACCGCAAGGAAATCAACCTGGTCTCCATTCCACGAGATTCCCTGGTGGACGTGCCTCAGTGCGAAACGTCGAAGGGCACGATTCCCGCACAGTATAACGTCATGTTCAATTCCATCTTCGCAGGTGCCTACAAAACCGGCGGAGATCTCTCCTCGGCGGCCAGCTGCACGCTGAACGCCGTGAACAGTCTCACCGGGTTGAATATTCAGAACTTCATCGTCGTGGACTTCGCCGGCCTGGTCAAGATGATTGATTCAGTCGGCGGCGTGGACCTGTGCATTCCGCAGAACGTCAACGACCCGTACACCGGACTCAATCTCGACAAGGGCATGCACCATCTTGACGGCGTTGCGGCGACGCAGTACGCCCGGATCCGTCACGGCATAGGAGACGGATCCGACACCTCGCGTACCACACGTCAGCAGTATCTCATCAAGCAGCTGATGAGCGAGGCGCTCAGCAAGAATCTGTTCACTGACACCGCGCAGCTGTACCAGCTGGCGAAATCCGCGCTGAAATCGCTCAACATATCCCAAGGCATGGCTGATACCGCGGCTTTGGCGGGACTTGCCATGAGCCTGAAGAATTTCACCATGACCAACCTGCAGACCCAGACCGTCCCCGTGGTCCCAGCACCGTCCGACCCCAACCGTTCCGTCTGGACCGACGAAGCCGACAATCTCTGGGAGAAGATGCGAGCGGGCAAGCCGATTTTCGATACCGCCGATTCAAACTCGGGCGACTCCTCCGACACCAGTTCAGATAATTCAGCCAGCTCCGACGATTCCGGCACGACCGACAGCAACCAGTCGGACACCACTGCCGAGACTCCCGATCCCGTCACGGGACTGATCACCAAATCCGACGGCACGTTGGTCGATCCAAGCACTGGCGGCACCGTCGACCCGGATGACGGCTCCATTCATGACGCGACCACGGGCCAGTATATCGGCCTTGCGGATCGATACCTTAATGCGACCGTATGTGCCGTTCCGGCAAAGAACTGACGTAGACCACGCAATCACGTCCCCTTTCAACGTATGACGCAGGGACGAATCTTTTTGGAGGAACCATGAGTGAAGGCAAAGGAGCAAAAGAGCCTACGAGCGTGCCACCAAGTTTCATTCCGTCATCAGGACGCAAAAAAACCATGCCGTCCACGGATTCCTCCCGCTCGCAAAGCGCACCGAGCCAGCCAGCGAGTTTCGCACCGGCGAAACGTTCTGACCATGCATCATCTGTAAAACCGGCCAAACGCACGGCGCGTCCTTCTTCCTCGGTTCCGCAAAGCTTCCAGCCTGCGGCACGGGCAACGAGCGAGACAAGAAGAAACCCTTCATCATCTCCGGTGTCCTTCGCTCCAGAACATACCCGCACGGCCAATCCAACGCAGCAGTTCCGGGGGTCATCCTCCGTCTCCACGACGCTCCGATCTGTTCCATCCTCTCCAGCGACGGCTTCCGTGCCAAAAAGAAGACCTCGCGTCGGACGTATCGTCCTTTCCATTTTCCTTGTACTGATTCTCGCACTGGGAATAGGGGTATTCTCCGCTTGGAACTGGGTCGATGACCAGCTCAACAAACAGACCTGGCTGACATCCAAAGCGGACACCGCCGGCGAAAGCTGGCTTATTCTTGGCTCCGACGAACGTGAGGGCACCATCGGAGACGCCGGCGACGTCGAAGGTTTCAGAACCGACACCATTCTTGTACTCACCAAGCCGAAGACAGGATCGTCCTCGCTGATTTCCATTCCTCGCGATTCCCTGGTGGAAATCGATGGGAGCTATATGAAGATCAACGCCGTGGCGCAGCTGTACAGCCGCAAACAGTTGGTCAACGAGGTGGAGGACATCACCGGCCAGAAAATCAACCATGTGGCAATGGTCCGCTTCGGCGGACTCGTCAAAGTGGTCGATGCCTTGGGAGGCGTGGACCTATGCTACGACCAGAATGTGAATGACCCTTATTCGGGTATGAACTGGACCGCCGGATGCCACACCGTGGACGGCAACACCGCTTTGGCGTTCTCCCGTATGCGATATGCCGATGTGCAAGGCGATTTCGGCCGTGCCGCACGTCAGCGCCAGGTGATCAACGCCATCGTCAAGAAGGGCGCTTCCAAACAGACGCTCACGAATTTCAACAAGACCAAAAAGGTCGCCGCAGCGGCGTTGAGCTCCGTAACCGTGGATGAGAAAGCATCGACTTCCTCTCTGCTTCGGATGGCGTTGGCTTTCAAAAGCGCCTCAGGCAAGGATGGCATTTCGGGAAGCGTGTATTGGACCGATCCGGACTATTACGTCGATGGGGTCGGATCGTGCGTTCTGCTGAATGACGCGAAGAACATCCAGCTTTTCTCCGAACTCTCACACGGCACGCATTCCGCAGGAACCGTGGGCACGCTGGCCGAACAGCAAAACTGACGACACGCCGGAGGATGTGGATAACCCACATCCTCCGACCACAACCCTCATATTGGCTTGCGGCATGCCGCCGCTCTTGCCCATGCTGGCCGTATGAACAAAAAGGCCCCTCACCGTATAAGCGAACAACATCTCACTGTATTGAGTTGGAGCGCGCCTTTGCTGGCGCAGCTCATCATGCTGATTGTCATGTGTATGCAACGTCATTGGCTCTATGCGGCGATGCTCGCTCCGAGTCTGCTCGGCAGCGCATTGATGCTCATCACCATGATCATGCGCGTCAGGCATGAAGAAACGAACAGCAACACCATTACTGGAAGCGATTCGCCGGTTCCAACGCATCATAACGGAAACGAAATCGACCATGCTCAGCTTTTCGCCGACATGCCGTCCATAAGTTTTGAGCATCTGCATGGCCTGGACAACGACCCGCTCATATGGCGCACCATCGTGCGTAATTGGCTTGTCCGTTCCCCAACGAACGGCATCGGCATGTCAGAACATGGCATATTCCATATAGATCTGGCATCATCCGGACCACATGCCATGGTCGCGGGGACCACAGGCTCGGGGAAATCCGAACTGCTGATCAGTTGGTGCATGGCATTGGCGATTCGGCATAGTCCTCAAACCCTCCATTTCGTCTTTCTGGATTTCAAAGGAGGATCGACCTTCAACGCTTTGGAGCGTCTGCCGCATACCGTGGGCAACGTCTGCGATCTTGACCTCGCCCATGCCGTCCGTGCGCTGAACGCCATAGAACAAGAATTGGCACGCAGGGAGGCCTTGGTAAGTGCCGAACGCGTTTCCAGATTCGACCAGCTTTCCCATCCCCCTGCACGGCTCGTGGTGGTCATTGACGAATTCCATGCATTGCGCGACCGTCTACCCGACTATATGCAGCGACTCAATCGATTGGCGTCGCTCGGACGCTCTTTGGGTATGCATCTCATCGTATGCACGCAAAATCCCATGGGTCAGGTCCATGCCGATATGAAGGCCAACATATCGCTGAGCATCTGCCTACGCGTCACCGACCAAATGCAATCGAATGAACTGATCGGCACCAAGGATGCAGCTTTGATTCCACCGGCCTTCCCCGGTGCCGCTTACTGTCATGACGGTCAACGCACTGTTCCTTTCCGCTGCAGCGCGGTCCATGACATTGATTCCTTGGTGCATGCCATCAACACCGCATCGGCATTCAGCGGCACCACCAATCCCTCCCCTTTGTTCTCCGCGCCGCTCGCACCACATGCAGGCAAAGACGATTTGACGGCGCCACAGCGAGAGGCATGGCACCATGTGCCTTTTGCTTTGAGCGACGACGGTGTACTCATCTCCACCGCATTCCTTGACGTAGGACACGGCAACATCGCCGTGATTGGCGCATGCGGAAGCGGCAAAACCAATCTGCTGCTCTGCTGCGCCAGCCGTCTCTATGAATCCGGTCGCTGCACCATCCGGTTCACACGCAAGACGAACAGCGAATGGACCACCGACGACGGCAGAATATCGCCGCAGCACGAACGCACCATATGGTTCGTGGATGACGCCGACGAATTGCTCTCCCCTTTCGCAGCCATGCCCGAAGCCGATAAGCTCAAGACCGCACTCGCCGATCCGTCCGTCACGGTAATCGCAGCTGTGGAAAAGCCGCAAAGCACCCTACTTGAACGTTGCCTCACACGTGTTGCGTTTCCTTGCGGAGAGAGAGCCACCGATGTGATGATGGGGATTCCCAGCGCGGTTCTCGACGGTTTCGGCGTCGATGACTATGCCATTGCCGGGCGTGGGGTCTTCATCCAACAAGCACGGGCATGTCCCGTGCAATGCGCGGAATTCCAAGGATTCTAAAAAAACCTGGCTTCTTTTGCGAAAAAGTCTTGAAAAATCATCCGATTCGTGGTTATCTAAATAACGGATAGAACGCCACTTATGGCAAGAGGAAGGCGATTACATGAGCAGTGCTTTCGATTGGCGAGCCAAGGCCGCGTGCCGGGATAAGGATCCGGAACTGTTTTTCCCGGTCGGCAACACCGGTGCCGCCTATCAGCAAATCGAAGAAGCCAAGGCCGTTTGCCGTACCTGCAAGGTGATTGACGCGTGTCTGAAATGCGCGCTCGACACCAATCAGGACTACGGCGTTTGGGGCGGTCTGAGCGAAGACGAGCGGCGCGCGCTCAAGCGGCGCGCGATGCGTGCACGTCGCTCGCAGGCCATGCAGATGCAGGTCTGATTCTTTTCAGGGCATATGGAAGGGCCGGTCGGATTCGATGGAATCCGACCGGCCCTTCCATATGCCATTCCAGTTCTAGAGGTCAGTTATCTTGCGCGGCACGCAGTTTCATGTCGAGCACCACACGGGTACCACCACCGCGACGTGGCTCCCAATGCACCGTTCCGCCAAAATCATTGGTGACGAACGTGTTGATGATCTGTGTTCCAAGCCCTGATCCGGAAGAGCGAGCCATGCCATCATGCTCCTCATCCGCCAAGCCGGTGCCATCATCCTCCACCACCACGTTGAGGTTATTGCCACCGCGGCCCACGGAAATCGTGATATGTCCTTCCTTACGTCCTTCGAAACCGTGTTCCACCGAATTGGTGATCAGTTCGGTAAGCACCAACGATAGCGGCGTGGCATCCTGTGCCGGCATCATGCCGAATTTGCCTACGAAATCGACATCGATGTGCTGGTCGCGCATCGTAGCCAAATCGACGGCCATCTTAAGCAGGTTGGAAATGACCTTGTCATAGTCGACGATCTCATCGGCGGTCTGGCTCAATCCCTCATGCACCATGGCGATGGTCTGCACGCGGCGCTGTGCTTCCTTGAGCTCCTTTTTGACCTCTTCGGACTTGGTCTTGCGCGCCTGCAAGCGCAGCAACGCGGATACCGCCTGAAGATTGTTCTTCACACGATGGTGAATCTCGGAAATGGTGGCGTCCTTGGTCTGCAATTCCTTCTCGCGGCGGCGCAATTCGCTGACGTCACGGCACAGCACGATACCACCCACGCGACCATTGGCGTCCATCAACGGCAGAGAGCGCATGGACACCGCGGCTTTGTTGGCGTCCAATTCGGAATCCACCGCGGCTTTGCCGCTCAGTACCAATGGCAGCGTTTCCAGCACCGGATCGTTCTCATGCAGCAGTTTGGTGCCGATCTCGCTCAGATACTCCCCCTGCATGGTGCTGACCGATCCCAAACGACGGAAACAGCTGATGGCGTTCGGAGACGCGTATCGGACGATGCCGTCGACGGTGAGCACGATGAAGCCATCCGCCACACGTGCGTTATGGCGCTGGTTCATAACCGGGTTACGGTACGGGAACTGGCCGCGCGGAATCATCTCATACAGCTGTTTGCCGGCGCTGATGCTTTCGGACTCATAACGGCCGTTCGATTCGCGTGTGGCCATGTTGGTCTCGCGGACCACCAAGCCAAGCGTCTTGCCATTATGACGCACCGGGGCGTACACGTTGCAGACCTTGGCCTTGCCGACCGTACGCAGTTTCGAGGAGCGGAACACCGATTCGGAGTCCATGGCCGCGTCAAGCTCGGCGCACAGGGATTCCGGGACGACGTTGCCGACCACATCCTCGGCTCTCAGACTCATCACCGTGGACGGACGGCATTGCTCGGCAATGATGTACTTGCCCTCGCCGTTCTGCAGGATTAGCAGCAAGTCGGCGAAACTCAAATCGGCAATCACCTGCCAATCGGCCACCAACTGGTGCAACCATTCACGATCGTCGTCACCGAAATCCGGACGGGTCATCAGGATATGTGAGAAATCAGCCATGCAACCATAATACGCATCAATGGCGAGGTTGCATACCATATGCCCACGTATAATGCGGAAACGCCGATTGACATATCCGACGGTTACGCTAACGTAGGTTACGGTTCCGTAACTTATAGTGGAGGCATCCGATGGCGAAACCTACAAACGCAGAAATCGAGGCGAAACGCGCGGTCATCGCCGAAGCACGCGAGCAGGCCCTGCAGGCGAAAGCTGAGACCATTCGCGTGAAGGCGCACAATAAGGCCGAGAACATTCGACGCAAGGCGGATGCAAAAGCCAAACGTGCCATCGCCAAAGGCGAAGCCCATGCCGCAAAAATCGAAGGCATCGTCCCCGCCGAAATCGAACGCAAAATCAGACTCGACGTGCATGGCAGGCCAAAGCCGCTCCTGCGTGGCTGGATCCACGCCATCGCCACTCCCCTGGCTCTTGCCGCGGGCATCGTGCTGATCTGCCTCGCTCATGGCACCGGGCTCAAATGGGCGTGCGCCGTGTTCATGACCTGCTCGCTGGTACTGTTCGGCAATTCCGCCTGTTATCATCTGGGAGATTGGTCACCACGGGTTACCGATGTGCTCCGTCGCATCGACCATATGAACATCTTTTTGCTGATCGCCGGCACTTATACGCCCGTTTCCTTCGCGCTCACGCCATTCTGGCGTGATTCCATCATCGCGGGCATGTGGATCTGCACCACGGTGGCGCTCATCATCCATGTCATCTGGATCAGCGCGCCTCGCTGGCTTTATGTTCTTGTCTATATTATTTTCGGCGTGTCCGGCGTCGCGTTCATGGGATTGTTCTGGATGTCCCCCTATGCCGGACCTACCGTGGTGATACTGCTGTGTGCCGGCGGCGCCTGCTATATCGCCGGAGCCATCGTGTATGCGCTGCGCAAGCCCGACCCCTGGCCGAAGGTGTTCGGCTTCCATGAGATCTTCCATACCGGAACCGTGGCGGGATACGCCTGCCACATGGTGGCCATCTACATGGTGATCGTACAATTGTGGCCCTAAGGCGTAATCAACCCCACATGGACAAAACAAAATAAGCCCGTCCCCTCATCGTACGAATGCGATGGAGGAACGGGCTGTTGTTTTCGTCACACGTATGTCAGGCGAGCGGCTTGGCTTCCTTGATGGTCACGGAAATCTCACGGCCGTTCGGAGCGGTATAGGTCACCGTATCTCCGGCATGAGCGCCATTGATGGCGGCGCCAATCGGCGATTCAGGACTGATGATGCTGTAATCCGTGGCGATGGACAGGTCTCGCGTGCCAAGCACGTACACCATTTCACGTCCGTTGACTTCAAGGGTCACTAGGGATCCGTCACCGACCTCACCGGCCTTGGGCGCAGTCAGAATCTTCGCATTGCGCAGTTTGACGGTCAGTTCGTCGATGCGTCTCTGATTCACGCGCTGCGCCTCACGGGCAGCCTGATAGCCGCCGTTCTCGCTCAAATCGCCTTCGGCACGCGCCGCGGAGACCTTGGACAGAATCTCGTCACGGTACTCGCCCTCACGCCAGGCGAGTTCTTCTTTCATCTTGTCGTACGCCTCCTGCGTCAGCAGGATCGTCTTTTCTTCGGCCATGTTATCCTCCTTGACCTTGGAAGAATGATACCCGTCAATCAGCGGGTGGAGATGATGTCGATCACGAACACCAGCGTGTCCTCGCCGCCGATGCCGGCCTGCGGAACACCACGGGAGCCATAACCGTACTCCGGCGGAATGGACACCACCAGGCGGGAACCGACGTTGTGTCCCGGAACGGTCTGATCCCAGCCCTTGATGACCTGTCCCACACCGATGCCGAACGTGGCCGGCTGGTGACGGTCGAAGCTGGAGTCGAACGGGGTGTCCTTGCCCCAGACCACACCATGGTAGTTGACGGTGACGGTGTCTCCACGGCGGACCATCGGGCCATTGCCTTCAAAGAGCTCCACGACCTTCAGGCCGGCGGGAGCGATCTCAGTCGGGAATTCGATGGTCGGGCGATCGCCGAATTCGGCATTGACAACAGGCATTTCAGATGCCATGGTGAACCTCCTTGAAAAAACACAGTGTCACCAAGATTAGCACCATCCATCGCTAGCATTCAACAACATTGACCGCAAGACCGCCTTTCGACGTCTCCTTGTACTTGGCCATCATGTCCTCGCCGGTGTCCTTCATGGTTTTGATGGCTTGGTCAAGACTCACGATATGCGTGCCGTCGCCCAGCATGGCCATACGGACCGCGTTGATGGCGGTATTGGCCGCCATGGCGTTGCGTTCGATGCAGGGAATCTGCACCAGACCACCGACCGGATCGCAGGTCAGTCCCAGATTGTGCTCGATACCGATTTCCGCGGCATTCTCCACTTGGTGAGGCGTGCCGCCCATCACGGCGCACAGCCCCGCCGCGGCCATGGAACAGGCTGTGCCGACCTCGCCTTGACATCCGACTTCGGCACCGGAAATGGACGCGTTGCGTTTGAACAAGTATCCAATCGCCCCTGCGGTCAGCAGGAACGTCACCACACCATCCTCATCCGCATGATCCACGAAATGCCAATAATAGTGGAGCACCGCCGGAATGACGCCAGCCGCACCGTTGGTAGGCGCGGTGACGATGCGTCCGCCTGCCGCGTTCTCCTCGGAAACCGCCAATGCGAACAGGTCGACCCATGCGGCGTCCGATGATTCGAGTACGGCGTCGGAGCGCCTGCCGTCCCGTTTGAGCACGTCGCTGTTGGATGCGAGCCTTGCATACATTTTTGGCGCCCTGCGGGGCACGTCAAGGCCGCCAGGCAGAACGGTTTGGTTGGTATTGCAACCGTGCTGCACGCAGCGGCGCATCACATGCCATACAGTGTCCAAATCGCTGCGCACCTGCACGGCGGACCGCATGGCCGTCTCATTGGCCCACACCACATCGGCCACACTCATGTGACGTTCATCGCACAGCGAGATCAGTTCGTCGCATGTGGTGAACGGATAGGGCATGTCCATATCGATATCGGTTGAGGAATCGTCGGTCTGATCGGCGAAGGCCGTTCCCGCAGGGGGTTTCTCATGGATGCCGATCATCAGGTCGTCGGCGTCGCCTTGTCTGACGAATCCACCGCCAATGGAATACCAGACCTGTTCATCGATGAGATTGTTCTGCCGGTCGAAGGCTTGGAATCGCATGCCGTTGGGATGGGCCGCCATGCGGTGCCATACATCCATCACCACATCGCGTCCGTAATCGAAATCGATGCGATGCGTGCCGTTGAGCATCAGCTCGCCGCCTGCCTCGCATTCCATACGGATATTGCTCATGTGATCGGTATCGACGGTTTTCGGTACGTTGCCTTCCAAGCCCGCCACCGTGGCGCGATCGGTACCGTGCCCAAGACCGGTCAGGGCGAGCGAACCATACAGTACCGTTCGCACGCGGCCGACCCGGTTCAGTATGCCGTCACGTTCAAGGGAGGCAGCGAATCTGCTGGCCGCGACCATCGGCCCTACGGTGTGCGACGAGCTGGGGCCGACGCCGATGGTGAACATCTCCAGAATGCTGAACATGTATATTGCGCTCTCTTTTCCGCGTCTTCGCCGTCACGCCGCGTAAAGCACGCTGAACATGCGAATCATGATGAGTAGGCCGATGATGGCAATGACGATTTCCGCGATAAGCAGAATTATCGCAACGGTTTTGCGATTGCCGAGTTTGACGTCGAGCAGTTTTGCGAAAAGGAAAGCGACGAAGCCCAAGGCTGCTCCGTTCAGCGCGATCGCGCCGACCTGGCCGTTGGTAAGAACGCTTTCCCCGACTTTGGCGAGTATCGAATTGATAGTGGCGGTGAACACCAGCAGGCTCCATACGCCGTATCCAATCAATCCTACCGCCGCATAGCCGAACGGGCGGAATCGTTCCTTGAGTTTGAAAGTGAACGATTCGGCGCACCACAACAATGCGAAGCCCACAACGAAGGTGAACGCCACGGCAAGGAATGCGGCTTCCAATGCCCACGGAACGAGTGCCAACGAATGGTCCATCAAGGTAAAGTACAGCGGAGAACATGCGATTTCGCCGATAGCGAGCACGCCGGCAACGATAATCACCTGCGCAAGCATCAGGGGGATTTCAGTGGCGGGCTGTTCGATTACAGGCTTGATGTCTTTCGAAGTCATGCGTCATCCGTTTCAGTCGGTGTCATACGGTTTGTAATGTCCGACAGTGTACCTACGGAATGTTTCGGGAACGATATGCCACATTTTGCCTACACATTGCCCACATTTTTCCATAACCCACCGTGGAAAAGGGTTGAATCGCAGTGAATCGCGATGATGCCAAAACCGTTGGAGAATAAAGGAAAACCGCCATCTCTGGCGGTTTCCAAAAGTGCCTCCAGCGGGACTCGAACCCACCGGCGAAAAGCCTCAGACACCAACCGTTTCAACGGTTCCATCGACACCTTGCGTCGCTTTTGCCCACATTTTGCCCACATTCTGCGAAAAAAGCAAACCGCCCATCCTCTCCGACAAATCGTCCAGATCATCGTCGAAGAGATCGGCGTAAACATCCAATGTCATGGCGGCCGACTTGTGCCCCAACTGCCTTTGCACGGTCTTGACGTTAGCGCCGGACTGCACCATGAGACTAGCGGCCGTATGGCGTAGATCGTGAATCGTCATGTGGCCACGGTCCACGCCCGCGCGACGAAGAGCCACCGCGAACCACCCATCGCTTCGCGTCGGATTCCAGCCGTTTCCCATCGGCTCGTCCAAAGGCTCGCCGGGAGCAGTGAAAAGGAAATCGGACGACCTGCGCCCCTCGCATTGCCTGGCGAGCAGTGGACGCAACACCAGTGGGAACATCACCGAACGTCCATCATGAGTTTTCGGGTCGGTCTCCACCAGCCTGCTGGAAAGACGCGTGATGCTCCTATATATATGCAGCCGACAGCGTTGCAGATCGACATCCTCGACACGGAGCGCCACAAGCTCACCCCACCTCATTCCGCACAGGCCCAAGGTCAGCACGATCGGCTCACGCCAACCGCACTGCATCGCCACACGCGACAATTCGTCAGCCGAGAGATAGACATGCTTCCGCACCTGCTTGCGCGGCAGCTCGATGCCGTCGCATGGATTGTCGTGGATGCACCGATCGGCCTTTGCCCTCTCCATGAGGCTGCGAAGCAGATTCTCGGCGCGAATCGTCACCGACGCACTGCGTCGTCCGGCCAGATCGGTGACCCACCGCTGCACTTCGTCGCGCGTGATTGACTGCATCTCCCTCATGCCCCACTGCGGCTCCACATGCACGCGCCAAGCGTCTTCCAGCGACTTGATGTAGCTTGGCTTCGCCTTGGTCTTCTTGGCGGCCAGCCACGGCTCCCAGAAGTCCTCCACGAGCCTGCGCCCGGCCTGTGGGTCGATGTAGGCTCCGACGCTTTTCGCGGTGGTCACATTGGCCGCTCCCCACGCATCGGCGTCCATCTTGCGCTTGAAGCCACGCCTTCCGGTGGACGACCCGTCGGGCTTGCGGTAGCGCACCTCGTAGCGTTTGCCGGATTTTGTCGTGTATTGGCGGATTGTGTAGGCCATGCTCGCCCCTTCGTTTGCGTGGCATCAAGTCTATCAATCCGTTGATTTTTTCTCTGTTTTTTGTGTTTCGGCTTGCAATACTTTATTTACTATGCTAATATAGTTTATATCAAGGAAAGGAGGTGAACATGACACCATCGGAGATAATCACCAGCATCTCGCTTCTCGTCGCAAGCATCGCGGCCCTCATCAAAGCAGTGACCGGACTCATCAAGGAGATGAGACGGAAACCGAAGAAGAGGAAGTGAGCAAGGGTTCCGGCCAGACCTAGGGGCCGGAACCCCATATCTCCGATTATGCCATGGAACATCATGAGAACGGAATCGATAGTCAGCGCGGTGTTCGCGCTCGGAACCGCCGCCAGCGCATGGTTCGGCTGGCCGTTCGCGCTCACCGCCGGATGCGCCGTCGTCAGCGCCGTATTCGCGCTCATCGCCGGAAGGAAGGACTGACATGACCATCGAATACCTGAGCGTCACCGACGTGTCCAAGCGCCTCGGCATCAGCACAGCCGCCGTCAGCGCCTACAAGCTCCCCCAACCGGACGCCCTAATAGGCCGCACGCGCGGCTGGCTGCCAGAGACCATCGACCAATGGAACGCCAGCCGCCCTGGCCGAGGCGTCGGCGGCGGACGTCCGCGCAAACACGCCGAATAACAAGAAAACGCCCCTCCCCCAGCATCATGCTGAGAGAGGGGCAATGTTTAACCGAGTTTTCCGATGATCTGTTTTTCTTTATCGTTGAGAGGCCATACGGTCACATCCTCCGCAGCCTTCAGTTCCGCAGCCTTCAGTTCCGCAGCCTTCAGTTCCGCAGCCTTCAGTTCGCTCATCAGATAGCCGCCGCCGAAGATGGACTTCTTCACGGCCTTCTGCGAAGCGAGCCTAGGCGTGAATGCCACGTCCGAAGCCTTGACGCGAAAATCCACGCCAGCCTTGCCGACCTTATTCAGTCGTGTGACGGTCAACAATTCCGGCGGATACGCATACTTCGGCAGATGTTTCCTGCTTTCGCGCCTGACTCGTTTCGCCGTATCGTTGACCAGCTTCGTCAGATCCGGTGCGGTGCGGATCAGATCATCGCCGAAACTCGTCACGAAGCTGGTGTTGACGATGGCGCCGTTGGCGTATTCGATCGCGCAATCAGTGACCAGCATATGCGCGCCGTTGCGCGACGTGCTGTTGAAAATCGTGAGGTTCGGCGCGAACAGGAAGAACGGAATACCACGGTCACGATAGAACGTGCATATCTTCGACAGAATCGAGAACGGCGGATTATCCACCACCACCTTGCCGTCCGAATAGTCGAAACTCTCGTAGTCGCCGCCCGGATAGAATGGTCGCACCACCTTGCTGGGTTCGATGCCATACTCACGGCATGCCCAGTCCTTTATCGCCTCATACACTGCGGGGGGGTATAGCAGTCATCCGTGGTCTTCTTCGGTTTGAATTTCTCCACGAACGCACCGTAATCGTCAATCGTCTGCTGTCTGATGCCCATTTTGAAAGTCCTAAAAATAAAGCCCCTCCTCCATGATGGAGAAGGGGCAAATGTTAAAAAACGGGTGTAAAAAATTCCACGGACACTACAGTGCCGCAAATTTTTCCACACCCGAGTTTGAGTCTCACGCCAGAAAAATCAATCACGGCGCAGCGGATTGTAGGCCACGCCGAGACCGCTGGCGATGAAGCCGGCCACAGTCGAAATGTAGCCTCCGACCGCAGCGTCGCCGAAGGTCATGAAACCCAAGCCGACGCATGAAGCGATGAGACCGGCAACGTAGACCACGGTGCGCACGCCCTTGGAAAAGACGGGCGTGTAAGCCGTCGGCGGCTGGTTGTCCTGACCATCCTCGCACTCGTTGGTCAGGTTGTTGACGGTGGTTTCCAAAGTCGTTGGCGCTGCATGTTGAGCCATATTAAACCCCCCTTAGAATCGGTTTTGATTGAGTGCCGTCTGCAAGGCCCGAGCCGTACCAGGACCGAATGATGCGTCCTGCGCCAAGCCGTAGTGCGCTTGGATGGCGCGAATGGTGGCAGGGCCAAGCAGACCATCAACACCACAGCCCAGGCGACGCTGCACGGCGCGGATCAGATCACTGCCGCCAGCACCGTAGCGAACCACGCTCGAATCGATTGCCGGACGCGCGTAAGTCCTGCCGTCAGGCACCTGCTGGCCGCTGATGACGCCATCCACCGAAGTACCCATCACCTGCTGCCAACGGCGCACCGTGGCCGGGCCGACATTGCCATCCACTGCGATGGCACCGGAATTTGCGGCTGGAGCGGAAGACTGGGCGCCCTGGTATCGCAGATAGCAATTCCACGGATAGTTGTAGTAGGCGCGGATGTTGGTTTCGCGGCCAGTCTGGTCACCAGCCCTGCCATACGCGGTGCCACGCTCGCTGATGGACGCCTGCGCGAGCTTGCCGCCGCCAAGATAGACGGCCACGTGGTGCACGTCGTTGAGCAGGATGTCGCCCGGCTGCGGACTGCCGTTCGCGGGCAGACGGGTCCAGCCGCGACGGGTCAGATTGCCGCTCAGATTGCCGGTGTAGGTGGCCGTGCCGGTGTCGAAGCCCGCCTCACGCAGGCAGTGGATCACCAGACTGGAGCAGTCGCAATTACCCGCCGAAGCGTTGAAATTCCAACGGTCGGACTGGCTGTAGCCGAGATTGGCGACTGCGCACCAGTAGCGCATGCGATTGATGAAAGTGCTTACGCTTGCCATGTCAGTCCTCCAATCCTTCGACGGCCTTGGCCGCGTCCTCCTCGGACACGACTTGAATGGTTTCGGGCGGCATCGAATCGCCCTGCGGTGTCATTTCCGGCGTCATGGTCACATCGATCACGACCGCCTCCTTTCCGCCTCTTTCGAGGCAAACGAAAGGGCCACCACTGAAGTGATGGCCCTGAAAATCGGTGTCAGCGCATGTGAGCGCCGTGATTAAAAATGAGAATGAGCGCGAGGAGAATCAGGTAGGCTCCTCCCGCGATGGCGAGGTGTGTCATTGCCGTTCCTCCAAGTATTTTTCGGCGGCGTTGACTATCCAGCATTGCGCGTCGAGTTTTTCGAGCTTAGCCAGCTCGTATCGGACGGCCTCACTGTGGTCGTGGCTTTGGTCGCCGTAGATCAGGGAAATCAGCGTGTTTTTTATGGTGTCGCGGCAGAGTTCGTCCATGCGCTCGTCAAAGCGTTCCGTCCGCTCGCCTAATTGGCGGGTTTTGGCGAAATGCTGGGAAAGCACACTGTTATACGGCAAGCGCTCAGGATTGACGTGGGCATAAAGACCAGTAGCCAATGATTCGAGCGCCCCCGGCCAGATTTTGAGACATAGTGTGATTACCGCGCACGCGCCGCCCACACCACCAAACCCTGCTAGAAACGTTTGAAACACATCACATCTCCTTGAAATCGTTTAATCTTTTGGCATGGTGTCGCCATCGAAATAATTGCCCGGCAATCCCAACGAGACGAGCTGCTGCCACTGGTCTTGAGGCACGCACAAGCCCTTGCTCAGATTGACCGTGCAATTGTTCAGCCCGACGAGAATGCCGTGAGTGGTGCTGGCGGCGGTGAAGACGTAATCCACGCGACCATTCGAACTGACCAGCCCACTATCACTGCCATTGGTGGTGAGACGCAAGCGCGGATTGTCGCCACTCGTGGACAGCATGTAACAGACGACGCTCACATGGTATTTCACGCCCGCCGTCAACCCCGTGAACGTGATGTCCGATGGTGTCGTGTTCGTCGTCTTGACGCTCACACCGTCTTTCGGCATGACGCAGGAATTCACGATGAAACTCATGCCATCACCCCCGTAAGGGTTAGGCGAGCGGCATCGTGTCCCCGGTGAAATATCCGATGCTGTCGAGCAGGGTCTTGTTCGCCTGGTATTCGTCCCACGTGCAGATGAGCATGTTCGTCACTGTGACGGTCGGACTGCCTGACTTGACGTGATAACTCATTGATATCGGATGGGAATTGTTGATGAGCATCTTGTAGCTGACACGTTGTCTTGCGTTGATGTCGCCATCCGCTCCGATTATCGAGATAGTGCCGCCTGTGACGTTCACCTCGACGCTGATCTGATATGTCGCCCCATTCACGCTCGGAAGGGTCGTGATATTCACCCACTTGTCGGCTTTCAGGGTGATGGTCGAGGATGGGCTCGTGCATAGGTTCGTGACCATCATCGGACATCACCCGCCCGACGAATCGCCTTAATCGCGTGGCATCGTGTCGCCCGTGAAGAAGCCCGGAAGCCCCCCCCCGAGCGCCGCGTCATACGTGTCGGCGGCTTCCACGCTCAATTCGCTGATGGCCATACCGGAGGGGACGGCCAGGCGCGTGTCATTGGCGGTCGGGGTGAAGCGGATCGTATGTTTCCCGACCGTCTGGGCACTTGGGTGTTCGCTCGTGCCGCCGGAAAAGATGCCGATGCTTTTATTCGTCGTATCGTTGCTGACGATCCTGAACGTGCACACGTATTCCACGCCGACCTCGCACGCGAAAGGCAGGTCGATGTATTCGCCTCTGGTGTTGGCCAGCGTGCCACCGGTCATGTACTTCGATATGTCGCCGCCCTTTTTGACGACATGGAAGCCGGTGGGGTCGAACTTTGGGTTCAGCCACAGGTTAATCCTCTGCATTCTCGTCTCCCTTCACGCTTTCGAGCACGTCGGCGGGAATCAATTTCATGGCCGCGTTGAGCTGACTGGTCAGGATTGCGATTTGCTTGTTGAGAGTGCCGATTTGCGCGGAAAGCGTGTCGATGACGTCGTTCGCGTCGGCTGGAATCTGAGTCAAAATGTCTCCTTAAATACGAAACCCCCGCAATCCGCGTGGATTGCAGGGGTTGAAAAAATTGGAATGCTGGATTAGTCGGCGGCGGTCATCGTGTCGATACGAGTAACCGCCTTCAATTCGTCCAAGGTGAGGGTGCGGCCGAGATTCGTCTTCACGTCCGTCAACGTGACGGACGTGCCGGAATCGTCGAACGTGGCGAGCACGCCACGCTGGTAGTCGCGCCACGATTCGGCGGTGCCGTCAGCGCTGGAAAACTCCAATCCCAAACGGCACAATTCCGCTCGCACCGACTCCTTCGGCGGACGCAAATCAAGCACGCCAGACAGCTCGGCAGGCGTGGTATCGGTAGTGGTCTCAGTGGTCACATCGGCCATAATCAATCTCCTTATTGTTGGTTGTTTTGAGGTCGTGGCATGAGGGATTGGTAAAATCTCTCCTCGCACTCGTCCAGATTTGATTGACTGGACTCGTCATTGAGGAAATCGTCCAATCCCTCAATGTCCTTGGTCACGGTCACGTCAATGCCACTCGACGGCTCCTCATCGGAGTCATCAGCCGCCAGTGTGGCAATGAGATTCGCGTCCGTCTCATTCGACATGACCGGCAGGTTCATGCCCTCACGCGCCTTATTCCGCGCGGCGGTAAGCGGGTCATTCAACACTTCCCCATCAGCCGCAAGCATGCTCACGCCGGTGGCGGAATCATTCAGCGCCGATTCAAGCGCCTCATACGCGCCTGTCCATACGCCGCGCCCCGTTTTCGGGTCGTACCGGCTCGTGTCCTCCTTGCCCTGCATGATTGCGGCGATCGCTTCACGGGTCGAAGCAAGGCCGAGCAGCGCCTTCCACGAGACGAGCACGTCGATCGTGAACACGAAACTGTCCGACCCGTTTATGGGCGGATTGCAGCGGATAATGCAAAGCCCACTGTTCTCATCCGTTTCGAAAGTCGCAGACAAGATTTCCTCCAATCACTTGACCAAATAAGCCAGGAATTCCGCGTAAACATCCACCGGGCAAGGCTGGTCGGCGTTATACAGCTTCAATGTGAAGCCGCTCTGGCCGCCCGTGTTCATCGGGTGCGCGATGATGCCCGCCCATTGTGAATCCGCGTTCGCGACGACGTAATAGTGGCCGTATTTCGTCGGGCTGAACGTGCAATCGACTTGCATGGAAGCGCCGGTCGCAATCTTCGAGCCGGGATTCGGATACCACGCCTTCCACGCAGCCTGGGCATGGAACGTAAAACGGTTCGCGATGCCGCCAAGATAGCCGCCGAGATACACGTATCCGGTGCCGATGTTCGCGCCGACTCCGACCTCGCCGTTCGCGTCTTGCGCTTCGAGCCAGCACTCCGAACCGTTCGCGCTATCGCCGGACAGAGTGAGGAAAGCGCTGCTTTTCTTGCTCTCGTCCGCCTCGTCGTAATCCGTGTTCGCCACGGCATGCACTCTGGATGTGACGCCGCCGCTGCCGGTACCGCCTTTCTTGCGCGGCTTCGATCTGAGAGACATGAACGCGGCAGGGTCGTTCTTGCTCACGTGTCCGCTCCACAAGTCCAGTTCGCCCATCGCGCCGACCTGATTCGACTGGATGACAGAAGCGATGGCCGGATGCGAAAAGTAGGCGGTGGACCCGTTGTAAGCGGGGAATTCGATGCCATCACCGGTGAAAGTCTCAGATCCGCCGATGATGTAGGTCTGATAATCCGGGCTGATGCGCACCCTGTGCCCGCTCGTGCGGGTTTGGAACGTGCCAGTCAGCAGATTCGACTTGCCTTCGCCGTCAAGATAGACGGTGCGATTGTGGTTGCTGTCCCACATTTGCAATGCGGTGCCGTTGAGCTTCATGCCGGTGTTCTCGGCCTCGGAGCTTTGGAAGACGGCGCCTGTAAAGACGTAGCCTTTGAACTGGCCTGCCGCCACCTTGTCGGACGTGATGGTGCCAGCCGCGATCTTGACGGCCGTCACACTGTTTGCCGCGAGCTTGTCGGCGGTGATGGCACCAGTGACAATCTTGGACGCATTGACCGAATTAGCAGCCAATTTATCCGCGTCCACCGCGCCAGCCGCCAAGGCAGCAGTGGTCACGGCATTAGCCGCAATCTCTCCGGCCTGAATCTTGTGGACGGTGAGCAGCGCCACGGTCATATCCTCCGTGACCTTCAGCTTGCCCGTGGTCACGGAATTGGCTGCAATCTTGTCGGACGTGATGGCCAGTGCGACGATATTCCGCGCCTGCACCGAATCAGCCGCCAATTTGCCAGCGGTCACCGCATCGGAAACCAGCTTCTCGGTCGTGACCGAGTTTGCCGCCAGCTTGTCCGCCGTGATGACATTGGCCTTGACCTTTTCGGCGGTCACGGAATCCACGGCGAGATGCTTCGCGGCCACCGTGCCAGCAGCGAGGATGTTGTTCGCCACGAGGTCGAATGGCTCGAATCTCGTACCGTCCCACGTCAGGACTTCCACCACACGATCGGACAAGGGCACCAAGACGCTCGGACTGTTGTTCGGAGCGCCCTGCCAGTAGGTGTAGAAGTCGGCCAAGAGGCTCGGTGAGTTGTTTTTCTCGCCTTTCCACCTCGTCCAATACTTCTGCGTGCGCCACCACATGTCACCCGGCTTCAAACCATCATGATTCGGTTCGTCCGGGCCACGGTAGATGAGATTCTTTCCGTCAGCAGTGGTCTGCGCCTTCTTCGCGGCGGCCTGCGCCTGATTCGCCTGCGCGGCGGCGTTGGCGGCTGTGGTCTGAGCCTTGTCAGCCGTTGATTGCGCCGTCTGCGCGGCAGCATGTGCCTTGACAGCGGCGTTGGCGGCATCGGTGGCCGCCTTGTCCGTCACCGCCACCCATGTGCTGCCGTTCCACCGTTTCGGCGTGTTAGCGCCACCGGTGGTGTCGATCCACAAGGTAGTCGGCTTGCGCATCGAAGCGTCCGGCGCAGTGGACTGGATGAGCACGTCGGCCTTGCCGTTAGCCACGCCAGCGGCGGCGGCAGCAGCCGTATTCGCCTTCCTCGCGGCATTGGCCGCGTCCGTGGCGGACTGTGCCGCACTGTCGGCGGTGGCTTTCGCCTGCGTGGCCACACTCGACGCATTCGAGGCGGTGGCCTTGGCGTTGGCCGCATCGGTCTTCGCGGTGGAAGCGTCCGATTTGGCGGCATTGGCCGAAGCATTGGCCGTGTTCGCCAGTGTCTCGGCATTGCCAGCGGTCTTCTTCGCGCTCTCGGCGGCGGTCTGCGCGGCGTCGGCGGCGCTCTTCGCCTGACCTGCGGTCGCGGTCGCGCTCTTGGCGGCAGCGGTAGCCGCATTGGCGGTATCCTGCGCGGTCTTCGCCGCACCATTGGCCGTGTCAGCTGTGCCTTGAGCGTTCTTGGCGGCGGCAGCGGCATTCTCGGCGGTCTTCTTGGCGTCGGTGGTCTTCGCGGCGTTATCCGCGATGTCGGACTTCGCCTGAGCGATTTCGTCGGCATTGCGCTCCACGTCGGCATAGCCCATGTGGTTCCACGCGGAGCCATCCCAGACAAGCGTCTCAATCACGCGATCCGACAGCGGCACGAGCGCGGAAGGAGAATTATTGGCTTCGCCCTGCCAGTAGGTGTAGAAGTCGGCCAAGAGGCTCGGGCTGTTGTTTTTCTCGCCTTTCCACCTCGTCCAATATTTCTGCGTCTTGAGCCACAGGTCGCCGACGATCAGATTGTCCTTCGGCTCGTCAGGCCCACGGAAAGTGTGATTCTTTGAGTGGGCTTCGGCATACGCTTGAGCCGCCGACTCCTTCGCCTTGCTGATCTCGCCATTCGCGGTGGTCAGGTCGCTCTTGGTCTGCGCGATATCCTTCCGGGCCTGCGTCAGGTCGGTCTTGGCTTGAGCGAGCGTCTGATTCGCCGCGTCGAGATTAGACTTGTTGGCTTGGATGTCCTTCTGCGCCTGCGTCAGCTTCGCCGCATTGTCCTTCAACGCCGTCTGATTGTCAGCCAAATCCTTTTGAATCTGCTTGACCTCATCAGGCGAGACGGCGGAAGCCACGGTCACAGTGGCAATCGCAGACCAGTCAGACTTATTGCCAGCATGGTCCACGGAGCGCAGCGCATAAGAGTGCTGTGAGCCAGCCGTCAAACCGGTGACGACGTAAGCGCCCTGCCCCGACTGATTGGCGCTGATGACCTGCATTCCAGCGGCATTGACGCCCTCGCACACCTCGATATGGTCGAAATCCGATTCCATCGACGCGCCAGTGGATGTCTTGCCGTCCCAGTGGACGGTCACCACGCCTAGCTTGGATGAGACTGTCGGCTTGGAGGGCACTGAGCACGGCGTCGTATCGGATTCGACGGTGGCCACGACGATGCTCGACCATTCGCCAAGCTTGTCCGAATACGTCGGCACAGCCCTGACGCGCACCTCGATTTGTGTGCCACAGTCAAGACCGCCGAAGCCGAGCTGCGTCTTATCGGTCGTGCCCGCCGAATGCCACGGCGCACCATCCACATGCTTGCGCCACTCGATGGCGTAATTGCTGATTTCGATGGCCGTGTTATTCGTGGCTTCGGTCACAGCAGACCACATGGCGGTGGCCAAGCCGTGTGCGAAACCGTCCGAGCCAATGTAGGCGTCGGTCTGCACGACCAGACCCTGCGGCGCCTTCGGCACGCGATGATCATGGTCAGTGGAGACAGTGGTTCCGCTCTCACTGCCGGCCAATGCCGCGCCACCGGTGATGCCCTTGATTTTCTTCGCCTGACGCACCGAAGCGTCATACTTAATATCATTCAGAGCGATTGAGCAGGATAGGCCCTCGTTCTGGCGCATGCTCAGGTCGATTTCCTGCACGCGCACCTTCTCGCCGTGAGCCACGGTAGGGGCGGTAATCCAGTCACCGGCGTGATAGTCAATGAGCGGCAGATTATCCACATTCGCGGTCACCAGATCGCGCGTGTACTGGCCACGCACTCGCGCCGCGTCATCCAAAGTGCTCTGCATGAATGCCTGGGCGGTGTCCTTATCTGACACGCCGCCCTGGCTGCTGTAGCTTTCCCACTTGCCCCACGGAGTCGGCGCGGCCGGATTATCCATGCGGAAGAGCAGGTTATTGTCTCCCTCGACGAGGATGGTGGACGCGAGGTCAGCGATGGACTCCTCGAAGGGTGCTTCGCTGATGTCACGCGCAAGCTGCAGCACAATACTCTTGCTCAGGTCGCGGCTCAAGGCGGTGCTGTCGGCATTCCACAGCTTGAGCGTCCTGCCGGACGTGCGCCAGTCGCAGCCGCCACCATTGACGAGAGCACTCAGGATGGTCTGCAGATCCGTGCCAAGAGAATAATAGAGCGTGTACTTTTTCGCCCATGCCGCGCCGCCTGCGTCCTTGGCGGTGCCGAAGCCCAAGGTCAGACCAGTGGCCACGCCACCACGCGCCCGGTTTTCGTCAAGCAGGGTCTTGAGAATCGTGCCCGGATTGGACGAATAAAATGGCCTTTTACCCTTGTTATCGCCATCGGCGATGAGGTGCGAGGAATCATTGTTTTCCGCCTTTGACAGCAGCCAGCCAATCGACTGGCCACTGTAGGTGACGGTCTTGGTGCGGTCATCCGTCTTACCGGAGCGGCCCGTGATGACGAATCGCGCATTATCCGGCTCCCTGAAGCCACTACCGTCCGAGACTTCCACTGCCACTTCGAGGCCGTCCGTAAGCTCGCGGTCGAAAGCCTGAGCGTCACCGGACAGCAGCGAGTATTCGATGCTGATTGCGCCATCATCATTGTGGAGCATGGACGCGCTGAAGCTCACCGGCTCGGCCAGCACACCGAGTCGGTCACCGAATGGACGATAGGCCACGAGACGCGCGTGCAAAGTCTTTGCCATGAATCACTCCCAGGATTGCAAAAACCGGCAGACCACCTTGTCGGCGCTGCCGGTCTGTTTGATTGCGAGGCGATAATCGCCAGAATCGATCGCGGGCCACACTTGCAATGGATCCGTGGTCCAGTCGATGCCATTCGACGCATCCGTACCACCGGACCATGCGTCGGCATTGGCCGCCGTCCACGCCTTGCGATTAGCCACATCGACGAAAAGATAAGGACGCGAGGCGTCACGTTTGCCGCCCCACAGCAGATTCGTGCCACTCACCGGGTCACTGATGGTCACACCAGTGACTGCGCCGAAACGCAAGACCAGTATGCCGATTGGCGCATTGGACAGCCAGCCGTCCGGCATGATGTCGAAAAGCTCGGAAGGACTGGCGTTAGGCAATCCCTGCCAGCGCGTCCAATACCCCTTGCTACTCGGCTTGGAGACCCCGCCCGGCAGCAGCCTGCCGCCCGACGCGGCCAACGTCGCCTCCTGCCACTGCACGCCACGCCAAAACACGTCCGGCAATTGGAAAACTGCGGTCATGACACGCAGGTCGCTGGACGGCCTCTCATCATCGTCCGGCTCGCAGGACGTGCACACGACGCGAGTGACCATGCTGCGCGAATAGCCGCTCTCCGTTGTCTCCGTTCTGCCGAGCGTGAGCTTCGCGGCAGACAGGCACATGGCACGGAAACGCGCGATCAGCGAATCGGAATCAGCACCCCACGCCGCGACCTTGACTGTCAGCTCCGGAGCATCCAACACCGGAATGGACGAGCCGACGATGACGCCATGCCGTCCAGGCACCTGCACGGTGTCCACGATCGGCGACAGCGCCGTGTAGTGCGTCGTGCCTACAAGCACGCGCATCCGCTCGGAATCGAGCGGCTGGCCGTTGAGAGAATAGCTGACCTTCATCCGGATTCCTTCCGATTACCATTGCGGCATGGCCGCTGTCTGCAGCTTCTGCTGCGTGGAAATGCTCGTCGGCGCGATGGCCGGATAGTTGAACGTCTGCGTGATGTTCGTCACGCTCCCCCCATTGCCGTAGGAGGCAGCGTTAACGCCACGCGAGGCGTTGGCGACGCCGACGGAATACGAGGCGTCCTGCGAAGGTAGAATGCCAGTCAATCGTCCGGCAGCCTTCCTCACCTTCGACGCGCTCTCGTCGATGCCGACCGCCATGCCCTCGCCGATCATCTCACCGACCTGATCGCGGAACACGCGTGACGGAGAATGGATGCCAAGCTTGCGTTTCACCCAATCCAACGCGTTCGTGGCCGCGTTGACTGCGGCGGTCACGAGTCTGCCTGCCGCGCCTGCGATGCCGGTCGCGATACCCGTGATGATATTCAGGCCGACGCTCCCCCAGTTAACCGATGTGAAACCGCGCATGATCTGGCCGACCATGCCGGGGATGGCGCCGATAAGCCGTGGAACCGACGAAATGAAACCGTTGGCCAGTGCGAAGAGCAGCTGTACGCCAGCCTGCAGGATCTGCGGGAGACGATTGATGATGCCACCGACCAGTTGTCCGATAAGGATCGGAGCCTTGCCTACCAAGTCCGGCATGGCGTTGATGAGGCCCTGCGCCAGTCCGAGGATAAGCTTCAAACCGCTGTCGATGATCTGCGGCAGGTTGTTGAGGATGCCTTGCACGAGGTTAAGGACGGCGTTGATGCCGATAGGGATGAGCTGCGGCAACTGGGCCGACAATCCATCCAGCAGCGTCGTCAGCACGGTCACCGCCGTGGACGCGATCTGAGGCAATGCCTGCACGATGCCCTGCAAGAGGTTCGTGACCATCGTCAATCCGGTTTGCAAAAACGACGGCAGGGTCGACGTGACCCACAATTGGAACTGGGCGAGCAGCTGGGGCAGGCTCGTCGAGATCCATGTCATCGCGCTGGTCAGCAGCATCGTGCCGAGCTGTCCCAACGCTCCGAGCACTGGCGGAAGAATCTGCATGACCAGTGCCGGCAGCGTGCTGCCCAATGAGGAGAACAGTTGTGGCAGTGCGGCGGTGATGCCGGTGATGATCTGCGCGATGCGCGGACCCACGTTCTCGATGACCGTGCCGACCGAATCTACCAGCTGCTTGGTCAATCCGTTGATGTCGGCATTGTCCTTGCCGAGCTCCGCCAGCCAGTTCTGCCATGCGGCCTTCATCATGCCGACAGAGCCCTCGATGGTTGTCGCGGCCTCCTTGGCGGTGGTGCCGCTGATGCCCATCTGCTCCTGCATGATGTGGATCGCCTGCACCACGTCGGAGAACTTGTCGATGGACAGGTCGCCCATCTCCCCGTTCGCCTGCTTGACCTTGTTCGCGTCCTGGATCAGACGCTCCATCTCGGATTTCGTTCCGCCGTAGCCGAGCTTCAGATTGTCGAGCATGGCGTAGTTGCCGCGCGCCAGAGACTGGTAGGTCTGCTGGATGGACTCGATGTCGGTGCCCATCTTGTTGGCGTTGTCCGACATGTCGACCATGGCGGTGTTGCCGAGTTCCGCGGCCTTCGCAGTGTCGCCGCCGAGCGAGCTGATCAGCGAGGCGGAAAAGCTCGTGACCTGCGTCATGTACTCGTTGGCGCTCACTCCGGCTGTCCGGTACGCTTCCGCCGCGTATTTCTGCACGGTGCCCGAAGCGTCCTTGAACAGCGTGTCCACGCCGCCGACGGCCTGCTCGTATGTCGCGTATGCGTCGAGAGCGCTCTTGCCGACGCCTGCCAAAGCCGCGACGGCGGTGCCAACGCCTGCAAGTCCGACAGTGGCAACACCCTTCAACGCGCCGACGGCCTTGCCAGACATGGAGCTGATCGCATTCCATGCGGTGTCGGCTCCGCTTTTGAGCTTGGAGCCTATCGCAGACGCGACACTGCCGGCGGCTCCGGGAATCTGCGAAAGCACGCCGCCGACCGCGCCGCCGACGTTGCCGAGATAGCCGCCGATGGCATTGCTGACGTTTTTGAAAGGCGCTGGGATCCTTGCCGCGATGGCCGAGCTCATCGCGGAGAACTTCGCAGACAATGGCGCGGTAAGACGTGACGCGGTGGATTGCATGGCAGCGCCGGCAGCGCTCATGCCGTCGCGGGCTTTCGTGGCGATGCCGGAGAACGCCGACGTTGCCGCGTTTTTGACCCGTCCGAACGCGCCGGAGACCGGCTGGATTATCGCCGAACCAAGATTCTTGAACGCCGATCCAAGCGAACCACTGCTGGAAGCGAGATTGTCCTGCGCGTCCTTGAGCGCCTTCTGCGCATCCTTCAACCGGTTCTCGGCCTGCGTCGCCCGGTCGGTCATGGTGGACAGCTTCAGCCGCGCCTGTTCGAGTCTGATGGTCGCGGCCTCGGCCTGCGTGCTGCCCTCGCCGTGCTTGGCGACGGCATTGGCGACGCTTTCCTCGGCGGCACGCACCTGATTCGCCGCGGCCTTCTGCTGGAGCATGGACTGACGGTATGCGGCCGTGGATTTCGCCACGTCACGCTCATAGGATTTCAGCACGTCCGCGCCGAACGCGTTCGCCGACTGTTTGAACCCGTTTTTGAACGCGCGTCCGAACAGTCCGCCGCTTTTGCCGCCGTTCATGCTCGAATCGAAGGTCTTCGACGCGGCCTTGCCGCTCGCGCCGACCTCCTTGTTGACCGTGCTGCGGAAACCCTTCATGGAAGGGAACACGCTGATATGCGCGGAACCAAGTTCGCTGCCGAACGCCATGCGGAACCTCCACTATTCAGTTATTCAGTCTTCGTAAAGAGTCCGGAATACCGGGCTCATGCCCTTGGTCTGTTCGCGCAGCCGCTCACGCTCGGCCTTCTCCCTGTCCGCCCGCAATCGTTTCGCAAGCGAATCGAAAGGTTTCGGATACTCTTCGCCGCCCAGCGCGTAGATGACCAGCATCTCGCCCCAACGGGCCGGATAGTCCAGGCCGTTGAGCTCCGCGCCTGTGTAGGTTGACGGGTCTCCAATGAGCTGTTCGAGCAGCGCTATCGCGTCGCCGTAGCGGAGCCTGCCGCCAAGGTCGGTTTGCAGGCTCCAGCCACGTGCCGTGAAATCGGCTCGGATCACGCTCCCGTGGTCGGCGAGCTGGCGGGCGAACCATTGGATTTTCCCAGTGAGGCTCCCTGCGCGCGCACTACCGCGTCGCCGTAGTCGGACAGGAGGTTGAACACCACCTGCACCGGTTCGCCGTTCAGCGCTTTCGCCTGTTTGTCGCCAGCGAAGGCGCTTAGAATGCGTTTGAGCTGTTCGACGCTCTCCGTATCGTCGGACGTGTTCGACAGTTTGGTGAAATCGTCGATGCTCATCGACAGTGGAAGCTTGTACGTGCGTCCGCCAGGCACGAGCGCCCAATACACATCGCCCTTGATGATGTGGCGCACCTTGTAGTTCTGCGCAATGGAGGCGAACGCCTCCTCATCGTTTTTCTCCGTCCACTGGTCGAAATCCTCGACGGTCGGCTTGAAGTCGGTGGAAGTTGAAGTCATTGTCTTGTCCTATCTGCTTTTCGCCTGCCTGCCGTGAAAAAAGAAGTCACGGACCGCGCAGACAGGCGAGATGGGCGGTCCGGGAAGATTTTCGTCCGCCGGTCAGGCGGCGCGTGTGGTGACGGTGACCGTCAGATCTGGTGAGGTCACGCCGTCATATGTGGCGTTGAGCCTCGCGCTTCCGGCCTTGACGGCGGTTAGCGTGCCTCCCTCGACGGTCGCCACGCCTGCATCCTTGGACTTGAATGTGGCCTGTCCGGTCACGTCCACGGTGGTCTTGTCCACATGTGTGGCGACGGCCTTGAGCGCGAGCTTCGCGCCTTGGACGACCGACGGCTTCGTGTTGCCGTCAGCCGAGGTCACGGCCACCGCCGTCACGCTTTTGGGTCGTACCAGCTTTCGATCCAGCGGGTGTTCGGATGCTCCGCATCCACATACAGCGGATCCTTCATCCATTCGACGGTCAATGCGCGGCCGGTGACCGAGCCACGCTCCTGCTGGTCCGGCTCGTTGCCGGTGACCTGCATGACGCCGGCACGACGGTGGACGCGCCCGGTGTCGAACGTCTCCTCTTCGTACACCATCCATTTCGCGTCCTGGATGATGTCGGCCACGTGGTAGACGCCCTGCGCGTCCGGCTCGCCGATGGTGATCTTGCGGGTCAGCGCGTTGTTTTCGGCCGGACTGAACGTCTGCGTGAGGCTGGTCGCCAACGGCAGCTTCTTGTAACCGTCCTGCAAAAACTCCAGCGGGTCGTCGCCGTCGCGCGAATCCTGATTGCCGCCGTCGGACTTGACGAGTCCGATGCATGCGGTCGACCGATTGTAGGCGGCCGGAAGTTCCGGCGTTGCATTGCTTGATGCGATCATCTCCGGCGTGATTTTGTTTTCGGTGGAGTACGGGACGATCATGATGGCGGCGGTGACGAGCGCCTCCACCTGTCCCAGATCCATGCCCTGACTGTCTTTGGCCATGGCGTTTCCTTTCTATGGTTGTCTGATTCCGGCCGTCGAATATTCGACGGTCATGTAGTAGCGGCACCATGCCGCGTCCTCGCCGACCGGGTACGGGCCGTTGCATCCGTCAGACACGACGGCGCAGATGCGGCTGCCTTCGGCGAATCCGATGAGGATGCCGGGCTCGCCGGTCAGCAGCCCGTACACGCGGGCCGCCAGATCACGGCATGGTTTCGTATCGTTGCGCGTCCATCCGAGCACGTTGACGCCTATCGACCTGTCGAACGTCACACGGTCGGCGGATTGCGTGCCGCCGTCATCACGCACGACCACGAGCGGATAGGAACCGTCGTAACCATCCGGAATGCGGTTTCCGACCTGCAGGCCCGCGACGTCCGTGATGTTGGAGCGCAGCCATCCGGTAAGGAACAGCTCAAGGTCTGGTGGAATGACGCTTGCCATCAGACCCTCGCCTTCCTCAACGCCTTGGCCAGATTGCCGGTCCGCGACTCCACGAGCAGGGTCTTAGAGTCGTGGCCGACGACCATGACGGTCGTTCGGTGCTCCCTTTTAACCTCCTCGATTCCAAGGCCGTCGCGGTATGCGCCGGTATCTACCGGAGCTGACGCCTTCGCGTAGGCGAGTGCCCTGTCCGCAGCCAGCGTGGTGAGCGACTTGACTCCGGCGCTGTTGAGAATCTCGTCGAAGAATTTCTGGTTGAAGTTGACCGATATCCTGCTTTTCGCCATTGTCAGCCCTTTCTTTCCGTCAGACGGCATTCCAAGGTCGGACGCCAGCCGGTGAACGCGTTCGCGTCCTTCGAGGGGAATCCGTCGACTTCCCACAAGCGTCCGTCGTCGGGGTCTGCGCGGATCCGGTCGCCGATTTTCACGTCGGCTGTCGAATCCGGGATGGTGAGGTACGCTGTGGATGCGGTTCGTGTGTCGAGCGTGTCCGGCGTGCGCATGCTGGAGCTGGAGGCGAGGGCGCCCGTGATGGCTAGCTCGTCCGGAGGCACGCTCCAGTCTGGCTCGTTCTGCGCCGAATTGTACGGATTGGCCTTGCGTTTGGCGCGCAGTCGAATAAAGCGCGTGGCCCCAGCCATGGCGGAAACGCCGACAGCGGAGTTCAGGTCGTCGATCAGGCTCACGGCAACCCTCCAAGCTTGTAGGGTTTGAGCTTGTCCCGTTCCTCCTGCATGAGCGACACGACGTCGAAACTCGCGCTGCTGCCATTCGTTGACTGCGAGGTGATAAGCCCAAGCGGACTCATGCCGGCACGTTTCGCGGCGCTGATAAGCACCGACTGCACGTCCGGCGCGTCATCATAGCCCGCGTGAATCTCGTAGCGGATGGCCGCAATGCCAGCGGGAAAGCCGCCAGACAAGGACTCCACAAGACCAGTATCAGGATCATAGGCATAAGCCAGCTTGTTGCCATCACGGTCGGTCAATGATTCGATGCTCGTCACATGACGGGCGGGCAGCCGAATCACCATGCCGCCACGCGAGTTGAGCACGCCGGACAATTCCGTGTTCGGCATGACATGCCAACCACACTCACGCCTAATCGCCGCCTGAGCAGCCTTAAGCCTGAAAGCCGCGTCGTCCTCGAAAGCCGAAGGGTCGGCAATCATGTCAGGAATCACATTCACTTCACTCATGCCGACCTCCCGTCTCAGCTCGTCTTCACCACGCCAGCAGCCACAAGACCAGCCACAAGAGCATTGACACGCTTCGCCAAATCGTTGTACGCGGCCACGAGCGCGTCATGCTCGGCCTTGGTCGGCACATCGCCAGCGGCTACACCCACAGCGGCATTGGCATTACCAGCCGAAGCGACATTAGCCAGCTTCACACCGCCGAGAGCGTTCTCGGCGGCAGCGGGAAGCACATACGGCGCGGCGGCAGAACCACCAATGTCGGTCGGCTTGCCCTTCGCATCCACGAAGATCACATCCGCCACGGCGGCGTTCGGGTCAAGCTTCGCGGAAGCGACCGGAATCACTCGAAACTGTCGAGCCATCATTCCTCCTTACTTCAAGGTCAGGGTGACGAAAGCCTTCGGAATGCGCACGGCCAACGCCACGCGCTCCTTAGCACGAATAGTCACCAGATCGGCAATGAAGTCGGTGTCATTGGAGTTGGTGGCCTCCACAGCGACACCGCCCTTGCGATAGAAAGTCGCGGCACGCTTGAAAGCACCCACAACGGCGGTGCCCTTGGCGACTGCCGGGGATACGACAGTGTTCATACCCCACAGAGACGGTGTGATGTTCACCGCACCGCCATTGATGCCATAGAAAGGACCACCGCCAAGGTACGCACCATTGTTGTCCTTCTTTTCACGAAGAGCCTCATAGTCTGCCGGATTGATGACCAGAGCGTCAGGCATCATGCCGGTCTCGGTGGAAATCATGGTCTGCGCGTGCAGAATAGCGACATCATTACCAGCGTCGGTAGCCGTGTATGTCTGGATGCCGTCGCGATGCAGCAGGCCCTTGATGTTCTTGCCGGTGCCGTCGCCGTTGAGCAGCTGCTGCTCCTCCTTGATGCTCAGACTGTAAAGCAGACGGCCATCGATGTCGGACTTCAAGAAGGCGAGGTCGGTGATCATGTCACCGGACTCCTTGATGAAGCCAGCGATGGTGGACAATGCGTCGGTGTGCTCGGTCGCATTGGCATAATGAATCTGACCGAATTCCTCGCCTTCGCCGACGGTCTTAAAATCGCCTTCCTGAGCACCTTCCACGAAGTAGGTGATGGCCTGTCCACTAATAGCGCCGACACCGAAGAGGTTGGTGATGGTCGGACGGCGGTAGCCTTCCACGAAATTCGGGTCAACATATGTCAGCAGAGAGCCATACGCGCCGGACGGACCACCGGTCACCTGAGTGTCGGTGTTGGCCTTGCGGTTCGGCAGCCATTCAGGCGTGGCGATGGAAGCGCCGGACACGCCCTTCATCTTCACCAGCTGCTCGCCGATGCTCTTCACGACGAAATCGCCAAGAGACTGATGGGCGACACCGCTCTTCTGAGTGTCCGTCAGATTATCGGTCAGACCCTCGAAGCGCTTGTGCACGGTGTCCAGCGTCTCGATGGAATCCTGCAGTTCATGCGCCTCGGCGTTCAGACCCTTCAGCTTCTCGATGTCGGAAGCGTCGAGATTATCCTCGCCCTTGGCCAGCACCGCTTCGATGGCGGCCTTGGTCTTGGCGAGACGATCATTGAAACTCATTTGGTCTCCTTGTTGTCCTTGCCGCCAGTGACCAATTCACGGGCGGATTTGATTACATTCAGGCGCTCGGCCTTCTCGGCCTCAGCGTCCTTGCCCTCATCGGGGTCAAGCTTCTTATCGTCCGGCCTCTCGCCGGTCTTGGAATCATCCGCCTTATCCTCGTCGGAAGCGGAATTATCGGAATCGATGCCGTCAAGCGCCTCGTTCAGCGAGGCCAGCGCGGCACGCAGCTTCTCCTCGTTGGCGGAGCTGATGGCACGACCCGACTTCACGGCCAGGATCTCGGCCTGCTGGTTCGCGGCCACCGGCACCACGCTGATCTCGAAAAGCTTGATCTGCTGGAATTCGGAATGGCCACCCCACGGGCCATCGCCCTTCTCCGTGATCCACGCGGTCTTCGTCGGAACGAAGCCGATGCTCATCTGATGAACCCTGCCATCCTTGAGCAGGTCGTAAGCCTGCTGGGCGGTCGGATTATCCTCGATGTCAAGCTGGGCCGAGATGAGCAGACCCTTCTCGTCCTCGACGGCGCTCAAGGTGCGTCCGATGATGTCGGTCGGCTTGCCGTCCTGATGGTTCCAATGGATCGGGATACCGGCGCCGCCGTTGTAATCCTTCTCCAAGGTCTCCGCGAAAGCGCCATTGGCGATCACGTCGCCCTGCAGATCCTTGTTGCCGAAAGTGCTGGCATAGCCGCTGAAAACGCCTTCGCCAGCCGAATCGTCCAAGGATTTCACGTTGAATCTGAGCTGTTTGAGATTCACTGTCCTTCTCCGTTCACTGGATTGTTCTGTTGCGCGTTCTGCGTCCTGCCGCCATCCTGCGGGCTGGGCTGGCCGCCTGTCGCGACGTTCAATGGCGTCACCAGATCGTCACCGCCATCGAGCTTCGGATAGTTCAGGATGCGCCGCGCCTCGTTCGTGGTCATGAAACTGCGCCCCGTGGCAGTGCTGAGCGCCTGATACTGCTCGGAGAACGTGCCGCGCAGCTTCGCATCCACATTCGCTTCGATGTAGGCGTCCGGCTGTCCGAGCGCGTCAGGCAGCAGCAAATTGAGCGACTGTTCGAAAGCCACGATGTACGGCATCAATTCCACATTCCACATCTGCTCCTTGAAGGAAGCGATGTTGGAATTCGTGCCACTGCGAAAGCCAAGATTCTCCGGCGCGATATGGAAAGCGTTGGCCACGTCTATGCGAATCCTGTCCCTCGCATCAATGTCCTGCATGTCAATCGGCTTGAACGCGTCCACGGTCTTGATTTCCATGCCGTCGTTGAGCAGGGGCCAGCCACCGGCAAGATTGCCTCCAGCCTTGTAATTGCGCATGCCCTGCACGAATTCGTCCTGCGCCTCCTGCGACGGCCACGGCATCTCCTTCGGACGCGAGATGTACGCCGGAATCTGACCGCCGTTCTTCGCTATCGCACGCCGATATTCGGCCATCTCACGCGCCTCCGCCAAAAGCGGTGCGAGAGTGCCGGACACCGGAGAACCGCCGATGCCGGACGTGCTGTACCCCACATCAAGCAGAATCTGCGGGTCTGGCAGTTTGAAATACTGGCTGCCTTCCGGCTGTCCGGTACTGATCTGCACGCCGGTGATCTCATCAAGAGTATTGCCGGAAAGCGTGAAATTCTGCACCGGAATACGCCGCAGCCACAATCTGCCGGACTGCTTGTCGGCATCCAACAGACAGAGCCACCGATCATTGAGCAGGCCATCGCAGAGCAGCGAGTAGAAGAATCGGTAACGTGTCATGCCAGGAAGCACACTCGGCTTGGCCATCAATTGCGCCAACGGGCTTGTGGTATCCTCCACACGGTCACCGTCAGGCTGGCGAGTGTAAACCTTGAACGGCATGCTGGCGATATTCCGCGCGATATGGTCAATGACGGTACGCACCGCAGCCTCACGATCATAAACGCCAGCGCCGAACCAATCGATCGGCAGCTGCGCGACCTGCGAAATGTTCACTGGCGATTCGGAGAACTTCTGGGCCACAGATACCGGGCTTTTCTTGAGCCATCTGGAAAAGAACCCCATGAAACCTCCTCACTGGGTCATACGACTGCGAAATGGGTCACGCTCGGCGCATATTTCGGTTTTTCGTTTTCGACTTGCATGGTCTCCAACGCGTAAAGCGCCTGCGATTCGGCCACTAGGCCGCTGATCTGCAGTGCTGATTTCGTCCTGTCCCACACCTCGACTTCGCCGAGCCGCCGGGATACTGCCACGCTCACCTGCTGTTCGATGGCGGGCTGCGGGAGATGCCGTAGCTTGCCCTCACGCACACGATCATGGAAACGACCACAGCACGCGCCCAACCGGAAGCCTTCGATGAGATGCACCGTCCACCCTTTTTCGATCAAAGGGTCGATGAAATCCACGGCAGGACAGCCCTTGCCCTGCACGGCGATCTCCGTGATATGCGGCCAACGCTCCTGCAGCAGGTCGAGATAATGCGGCACCCACAGCATGCCGTCACGACGAGCTATCAACTCCACATGCGGCAAACCGTCCGCACGCATTCCGGCAGCGGCCACATACGTGGTCTTACGGTCCGCGCTCGTGTCCACGGACAGCACGACGCGATTACAGTCAGGAATCGTGGAACGCGAGTCGATGCCGCTGGCCCACATTTTCGGGTTGATAAAAGGAATGATGTCAGCCGTGACCCACTGGCACAGGACTTCCGTACGGAACGCGGCCTCGGTCATGCCGTCAATATCGGAACGAACCGACATGACAGTCATCGGACCGTAGCCGAGCGACGGATTCGCCTGACGAATAGCGTCGGCATCATCCACCGGACACTTGTCAGGCGCAGACCATTCGAAATATCCGAAAGAGCCGTCCTGCTCGCCGGACATGAACACGTCGGCCGGATTGCCCCCGTCGGCGCTCAGACGAGTCCACTCGTCAACAAGCTTGCGGCCCTTGTCCACCTGCTTGCGAAGCGCGACGCTGCGATAATCGCCCGCATTGCTGATGCCCCATAATTGGCTCGACCAGACCGCCTTCGTGGTCTGGCTGACGGCATTCCAGCCATCGTCAGTATGCTGTTCACGAAGCTCATCGAACACCACACGTGCAGCGCTCTTCGCGCGGATATTCTTATCCGCGCGGACGATATACCGGGCTTTCGAGCGGGTGATGATCGCCTCCTCGCCGTTAGTGTTGACGAATTTCTGGGTCATCGCGGCGAGATCCGGAATGACCAGATCTTCTTCCTCATCGGTAGAAGGCTGAGGATTGCACCACTCCTTGACCTGATTGTACGGGCCCTTGGCGTTGTCCAATGTCTGCGCTGCGCCGACCACCAGGAACTTCACGGGCGGCACACGGTCGGGATGCTTGTTGGAATCGACGAACAGCCACCATGCTGCCAAAACGCCCATAAGCGTGGTCTTGCCATTCTGACGGGCCACAAGCACAATCACCTTGCGAAAGCGATAGCTGCCATCTTCAAGCAATTCCAAAGCATGGACGAGCAGCCACTGCTGCCACGGATACAAATGCACGTGCAGCATGATTTCCGCGAACGCGATCACCGCGAAACCATTACTCGTCTCCCTCGTCAACGGACGAAGCGGCGGCGTAAAGATACGCGGCAACGTAACACCATGCAGGTCGTCATCGATGGCGCCGAAAACACTCAAATCTTCCGACACCATCGAACGCCTCCTAGCCGAAACGCTTCATGAAATCTTCCATCTGCACAACCTTGTCGCTCTTACGCGCCTCCGGCTTAGATTCAACCTTCGGCTTCGCAGGACGACCAACCTTAGCCGGAGCATCAACCGTCAAACCCAAGCTCTGGCAATACTTCAGGAACGTCGGCAGCGACACGTTGTCGAGCTTGCCGTTCTCATCGACAAAACCGGAAAACGTCAGATAATCGATACGCTCAGCCAACACGCGAGCCGCAGCGACAACAGCAGAATTCACAGCCTTGAGGTCAGCGTTCTTCAACGAACGCTCCAACGCCTCCGCCACATTCCGACTCGGAAACTTCGCACTCATCGAAAACACCCCCTAATCTGCCGTCGCGCGCGACCCGCCAACAATTTCACTTGTCGGGGAGAGGAAGACCAACCACGCGGGCAGTCGGTCGGTCTTCGTTGGTTTTCAGGATTTCACCGCCCCTATCCCTTTGGTGGTTGATGTTTTAGTCGTTTGTGTTGATCCATTGTCGGCTTAGTGTGCCGATGGGCGTTGGTGGGTCTTGGTTGCTTCTGAGTCGGTTGCAGCTGGTGTGGCTTGGTCGGAAGCCTGCCGGGTCGAACTGCAGTTCGGGGTGCTTCGAGACGGGATAGAGGTGATCGAGATTGAATGAATCATCAGTGGTGTTCTTCGGCGCCTCGTAGTCTATCGGCATTCCGCAGAGCCAGCAGACCGCATGGCTTGCCTTGCACTTTGTGAAGAATGCGGCTTTGTCTTTTTCGAATTGGCGTGTGGTCTTGCGGATTCTTGGCATGTGGTCACCGCCTTGTGTGGTGCTTCGGGTGGGAGTCGAACCCACGACTTTGAGGAGGACACTGTTTCTTATGACGGGCATTCAAAGAATCATGGAGCCATGGCCGGTTTGGTATCCGTCCCTGGTATCTGTGCCGTCCTTTACGCTCTGCCGTTGAGCTACCGAAGCTGGATATGAAAAATGGTCCAAACCATTTTCTGGCTGGACCATTTCATTTTACAAACATACGACAGTATAGCATTTTAATTGTGACAGTCAAGCATGGCGGTTATTTCTCCGAGGTTGAACACGTACTCTCCTTTGTGTTTTGTCGGCGTGGCGTGCAGTTTGCCTCTGGTGAGCCATTGGCGGATCTGGTCGCTGGTGCAGTGGATGTCCATTTTGGCGAGGTAGCGTGCGACTTCGACTGGTTTTCCGGTGTATTCGAGTTGCCAGAGTTTGTTGTCGCGTTCGGCTTTGATGGCTTGGACTCCGCCTTGCCATTTGCAGTCTGGGCATGTCCATGTTTCGGCTTGTGGCGTGCTGGTGGCTTGGTAGTCGCATTTTGGGCAGGTGCCGATGATGACCATGGCTTCTTCCGGGGTCAACGCTTGTTCGTTGCGTCGGACGATGTGTTCCAGGGCGGCGTAGTCATCGGCGGCGGTGCTCATCGCCAATATGGTGTGCCGGTTGCTGATGATGGCGTACCATGCTTTCCGCCAGTCGAATCCAGCGTATGCCGTTCTGATTTTCCCTGCCTGTTCGGCCAGCCAGGCTTCAGAATCTGCGATGAGGTCTTGAGCGTGGGTGTCGATTGGCAGTGGCGCGTTGCCTCGGCTTGGCGTGTGTGTTGTGGTGCCGATGCGGGCCTGACGGAGCATGATGCTGCGCAGGGCGGGCAGTTGGACGTGGCCGAGTTGGCGGATCAGCTGCCAGTAGGTTTCGCGGCAGCTGGCGCAGAGCAGATTCGCGGCGATCGGCTTCATTGGCTTCTGGCAGTGTTTGCAGTTGGTCAAAGTCGGGGCTCCTTGTCGTGCTGCTGGATTATGGCTTCGATTTCGGCTTTTGGCACTTGCGGCACGAGTGGCGCGATCTCGTCGAGGCTGTATCCGGCCTGATGCCACTTGATGATCATGTTTTCGAGTATTTTCTTCATTTGCTTTTCCTTGGTTCGATGGTCTTAATGATTCGCTGCGAGGTATCGCAGGTTGCGAGCACCTCGTATGGCCTGTGGTGGGAGTCGGCGCGCTCCTGTGCCACATCCGATGCCTCTTGGAGCGTTTCGTACATTCGTAATGTATACCGTCTCATATCACCCTTCGGCCGGATGAGGTAGCCGGCCCAGATGCTTGTGTCCAACGTGTCCACGCCGTTCACCGGTACTCCTCCACCGTGTCGCAGCCGATGGTCGTGCCACGGTCGGTCAGACAGACCCATGTCACGTCGCCGGTCTTGACCGTCGTCATGCCGTAATCGGGATGCGTGCCTAGATACCAGCCCTCATAGATGCTTAAGCCAAGCATGGCGAACGCCACGACGCCTAATATCACCAGTGAGATAATCAGCTTGTCCAATCCGTCCATCATTCACCTTCCTTTTCGATTTTGACGGTCTCCTTGTATGGGTTTTCGCTTGTATACTGCGGAAAATCGCATTCCTGGTCTTTCCATCCGGCCGCGTAGCCTTCTCGCCATGCCTTGGCCATGCGTCGGTGGTATTCGGCGTCTGTGAGATGGTAGATGAGTTTGGGTTCTATCATTGTGTGTTCTGCTCCTTGTTGAGTCGTTCTGCGAGTTGGCAGGCTTGTTGGTCTGGTGTGGCGGTTTCCTTGTCGCGTCCGAGCGCTTCGAGCACGTGAGAGCATTTCCACGTGTGCACGTGGCGTTTCGAGGGTGGTATGCCGCTCATTTTGGCTCTGCGTTGGCACCAGCCCTTCCACAGGCGCGTCCAGTCGGCTATCGTGCGGTTTTCGCCATAATGTCGGCTTAAGAATGCGTTCCACGCGTCTGACAGGTCGAGATTCGGGTAATCGCGGATTATGGCGGCATTGGCGTGGGCTTTCTCACTGACCAGCTCGAAGTCGTTCAGCCCGATTTCTTTGGAGAAAGAAGAAGAATATTCTTCTTTCTCTTTCTTTTGGGTTCTGGTGTTCTGGTGTTCTGGTGTTTGTCCCGATTCTGTTTCGATTCTGCCGGCAGTCTGCGCAATTTCTGCCGGCAGACTGCCAGCAGAATACCGGTCATGCTCACGCTTGCGCTTGGCCATCACCTGCTGACGGCTCCGATTATGTTCGAGATAATCGTGGATGACATAGCCGCCATCCACGGCCTCGATCAATCCGACCTGCTGCAAAGCGTCAAGCTCCTGCGTGGTGATGTCGAGCACGAATTCCGCCGTGTCCGAGTCCACGAAGCCGTCCGTGAGGTTGTCACCGCAGTAGGAAAGCATGACGACGAACGCACTGACGGCAGAGGGCATGGTGCGACGCAACCGGCGTACCTTCCGGTTGAGATAGAAGCCATTGGCCAATTGCACGTAACCGCGCCTTGCCATCAATCCTCCCCTCTTGTGATGCCGTTGAATTCCATCCAGATTGCCTCCTGCCGTGGCGTGGTGACCGGCAGCCCGTCGTAGCTGAAGACGATGCCGCTCCCCCAATGTGGTTTCGCCATCGCATCCAGGGCTTCGGCAATCTCCACCAAGTCCGGTGGCGGGTCAAGCGTCACCATGACAAACCCATCATTACGGCTTGCTTCGCGTCCACCAGCCGATACCCGCAGTAAGGGCAGGTGACGTAATAGCTGCCCACCGTCTCACCGCAGTGGGCGCACTCGACATATCGGATTGCCTTGCTCATTCGTTTACCGCCTTCCGTGCGATTTCGAGCATTTCCTTGGCCTGTCTGATATATTCCTCATGGAAGCCGGGAATCTCACCGGCATAATTCCATGCGTCATCTTCGTCCTTCGCCACACAGTCGCTTTCGATGCCATCACACTTCTTGCAGCTTCGCCACAGCAGTCTTTTCGCCACGGCCTCAATCTCGGCGGCAGTTGGCGGCGCGGTACGTCCAGCCATGTACGCTGTACCGGCAAGCTCTCGAACCGTCTGAAAAGTCAAATCATCATCCATGCCACGCTCGTAAGCGTCGGCCTCGTCCAGCAGGATGCTCAATTCGTCCTCTTTCCGTTCGCTTCGATCATGGCGTACAGCATCTCACTCGCCGGACGCCGCCTGTAGCTATTCCGCTTGTCTCCATAGGACACGTCGTACAGGCATCTGAGCTTGTCCCCTTTGGCCGTGGGCACCAACACTTGGTCGATGTCTCGCGGAATCTGATGGCTCACACGCAGTTCATCCGCAAGCTCAGGCGTGGTGACTAGATAGTTTTCGTCACCGTAGAACGTCAGCCCGTGACCCGATTTGAAATCAGCCATGCATGACTTGATTTCATAGCAGGAGAAAGTGCCGAGTTCCACACTGCTTGGTTCGAGCACGTAGCCGGGCGTGAAAGGCTTGAATCCGATGTAGTCGATGCGCCTGTTCCGTGGTGTTCCAAGGTCGAAGTTAACCTCGCTAGCCCAATAGCTCACGCGATTCTTCAACCTCTTCTCGACCAGCTTGGACAGCATGGCGGTGGTTTCAGCCCTGCTCATTTCTTCCTCCTGAAGTACTTGTATTCATCGTGATGGAACAGGAACAGGTGAAGTCTCCACACCTTGACTGCCAACAGGCCCTTGAGTGTGATCGCATACCCGCCATGGACACGCTTCATGAGCTTCCTGTCGGCCAATGATTCAAGTATTCGGGGAAGCTCTTGGTTCCTTCGTTGTTGCCAGATGTAGTTCATCCCCTCAGCGATATACAGGCAACACATGTCCTTGTCGTATTGGCTAATCATCATTAGCCTCCCTCTCAAGGATGTAGACGTTCGTCGCGGTGACGGCGTTATCACGCAATTCCGTTGGCGGCATGGTATCCACCCGCAGAATCTGCCAACCCTCGTTCAGCAACTCTTCAAACACACCCATATTCATCAAGGTGCGCTCATCGCCGTAATCACTCCAAAAAAGTGGGCAAACCTTGTACCGTTTATTCATTTCGCGTCCTCGCTTTGGTTAGGCACCTCGGAAGGCATGGAGCCGGAATAGCCGAGCAGGGACTGGCAGTAATTGATTACATGCTCGTAAGCCGTCGTCATTCCGTCGTAAAAGTCGTACTTCAGCACTTCTTCGTCTGGATTATCAGAAGCGTTATTAGCTGCATTCCACTCTTTTTGCAGAAAGTCGATGACCTCTTGCAGTGTCTTGTCTTTCTCAGTCACGTTCGTCGCCATGATTAGTGTTCTTCCTCTTCGATTCGGATGGTGATGTGGTAGACGCCTTTTTCTGCGCTTGGCTCGCCTAACCGGTAGTCCGGGCCGACCACGTATCTGGCGTTATCGTCCGGCCAGAAATCGGCTTGTGTGATGGCGTCCAAGATTGCCTTGACCATCGGCGCCGCGTTCTCGGGGTCGAATCTGCCGTGTGTCAAGGGGTGGATGATGGCGGTCACGTGCACCGGCCATTTGGTGGGCGGCTTGAGTTTGCCGCTGTTGATGAGACTGCGGTAGGTGAGGTAGGCGCATCTTTTCACGACGCTGGTGCGCCGGTATTTCGCCCGCCAGTCTCCACGCTTGTTCTGGGTCCACCAGTAGGCCTTCTGCACGTCGATGGTGGTTTCCTGCGTCATTCGTCCTCCAAAATCCAAATGTCGGCATCGCCAATGTCCGCGTAATGGTCTTCGCTTTCGGCCTCACATTCGGGGCATGGTATGGTGCGCGCCGGATACAGCGCGCACCCATGTTTTGGACATACCGGCAGCACGTCCGGCGGCTCAATCCACTCACGCATCATCAGAAGTCAGGCTCTCCAGCCGGAGCGCCCCACGGATCATCGGCCGGAGCCTGCGACTGCTGCTGCGCCTGCTGCGGCTGCTGATAGCCGCCATTGGCGTTGCCGCCCTGGTATGAGCCTGACTGCATCTTCTGCACCTGAGCCGTCGCATACTTGAGCGACGGGCCGATCTCGTCCACCTGCAATTCGATGACCGTGCGGTTGGAACCGTCCTGCGCCTGATAGGAACGCTGCTGCAACCGGCCCTGCGCGATGACGCGCATGCCCTTGCGGAGCGTCTGGGCGCAATGCGAGGCGAGGTCACGCCAGGCCGAGCAGCGGAGGAACAGCGCCTGACCGTCCTCCCACTGGTTGGCCTGGCTGTTGTATACGCGTGGCGTGGACGCGATGGTGAAGTTCGCCACCGTGCCGCCATTGCTCAAAGTGCGAATCTCAGGGTCGGCGGTCAGATTGCCGACGATCGTGATAACGGTCTCCCCCGCCATCACTCACCGTCCTTCGCATCGGCCTGCTGCTCGGAGTCGGCTTCGGTGTCCATGACCTCGGCAGTCACGTCATCAGTCGAATCGGTGATTACCGGCTGGAACACGTCGCTGTAATCCGGTGTGGTCTCGTTCACGCTCGCGGCCTTCTTCGCCTCGATGTTGACCGGCAGATATTTGAAACTGCGACGGATGATGGTCTTCTTCGCCATCTCCACGAAATTCTTCACCCACGGTCCGGTGATCTGACGGCTGCGATTGCGTGGCGCGTACTTCTCGCGGTATTCGAGCAGGTCGCGTTTCGACATGTAGTCGGCGTAGCGTCCGCCATTCGGCAGCTGGACAGAGAGGTACACGAATTTCAGCTTGTCCTCGCTGTGGTCGGCGTCCACGTTCACCTCGTCCGGGCATTCGATGGTCGGCACGCCATTTTCGTCAAGCTTGAGCTTGATGTTGTCATCCTCGTAGACGGCTCTCGGCTGCGCGTAGATGCCGCTGTTCTCCAACAGTTTCAGCATGCCCTTGTAGCCGATGACGAAGGTGGCCTGCTTCTCCCCCGTGGCATAGTTCTTGTTGCCATAGGGCAGGATGTACGCCTGTCCCAATCCATCCACGTCGGATGGGCGCAAGCCAAGTGCCGCGCACTGCATGAAGCAGGAAAGGACGCTGACCGGCGTGCAGTCGGCCAAGGCGGGTGTGCGGTTGATGCTGCTGATGCACATCTGCAACAGCGCCTCGCTGTCGAGGTTGCCGCCGATGACACGCGCGATCTGCGGCCATGAATGCTCCACGAGCTGCTTGAGCTTGCCCTTCGGATTGAGTGGCTGCAACTGCTGGCCTTGTGCCTGCTGTGCGATTGCTCCCATTTTTATTGCTCCTTGTCTTCGATGGTTTTGAGTGCGAATTTGCGGTAGGTGGTGGCTTTGACGGTGTATTCCTTGCGGGTCATCGGCTTGTAGGTGGCTTGCAAATTCCCGCACTTGATGCCGGTGTGCGAGCCGATGCGCAGAATGATCTGCTCCTGCAATTCCTTCTGAGCGGCCTTCATGTCATTCAGCATTCCGGTGGCGCTCTCGTATCTTGCGAGCAGGTCGTACAGGTCGTCATCGTCGCTTTCGTCCACGATGTCCGGCGTGGGTTCGGGGAACGCCTTCTGCACATCCCCGCCGGTAAGCTGTGGTGGAGTACCCGTGGTGACGAAATGCCAGAAGTCGGCGGCGGCCTTGTCGATCGCGGACATATCCTCCACGTCCGCCTGGAACGGGATCTCTACCGGCTCATCGTCTCCGATGGCCGCGTACACGTAGCCCCACGTCCATCCAGTGACGAGCGCGTAGAATTCGACCTGAGCGAGATAGTAAGGCGGAATACGGAGGTTGCCGTCCTCGTCATGCCAGTCCCCCGCTCGGCGATTACCCGCCGTCTTGATTTCGAGGATTCCGAAGCTTCCGTCTTCCTTTTGCAGGATGCCGTCAAGGGAAGCGCGCAGGTATGTCTTCTCGCGGCTGATGAACTGCTTGTCGGTGCCGTCTGTGACGATCATTTCCGGATGCTGCGCGCGGAAACGCTTACGAAGCTCGTTTTCCAGGGCATTGCCCTTGACGATCGCCCACTTGTCGGAAATGTCCTCCGGTTCCACGCGTCCGGTCTTCTCCAACCACAATTCGTAAGGCGTTTTGAACGCGTTAAGGCCGAGAATCGTGCTCATGTCGGAACCGCCCACACCGGCCTTACGGCTCTTCAGCCAGGCAAGATGACGTTCGGCCTGCTTGCACTGCTTGAAACGCTCGATCTGATAGCGTTCCGTATCCTTGAGTGGAATACGCTTCATTTCAGGCTCCCTGCTGATTGCTTGGCTTGTTTATGTCTGCTTTGATGATGTCGGCGTCGAAATAATCGACCAGCAGATTGGCGATGCCCAACGCGGACGTCCTGAGCTTGGTGATCTCCGCCTCGGACTCTGGCTCGATGGTGAAAACGCCGCTCTCGCTATCGAAATGGAGCTTCACTTCGCCACATCCTTGCTGTAGTTGGCTTTGATGTCCATCAATTCGCCGGTGAGCAGTTTCGTGGCGAATCCGTAGACGACTTTGTCGTTGGATTGGAACGCGGTTCGCTGCAATGCGCTGATGGCGTCGAAAATGCCGGTCAATGCGTTGGAGATGATGGTGCGTGGGTCGGCTGTGGCTTGTGGCTTGACGTTGATGGTTCCGGTGGTGACGTCGTTTACCGTGAGCTTCGATTCGGTGACGTCGGCTGCTGTGATTTTCGATGTGGTGGTCATGGTTTCTTTCTTCTTTCCGCTTGTGGTTGTTTTCTGTGCTTTGCTGCGTGGCGAGTGCTTGTCGAAGGCCGGCAATAGTCCCTCCTTGCGGAGTTGACTGATGATGTTGCCGACTGTTTTCTGGCTCATGCCGAGCGCTTCGGCTGTTTCCTTGCCGTCGAACGTTTGTCCTTGGTCGATGCGGTTTTGGCAGTGCGCGAGGATGAGGTCTCGTTTCGACGGTTTCTCCGGCAGGTCCTGCGTGAGGAGTCCGGCCTTGCGTAACGCCCGCATTTCCGTGACGTCGAGACCGGCTTCGCCTGACTCGTCGTAGATGCTTTTCAGTTCGGCGAGTTCGTCGCCCGTGTATTCGTGTTTCAACGTGTTCCCTTTCTGAGGTTTTCGATGAGCGTGTGGTTTTCGCGGATGAACGTGTCCACGTCGATTCCCTGCTGCGTGAGGGTCGGCTTGCCGTCTGCGACGCGTGCCTTCCCGTCGCTTGTGACGTTTGGATGGCTTTTGCACTGTGTCGCCGGAACGAACATTCCGTTTCTCATCTCGCCACCGTCCTCCGGTACTCGTGCGCCAAAGCCCACCGTTCCACGATTTGACGCTGGTAGCGGACTTTGCGCCTGTCCTGATGGCCTTCCGGCGGTTCCACGCCGATTTTCAGATATGGCGGGCCCTTGCCGGTCGACCGCCAGTTGGCGAGGGTGCGTGGACTCATGCCGAGCATGACGGCCAGTTCGGTTGGCGTAAGCAGATCGTCACTCATGGTCGTCTGGGCAGTAGCGGCTGATGAAGTATGTCTGGCCTTTGCCGGTGACCTTCGCGGTGCGGTTGATGGTCACGTGGCCGTCCGAATGGGTGATGGCGGTTTCCTTGATTCGGAACAGTCCCAAGTCCATGGCCTTCTGGGTCGGCACGTTGCGGTTCGAGCCGGTCTTGCCCAAGTAGCCGTCCTGTCGGAGAATCTCGAAAAGGCGGTTCTGGCCGATGTCCAAACCGTTCTGGCGTAGCATCTTCGCCAGTTCTCCGATCAGGCAGGTGCCGTCCGACGCGGCCACGGCGTCCGCGAACCGGGCTTTCGGCTCCAATTCATTGATGTGTGATTCCTGCGCGGCGATGCGACGCTTCTGCTCCTCCATGGTGCGTTGGCCGATCATCACGGCCTTCGCCAGGATGGTCATGTCATCGTCCTCGTCCGTGGTGGGAATGTAACCGCCGGTCTTGCGGATCTGCGGCAGCACATCATGCGTCACCCAACGTTTGAACTCGTGAGCTTCCGGCTTGCGGGAGCCAAGCACGAGCACGTAGAGGCCGGCTTCGTTGACGATGTTTGTCTCACCCTGACGCCCTAAGTTGGACTTAGACCGTTCGTCATCATCGAGACGATCAAGCGCCATGCTCACGTTTGAGTGGCCAAGGATGTCGCACACGTCCTTGGCGACGAACCATGGTTCGCCATTCTCGTCGGTCAGGGTGCGCAGTGCCGCGCCCTTGAACTCGAATCGCTGGATTTCAGTGCTCATTGTTTTTCCTTTGCTTGTTGCAAGTTGTGTGCCCCACCCTGACGAGTGGATGGGGCTGAGTGGCTGGCGTCGGAGTCGGACCGATGCCGTCCGTGGATTCCGAGCGCCCCTTTGACTGTTGGAGCATGACCTGAACATGCTGGCGGCCGGTGGCGTGGCCGACGGCGATGGAAGCCGTCAGGCAGACTTTGAAAGGGTTTGCAAGCACCGGAGTGCCTGCGTTTTTGATAGAGAGAGAAGAGATTGGAATCCGTGGACGGGCGAACCGTCGCCCAGCCGAGTGCGCCGACAGTGTATGTGAAGCAGGATGTGGTCGGCGCGTGGATAATAATCGATATTCAGTTATATGTGTCCCCGCCAGCCGACTGGTGAACGTGGATGTCCGCGAAAACATCCCGGATTTGGTTTTGTTTCGTTGGACTGTCGGCTGGTGGGAAGTCTTTTAGTCGCGTGGCGCGAATCTGACGATCAGCCACAATGCGGTGGCGATGTACACGCCTTCCACCATGAGCGCGGCGGTGGTGCTGCCGCCATGCCATGTGAGCATGATGGTCAGGCTGGAGATGAGGCCGATGCTGACGATGGCGAAGAGGATGCGGCGGCGCGTGTAGTTCGGCTTCTTCCGTTTTTTCATTGCTTGCATGTCTTCAAGCCGGTAATCATGGTCAGTCATCGTCGCTCCCAGTGTTCACTCGCTTGAGTGGGAATGCTTCAGGCGGGAGCGTTTCGCAGACTTCCGGCCACTTTGCATACTGTCTATTGCCATTCCAGATGGGATCAGTCGAGTCATCACATGTGCGTGCCGACCAGTCATCATCGATGTCCTTAAGCAGGAGCCGACCATCATTCGCGGTGACATAGAAGCCCCGCTCCTTCGGTTCTTCGGGCAGTGGCTTCTGTTCGGCTGACTTGTCGAGTTCCGTGAGTTGATTGAGCAGGTGGTTGGTTTTCTCTTCGTCGTGTTCCCTGTATGCTTCGATGAGGTCTGCGAGGATTTGTTCTCGCTGTTGGAAGATGTTCATTTCTTGTCCTTCTTCTGGTTGAGTTCTTTGAGTGTTCGTCCGATTTCGCGGCGGAGGTTCATGAGGTCGGTTTTGTTGAGCATGTGTTCCTGGTATCCGTCTGCCATGTCGAATCTGAGTCCGATGAGGCAGCTGTGGTCACTGCTGTGCGTGCCGTCCTCGATGATTCGCAGTTCGAATGATTGGCTCATCGCATGTTCCCCAAGTCGTCGTTGAGGCTGTAGGCGAAGTTGTCGAGGGCGCTTTCAGGGATGTCCGCAAGGACTTCCTCGCCGTCCGCGTGAAGCTCGATGAGTTGGCCGCTCTTGTCTTCCTGGATGCGGATGGCGTAGCCGGTGGTGCCGATGAGTTCGATTCGTGGTTTCATGGTTTTCCTCGATTCCGGTGGTTTCGGCGGGTTAAGCAACTGGCTCATTTCGGTTTCCTTAGGCTTTGAATTGTTTGATACTGTCAATCGGCTGGATGAGGAGCATGACGAGGTTTTCTGGTTCCATGTCGAGCATGGATGCCGCTTTTTCGATTTCGTCTGTCGAGAGTGGCGTGCGGCCTTTGAGCCTGTTGTTTACGGCTCTGATTTCGAGGTCCCATGCTTTCGCTAGGTCTTTCGGTGTCTTGTCGTGTCTTGCGAGTTCCGCTTTGAGGTTTCTGCTGGCCGTTTCCGTCAGACCGGCCATTCATCCTCCTCGATTCCCTGTTTGGTGAGGCATGCGCGCCAGTCGTGCCAGCCGGGGCCGCGCATGTGGCCGCACGGGTAGTGGTCGGGGGTCTTGGTCTTCTTCGTGCTCAACATCTCGGTTTTCCTTTCGACGGTTTTTAATATACGTAATTACGAAGTTTCTTGTATTCGTAATTACGTAGTCTTCACGATTTATGCACATATGACTACGCAATTAGCTATAATTTGAAGCATGGGAAGAAAAGCACAGGAGGTCACGCATTTCGCCAAGCAGGTCATGGACGAATGCGTCAGGCTCCAAAAGCAAAGCGGCATGACCATCAAGGAATTCGCCAAGGCCTGTGGCTTCGGCGAGGTCTATTGGTACACGAGGGCAAATTACAGCCTCCCGCTCAATCTGAGTGACCTTGAGCGCATTAGCGAAGTGACCGGCGTATCCATCGGAGACATCGTGATGGACTCCAAGCGCCATGCCGTCGAAGCCGCCGAGAGGAAAGCGCAGGCAGGCGGTTATGGTCTTGCCGCCTATAACGCTCAGGGCAAGCAGGAGGCGATCGATGGAGAGGCTGGGCCGGATTACGACGAGCCTGCCTGACCTGCCGATCGACCGGCGCATGACCTACGGTGCCATGCGCCGCGCCATTGTCGGACTGCCTGTCACCGTGTCCAGCGCCATCCTGCCGGACGGATTATGGGGCTGCTACGACGCCTCCACAGACGTAATCCTCATCGACCGGCGACTCACGTATACCGCGAAAAGATGCGTGCTCACGCATGAGCTGCTGCACTGGAAGCATGGCGACACCGGTTGTTCGAACGATCGTTCGAAGCAGGAGCGACGGGCGCGAACGCAGACCGCCCTCACGCTCGTCGATCCTGCTGAGCTTGCATTGCTCGAACACATGTACGACGATGACCTATGGTCGATAGCAGACGAGCTGAACGTGACCATGCAGGTGCTTGCGGACTACCAAGCCACGCTCAACGTCTCACCTAACGGACGAATCACCTTTAGCGATACCAAAGAAAAGGTTTTCAATGCGTAAAAAAATCATTGCCATCACAGCTGCGACGCTTCTCCTGGCGACGGCCTGTAGCTGCGGAAGCCAGCAGGAGCCGGATTCCACGACGGCCAAGACGCCGGGCGTCAGCACGCAGCAGTCGAAGCCACAACAACAGGAAGACGAGAAGACGGCGCAGAGCTTTGTGGACGAGTTCAACGCGAACTCCTCGACGCAGATAACCGACGTCGAGAAATTCACGCCGAGCGATTCGACCGGCCCCTATTATCGGACGGAGTATCGCACCGGCGCTTTCTCCGACGCGGACGCTCTCCACGGGAGACTGGGCCAATCGTCAGTGGACGTGCTGGTCTACGGGGCAGTGCTCGGATACGGGGAGAACGATATGATCCGCGTCTACGTCGATGGGCCACATGATGAGATCGACAGCGTATTCCCCATCATGGCGAAGATTCTTGACCCGTCGCTTTCCGATCAGGACATCCAAAGTCAGATGGCGAAGGAGTATCCGTCCAACGATCTGCTTTACGCCGATACGCATGAGTTGATCGAGCGGGCTTATGTCGATGGCGATCATGCGTTTCTCGATGCAAAAATCGGCTAGGCGCTCTTGAAAAGAATGTACAGATGATTCCGTGCCAACATGATGAACTCGACATAACGACACAAGTCCTCGGAGACTTCCGGCAAGTCATGGCCGAGCGTGTCAGCATCGTCTGAAGCATAGAATCAGAGGAAAGCAAAGGAGAATGATCATGGCGAAGAGACCACAGCCCGCGCCGGGCGCGATCTACGAGTGCGAAAGGCTTGACGATCCGTTGTTTATGGGTATCCGCCTGTATGCGAATCGGCTGGAATTGGATGTCTGCACGACGTACCTGCACCGGTATAAGAAGACCGAAGCTTACAAGGTGTCTGATTTGCAGGGCGTGACGATCAAGAAGCGTACCGTCACGTGGAGGTACAGTGCGTTGCGCTCCTTGCCCCTGAAATTCAAGAAGGCCGAGGACGCGCAGGAATTCTACAATGCGGTGAACAGCCTCTGAAACGAACGAAGCCCCACTATTGTGGGGCTTTTATATTGCCTTATAAGTCTTTATAAAGCTTATATTTGCTTCAGGCGCTCGAATACCTGTGCCGTCTGTGCGGCATCGTCGGCGGCCCTATGACGCTCCGTCTTGGCGATGCCGAAATAGCGGATGAGGTCGAGCAGCCTATGGCGGTCAAGCTGCGGCAGGAGTGTCTGAGAGATTTCCAAAGTGTCGTAGAAGCTGACGTCCGGCATGCCGGAGATTGCGCACAGCACGGATAGCACGAGGTAAATCAGTTTCTTCATTGTCTCCCCTTCTCATCTTTGCTTCAAGCTACCGCAGATGTGGATTGGACGTGCTGATTTTTTCTTTTTTTGGCACATTGCCCCTATAAAAAGAATGTTACCAATCTATATATTACTTATATAGATGGTACATATAAGTATTGGTTTCGGTATTTATACGTACTGCCAGTTGGTACTTATTTGTCTACTACCAATGGTACAAATAAGTACAGGTAAAGAAAAGCCCCTCCGGCGCTGTCACACCGAAGGGGATGAAGAAAAGCGCGAGCATTTCTCCACTTGCCAATTTACCAGCAGGTGGGGAGGAAGACATGGAAAAAATGGGCTACCGTAACTTCAACGCAATCCGTCAGCTCGGTCAAATGGGCAAGTTCTCCAAGATGAGGGCTGACGGCACTCTCTCCACAAGCAACTCGGCACTGCTGCTGCTCACCTACATGGCCAGCGTCACCTATGACTGGGACACGGAACGTAACTGCCCAACCCCTGACGCAAAAGCCAAGGGCTACCCATGCCGATACTACAAGCGCGGAGCCGAAACATTCGCCTACGACTACGGCAAGCTAGGCATATCGCCAGAGCAGGCCATGAGCGAAAACGCCCAGGAATACATCGAAAAGCGGAAAGGCGCTGCAAACCAAGAATTCAAACGCTCAATCACCACCTTGAAGGACTGGGGCGTAATCAAGCAGCTGGAACATGCGAAGAACGGAAACCCCGCCGGATACTTGTTGCTGCTTGGCGACGACGAGGAGAATCGTGCCGTGGAACGGTGGGCGCGCCAATGCCTCGGACTGCCGATGGTCTGGTGATTCCGTGCCCACATTTTGCCCACGTTTTGTAGAGAAATGGCGTGATTTGGAGTGAATTGGAGTGAATTAGGAAAGTCTGAAAACCGTTGGAAATAAAAGGAAAACCGCCATTTCTGGCGGTTTCCAAAAGTGCCTCCAGCGGGACTCGAACCCGCAATCCGAAGAGGTCGATTTTAAGTCGACTGCGTATACCGATTTCGCCATGGAGGCTTTGCGCCGGCCAGAAGAAAAAGCCGACGCCAAGCTATTATGCCACGTCAGCGCGCAGCAAGCAATCTCTTGCCGTAATCCAGCACGATGCCGTCCAACAGACCATGCTCGCTGGCCATGAAGGAGTCGATGCGCTGGCCATGATCCTCATATGCGGCTTCAGACACCTTGGCAAGCACACGGTTCCACACCAATGCGCCGCCGCCGACCACATCGACACGTCCGGGATGAATGGTCTTGTAGGTCAGACGCTCCTCACGAGGCATGTGCAGGAACCGGTCGTCAACGGCATAGGCATCTTCCAGCGTGCAGCGTGCGCCGTCCACGGCGGTGTGGTCGTATTCCGTCAATCCCATAGCCAATGCGGTCATGGTGGTGACCGTTCCGGACACACCGATGATGGTGTGGGTCTTGCCGGCGGGAACGGTCTTGAACGCCTCGTCGATATGCGCGTCGATATCCGCGACCGCCTCGGCGATCTGCCCCTCGGTCGGCGGGTCGTTTTTCAGATGACGCTCCGTCATACGGACAGACCCGATATTCATGGAGAACGCGGCCTGCACCTGCGTGCTCGGATGGGTGACGCCGTCGCCTCCCAGCACCAGTTCGGTGGAACCTCCGCCCAAATCGACCACCAGATAGGGGGCCTCGACCTCGCGATGGACGATGCTGGTGGCACCAAGGAAGCTTAAATCCGCTTCCTCCGTGCCTGGAATGACTTCGGGACGCACGCCCAAGATCTTCTCGATGTTGTCTTCGAATTCCTCACGGTTCTCGGCATCACGGGTGGCCGATGTGGCCACGAAGCGGATGCCGTCCACGGGATGTTCGGCAAGCACGCCGGCGAATTCTCGGGCGGCCTCATAGGCGCGCGCCAACGCCTCGTCGGCGAAGCGATGGGTTTTGTCCACGTCCTGACCGAGACGAATCACCCGCAGGATGCGCGGAACGATGTCTTCCACACCGTCCTCGCTCACACGCGAGACTTTCAGACGAATCGAATTCGTGCCGCAATCAATACCGGCAACGGTTACCGACTTCATTACTCCCACCTTCTACTCTTCGTTTTCCACTGCGCAACGGCATACGGCCGGATCGAACTCATGTTTGATGGCGGACAGGGCCATATCACCGATGGGGTTGGCGCCCTCACCCATCACCAGCGTCTGGGCCAACAACGCATGCAGGCATTTGACACGCACCGGCATGCCGCCGGCACTGGTGCCTTCGATGTGTTCCTCGCTGTCTTCCAAGGCCAAAGCGATTTCATGGCGGAACGCGAGGTACAGTTCGTGGGCACGTTCGTATCCGGCACGCAGATCCTCGTTTTCGGCCAGCATATCGTTGTATTCCTTCATCTTGCCTTCGGCTTCGATGTGGGAGATGGCCTTCACCGCTTCGGGCCCGGTCAGATAGCAGGTCGTCGGGAACGGGACACCGCCTGGAAGCAACGGCCGGGTGACCACAGCCAAAGGCCGGCCGCATACGCAACGGGCTCCGACGGCGACCATGCCGCGCGGGTAACGTCCAAGCTGACGCTCCACCACGGCGATATCATGTTCGGTGGCGGGTTGGGCAAGCACTTTGTCCGCCAAACCCTTGGCCTGTTCGATAATCGTCATGTCCATGTCACTCCTGTCCGTCTTCCGACGGCTGCTGACCGTCCTGTTGCGATTGGCCAGTCTGTTGTTGACTGTCCTGTTTGTCTTCTTCGCCGGCATGCTGCGACTGTTTCGTCGAATCGGCCTTCACGGGATCCGACCGATCCGCCTGCTTGAAGGAATATGCAAGTTCCTTATACCACGGCAGGGCGGTTTTCGGTGATTCGTCGTATGTCGTCCCTTTTTTCGGCTCGCTCTTGCCGGTCACCGCTTCGGGATGCTCGACACGAATCGCCTGTTCGCCGGGGAAGACGAATCCCAAACGATCCCTGGCCTGGGCGGTGACATACGCCTTGTCATCCCATCTTGCGATATCGTTCTCCAGCTCGCGTTTCTGCGCGACCAACGCCGCTTCCTGTTTTTTCAGTCCGTTAAGCTCTGCCAGATTCAACGCATAGGTATGGAATGTCGATGCCAACTGGATGGTTCCCAAAGCCACGATGAACAATGCCACGAAGAACGCGACCGGGCCGGCGCCGCCGCGTTGTGATGGTTTTTTTCGTGCCTTCGAACTCATAGCAACGAAAATACCCGTCGCGTTCGACTTGGAACACGACGGGTATTTCTATGTCAACGCATTCATGATGCGCTGGCTACGCTCACTCAGCGATGTACTTCTTGCAGGCCTTGAAAGCGCTGTAGCCGGCGTACTGAGCGGTGGAGCCGAGCTCCTCCTCAATCTCGAGCAGGCGGTTGTACTTGGCGATACGCTCGCCACGAGCCGGGGCACCGGTCTTGATCTGGCCGGTGTTCTTTGCCACAGCCAGGTCGGAGATGGTGGTGTCCGGGGTCTCGCCGGAACGGTGGGAAACCATGGAGGTGAAGCCGTTCTTGGTGGCCAGCTCGATGGCGTCGAGGGTCTCGGTGACGGTGCCGATCTGGTTGAGCTTGACCAGCAGGGAGTTGGCGGCGCCAAGCTTGATGCCCTTGGCCAGACGTGCCGGGTTGGTGACCAGCAGGTCGTCGCCGACGAACTGCAGGCGATCGCCGAGCTTGGCGGTGATGGCCGCCCAGTCGTCCCAGCCTTCTTCCTGGAACGGATCCTCGATGGAGACGATCGGGTACTCGTTGATGAGGTTCTCGTAGAAGTCGAGCATGTAGCCGGCCTCACGGTCGTCGCCTTCGAAGTGGTACTTGCCGGTCTCCTTGTTGTAGAACTCGGAGGAAGCCACGTCGAGGGAGATGCCGATCTGCTTGCCCGGCTCGTAGCCGGCGGCGGAGATGGCGTCCATGATGTAGTTCAGGGAGTCCTTGTTGGACTTCATCTTCGGAGCGAAGCCGCCCTCGTCGCCGAGGCCGGTGTTCAGGCCCTGCTTCTTCAGGACGTTCTTCAGGGTGTGGTAGACCTCGACGCCAGCCTGCAGAGCCTCGCTGTAGGTGTTGAAGCCGTACGGGGAAATCATGTACTCCTGGATGTCGGTGGCGAAGTCAGCGTGGGCGCCACCGTTCATGATGTTCATGTTCGGGACCGGCAGGATGTGGCCGTTGGTGCCGCCGATGTAGCGGTACAGCGGCTGATCCGCGGACTCGGCGGAAGCGTACAGAGCGGCCAGGGACACGCCGAGGATGGCGTTGGCGCCCAGACGGCCCTTGTTCGGGGTGCCGTCGAGCTCGATCATGGTCTCATCGAGAGCGCGCTGATCGGAAGCGTCCATGCCGATGACCTTCGGAGCGATCTCCTCGTTCACGGCCTTGACGGCGTTGAGCACACCCTTGCCCTGGTAAACGGACTTGTCGCCATCGCGACGCTCCCAAGCCTCGGCTTCGCCGGTGGAAGCACCGGACGGAACGAGGCCCAGGCCCTGAGCACCGTCATCGGTGTCAAGAACGACCTCGACGGTCGGGTTGCCGCGGGAATCGAGAATCTGACGCGCGTAAACGCTTTCAATTACTGCCACAACTACTCCTTATAAACGTTAGGTTGTGATGACAATGCCAAGAATAGTGCGATTTATGGACGTATGCCAAACTTTGCCCGCATGTTCCATGTGAACGCTCACACTCTTTTTTGCATCCCATTGTCATTGACGCGGTGTCGGTTTCCAGTCCAGATCGTCAAGCAATTGACTGGTCCATCCGACCACTTCGTCCGAGCTCATCGGCTTGGAACCAAGCGAGCCTGCGAATGGAGCCGGTACCAGATACGTCTTGGTCAACGGCCGGTACTGGATGCCTTTGTAGATTCTGGCCATGCGCATCTGCACGGATTCACGCGGCTCGAACTTCGACACGCGCACGTTGCGTCCTTGCGCGATGATCTCGGAAATGCCGAGCTTACGCGCCTTGAACCGCAACCGCGCCACGTCGAACAGCGCCTCGAAATCGACGGGCGGCTTGCCGTAACGGTCGGTGAGTTCGTCGCGCAGCTCGTCGAGATCGTCTTCGGTGCGTGCGGAGGCGAGTTTCTGGTACGCTTCCAATCGCAGTTTGTCCGAATCGATGTAGTCGACGGGAATGGACGCCTCGATCGGCAGGTCGATGGTGACGGCAACCGATTCCTTGCGTTCCGGCTCCTTGTACTGTTCGACCGCTTCGGACACCATACGCACGTACAGGTCGAAGCCGACGCCTTCGATATGGCCGCTCTGCTCATCGCCCAGCAAATTGCCGGTGCCGCGCAATTCGAGATCCTTCATGGCTACGTCGAAGCCAGAGCCGAGCGCGGTGTTCTGCGCGATGGTGGCGAGCCTGTCATGCGATTGCTGGGTCATCGGCTTGGTCGGATCGTACAGGAAGTACGCATACGCGCGCTCACGTCCACGACCGACGCGGCCACGCAGCTGATGCAATTGGCTCAAGCCGAAGCGGTCGGCATGGTCGACGATCAGCGTGTTGGCGTTGGAGATATCAAGGCCGGTTTCGATGATGGTGGTGCATACCAGCACGTCGATGTCGCGATGCCAGAAGTCGCGGATCACACCGTCAAGCTGTTTCTCCCCCATCTTGCCGTGGGCTATGCCGACATGCGATTCGGGCACGAGCTCGTGGATTTTCGCCGCGACGGAGGAGATGTCCTGCACACGATTGTGCACGTAGAACACCTGCCCACCACGCAACAGCTCGCGCCGGATGGCGGCGGTGACCTGCGCGTCCTCGTAAGCGCCGACGTAGGTGAGCACCGGCAGACGATCCTCCGGCGGCGTGGCCAGCGTGGACATTTCGCGGATACCGGTGACAGCCATTTCCAACGTGCGCGGGATAGGCGTGGCCGACAGGCTCAGCACGTCCACATTGGTGCGCAACGCCTTGAGCGTCTCCTTGTGCTCGACGCCGAAACGCTGTTCCTCGTCGATGATGACGAGTCCCAGATCCTTGAACTTGATCTTCGGATTGAGCAGCTTGTGCGTGCCGATGACCACATCCACGGAACCGTCTTCAAGCCCCTTGATGGTCTCGTTAATCTCCTTGGTGGTCTGGAATCGGCTCATGGCAGCCACGTTCACGGGGAAGCCTTCGAAACGTTCGGCGAAAGTCTCGAAATGCTGTTGCACGAGCAGTGTGGTCGGCACGAGCACGGCCACCTGCTTGGAATCCTGCACCGCCTTGAACGCGGCGCGCACCGCGATTTCGGTTTTGCCGAAGCCCACATCGCCGCAGATCAGACGGTCCATCGGAATGGGTTTCTCCATATCCGACTTGACCTCGTCGATGGTGGTGAGCTGGTCGGCCGTCTCCTGATAGGGGAAAGCGTCCTCCAGCTCCTTCTGCCACGGCGTGTCCTTGCTGAAGGCATAGCCTTTCGTACGCTGGCGTGCCGAGTAGAGCTTGACCAGATCCTCGGCGATCTCATGCACATGCTTGCGCGCCTTGGCTTTGGTGGCGGCCCAGTCGGAACCGCCCAGCTTGTTGAGTTTCGGCGTTTCGGCGCCGATGTATTTGCTGACCTGGTCGAGCTGGTCGGTGGGGATGAACAGTTTGTCCGCCGGCGCGCCTCGTTTGCTGGGAGCGTATTCGATGACCAGGTATTCGCGGGTGGTCTGGTTCTCGCCTTTGCCGATGGTACGTTGGCGCATCTCGACGAACCGGCCGATGCCATGCTGTTCGTGCACGACGTAATCGCCCGTTTTGAGTTCCATCAGGTCGATGGCCTTGCGGCGGCGTTTCGGCGTTTTCGCCTGTCCTGCGGCGGATGTGCGGCCGGTCAGGTCGCGTTCGGTGAGCAGGGCGATTTTCGCGGCGTCGTCCACGAAACCGTCGATGGCGCGCGATCGGACGCAATCGAAATTCGCGATGCCGGTTTCGTTGATCGCACGCTTCAGTCGGGTGAGTGTGCCTTGGGCCGCGGCCGTGATCGTCACCGCATAGCCGGCGTCGAGCAGTCCTTCGATGCCGGAGGCCGCTTTGTTTTCGTCACCGCGGTATTCACCGGGTTTGGTGGCATCAAGTTGGATGTGGCCTTCCCGGGTGGCGTCGACGCCGAAGCTGGTGAGTTTCCACACGTCATGTTTGGAGAAGACGAGTGCGGAGATGGTTTCCTCGAAATCGTAGAAATTCGCCTGGTCGAAGGTGATCGGCGCTCCGGCGCCATGTCCGGATGCGGCGACGTGCCAGCTTGCGGCAAGGAATTCGTTGGCGGTTTTCGCCAGATCGTCGGCGGCGCGACGAAGTTTTTCCGGGTCGGACAGCATGACCAGCGCATGCTTGGGCAGCATGCCCTGCACCGGTTCCATATCGTCGACCAGCGCGGGCAGCAGCGATTCCATGCCTTCCACCGGGATGGCGTTGGCGATGGATCCGAGCATGTCCTCGGCGTTGGGAATGGAGCCGATCAGCGATTTCGCACGTTGGCGAATCTGGTCGGTCAACTGCAGTTCACGGCATGGCGTGGCCCATACGGTGGAAATATCCTTACCGTAGGTGCGCTGGTCGGATGCGTGGAATTCACGTATGGTGTCGATCTCGTCGCCGAAGAATTCGATACGCACCGGATGCGGCAGAGTGGGCGGAAAAACGTCGATGATGCCACCGCGGACGGCGAATTCGCCACGGTCCATCACCAAGTCGACGCGCGTGTACGCGTTTTCCACCAGTTTGCGGGATGCTTCGTCAAGAAGCAGTTCCTCGCCTTGGGAGAACACGAGTGGTTCGACGTCCCCCAAGCCTGCGACCACCGGTTGGATGAGGGAGCGCACCGGCATGACCAGAATGCGGATGGGGCCGAACAGCGTGCTGCCCTCTTCGGGATGCTTCAGCCTGCGGAACACCGCCATGCGGCTTGCCACAGTGTCCGCGCGTGGTGAAAGCCGTTCATGGGGAAGGGTCTCCCATGCTTCAAGCTGCGCCACATCGTTTGGGTCTCCGTCATACCAGGAACGGATGGACTCCACGGCTTCCTCCGCTTCGCGGCTGGAGGCGACGACGAGCACGACCGGCTGTTTGCCCGCAGCGCCGGCTGCGAGCGCCGGGCGTAGGCCGTCCGGCACACCGACGGTGATGCTGGGGTCGATGTCTGATTCCGGTTCTTCGATTTCCCCGGCGATGAGCGCGCGGAAATCGTCATCGGTTTCCAGCACGTCGAGGATGCCGGCAAGCGAGCCTGCGGTCGGCAGTTGCGGTGGTTGCGCCGGAGACGTCGGTTCAGCGGCCATTGAATCGCTCCTGGGCTTTGGCGAGACCGTCGAAGATGATGGTTTCGGCCGCGTCGGCACCGTCGGCGAGGAATTCGGGGAGCTGCTTGCGTTGGTCCGGTCCGAAGCCGCCCAGCACCCAGTTCACGGTGTTGTCGTGCGCGTGGGCTCCGCGTTGGGCGTGGCCGACGCCCATGCGCACGCGCGCGTATTTCGAGGTGCCGAGCGAACGGTCGATGGATTTGATGCCGTTGTGCCCGCCTGCGGAGCCGCCGGCTTTGACTTTGATTCTGCCGAAGTCGAGGTCCATGTCGTCGTGGATAACCACGATATGGTCCGGTTCGATCTGGTAGTAGGCGCTGATGGAGGCGACCGCGTTGCCGGATTCGTTCATGTAGGTGAGTGGCTTGGCGAGGAAGAATTTGACGTTGCGGCCGGATAGGTTCATCACGCCTTTGCCGAGCATGGCGAGTCCCTTGTGGTCGGAGAAGTTGACGGACCAGCGTTCGGCCAGCACGTCGGCGGTCATGAAGCCCATGTTGTGGCGGGTGCCCTCATATTTGGAGCCGGGGTTGCCCAGTCCTGCGATCAGCCAGAAATCAGATGCCATAATAATCGTCCATTCCTCTGTGTTCTTGCGTGCTCTCGTCTTGTTTAACCGCACAGATTCTACTGTCAGGTGCTTACAGGTCGAGATGCCAGTAGCTCATGTCGCGCATGGTTCCGGTGGAGTCGGTGGCGGCTTGGGGCATGAGTCCGAATTGGGTGAATCCGAAATGTTTCATCAGTGCGATGGATCCGCGGTTGTCGGCGAAGATGATGCCGCAGGCTTTGCGCATGTGGCGGTTTCGGCATTCGTCAAGCAGTCTGGCCAGTGTGAAGGTGCCCGCTCCCCTGCCCTGCCATTCGGGGGCGATGTAGTAGGCGAGGTCGGTGACGCCGTCGTAGCCGGCGCGGTCGTAGAACACGGACAGCGCGGAGAAGCCGATGATCCGTTCGCCGCCTTCCGTGGCTGCATCCGTGGCAGGCACGGTGGTGACGAACACCGCATATGGATCGTGGTGCGATTCCACCCATGCCTTGCGTTGCGCGTAGGTACGTGGCGTGGTGTCGGCGGACGAGCCGCCGCGGATGACTGCCGCGTTGTAGATGTCGGTGATCGCTTGGATATCGTCTTGCGTCGCGATGCGGAAAGAATAGTCGGCCATGCGCCCAGCATACCCGGCGGCGAACGACAACAGGGGCCGGTTCCTTTGGAAGGAGCCGGCCCCTGCGTATTTCATGAAGGGAATCGGACAGGAATCACTGTTCGAGTTCGATGGCCTTGTTCAGTGCTTCCTGAAGCTGCTTCTGAGCGTCGCCGTAGGCGGACCAATCGCCCTTCTTCATGGCGGCATCGGAATCCTTCATGGCCTGTGCGGCATCGTCGAGTGCCTTCTTCAGGTCGGCGCTCATCGTGCCGGACGAATCGCCATTATTGCCGCCGGTCTTACCGTCGGTATTGGATGGCGTGTCCTGCTTGCCGTCAGTGTTGGTCTTGCCATCGGCGGAATCGTCGTTCTTAGCATCCTGCTTGTCATCGGTGGTGTCGCCCACGTTTTCGGCGTCGCCTGCGGACGCGCCGGAATCGCCGCCGAACACCTGGTCGAGAGCCTCGTCCAGCGTGTCGGCGAAGCCGACCTGGTCGCCGAATGCGACGAGCACCTTCTTCAGCAGCGGGAAGCTGGTGGAGCCGGACGATTTGACGTACACCGGCTGCACGTAGACCAGGCCTCCGCCGAGAGGCAGGGTGAGCAGGTTGCCGCGCTGCACATTGGTCGAGCCGGATTCGAGCAGGTTGAGTTCCTTCGACACGTCGGCGGACGCGTTGAAGTTGTTCTGCGCCTGGCCGGGGCCCGGCACGTTGGAATCCTTCGGCAGTTCCTGCAATCGTATGGTGCCGTAGCTCGAGCCGATTTTGCCTTTCTCGTGGCCCGCGTCGGAATCGACCGACAGGAAGCCGGTCAGGATTTCCCTGGTGGACGAGCCTGCGGGAATGTACGACGAGGTCAGCGAGAACACCGGTTCGCTGGAGCCGCCGGTCTGCAGCGTCAGATAGTACGGCGGCTGCAGGATGTCTCGCTGTTGCGCCTGCTGCGATTCGGTCGGGTCGACGGGGGTCTGCCAGAAATCCTCTCCGGAGAAGAACTGGTTGGCGCTGGACACGTGGTATTTGGCCAGCAGTTCGCGCTGCACCTTGAACAGGCTTTCCGGATAACGCATGTGGTTCATCAGGTCGCCGGAGATTTCCGACAGCTGGTGGTACTGGCCGGGGAAGATCTTCTCCCAGGCTTTGATGACCGGGTCGGACTGGTCCCATACATACAGGTCCACGGAACCGTCGTATGCGTCCACGGTGGCTTTCACGGAATTGCGGATGTAGTTGGCGTTCTTCGAGTTCAGGCTGCTTACCGTGTCGGAGGATTCCGTGGTGGAGTCCTTGGTGGCCTCGCCCAAGTCGGTCATCTGAGAGTATGGGTAGGCGTCCGAAGTGGTGTAGCCGTCCACGATCCACTTGACCCGTCCGTCCACCACGGCCGGGTATACGCGGCCGTCAAGCGTCAGATACGGCGCGACTTTGGCCACACGTTCCTTCGGGGAACGGTCGTAGAGAATCTGCGAATTGGAGTTCACACGGTTGGAGAACAGGATCTGGTCGGAGCCGAAGCGGATGGCGTACAGCAGTCTGGAGAAGATGTTGCCGATCTTCGGACCGCCATCGCCCTTGAAGGTGTTGGTGGCGCCTTCCGAACCGGTCGGATAGTCGAATTCCCAGGATTTGGTGCCTTCCGGAGCGCCTACGATCGAATATTCGGTGGCGTTCGGAGAGAAGTAGATGCGCGGCTCGTACTTTTCGGAATCGGTGAGCTTGCCTTGGGTGGGGATGCCCGCTTCGAAGAACTTCGGCTGGCCGTCGGCGGTCACCTTGTTGCCGTAGGCGGCCACAACGCCATAGCCGTGCGTGTACACGGTGTGGTCGTTGACCCAGTTGCGGTTGTCGAGACCGTCCAGATCGAGTTCGCGCGCGGCGATCACCGTGTCCTGGCTGACGCCGTCGACGTCGTATTTGTCGACCGCGACGGTGTCGGCGAACGTGTAGTACTGCTTGGACTGCTGCAGCTGTTTGAACGTCGGGGAGATGATCTGCGGGTCGAGCAGGCGGATCTGAGCGGTGGATTCCGCGGAATCGGCCAATGCGCCTTCCTCGCCTTCGGTGGTGGCCTTGTACTGTTCGGCCTTCACCTTGTCCAAGCCGTACGCGGCGCGGGTGGCGTCGATGTTGCGCTGGATATAGGTGGATTCCATTTCCTGCGCGTTCGGATTGACGCGGAAGCGCTGCAGCAGCACCGGCCAGGCCACGGTAAGCACCAGGCTCACCACGATGGCGGAGGCGATGGCCACGGTCGGCACCTTCCACGCCTTGAGCGCTTCGGAAGCACGTGCCGCGATGGGTGCGGAACCTTCCAACGTATGGGATTTCATAATCCACAGGCCCAGTATCACGCCAAGGATGGCGGTGATGGCGGCCATGATGAACGTGACGGGGATGGTGGCGTTCACCGTGGTGTAGGTGGCACCGGTGATTCTGCTGCCTTCCTCGGTCAGGTGCGAGAACACTCCCAGAACCTGATTGGCGGCCCAGGCGAACATGTTGAGCATCAGCCAGATGCCGATCTGGCGGCGGGCGCGTTTGGTGATGCGGAACAGGCCATGGCCGTTCACCGGCATGGTGATGCGGATGCCGCCCATAAGCACGTGGGTGACGATGGAGAAGATGATACCAGCGAGCAGCAACAGCGAGACAGCGGACATGATGAGTTTCAGTCCGGGCAGCACGAACACGTAGAAGCCGTTGTCGATGCCGAACTGCGGATCCTTGGTGCCGAAGCTTTGCGAGTTGAACATGAGCAGGATTTCGGACCAGTTCGCATTGAACTGGGAGCCGAACACCAGTCCGACAATCAGGGAGATGACCACGGCGATGCGTCGAGCGCTCTTGGAGCTCACGCTCTTGCCGATTTCGATGGTGTCGCCGTTCACGCGGATGGTGGAGCCGTCCGCAGCGTCGGGACGCGCCCATATCGCCAGCGTGGCGGAGATGAAGCCGACTGCGGCGATGAGCACCGCGTACGCCAGCCAGAGGCCGACCCTGGTGCCCAGCTGCGTCCAAATCACGCTTTGGAAGCCGAGCTGGCTGTACCACATGACATCGGTGACGAACTGCGCGAGCGCGAAGAACAGTCCGATGACGATGGCGAGCGCCAGCACCACGCCGATGAAGATCTTGCTGCCGTTCGACGGTTTGCGCGGACGGTTCGGCTTGCTGGTGATGCGGGGGCCCGAAGGTCGTTTCGGGGGAACGTTCGACGATGGTTGCGGACCGTCCCCTCCGTCGGTTTCGACGTTGAGGATGATCGGATCGTCGTTGCTGGGTTTGCGCGGATTCTGCCTGCCGGCACGGTTCGAGCCGCCTTCGGGATCGAACATGGGACCAAACATATCAAAGAAAGACATGCTAATAGCCTAGCGACAGGCGAGGAACGCCGTTAAGCCGCCAGCCGAACGGATCTGGCCGTGGGCTGAATCGGCTGTTCCGTGGCATGTCCGTATGAAGAGAACATATGGGGAATGCCGGCATGCCATAATGGCGGTATGAAGAAGGCTCATGGGTTTTTCACACGATTGGTGGCTGCCTGCTGCGTGGCGATGCTGCCGGTCACGTTGGCCGCATGTTCCGGCGACGCTTCCCCATCGGACGCCGCCACCGCAGCTTTTTCCACTCGCCGGCCGACGGTCACGCATGATTCCCTCGACAAGGCGCAAGTGCCGTCCGTCCGCGACGATTCGCCGCATGCCAAGGCGGTGCGGGCCGTGGAGTCCATGAGTGTCGAGGAACGGGTCGGGCAGCTGGTTATGGCACCATTGTTCGTTGGCTCCGATCCGTCATCGTTGTATGACCTCATTGCGAACAGGCATGTTGGTTCGGTTTTGATCATCGGCAACTGGACTTCGGGGATCGCCGGGGTCGCGGCCGCCACATCCACGCTGCAATCGTATGCTCCGGGCGACAACCAGCTGTTGATGTCCACCGATCAGGAGGGTGGTCTGGTCCAGCATCTCAAGGGGGCCGGGTTCGATACCATGCCTTCGGCCATCCAGCAGGGCGCAATGGATGTCAGCCAGTTGAGGCAATCGGCATCCGCATGGGGCACGCAGCTCAAGGCTGCGGGCATCAATGTCGATCTGGCGCCCGTCGTCGGCACGGTGACCGTGGACCGTTCGTCGAACGCCCCGATTGGCGCGCTGTACCGTGATTTCGGTCTTGATCCGGCCGGCAATGCGGACCATGCGAAGGCGTTCATACAGGGCATGTCCGATTCGGGGGTAGGCAGCGCCATCAAACATTATCCGGGTTTGGGATCGGTGACCGGCAATACCGATTTCACCGCGAACGGCATCCTCGACACCACCACCACGTTGGATGGTCCGGAAATCAGCGCGTTCAACGGCACGTTGGAGGCAAGCCCTTCGATGGTGATGATGTCTTTGGCCACATATCAGGCGATCGATCCGAATAATCCGGCCGTGTTCTCATCAACGCTGGTCACCGGCTATCTGCGCGGGAAAATCGGCTTCCAAGGCGTCGTCACTTCCGATTCCCTGTCCGCAACGGCTTTGAGTGGCGTGCAGCCGAGTGATTTGGGTGTGCGGCTGGTCGAAGCCGGCGGCGATTTGGCATGTATCGGCGCCTCTTCCTACGTGCAGCCGGTGTTGGACGGATTGAACGCCAAAGCGGCCGGCGATGCGACGTTCGCGCGGAAGGTGCAGCAATCCGCCATTCGTGTGATGACGCTCAAATACGAGATGGGGCTCGCCAGGTAATCGCAATGCCAAGCACAGGCGGAAGCCGTCTTACGAGAAAACCAGCTGTACCAGCAGCATATAGACGGCGGTGCCGCCGGCGATCGACAGCAGCATGTTCCTTTTCCATATGTGCAGCAGGGCGATTGCGATAATCGCCAACAATTCGGGAATGCCGTGGCTGCCTGACGTCAGGTGCACTCCTTTGAGCGAGTACACGACAAGCAGGCCTGTCATGGCATACGGCAGGACGGTGCCCAGGTAGGTGATGAAACGCGGCGGTTCCTTCGATTCGGGGAACAGCAGGAACGGCAGGAAACGTGTCAGCATGGTGCCGAGCATCGCCATGATGATGGTGATGACGCCTTGCCACGTGGTCATGATCATCATGCGTTCGTCTCCTTGTCCGCGTTGTTCGTTTCGTTCTCCCCGTCCGTCTTGTCGATCTTCAGGTCGTCCAGGTATGGCCGCAGCAGAATGAACATGACGAGCATGGCGACCAGGGATGGGATCATGAAATTGTCGGCGCCGAACACCCCCAGACAGATCGCGGGCACCGCTATGCCGGTAAGCGCGGCCATGTGGCTTTTGCGTTTCGTGGTCAGCCATTGATCCACGAAAATGACGGCGAACATGGCGGTCATGATGAAGTCGAGACCGGAGGTGTTGAAGGTGATGCGTTCTCCGAGAAGGCCGCCAAGCGTGGCGCCGGCCACCCATGATGACTGGTTGAGCAGGCCGACGAAGAAGTAGAACCATCCGCGATCGACGTCGGCCGCAATGATGGTGCCGTTGTCGATGGCGAAGGTCTCGTCGCACAACGAGAAAATGAGATACGGCTTCTTGGCGCCCATGTTCTTGAACCGGCCGAGCATGGAGATGCCGTAGAACAGATGACGGGTACCGAGCATGACGGCCAGCATGAACGTGACGAACGGGTTGAACGCGGACACCAGCAGATTCACGGTGACGAATTCCATGGAACCGGTGAAGATGAACGCGCTCATGCACATGGGCCACAGGAACGAAAAGCCGCGCGTGCCCATCAGCACGCCGTACGACAACGCCAGAAGGAAAAAGCTGATGCAAACCGGCGACGTCCGCGGCAATGCCGTTCTGAACGCCTTGCCCATGACGGCGTTCCTGTTCTGCATCCGCACCATTAAATATCAGCCCTTCTTCCGTCCGTTCCCATGCTTCTCTTCTCATGCCTTCTCTTGCCGCGCCCTGATATACCCCGACGCGCCACAACGACGGCCAACATACTATCGCCGACCCCGACAAACCATGCGCAACCGTATCGGCGCGTGGACATCGACGGATTACGTACAAAGCATGCGCGACGAGATTATCATGCTGCATACTGGAACGTAACGAAAAACCTTTGGACAAGGAGCATGAATGAAGACACTGGTACTGGTGTTCCACCCGCATCTGGAAAAATCGCAGGTCAACCGCAAGCTCATGGACGCGGCCAACGAGACCGGCGACGTGACCGTGGTGGACGAGTACGCCGCATATCCCGACTTCAAAATCAACGTCGAACATGAGCAGGAGCTCATCGAAACGCATGACCGCATCGTGCTGCAGTTCCCGTTCTACTGGTACAGCTCCCCCGCGCTGCTCAAGCAGTGGGAGGATGACGTGATCAAGGCCGGCTGGGCCTACGGCGGCGGGCGGGCGCTCGAAGGCAAGGAGTTCATGTTGGCCGTGTCCACCGGCTCTCCGGCGGACTCCTACACGCGTGAAGGCAGCCATGTGCGCACCATGGAGGAGCTGCTTTCCCCGTTCGAGACCACGTTCCGTCATACGCATGCCACATATCTGAAGCCGTTCCTCATCCAAGGCGTCGCCACGTCCACCGATGAGCAGATCGACGCCGCCGTGGCGAAGTATCCGGCAGCGCTGATCGGCTGATTCCTCTGCCTGTTTCGGCGCGCATTTCCCGATTTTCCGCAGGGAGCCGTGTTCGTTCCAGACGAACGTGGCTCCCTGTTTGACTTCAAGTACTTGAAGTTCCTATTCTCTTCCAACAGAGCATGAAGGAGCATACGGTGAATAACACTCCAGATACATTTACATCCGCTGCGGAGCAGGACATGTCCGAAACCCGCCAGGCGTTCCTCACCGGCGAGCGCGCGGAGTTCTTCGCGCATGACCGCCGGTACGTCGATACGATTTTCGACGATGGCGAATCGCCGTTGAAGCATGCCCATGACATCGAACTGAGGTCGAGCTCGTTCAAATGGAAGTATCCGCTGTGGTATTGCTCGGATATCGATGCGAAGGACTGCACGTGGTTTGAGATGGCACGTGCGGGCGTATGGTACACGGACCATATCAAGGTGGAGGATTCGACGATCGAGGCGCCGAAGAATTTCCGCCGCTGCCATGACGTGACGTTACGCAACGTGGATTTCGTCAACGCCGAGGAGACGTTGTGGGCCTGTTCCGGCGTGACGTTGGACAATGTGAGCGCGCATGGCGACTATCTGGCGATGAATTGCGCGGATGTGAAAGCCGACAACCTACGTTTGGTGGGCAATTATCCGTTCGATGGCGCAAGGAACGTGGAGATTTCCAATTCCCGTCTGATTTCGAAGGATTGTTTCTGGAACTGCGAGAACGTGACGGTGCGCGATTCGTTCATTTCCGGCGAGTATCTGGCGTGGAACTCGCGTAACGTGACGTTCGAGCATTGCACGATCGAAAGTCTGCAGGGCCTGTGCTACGTGGACCATCTGGTGTTGCGTGACTGCCGGCTCGTCAATACGACGCTCGCGTTCGAATATTCCTCCGTCGATGCCGACGTGCGCGGCACGATCGACAGCGTGTTCAATCCTTCGTCCGGCACGATTCGCGCCGACCATATCAACGAGCTGACGCTCGATCCGGCGAAAATCGATCCGACGGCCACGACGATCGTGACAGCCGACGCCGCATAACAGTAGGTAGGATTGGCGGTATGACTTACGATTTCGATACTCCGATCGACCGTTCCGGCACGTACTCGCTCAAATGGGAGGAGGCTGGCGACGCGCTGCCCATGTGGGTGGCGGATATGGATTTCCAGACCGCGCCCGTAATCCGCGAGGCGTTGCGTCGGCGCGTCGAGCATGGCGTTTTCGGCTATTCGATCGTGCCGCCAGAATGGAATCAGGCGTACGTGGATTGGTGGGGACGCCGTCATGGGCTTGCCATCGACCCGGACTCGCTGGTGTTCTGCACCGGTGTGGTGCCGGCGATCTCCAGCATGGTCAGGAAACTCACCACGCCGAACGAGAACGTCGTGATCATGACGCCGGTCTACAACATCTTCTTCAATTCGATTCTCAACAATGGCTGCCGTGTGCTTGAATCGCCGCTCGCCTATGACGGCGAAGGACATTACGAGATCGATTGGGCTGATTTCGAAACGAAACTCGCCGACCCGCAGACCACGCTGATGATTCTGTGCAACCCGCATAATCCGATCGACCGTATTTGGGATTGTGAGACTTTGGAACGTATCGGCGAACTGTGCTGGAAGCATCATGTGACGGTGGTCAGCGATGAGATCCACTGCGATCTGACCGATCCGGGTTTCGATTACGTGCCGTTCGCCTCGGTGGGCGAGCATTGCGCGATGAATTCGGTGACCTGCATGGCTCCGACCAAAACGTTCAACATCGCAGGACTGAATTCCGCGGCCGTGATGATTCCGAATCCGGTGCTGCGTCATAAGGTGTGGCGAGCTTTGAACACCGATGAGGTGGCGGAGCCGAACGCCTTCGCCATGGACGCCACCCTGGCCGCGTTCAACGAGGGCGAACCGTGGCTGAACGAACTGCGCGCTTATCTGGCCGGCAACAAGGCGACCGCGCGTGCGATGTTCGACAAATACAACGCTTCGGTGCCGGCCGACCGGCGCATCATCATGGTCGAAGGACATGCCACCTACCTGTTGTGGGTCGACTGTTCGGCCATCACGCATGACACGGATGCGTTGTGCGATTATCTCAAACGCGAGCATAAGGTGATGTTCTCCGAGGGTTCCGAATATGGTGGCAACGGTCATGATTTCGTGCGTATCAACGTGGCCTGTCCGCGTGCACGCATGATCGAGGGTCTTGCACGGTTCATCGACGGTCTGCTCGCGTATCGAGCACAATCGTTTCCAAAGATGGACTGATAAACCCTTGGACTGACGCATGACGGATGCGGCAACGGCCTCTTCAAGGACCATGAAAGGACGCAACATGGTGGTGGTGTTTTTCTCCCGCGCCGGCGAAAACTACGAAGTGGGCGAGGTGACGGTCGGCAATACCGCGAAGCTTGCCCAAGAGGTGGCCCGGCGGACCGATTCGCCGATGATTGAAATCACACGTACCGAGCCTTATCCGGAACGGTACGCCGCGACCTCAGAAATGGTGCAGGAGGAGCAGCGTGTCAACGCGCGTCCGCTGCTCACGCTCAGCGGCGATGTCGATGCGCTCGATTCGTCCGATACCGTGTTCCTTGGCTATCCGATTTGGTGCGGCGATATGCCGATGCCCATGTACGCTTTTCTGGAAAGCCGCGACTGGTCCGGCAAAACCATTTATCCGTTCTGCACGCACGGCGGCAGCGGGCTTGGACGGACTCCGGAACGTATCACCGCAATCACCAAGACGACGGTGAAGCCGGGGCTTGCGGTCATGGGGACCGACGCACAGAACAACGCAAGTAAAGCCGCCGAAGCCGTCAGCGGGTGGATCGCCAAATCCGGTCTATAGATTCGCAATCCACATCCGTCCGTTCCGTCTGCTTCAGCACGCCTTCGAGTTGGAGCAGACGGATTTTGGTTTCAATGCCTCCCGCATAACCGGTGAGACTGCCGTCAGCGCCGACGACCCGATGGCAGGGCACGATAAGCGCGATCGGATTGTGGTGCACCGCTCCCCCGATGGCGCGTGCGGATACCCTACGCCCGTCCGCACGTTTCAACTCCAATCGACGTGCGAGTCCGCCGTATGAAACCGTTTCGCCGTATGGCACTTTCCGCAGCAATGCCCATGCTTCCTTGCGGAACGGCGTGCCTTCCAGCCGCAACGGCACTTCGGTCCGAGGTATGCAACCTGCAAAGTATTCCTCCAGCCATCGTTTCGCGGCGCCAATCGTCGGCGAATCACCCAAAACCGCGGAATCATCGTCCGCATAGCCTGGCTGCCAATCGAACCACAGGCCGAGCAATGCCGTTTCGTCGGCGATCAGCGTGATGCCGCCAAGCGGCGAATCGTAATGCGACTTCTTTTTCACCGCCGTTATCCACCTTTCCACAAAACACCTATCTCGCCTATGAATGGCGGATTTCGTCTTTCGACACATGTTATCTCGCTTATAGATGGCGGACGGCAAAGTGAAAAGCCGCGCTTTTTACCCCCATACGCTATCTCAGGGGGTCTAAATCGAAAAACATCCGCCATCTATAGTGGAGATAGCATCAGGCAGACCCGCAAATCCGCCATTCATAGGCGAGATAGGACCAAAAACGAAGGAGTTGGCATGGGATACGCACTCATCACGGGAGCGTCCGGCGGCATCGGACGCGAACTGGCGGCGCTGTTCGCAGCGGACGGACATGACCTGGCGATCACCGCCCGCAGCCAGGAACGGCTTGACATGGTAAAAACCAAGCTCGAGCAGCGTTTTGGCGTGCATGTGGTGACGTTCGCCATAGATCTGAGCGAAGCAAATGCGCCGAAGAAACTCCATGATTTCACCACATCACAAGGTATTGCGGTCGACCATCTCGTTAATAACGCAGGCTTCGCTGACTGGACGGATTTTCTCGACGCCGACTGGAACCGGCAAAATGAGATGATGCAGCTCAACATGCATGCGCTCGCTGAGTTGACGTATCGGTATGGCCGAGACATGCGCGCCAACGGGCGTGGCAGGATTTTGAATATTTCGTCCGTCGCCTCGATGATGGCAGGCCCATACATGGCGATGTATTTCGCGTCGAAGGCATTCGTGCGCTCGCTATCCGAGGCCGTGGCCCACGAATTGCGCGGCACGGGCGTGACGGTGACCTGCGTATGTCCCGGTCCGACCACGACCGGCTTTCAGAAGGCTGCGAATATGAGTGGCCGCAATTTCTTCACCATGACCAAACCGGCCACCGCACGTCAGCTTGCCACGTACGCCTACCGCAGGATGATGCGCGGCTCAACCCTCGCCTACCATGGTCCGCTCACCAAGGCGGGCGCGCTCGCGGAACGGGTTCTTCCCCGCGCTCTGACCCGGCGAATCGCCGCGTTCATGAACGGCGGCAAGCCGCACACGCTTAAGGTTTAACGGCGAATCGCTTGGACGGACGGTAGCAAAGCAGAGCGATGCCGATGAGTACGGCGGTTGCGGCGAGGCTGATCGGGTAGACGATCATGATGGCCTCGAACGTGCGATGCGCGGGGAACACGAACGCGATCCAGGTGATGCGCACGCCGACCACGCCGATTACGGTGAGCAGCGCCGGCACCAGTGAGATGCCGAAGCCGCGCAGATATCCGGACATGACCTCGTACAGCATGCTGAACGTGTAGGCGGAGAACACCATGACGAGTCTGGTGTAGCCGACGGAAATGACCTCCGGTGTCGCATCGAACAACGCCAGCAGACTATGGCCGAAGAACAGCACGACGGCGATGGTGGCCGCGGTGGCGATGAAATCCTCCAGAATGCAGATGCCAAGCACGCGCTTGCAGCGTCCGATCCGTTTGGCTCCATAGTTTTGCCCGGTGAAGGTGGCGCAGGCCTGGCTGAACGAGTTGAGCACGTAGTAGGCGATGATTTCGATGTTGAACGCGGCGCTGGAGGCGGCCATGACAACGGTGCCGAGACTGTTGATGGCGGCTTGGATGATGATGTTGGCCACGGCGAACACCGCGCTTTGCACGCCGGCGGGCAGTCCGATGCGCAGAATCTGACGCAGGGTGAACCAGTCGATGCCGAACTCGCGCAAATCAACATGGATGGCTGCGTCAGTATGAACTAGTCGATACAGCAGAATCATGGAGCTGACGACGTTCGCGATGACTGTGGCCGTCGCGACGCCCGAAACACCCCAATGGAACAATACGACGAAAATCAGTCCCATGGTCACGTTGAGCACGCCGGAAATGGCGAGTACGGCGAGCGGAGCCTGGGTGTCGCCGATGCTGCGGAAGATGGCTGTTTCGAAATTGTATAGCAGGATGACGGGCATGCCGATGAGGTAGATGCGCAGGTATGCGAGCGCCAGGGGGAACACGTCGGCGGTCACGTTGAGCATGCCGAGAAGCGGTCCGGCGAGCAATTCTCCGATGATGGCGACGATCACGCCGCCGATCAGGGCGGTGACGATGGACGTGTGCACGGCGTTGCGCACCGCTTCGCGGCTGCCTCGTCCGATGGCGTTGGCGATGACGACGTTCGCGCCGAGAGCGATGCCGATGAACAGGTTGAGGATGAGTCCGGTGACGGGCGCGTTGGAGCCGACGGCCGCGACCGCGGCGGTGCCGTCGGATTGGGAGAAGTTGCCGACGATCATGATGCCGGATGCGTTGAAGAGTTGTTCCAGAATGCCGGTCGCCGCCACGGGGAGCGCGAATCGCAGGACCTTCGTCCATATGCGCCCATGCAGCATGTCTATGCCCTGCTTGTTGTGCACCATGTTTTTGCCTCCGCCAGCCGCAGCCGGCTCGTCGTTCGCTTGCGAAGGCATTGTAGTGGCGGCACCAAACGAGGGAACCGCCATGCCGTTTTGTAGGATGCTCTAAAAAAGGGCCATGACGTTTTCGAATTCCCTTTGGCGGCGAGTGGAGTCCGCGCGTTAGTATGAAAGGCATGAGTGAAACCGTTTCAACCGCATCCAACGCGGCCGGCGCGTGGACGAATCCACTGCGCGACCCGCGCGATCTGAGACTTCCCCGTATTGCCGGTCCGTGCAGCATCGTGATTTTCGGTGTGACTGGCGATTTGTCCCGTAAAAAACTGCTTCCCGCAATCTACGATCTGGCCAACCGTGGCCTGTTGCCGCCAAGCTTCGGTTTGACCGGCTTCGCCCGCCGCGATTGGACCGAAGAGCATTTCAAGAATTTCGTACGCGAGAACGTCGAGGCGCACTGCCGTACGCCATTCAAGGAATCGACTTGGAAGCAGCTTACCGACGGCATTCGTTTCGTGCAGGGCACCTTCGACGATCCGAAGGCGTTCGAACGATTGTCGGAGACCGTCGAGGAACTTGACCGCGATCGCGGCACGCGCGGCAACCATGCGTTCTACATGTCCGTGCCGCCACGGGCCTTCCCGCAAGTCTCCCGCCAGCTGGCCGACTGCGGTCTGGCGAAAAGCGACAAAGGCGCTTGGCGTCGCGTGATCATCGAAAAGCCGTTCGGCCACGATCTGGCCAGCGCTAAGGAACTCGACCGTGTGGTTTCCGAGGTGTTCGACCCGTCGAGCGTATTCCGCATCGATCACTACCTCGGCAAGGAAACCGTGCAGAACATATTGGCGCTGCGTTTTGCGAACGCCATGTACGAGCCGATTTGGAACAACAATTACGTTGACCATGTGCAAATCACCATGGCCGAGGATATCGGCGTGGCTGGCCGTGCAGGTTACTACGACGGCATCGGCGCAGCGCGCGACATCATCCAAAACCATCTGCTGCAGCTCATGGCATTGACCGCCATGGAGGAACCGGTCTCCTTCTCCGCCGCCGATTTGACGGCGGAGAAGACGAAGGTACTGTCCGCCGTGCGTCTGCCGAAGGATTTGGCCGCGCATACGGCCCGCGGCCAGTATGCCGCCGGATGGCAAGGATCGCACGAAGTCGTCGGCTACTTGGATGAGAAAGGCATTAATCCAGCATCGACCACCGAAACGTACGCGGCTATCCGGTTGGATGTCGATACACGCCGTTGGGCCGGCGTGCCGTTCTACCTACGCACCGGCAAACGTCTTGGCAAACGCGTCACGGAAATCGCAGTGATTTTCAAACGCGCGCCACATCTGCCATTCGAAACGACCGCCACGAAGGAACTCGGCAAGAACGCCATCGTAATTCGTGTACAGCCTGATGAGGGCGTGACCATGCGATTCGGCGCGAAAGTGCCGGGCGGCACGTCGATGGAAGTACGTGACGTGTCCATGGATTTCGGCTATGGCCGTTCATTCACCGAATCGTCTCCAGAAGCCTACGAGCGTCTGATTCTTGACGTATTGCTGGGCGATCCGCCACTGTTCCCAACCACACGTGAGGTGGAGCTAAGCTGGCAGATCCTCGACCCGATCGAGGAATTCTGGTCCACACTCGGCCAGCCGCAGCCATACCGTTCCGGAACTTGGGGACCGCAGGAGGCCACCGAGATGCTGGCCCGCGATGGACACCGTTGGAGGATGCCGTGATCATTACCATGAAGAACACCGAAACCCGTGAGATTTCGGCGAAAATCGACGAACTGCACGAAGAGCGTGGCGAGGCCGCCTTGGGCCGTGTGCTCACGCTGCTGATCTCCACGAACGAGGCGTCGCTGGAGCACGACCTCGAAGTGGCGAACAGCGCCAGCCGCGAACACCCCTGCCGGGTGATCGCCATCGCACCGAATTCGCGCAAGATGGATGCCGATACCGATGACGGTCAGCCGCACACGTTCCTCGACGCGGAAGTGCGATTCGGTTCCGACGCCGGCGCGGGCGAGATCATCGTGCTGCGTCCGCTCGGCGGTCTGGTGTATCACGCGGATACGTTGGTGATTCCACTGCTGGTGCCGGACGCGCCGGTGGTGGCCTGGTGGCCGAACGAGGCGCCGGCGAACCTGTCCACCGATTTGTTGGGCTCGATGGCGCGCAGCCGTATCACGGATGCGATGCATTCGTCGAATCCACGACGCACGATGGACGATCTGCGCCGTAACTGGTCGTCGAAGAACGTGGACATGTCATGGACGCGTCTGACCGTTTGGCGTGCGATGCTGGCTTCCATGCTCGACCAGCCGCCGCACCTGCCGGTGAGCGGCGTGCGTGTGACCGGCAAGAAGGATTACCTGCCGATGGACCTGCTGGCCGCATGGCTGAGGCTACGGCTCAACGTGCCGGTGGTGGTGGAGGACGATCCGAACGCCACCGCGGTGACCGGCGTGTATCTTAGCCGTTCCGACGGCGTGATGAGCCTGGAACGTCCCTCCACGGATGACGGCATCGCCGTGCTGAACGTGCCGGGACAGTCGCCGCAGACCATCAGCGTGCCGGCGCGCACGTTGGAGGAATGCCTAAGCGAGGAGCTGGGCCGACTCTACCCGGATGAGATCTATGCGGAAGTGGTGACGCAGGGCTGGGATCTGATCAATCCGAAGCGCTGAACCGTCAAACGACAACCAGTCGCCCTGCCGTGAATCGGTGGGGCGGCATCGTATAAGGAGCGAATATGGCAGAACGTAAGACCATTGTGTATCCGAATCCCGAAGTATTGGCGCAGGCCGTGGCCGCGCGCACATTGCTGACCATCATCGACCTGCTGGCCGAGCCGGACCGGCAGCGTGTGGACATTGCCGTGACCGGCGGCACCGATGGCATTTACGTGCTTAAGGTGATGGGTGAAAGCCCGTTGGCCGATGCCGTCGATTGGCGCCGTGTGCACGTGTGGTGGGGCGATGAGCGTTTCGTTGCGGCCGATGATGACGACCGCAACGCCAAGCAGGCGCGCGAGGCTTGGTTCGGCAAGCTTATCGAGGATGGCCTCATGCCGGCTGGAAACATCCACGAAATGCCGGCTGACGGACGTGACGCGGATGAGATCGCGTCCGCTTCCCCAGAACAGACGGATGCCGTGCTGGCGGCCGCTGCCGCGGAATACCAGCGGGAGCTTGTCGAGCAGTTGGGCAGCGAGCCAGCGCTTGACATCGCGATGTTCGGCGTGGGTCCGGACGCGCATTTCGCGTCCCTGTTCCCCGACCACGGCGAAGTCGAAATCGACGATCCGCATGTGCTGGTGGCCGGCGTGCGTGATTCGCCGAAACCGCCGCCGCTGCGCCTGACATTGACCGTGCCGATGATCGCCCGGTCGAAGCATACGTGGGTGTTCACCTCCGAAGAGCGTAAGGCCGGCGCGGTCAAGGCCGCCTTCGCCCAGCGCAACAACCCGCATGCCCCAAGCTCCTACGCCGATGGCGAGGAACTGCTCTGGCTCATTGACGAGGGTGCCGCTTCCAAGTTGTGAGGTTCATCCGAAACAGGTAACAGGGGGTGTCCCGCGACTCATGCCGTGAGACACCCCTTTTTTTTGAGTGTTGATTGATTGTTGAGTGTCGTTTTGACGCAGGTTCCCGCTGGACTGCAGCTTCGTAGGCGGTTTCGCGTTTCCGTAGGCGGTTGCCCCAAGTATCGGGGTCATGGAAAAGGCCGGTTTCCGGCCTTTTCCGCAGCAGGCTCCCAAGACCAACCACCTATGGAACGCAAAAACCACCTACGGAATCCCAATCCGCCGCCTATTTCGCCCCATAGCTTCCGAAAACCTCTCGGAAGGAGGTTAGACGATGGCATTAGACTCCCCTAGAAACGCAAATGGGATGCATCACAACCACAAGTACCATTCGTTCTGCTTACGGAGCGACACTATGCTCCGTCAATGCAACGGTACGGCAATATCGCAGCTCAGTAATATGCATATGCCAGAGGTCTTGCAATGGAACACATCGCAAGACCTCTGGCATATCCGCCCTGACACAGAGGCAAGGAAAAGATCAGGCTTCGATCTCTTTGCGGCCCGGTTCGGCCCACAGGGTGTGGAACGCGCCCGGCTGGTCCACACGCTGGTAGGTGTGGGCGCCGAAGTAGTCACGCTGGCCCTGGATAAGGGCGGCCGGCAGACGCTTGGAACGCAGGCCATCGAAGTAGGACAGCGAGGATGCGAACGCCGGAGTCGGCAGACCGTTGACGGCGGCTTGGGCCACCACGTTACGCCAGGACTTCTCGGCGTTTTCGATGGCGTTCTTGAAGTACGGGGCGAACAGCAGTGACACGTTGGCCTCGCCGGATTCGAACGCTTCGGAAATGCGGTTGAGGAACTTCGCGCGGATGATGCAGCCGCCACGCCAGATGCGTGCCACGGCGGCGAGGTCGATATCCCAGCCGTATTCCTTGGCGGCGGTGGTGATCTCGTTGAAGCCCTGTGCGTAGGCGACGATCTTGGAGGCGTAGAGGGCCTGGCGGATATCCTCGATGAAAGCCTTCTTCTCGTCGTCGTTGAGGTTCAACTTGCCGTCGGGGCCGGCGAAGCCCTGCTTCTGGGCTTCCTCACGCAGGTCGGCTTCGGAGGACAGGCCGCGGGCGAACACGGCTTCGGCGATGCCGGTGACCGGCACGGCGAGGGACAGTGCGGTCTGCACGGTCCAGGTGCCGGTGCCCTTCATGCCGGCGTGGTCGACGATGAGGTCGACGAGCGGCTTGCCGGTCTTCTTGTCGACCTGGTGCAGCACTTCGGCGGTGATCTCGATGAGGTAGGAGTCGAGTTCGGTCTTGTTCCACTCCTCGAACACGTCGCCGATCTCAGCCGGAGTCATGCCAAGACCACGACGCATCAGGTCGTAGCTTTCGGCGATGAGCTGCATGTCGGAGTATTCGATGCCGTTGTGCACCATCTTGACGAAGTGGCCGGCGCCGTTGAGGCCGATGTGCGTCACACACGGTTCGCCTTCGGCCTTGGCCGCGATGGATTCGAAAATCGGCTTGAGGGTCTTCCAGGATTCCTCGGAGCCGCCGGGCATCATGGAGGGGCCGAGCAGGGCGCCTTCCTCGCCGCCGGAGACGCCGCAGCCGACGAAGTGCAGGCCGCGGGCGCTGATCTCCTTCTCGCGGCGGATGGTGTCCGGGAAGTAGGCGTTGCCGGCGTCGACGATGATGTCACCCGGCTCCATGAGGTCGGCGAGCGCGTTGATCATGGCGTCGGTCGGCTCACCGGCCTTGACCATGATGATGGCGGTGCGCGGCTTGGCAAGGCTGTCTACGAACTCCTCGAGGGTCTTCGCCGGGAAGAACTCGCCTTCGGTGCCGTGCTCGTTCATGAGCTTTTCGGTACGGGCGTAGGTGCGGTTGAACACGGCGACCTTGTTGCCGTGGTGAGCGAGATTGCGTGCGAGGCTGCCGCCCATGGCAGCCAGACCGACGACGCCGACGTTTGCTTCAGCTGACATACTGTTCCCTTTCATGGAGAAACGTAGTACTTTTTATGAACCTTCCCCAGTGTAGCCCCGAGCGCACCCAAAGCGACAGCCCATCTCAGGGATGACGGGCCGTCAACCGGTCGCATGGTTTCAGTTCGTTTTCGTAGGCACGATGGTGCGTACGAATCGCATGGCTTCGGCTGGGGTGAGCGACGGCACGTAGGCCTGCGCGACGGCAAGCGAGATCTGCGGCAGTTTCGCCGGATCCGGATAGCAGATGTACACTTTGGCTTCATCCGGATGGAACTTGAGTTTGAAGCGGAACAGGGAGTGGAATCCGTAAGCCGGTTCCATGATGTCGGCCACCATCTGCAGCACGTGGTCGAGCACGGCGCTCTCCCCCTGTTCGTGGCCTTCGCCGCTCATGCCGGCAAGTGGCGCCGCGGACAGGCTCATGAATCGCACTTCGCCTTCGTCGCGCAGCCGTTCGGCCATGCGGGCGATGAGGAATTCCATGATGCCGTTGACGCTGTCGGTACGGTGACGCATGAAGTCGAGCGTCCATCCGACCACTTTGCCGTTCTCATAGGTCGGCAGCCAGCTGGTGACGCCCAGCACCTTACCGTCCGTGTCCACCGCGTACAGCAGTTTGACGCGTGGATCGACCAGCTCGTCCACGCCACCCAGGGTGAAGCCCATTTCAGGCAGGGCCTTCTCGCCGGCCCATTGCGCGGAAATCTCACGGATCTGCGTCTGCACGGAGAACGGCGATTCCTTGAATGTGGCGAGCACGTCGGTGATGCCGTCGCGCTTGGCTTTGTTGATGGCGGTGCGCACGTCCTGCCATTTCTTGCCGCGCGTCTGCCATGCGGCCGGGTCGATCACCATTTCGGTGCCGACGTCGAGCGCGTTCCAGCCGGCGGAGACCAACGCGTCACGTTGTTCGGCGTGCACGCTGTAGAACACCGGCGTCAGGGAACGTTGGGTGCAGAAGCCGGCGAACGCATGCAGATCGTCCTCATACTCGTCTGGGTCGCCGAAAGGTCCGGTGACGGTCAATGCGATGCCGTACGACACGCGGTAGGCGATGGCGGAACGGCCGGTGGCGGAGAACCAGTAATCGTTGCCTTTCCAAGTGGCCATGAACGACATGGATTCGCCGCCGAGTCCGATGATCTCGTCCACGCGGTGACGGTACGCGTCGTTGATCATGGAACGGTCACGCAGGCCACCCCATGTGCAGCACAGCGCGACCAGCCAAAACATCGGTCCGACGCACTGGTAGACGATTTCGGAAAGCAGTCCGACCGGCACGAACGCCGGTTCCACGCCACTTAGCAGGCCAATCGGCAGCAAACGCTGCACGTAGTCTGCGATCAGATCGACCAGCAGCGGCGTTTCGTTGAAGCCGGACGGCATGGACAGGCCGTAGCCGACGTACAGCAATCCCAGTAATACGAATGCGGCGAACGTGATGGCGATACCGCGCAGCACGGTCTCGCTTTTCGTGCGAATGGTGAAACATGCGCGGAACAGGATGATGATGACGATGCACAGCAGCGGCAACGCCATCGTGGCCAGCATCGCGTGGAATGCGCCGTGCCGTTGCAATGCGGATATCGCATCCATGTATGCACCGGCGTCGGAGCCGTCCACGTAGGACAGCGGAATAGCCACATAGAACACCGTCGATAGCGCAATGGTGCATGCGTTGAACACGATGCTGAGCGCGGCTGCGAGATGACGGCCTCGATACAGACCCCAGGCGATGAGCAGCAGCATCAGCGTCGGCATGATGGATACCAGCCAGTTGCCGGGCATGGTGAAACGCATCATGCGGTATTGCGTGAAGCAGTCCGTATGCGAGGCGCCGCTGAGGCAGTCGACCACATGTCCGGTGTCGAAGTCGGTGGAGCCGGTCAACAGTCCGAACATGGACAGCAGGCCGAACGATTGGCGTGACGAGACGGCGACGAGCGAACCGATGGCCTGCACGCCCGCGACGATGCCGATAAGCCGACGCATTTCGTAGATGGCGCCATGCCGGTATTCGTCGCCATGTGTGCGGGAGGCCATCAGATAGCCGAGCACGTGGCCAATCACCGAAGTGGCAAGCAGGCAGTAGTCGCTCACCTCGCCTCGGTAGAGGAACATGATGAGCACGACCGCATAGCCGATCACGCGGATACGGCGGCGCCACAGCATGGTTGTGAACGCGCTGACGCACATAAGGGTGCCGGCGACGAGAATCAGCGGACCAAGGATGGCGCCACCATGCGAGATCGCATGCCATTGGGGGCTGCGCCCGTCGGATAGGGAGCACAGTCCCATGCCCAAGGCCACGCCACCCAGTGTGGTGATGACGGACACCCATGCGGTTTTGATTTTGCCGATCACCGATTCGGCCAGGCCGAACGCAACCAGCATGAGCGGAACGTCGATGAGCAGACGGCCCAGATTCGGCACGTACAGCATGGATATCGGCGCGGTGTACCAGCGGCCGCGTGCGAGCGCTTCGAAACTTACTTTGGCCAGGCTCGGCGGGAACGGCTGACGTATGAGCGCGCACACGATCTGCGTGCCCACGTTGATGAGGATGACGAACAGCACGAGGCAGACGGTGAGCAGGTGTCGTCTGATCCATCCGGCCAGATCGGCGAGCAGCGCGCAGAAGCCGAACAGTGGTTTCGCGGGTGATGCCTCGGCTGGTTTAGCAGGCGCGGTTTGCGTTTGAGTCATTTCTTTCCTTTTCTGGGATTCTCAGGCTTGCGGGTTTGTGTTCAGGATCGTCATATCGTGATGCGTTTGAGATTCGGATAGTCGGATAGGTTCGGGTTCGCACCATCCAGTCCGGTGTCGTGGCCGAATACGGCGAGCCCGTAACGCAGCACGTCCTGCACGGCGTGCCAGTCGTGTGCGTTGCCGGACGATTCGACGGCGGCGACGCGCATGCCGGCTTTCGCCGCGACCGGCGCGATTGTTTTGACGTTGCGTATTGAGGTGGTGTCCTTCTCCCCCGCGCCTATGATGAGCATCTGATGGGTGGGCGCGTGGTTGCGGATGGCGTTGACCGGCACTTGGTTCTCATAGGCTGTGGTGTCGCCGTCGAAGAACCGGTCGATCATTTCCTGTCGGCTGCCGTTGGTCGGTTTGATTTCGCTGTCGGTGGGAATCATGGTGCCAAACAGGTCGGGATGGTTCACGCCGATCTGCAGCGAACATGTGGCGCCTTGCGAGAATCCGGCGATGGCCCAATCCTTGGCATCCTGTGCGGCGGGCAGGTTGGTTTTCACCCAGTCGACCACGTCCTGCGTCAGGTAGGTCAGCGCATTGCCGTACACCTTCGAATCCACGCATAGCGTGTTGTGCGAATCGGCGCCAAGCTGATCGGCTGCGATGACGATTGGGGCGAGTCCGTCGTGGGTTTTCGCATATCCGTCCATCATGGTTTGGATGCCGCCGGCTTGGAAGACGCGTCCCGGACTGCCCGGCTGCCCGCTCAGCATGAGGACGACCGGCAGGGCCGGCTTGCGTTTCGAGTCGGCCAATGCCGCCGGAGGCAGGTAGACGAGGGCTTTGCGTGCTTCAAACTGCGATTTCGTGGCCGGAATGTCGATTTTGTTGACGGTTCCGTTCGCCGGAATATTGCGGATTGTGCCGTTGGCGGCCTGTTTGCGCCACTGTGCGACGGTGATGAGGTCCTTGCGTTTGGCCAGTCCGGTCAGATCGGCTTGGCTGTAGGAATCCTCGCCGAACAGCGAGCCGATGGTGGCGTATTCGCCGTACAATTGGTCGATGCCGATCGCCGCGGCCAGTATCGCGAATACGGTCAAGATGGCCGCGGCCACGCACATCATGCCCCTGCTCAACACGATATGCGCGATGGCGAAACCAGCGATGGCGAAACCAGCCGCCACCCAAGACATCACACGGGATCCCAATCCGACGCCGAACACCACGAACACGTCGGACAGCAGCCAAGCTACCACATAGCCGACTATTCCGGACACGGCCGCAACGCCGATCGGCAGCACGGTAGCCAGTATGCGTCCGTCCCGTTTCGAAACGGCCGCGCTAACCAGCAGGGTTACGGACAGCACTGCGATGACGGCGAACGCCGCCGCCGGAAACCAGCCTCCGACCAGGCTTATGTTCATAAGCCACTGACGCATATTTCCCATCCCCAACATATAGGTTTTCCTTCAACTTGACAGTTGTAGTACGCAAAATAACGGGCACGCGTCATCCTTATGGCTGATTTCGCCTCAAAACTCAGGGAAAACCCTGAAACCGCCGTGAACCGTTCGCTATTGGCGTATGGTTTTGGCTATGACATACGTATTCGAAGCATCGAACGTGCGCTGTTCGATTATGGTCGACGGCGAACGCCGCACCATATTCTCCGGATTGTCTTTCGCCATCAAGCCTGGCGAAATCGTGGACTTGGTCGGACCGTCCGGCGCAGGCAAGAGCTCGCTGCTGACCGCTTTCGCACGGCTCAATCCGCGCGCGTCAGGCGATTTACGGTTGGATGGCCGTTCCGCCGACGATTTCACCCCGCAGCAGTGGCGCGCGCAGGTCGCGTACCTGCCGCAGAAGCCGGTGCTGTTGGGCGAGACGGTGGCGCAGGCGATTCGTCTGCCGTTCACGCTTGCCATACGCCAGTCGGCGAGAACGAAGCAGGGACCACGCAGGATCTCCCCCACCGACGCGTTGCCGGACGGCAGAATCCGTGAGACCTTGGACAATATGGGTTGCGCCGACATCGATCTGAACCGTCCGCCACACGACTTGTCCGGCGGTCAGGCGGCGCGCGTGAGCCTTGCGCGCACGTTGCTGACCCGTCCGAAGGTGCTGCTCGCCGACGAAGTGGACGCCGGATTGGATGACGACAACGCCGAGAAAGTGGCGCGTATCCTCGCCAAAGCGGCGGCGGACGGCATGGCGATCGTTCGTATCCGGCACCGGCCGCCGGATGGCCGTGCCACACGTGTCATGCGTCTTGCCGATGGCACGCTCACGCAGTCCGGCAACGCCGAAGCGGACGGTACTGCGACGGGTAGTACTTCGACGGGTAACACGGTAGAAGGGAGCGTCGCATGAACGGCAACTACTATGCGATCGACATCTGGGGTCTCATCGCCGCGCTGGTGATGGTGGCCATTGCCGCCGGCATCTCCGAAACCATGCGTATGGGTGTGGGACGTACGTTGCTGTGGTCGGCATGCCGAGCTTTGCTGCAATTGTGCGCGATGGGCTTCATCATGGAGTACGTCATCCGTTCGAACAATCCGTGGCTGGTGCTGCTGCTGGTGGCGTTCATGCTCATCGCGGCCGTGCAGATCACTCTTTCGCGTGCGAAAGGTGTTCCGAAGGGCTTGGCTGGACCGGTGTTCCTGAGTCTGGTCGTGACCATGCTCATCATGATCTCGTTGGTCACCGAGCTCATCATCCGTCCGCAACCGTGGTATGCGCCGCAATTGGTGGTGCCGTTGACCGGCATGCTGCTGGGCAACACCGTTTCGGCGTTGGCGGTGGGGTTGAGCCGCTTCTTTGAAAGCATGAAGGAACGTCGTGACGAAGTGGACACGCTGCTGGCGTTGGGTGCCACCACGTGGGAGGCGGCACGTCCAAGTATCGTCTCGTCGATCCGTCTGGGATTGCTGCCCACCACCGCGTCGCTCGCCTCCGCCGGCATTGTGACGGTGCCGGGCATGATGGCCGGTCAGATCATCGCCGGCGGCAACCCCATCGACGCAGCGAAATACCAGTTCATGATTCTCGCCACCATCGCGGCGCTTACGCTGCTGGCGGACAGCATCATCATGCTGATGGTCTATAAACGTTGCTTCACCGCGCTCGACCAGTATCAGCCGGTCAACAGCTGATACTGCGATATCCCGTATAGAAAAAGCCGTTCATTCCTTGCGATTGCTGGAATGAACGGCTTTTTGCTTGACCGTTGACGTACGTCAGCGGGAGCGGAACGGCGCCTTGCGGATCTTCGCATGCTTGCGGTACGGCTTACCCTGCCTTTCGCCCGCATGCTTGTCGTGGCGTTCTCCGTGACCGCCACGACGACCGGAATCGCCATACTTGGCTTCCATGCGACGGTCATAACGCTTCGCGTCCTCGCCTCGCTCGTCATGAATCACGCGGATTTCCTTGCGATGGATGCGTTTGCCGCCCTGACGGCGGTCGTCGCGTTCGTCGCGGTTCCTGCGGTATTGGCGATCGTCCTCGTAACGGCGTTCGGCACGGGCTTCGGCCTTGCGCTGCTTCTTGGTCGGCGCGCCCTGCTTTTTCGCATACTGCTTTTTGCCGGGCTTCCTATCGGATTGGCCACGCTGATCGGAACGCTCGTCGGAGCGCCGCTTGCGATTGTCGGTTCCACGCTGTTCGCCGGCTTCGGCACGCTGCTGCTCATGCAGCCGCGCGTACTTTTCGCGACGCTTGTTGTTGCGCTTCTCCTCGTGCTTCTCGCGCTTCTCCTCTTGGATTTCAGGATGTTCCCAACGATGCTCGCGTGCCTCGTATTCGCGGTTGTCGCGGCCTTCGAACTTGGCGGCGCGACGTTCGGCGCGATTCTGTTTCGGTTCGAAACGCTGCTCGCGTTCGGCGACTTCGGCGCGCTCTTCACGTCCCTTGCGATTCGCGCGGTCCTTGCGTTCGGACTTGAACGGCTTGCCGCCCTTGTCCTTGCCCCGGTCCTTGTTGCGTCCACCGGAACGGTTGCGTCCGGAGCGCCCGCCGTTTTCCGCGGAACCGTCGCCGCCCTTGCCATGCCTGCGACGCGGATTGCCCGCCGGCTGGGACTGCTCAAGCGTCCAACCGAAACGCGGTTCGGCCGACTCGCCCACCAATTCCAACACTTCCGGGGAATCGTGGGTCACTTCGATCGGCTTGACCTTCAGTCCGGCCTCATGCAGCATGCGGCGGGTGCGGCGGCGCTGGTTCGGCAGAACGATGGTCACCACATCACCGGAATGGCCGGCTCGCGCGGTACGTCCGGAGCGGTGAAGGAACGATTTCGGGTCCTCCGGAGGCTCCACCTGCACCACGAGCTCCACGCCGGACACGTCGATGCCGCGGGCGGCCACATCGGTGGCGACCATGACGTTCACGTCGCCGGATTCGAAGGCTGCGAGATTGCGATCACGCTGGTTCTGGCTCAGGTTGCCGTGCAGCTCGGCCGCCGGAATGCCGTTCTTCGTCAGGTCCTTGGCGAGCTTCTGGGTCTGGAATTTGGTGCGGGTGAACAGGATGCGGCGTCCCTTGCCGGAAGCGAGGGTGCGGACCAGCTCATGACGGTCGCCCTGCGTGGTTTCGAACACGTGGTGGGTCATTTCGTCGACGGCCGCGGTGGCGGAGTCGACGCTGTGGATCTTAGGATCGGTGAGGAACGTGTTCACCACCTCGTCGACGCCATGGTCGAGGGTGGCGGAGAACAGCATGATCTGCGCGTCGAACGACACTTGGCCGAGCAGGCGCTTGACCGGCGGCAGGAAGCCCATGTCGGCCATTTCGTCGGCTTCGTCGATCACGGCCACTTCGACCTTCTCCAAGGTCAGCGCATGCTGTTCGAGCAGGTCCTCAAGACGGCCCGGGCATGCGACGACGATATCGGCGCCGGCCCTTAGATCGCGGATCTGGCGGGCGTAGCGCACACCGCCATACACGGTGGTGGTGGTCATGCCGTACATCTGCGCGAGCGGCATCAGCACGTCGTTGATCTGGTTGGCCAGCTCACGGGTCGGAGCGAGCACCAGACCGCGCGGGTGCGGCAGGAAATCGTCGGCGCGCCGTTCCTCGGCATGCCCCTTGCGCACCTGTTCCACCTCATGGCGGAACTGGCTCATGTTCTCGTACTCGTCGGCGTCGACCTCACCTAGGCGTGCGACCAGCGGAATCGAGAACGCCAGGGTCTTGCCGGAGCCGGTACGGCCTCGGCCGAGAATGTCACGACCGGCCAGGGAATCGGGAAGGGTGTCGGCCTGGATCGGGAAAGCGGTTTTCTTGCCATCGGCCGCGAGCACGCGTACCAACGGGCCGGGAACGCCGAGTTCGGCGAACGTCTGGGGGCGTTCCTCCTCCTCGCCCGCCTCATCGAAATCGGCGGCGAGGGCATCTTCATTTTCAATCACAGCGGTATCGGGCACAATGGCCTTTCATGTCAAACATTGCGCACGTTGCGCAAACCTGTTAACAATAGCCCATGCCCGATACTTTTGCCTTGGCTGTGACTGGTGGCCGACGCTACCGGTAGTTGCGTTCGATGAGGATGTCGGAAACCGTCAGATTCGCGTCGTTGACGAGGTTGAACAGCACCACTTCGGCCAGTTCCGCGGCGCTCATGAAGGAATGCTGCTTGTCCAACGACACGTAATCGTGGCTGTCATGGTAGAAGTCGGTGTCGATGCCTCCCGGATACACGCCCACAACCTTCACACTGGTTCCCTTGTAGGCCGCCTTGAGGCTTGTCGTATACCCCTTCTCACCCCACTTGGTGGCGCAGTAGACGGATTCGTTGGCGTTGCCGCGTGTGGCGGCGGTGGACATGACATTGGCGATTTTGAGGTCCTGCTCGCCGTCGGCCTTCAATGTTTCGACGCTCCACAGAATCATGCCTTTGAGCCCCTTAAGGCACTTGTCCACGTCGGCGGCCTCGTAGTCGACCGGCTTTTTGAACGACGGCTGTCCCGCGTTGTTAATGAGCAGGTCGATGTGGCCGATCTCCTTGATGGCCGCGACGGAGTCCTTCACGAACGCCTCGTCGCTGATGTCGCCGACGAAGGCGCGGTATTCGTCCGCGCCGAACGTGCGGGACAGTTCCTCCTGACGGGCCGTGTTGAAATCGATGCCGGCCACGAACCAGCCTTTGCCGATCAGCTGACGTGCCAGCTCATATCCCAAGCCAAGCGCGGAACCGGTCACAATCGCGATTTTCTTTCCTGCCGCAGTGCTCATGTTGTCTCCTTTGCCACATTGCGCAATCGCTTATAGATACCATCATAAAACGTATGCGAAGCAACACGTCAATCGATTGACGAAAACGGCAATGAAAAACGCCCGCCGACCTTTTTGGCCGACGGGCGTTGAACTAGCCAGCGTGAGATGCGATCCGTTACAGGATGTCCGGATCGTCCTTGGCGATGGTGCCGGTCGCCTTGCCGATGGCCTTCAGGCCGTGGTAGGCGACGAGGATGACGACGGTGCCGATGGCGATGCCGTTGAAGGAGATGCCGTTGAAGGCGAACTCGAACTGGCCGACGGCGATGATCATGGTGATGGCGGCCACCATGACGTTGACCGGCTTGTCGAAGTTGACCTTGTTCTCAACCCAGATGCGGATGCCGACCATGCCGATCATGCCGTACAGCAGGGTGGTCACGCCGCCGAGCACGCCGGCGGGGATGGTGTTGATGATGGCGCCGAACTTCGGGCACAGGCTCAGGATCAGCGCGAACGCGGCGGCGCACCAGTATGCGGCGGTCGAGTAGACCTTGGTGGCGGCCATCACGCCGATGTTCTCGCCGTAGGTGGTGGTGCCGGAGCCGCCGCCGAAACCGGCGATGGTGGTGCCGAGACCGTCGGCGAACAGCGCGGTGCCGATCTGGTCGTCATAGTCGCGGCCGGTCATCTGGGAGACGGACTTGACGTGGCCGACGTTTTCGGCAACGAGTACGAGCACGACCGGGATGAACATCGGCAGGATGGTGAAGTCGACCTGCGGCAGACGGAATTCCGGCAGACCGACCCATGCGGCCTTGCCGATGGCTGAGAAGTCGACCTGGCCACGGAAGCAGGCGTACGCGTAGCCGATGATCACGCCGATGAGGATGTTGAGTCGGCCGAGCAGACCCTTGAACAGCACTGCGACGAGCAGCACCGCGACGAGGGTGACGATGGCGGTGTCGGGAGCGACTTTGAAGTTGTTCCACACGCTCGGAGCCAGGTTGAAGCCGATGATGGCCACGATGGCGCCGTTGACGACCGGCGGCATGATGATGTCGATCCACTTGGCGCCCGCGTAATGGACGAGCACACCGATCAGGGCCAGCAGGATGCCGGTGACCATGATGCCGAAGGATGCGACGGCGAGGCCCTTGTGGGCGCTGGCGACGGCCGCGATCGGGGCGATGAAGCCGAAGGACGAGCCCAGGTAGCTCGGCAGCATGTTCTTGTTGATCAGCAGGAACAGCGCGGTCGACATGGCCGTGAAGAACAGGGTGGTGGATGGGTCGAAACCGGTCAGAATCGGCACCAGGAACGTGGCGCCGAACATGGCGATGACGTGCTGCGCGCCGATTTCCGCGGTGCGCGGCCAGGTCAGCCTCTCGTCAGGTTCGACGACCTCGCCGGGCTTCAGCGTTTTGCCGTCGCCGTGGAGCTTCCACGTGAACAGGCCCGCGATTGGATTGGACATGCGATTGTCTCCTAACTCTCTTTACGACGCGCAACAAGAACGCGCGCCGCGCAATCACACGCCATTGTAGCGGAAGCGCCGATACGTGACGCCCCACAGAGCGATAGGGGGCTAAATCGCAGTCACAAAACGTATACCGGCAGCCGTCACAGGTGACGGTCGACGGCGTGCACCACGTCCACCAAATCGCCGTTCGACAGCACGGGACGCTTGAATTCACGCCAATCATCCACTTTCACCACCCAGCGACCATCCGTCTCGTCGAGTACGGGACGCGCCGTCTGCTCCCAACGGAACCGCTTGCGCGTTCGTCCGGTGGCGGGGTCGCGGCGCGAATAGTGGAAGCACGTGCAGTTGGTGATCTTCCATTCGTCGGAGGCCGCACGGTGCATGAATTCCTCGTCGGACAGGTCTTCCAAGGTGAGCATGAGCGCCAGCATGAGGTCGCCGTGGCTGACCATCACCACGGATTCCGCATCGGATTTGCGGTTCAGGGACGTGAGCAGGTTGTGCACGCGGTTCTCGGCCACGTCGGCGATGGACTCGCCCGCCGGCGGACGCCAGTACAGCGGATCGGTGTTCTTGAACATCCAGTTGCGCGCGTAGTTGGTTTTGAAATCGTCCTTCGTGATGGTGTTGATCTCACCCCAGGAGCGTTCGCGCAGCACGCGAGTCTCCTCCCATTTCGCTTTCGGCAGGGCCATCGTGGCCGCCGTCTCACGCGTACGCACGTACGGCGAAACGAGGTAGCGGTCGAACAGCGGCTGCTGCGCGACGAGCCAACGGCCGATGCAGTCGGCCTGCTTGCGTCCGGTGGCGGTGAGCCTCCACGAACGGTCCGGCACGGTGACATTGTCCTGCGTATACAGCGAGTTGTCACCCTGTTCGCCGGCGCTGATGATGACGTTCGCCTCCGACTCGCCATGTCGGATCACATACAGATCAAGGGGCATTCCCATATTCGTTTATTCCTTCGCTTTCATCCACATCCTGCGCGCACGTTCCTTGTTCCGCCGTTCATTCGGCCGGTGGCGCGCATCATCATTGAATGCTTCCACCGTAGCTGATTCGCGCGTGTTTCGCACGCGCGGACACGTCGATTTCACGATTGGCACACCCGAATTTCGCGGTGCCGTCACCGGCGGTTCACCGCAACCGGCGTGGTAGACGCCGTGATCGCAATCACTCCGGCCAGATGCCGTTCTGCGCGTACTTGGTGCGGTACTCCCCCGGCGTCATGCCGGAATGTTTTTTGAACACCTTCGAGAAGTGGCTTTGCGACCGGTATGCGAGGATCTGGGCGATCTCGTCGAAGCTGTATTCCGAGTATTTGAGCATGTTCTCGGCCGCTTCCATACGCTTGTCGGTGATGTATTGCGATATGGCCGTGCCCGTTTCGCGTTTGAACAGCTCCGACAGATACGTGGGATTCAGATGCACATGCTCGGCGAGGATGGGCACGGTGATTTTCTCATGCAGATGGTAGTGGATGTAGTCCAGGCATTCGTTGACGGCTTTGGAATGTGTTTCCGCCTTCTGCATGTCGGCCATGGCCCATGTGAAGAATGTCATCATGTCGGTGTGGAGGCGCCGCACGTCGTCGGGCGTTTTGCAGTTTTCCAGGTTCTGGATGTACAGGTCGGAGGCGTTGTAGGCGTCCTCCTCGTCCATACCGCCTTCGATGGCGAAACGTGTGGCGAGCGTGATGGTGGTGACGAACCGGTATTTCGCGTTTTTGAGCGGATCGTCCGACAGGTAGCCGTACAGTCCGGAGTCCCACAGACGTGTGCTTTCGGCGATGGCGTTGATGTCGCCGGAACGCATCATGTCGTATTGCTTCATTTCCTCGACGTACCGGTGGTGCCGAACACGATCCTCGCGGGAGAGGAAGTCCAAGTATCTCAGCTTCGCTTCGTCAACAACAGCCATGATTCTCCCCGCTATTTCCGATCGTCCAAATCGAATCCTCCCTCAAGGATAAAGCTCTTCAGCAGCTTCGTGGCGAGAAGATTCGCCGTGAATTGGGAGACCGGACTATCCGGCTTATCGAAAAACGCCTTTGCCAAAGACCTGTTAACCGACGCTTTCAACCGGTCGAATCGTCCGAATTCGTTCAGGGTTGTCTCTGTAAGGTCAAGCCGCATCATCTCGTTGAGCAACGCCCCATCCACGTCAAACGCCTTGGTGATTTGCTCCACTTGGCTGTTTTTGGCGCTGTTCGCGTAATATGTGATGTAGTCGCGTAGCGTCTTGCCTTCCTCCAACTCGATTTCGCCACGTTCCACATCATGCATGAACAGTTCGGCATACCGTTGTTCCTCTTGGCTGAGCGAAGCGAACGACTTATGCAACTCCTCCTCGGCTGATGCCAACAGGGCCGGATCGCCTCCGCCAAGCGCCTTGAGCCATTTGGTGAAGTTGGCGTTCATGTAATCCGTATCAATCAATCCCGTGTCGATTTCGGTGATATGCCCATCAAGATCGTATGGAGCCTCAGGACCCTCACTATGGCCTTCGCCATCTCCAGCAAACAACTCCTTGTATCGCTGTACAAGAATCATATATGTGCGTTCATCGAGTTCCGGCCGCACAACCTCCACCGAACCATCGTCATGGGTGACGGAGTATTCCCGCTGCTGCCATGTAAATCCTTGTACTTTGGCGGCTTCAAGAAAATCATTGAGTTCCGAGAACAGCTTCGCGAACTTCCGGCATGCTTCCACGGACTCCGGCAGCTTCATGAAATCCTCCACGCCTTCGGCGCGAAACACGGAAGCGATCTCTTCGAAACGCGCATCCATCAGACGCACGTTTTCCGGCAGCTTCTGCACAAACAGATCAAGCGGCTTGTCTCCGGAATACAGTTTCACCGCCGCTTCGATATACCCTTTCATGGTATGCGGCTTGCGATAGTAGCGTATCGTTCCGAAGGGCTTATCAGGGCCGAACAGTCGGTTCGTGCGGCTAAACGCCTGGATAATGTTCTCGTAGTCGATGATTTTGTCGAGATACAGCGTGTTGACCCACTTGGAATCGAAGCCCGTCAGCATCTGGTCGACCACGATCAGCAGATCAATCCGCTCCTCACGATGCTGGTCGACGGTCAGGTACGGTCGTTTGTGGGAAAGTCTCGCCGTGATGTCCTTCTTCATCTTCGGCCATGTGGGGATGATGAAATCCTTGCCGAACAGTTCGTTGTAATCGCCGATGATCTCCTGAAGCGCGTCCCCTTTGAGAATCGCGCCGTTGGAGTTATCGACATTGGGGTCGAACAGCGCGGTCACATGCATCTGCGGCGCACGCTCCTTGAACAAGCGGTAATAGCTGATCGCCTCGGGAATGGAACTCGTGGCCAGCATCGCATGGAATTTGTTGCCCCTGCTCAGCAATGGGAATTGGTCGAGGATATCCTCCACAACCTTGCCCTCATGCGGGGTGCCCTGCGCGTACTGTGCCGAAGTCAGGTAATCCTCAATGCCCTTGATGCGTTCTCCGGCCTGCGTTTCCATAGGTCCCATCGGCATTTGATTCGGATCCATGTAATGGTAGAACACTTCGGCTTTCGCCGGATCCGCTTGGGCTTCCTCAATCGTCGACGCCTTCGCCTTCTCCAATGCAACCACCTGGCGAACGTCCCTGTCTCGGTACGTCAGCACCATGTACGGGTCGAAGCCGAGCACATTGCCGTCACGGATGCCGTCGGCGATGCTGTACCGGTGGAGGCAATCACCGAACACCATTGACGTAGTCGCGCCCTTCTTACGGTTCTCCTCATGGATTGGAGTACCTGTGAAACCGAAATACAACGCGTTCGGGAAGGAACGGCGAATATCCTGCAGCATCTCGCCGAATGTGGAACGATGACATTCGTCGATGATGAACACGATGCGTTTGCCGGCGAGCTTCTTCACTTCCTCTTCGGTGATATGCCCCTCGCCTGCTTTGATGTTGCTCATTTTCTGAATGGACGTGACGATAAGCGTGTCCTTCGGGTCGATGCTTGCCAGCTTCGCCTTGAGCACATCCGTGTTTTCCGTGCCTTGCACGTCATCGGCATCATCGGCGAACGAACGGTATTCCAGCAGTGACTGCGTACCCAACTCGATACGGTCCATAAGGAAGATGACCTTGTCAGCATCTTTCGAATCGGCAATGAGCTGCGCCGCTTTGAAACTGGTCATGGTTTTGCCCGAGCCGGTGGTATGCCACACATAGCCGCCCGGGCGTCCCGGAGTACCGCTTGGCACCGGCTCATCCCATTTGCAGGTGCGTACACGATCGGAAATGGCGTTCACCGCTTGGTATTGGTAGCTGCGCAGCACTTTGAGGCATCCGTCCGCGGAATCTGCAACCGTGTAGAAACCGATGAGCTGATGAGCCATGGGAATGGACAACAGGTCCGACGCGAACCGTTTCCACTCGTCCTGCCCAACATGTTTGTTCGCCGCTATGGGCTCGTTGTTGAAGTCGGCCCAGTGGAAGAAGTAGTTGCTGTTGAAGTCGCCTTCGCTAGGATTGGCGAAGTACACGGCATCGTCCGGATTCATGGCCACGAAGACCTGCACGAGTCTGAACAATCCGGTGAACACGCCTTCATGCGCGTATTTGGCGATTTGATTGGTGGCCTGGCTTATGGGGATGCCGCTTTTCTTCAGTTCGATATGGATGACCGGCATGCCGTTGATAAGCAGGCAAACGTCTCCCCTGCGATCGTTCAGCATCTTGTTTTTCGCCGGGTACATCGGCTGTCTTGCGATTTGGTACCGGCTTTGCCCCGCTGCTATTTCCTGCCGATCGTAGATTTTCAGGCTGATTTCCTTGCCGAAATGTGCCGGATCTGCTGGATTATCACGTTTGATGGACACGGTCTTGCCGTTGATGAAGGAGTTCAACGCCAATGGTGTGCGCAATGTTTCGATCTGTTCGAGGATCTGCGCCATCTCACCTTTGGTAAGGCGCTGCCCATTCAATCGATCGATGCCTTTGTTGTTGTCGAACAGGATGTTGGCCCAATTGCTGATAAGGTCCTGTTCGGTTGGGTATTCCAGCACGCCATCGGTCCATCCATGGCGCTTCAGCACCGCGACCAGATCGTCTTCGAAATCCGATTCTTTATCGTAGAACATGTTTCATCTCCCCGAATGCGCCGTCACTTTCTGAGCCCAATCTTACGAGCGCAACCCCTAACATCCAAGAAGCAACACCACAATACTTACGCTGATGAAGGGTGATGAGGGAGTCCAGACGGTCGAAGAACGCGCCGATT